>ERZ761609.982-NODE-982-length-28142-cov-72.939937_pt1 | contig 28142 bp, 24 predicted proteins | sample MGYA00511163_ERZ761609 | MGnify/ENA primary metagenome ERZ761609 (study PRJEB28899, sample SAMN02445070) | bioreactor sludge metagenome | biome: EBPR sludge | place: Australia: Brisbane, Thorneside Wastewater Treatment Plant | collected 2011-12-16 ... | reverse complement strand
GGAATAGGGGCGTTTTTACAGGTATTTCTTCCGCCTACGTGCTTTGACAATTCCCGCCGCATCCATATAATCCCCACTGTTCAACCTTTCCACAATCCAGTGGTGTTCTGTATTGTCCTTGCGGCTTGAAGTGGGGTGCAAGAACACAAAGAACCAGAAAGAACAAGGATGGCGTGGTAAGGGAGCGCAAATCCATTGTAGGCATTTATTACTGCAAACAAAACCATTTGGATTTGGTTTCACCTGATTGCCCTCGGCACATTGGCGCCAAAAAGGCGGAGGATATTGTCTGGCAAAAGGTTTGTGTTGCGATGGACAAACCTGATTACCTGCTCGGTCAGGCGCGACAGATAGTTAATCAAATCAGGGAAAGCTAGGGCACTTTGGAGCAGGATCGGATAAGAATTGAGAATCAGTTGGAATCGGTACTGACAGAGCGGCAATGGGTCATTACCCAGGCACGCAAAGGTGCCTTTACCACCAATGACATGGAATATCAGCTGAGCCAGCTTACCTTTCAGGAGGTAACTCTTAAGCAGGAACTTGCCACGCTTGGTGAAACCATCAATATTAATGCCTTGAATAATTGGGAGGAGAATGTGGTCGAATTCCTGGCTGACCTGAGAGCCGGCGTTGAGGAGTTAAAATTTGTTGCTCCCCAGACGCCTGAGGAGCAACATGATATTTTTGTGCTAAAGAAACGGGTTGTTGATACTTTGGTCGAAAGTGTTGATATCGATATAGACCGAAATCTTTCTGTACTGATCCGACTGAATCTTCTCGATATTCTACGAAAAGATGCTGAAAGTGGAGGTTCTACTGCTGGGGTACAAAATTTTGAGGTCGGAACTTATATCCGTATACCAGATATGTACCCCGCCGGACAGATTAGATTGCAGTTGTGAGGTGGAGTGTTGCTAATCCACTATCCACACATACAAATTCTTGGGACCAGGCACGCCAAGAGCGACCATCAACTCAATATCTGCGGTGCAGCTTGGATCGGTGATGAAGACCAAGTGTTGGCTGTCGTTGGGTTCGGCGAAGACTTGATGCTTATCGGTGCGGAGCATGGTGAGCTGGATAATTTTTTAATTGACTCTGGAGACTTCGATGTAGGCATCAATTTGGTCATGTAGAGGGCTGAGATTCATTTTCATTGAAAAATTCTTGAAATACAAGTATTCTATTTGCTATCAGGTTAATTATTCCCAAGCAAAAGGTGGTGCAAGATTACATCTTGCACCACCTTTTGTATTAACTCCTAAAGTTATCCCGGGCAGTAAAGGATCTCACCTACCTGATCGCTGATCGTGGTCGAGTTCCCTGCATTATCTCTCGCCTCAACATACCAGCGGATAAATCCATTTGCGCCTTGCAGGGTGTTATACGCCTGATTGCCCGAGTTGTTATCGATCGTCAGCTCATAGGTGGAATTGCCAACTGATGTACCGGAGACGGTGTTGTACCCACTGATCGAGCCGCCTTCATATTGATAACCGAACGTGACCGAGGCAATGCCGGAAGGATCCGTCACGCCGATTGCCTGCATGGTAAACGTACTTCCGCAATTGCCGTAATATCCGGGCGCGCTGTGATACAGACTCTTGATATCGGGACCGGTGGTATCGGCTGGCGCTGCTGTAAATGTCGGCGGCGCGGATGTGAACGTGGGCGGGACTGCTGTAAACGTGGCGGTAGGCGGAATCTGATTGGCGGGCACGGATGTGAATGTCGCTATCGGCGGAGTCACTGTTTGATTGGGCTGACCCTGTCCCGGTTCCGGCGTGACCGTTGGGCTGTCTGCCGCTGGTGGAATTTGTTCAACGCCGCCACAAGTTCCATCCGCAGCGAATCCCGCCTGGCTGACTTCCTGTGAAACACACACTGTGACGATGGCGCTCTCCGCAGACTCTGCGCCCGCAAACGCACGGACACTGATTTGGTACATCCCCGGCGTGGAGGCGTTCCATGCCGTTTCAGCATAGACGAGCGGCGCGGATGCATCGGTATCCACTGCGCCGACGCTCACGCCATTGACCAGGAATTCAATTTTATTCACACCGCTGCCGGATGCGTGGCGGGCATGAGCTTTGAGCGTGAATGCCCCCACCGGCAGGACGACGCCTGTCACCGGCTGGTCCACCCATGCCTGCACTCCGCTGGATGAAGTTTCACCCGCAGGCGCACAGGCAGTGAGAAGTATGGCGATCAAGAATAGAAAGATGATTCGTTTCATGGCTGATCCTTTGACTTTTATTGCCCGCGCACACTGATCTGGAAGCGGCATGTTGCTTCGCCAAAATCACTTTGCAGGACGACAGTTTCATTGGCACGTGACCATTCCTGCGCTGAGCGCGCTGGCAGAACTGCGAACGCGGTGCAAAATAGATCGATGGAATCTTCCGTGTCGTAATCGTTGATCGATACGGAAAAAGATAAGGGTCGATTCGTGATCGGGTAATCCATCTCGATCCACCAGCCTGAATTGGTTGTGAAGGTGCCTTCGTTGTGACAAACCGTGTTATGCGGACAAAGCCCAAACGCGATCGTGCCTGCCCCGTGATTTGGCGGGAAAGCCATGCCGATGGAATTGTTATTGTCTGCCAGCGCGATCATGCCGAACATTTCAAAGCGGCGGTCATCGCACAGGATGCAGATATCGCCGCGATCCAAAACTTGTCCGTTGGCGGCGCTGGGGCTGATGGTGAGCGAATCCACGGTGATGAGCAAATTGCTCGAAGGTCGGCAGGCGGGCAGACGCACTTCAAATGGCTGGCTGGGCGCCGACATGCCGAAGCCGGTTATGGCTCGTACTGTGAAGCGTACCGTCGCGCCGCAGCGCCAACGCAGGGAATAATCTGGCACCGGCGCGGAACGCGCATCGCCTGAGTTGACATTGTTGACGAATCCTTCGCCAGCAGGCGTGGCGGAAAGCGAATCCTCAATCGAGGTAATGATCATAAAGCCGGTCGCTTGTGGACCTGAAGCATTGGGCGACCACTCCCACGTCAGGCTGCGAATGATCTGCTCTTCACACAATGCCGTGCCGATATTCGGGTCGCCGTCTGGAAGCGTATCGCACAACCCCAAACTGCGATTGGCAATGCGAACGTTCACTGGCGGGTTGATGGTGGGAATGTCACGGCGCAAGGGCTCAAGCATAATGTTGGGAAGTTGAACAACGCCGTTGTACAAACTGCCAATATCATAAGCGCTGGTTGCCGGACCAATGCGATAGCGCAGGAAGTTCGCGCCGCCTGCCGTCGGTGGGACGTCATTCAATGAAGCAACCGAAAATGGCTCGAACGCCAACTCACTGGTCAGGTCGCGCCCGTCCCATTCCGGGCTGGCATGGCTGCCAGAGAACCGCCCCACGCGGAAACTCTCCGCGCCGCGCCTGCCCCAACATTCCCCTTCGAGAATCACAAGACCCGCGGTCGTGGGGCTGAGCGTATATTGTCCGCGATTGGCAAGCTGCAAGGGCAGGTCATAGTACAGGTCGCCGGAGGTGGCGCGCAGCAATCCATCTCCAGGCGGGAGGCGCTCATAGCGCGAACCATTGACCGAGACATAGCAGTACACACCTTCATATCGCTCCTGTGCAGTCAGGCTGATGAGCGAAAGACGCAGGTTTGTTGTTGCGCTTCCGGCGGGTGAACAATCGGGCGTGATCTCCACTGCCAGCATCGAGGTGATGCCTTCACTGCCGGCACGCACAGGCGCAAGAAAATAACGATAGGTTCCAATGCGTGTGATGGGAGTGTCGTTGTATGTTGTTGTATCCGCAGGCAAAGTGGCAAGCAGACTCATGGTCATTTCGCCGGGCGCAACACGATAAATGCGATAGCTCGTCTCATCGGGCGAGTCGCTCCAACGCATGGCGATCTGACTGCATGAATGGGTTTCGCCTTCAAAGTTTGGATCGGCATCTGTGGGCGGAGCGATGCCGGGTCCGCCCGGAGTTGGCGCGGGAATGGGAACGCCTCCTCCTCCGCCCGGAGTTGGTACGCTTCGAGGAAGTGAAATCACCGTCCCGGCAGGGACCGTGCCCCCCGGAGCAAGGCTCGGATTTAGACGCGCGATCTCTTCGGGTGTTGTGCCAGCCGCAGCAGCGAGATCGTTCACCGCAACTTCGGTGATGCCATCGGCGCGTGGAATGTCATCGATGTTCACTTGAACGGGAAGCAAACTTAAGTCGAGACTGTCTACATACTTGATCTGCGAGTCGGCAAACTGTTCCGGCGTGAGAAAAGCCCGGGCAACAAGAACATGCCTTCCGGCAGTAAGAGGCGTCCACGTTTGCGAGAGGAGCAGCACGTTCTGCCCATCCCCATTTGATGCGGCGATCAAGGCTCCATCCGCATAGACTTCCAAACGTGCGATGGGTTCATCCGCTTCGGCAGAGACCACCAGCGGCAAAGGTTCATTGATATTGGCGATGACAGTCTCTTGCGGGTTTGAAATCTCCACAAGGATGCGCGGTTCTCTGGTGCTTAATCGCCACCACGAAAACCCAACTGCCACGACGCAGAGCCCGATCAAAACGAGTGCGCCGGTCATTAAGCAGCCTAGTCCACGATTATTTTTCATTGTTCTTCTTCTCCATGTACTTTTATGTTTTGTGAAGACTGTGGTTTTCGAGTTGCAGTATTTTCATCGGTCAGATACCGCCACAACTCTGCGGCAGATCGGAATAGAAGTTCTCCGCTGCCTTCCATTGGGCGTGCGCTGACTCGCCATTCACCGGGCGGCTGCCATTCGCTGGGTTCCTGCCAGACCCGGATGAGGAAAGATGCTGTTTTGCGTTTTTCATTCATAGCAATTCCCTTTTTGTATACGTTGAACTATGGTGCAAATGTACATGTCCATGATCCTTTGACTTGCCCCGTGGCTTCAAACGTTCCTGAAGTGCCATCTGGAGCAACAGTGATCATCCCCTGCCAGGAGTTGACTTGTGCCACATCTGAACGCCCAAGCCCGATCGAAATAAGCGCAGGCGTGGGCTGCCCGGCAATGACGCCGCTTTCGGCAGTCACGGAAAAAACACCGACCAATGCGGGAGGGTCAACCGCAGGCGGAGCATTAAACATCACAAGAAATGGAGTTGCAATTGGTGTAGAACACATGGAGAATCCCATAAATCCGATGGCATTGAGCGCAGCAAGTGTGGTGGTGCCTGCCATTTCAGCAGGGCTTTCGATGGTCACTTGCATATCGATCAGCGTCCCAGAGACTTGCGATGTGACCGCTGCGGCGGGTTGTTCTGCACCAGTCGCCGGTACAAAAGGAATGAAACGCGTGGATAGCCATTGCGCAAGAGTCAGGTAGGCGTCTCGCGGGAAACCATATCCTTTCAATGAAACATACCAGCCGTTAAAGACCGCATCGAAATAGACCATGCCATCTGTTTCCTTTATGATGGCGACCTCGCCCAACGCCACCTGCTCTGTGCCTTCCATTACATCAATGTATTGTGTAAGATCGTCGTACACTTGACGTCCGGGAGTATCTACAGTGACTGCCAGTGAAAAGGTTTTGCCGCTGGCAAAGCTGTAATCACAACCAGTTTCTCCCGAGGAAACAGCGGGCAATCGATCATTTGGGGTTTCATTCAACACCACAGATAACTCGGCATCTGAAATGATCGAACATTCTTCAAGATTGGCAGTATCCAATGGACGCGGGTCAATGGGGGCAGCAGGCGCTAGTTGAGCAGGTTCAGCCGCCGGATTGCTAACAGTTTCCCCATCAGATGGAACTATGCCGCTCAATGAACATGCAAGTGACATAATGGTTAAGAGCGTCAGAATCAAGAGTGATTTTTTCATGCTATGTCTCCTGTTAGGAAGAATAAGGTTTCAAATTGGCAAGCAAAAGTTCTGCCAGCAAGACCAGATTCTTTTCGTCAAATCCACGCGAATCCAGCACGACAAACCAGCCGTTTAGCACAGCTTCGAGCGCCATATGCCCGTCACCAAAATTCTTGATCGCCGCGGCATCCCCGATCGGGTAGGGTGTGACCGTTCCGCCAGCGAGAGCGTCAAACTGGCGCACGTTCTCGAAGGCTTCCATCCCCGGCAAGTTGGTGGCAATGGAAACAAAAAGTGTGCCGTTGCTAAAGTCATACTGACAGGCTTTTTTATCGGCTTCTGGAAGTGCCAATTTGGTGTTGGGAATGGACCTGATGGTATTCGGGAAATCTGCATCGACGAAAATGTCACAGTCGGCGATGCTGCGCGGATCAAACACGTTAATCTGTGGTTGTGGCGCGGCGGGCTCGGGCGTGAAGGTTGGCGGCGCAGGCAGGTCGGTGGGTTTATCTGGGATCTGTGCAGTTGGTGTGAAGGTTGGAATATCGATAGGTGGGTTGGCTTGCGCTGATGGCGCTGTGTCAGGCATGTTACAAGCCAAAGATGCCAAAACTAATAGCAGGACGGGGATTAGGTACGTTCGCACGGCTCTCTCCTTTTGTCCCACATCATACAAAGGGAGCGTCCTAAAAACGTCCTCGGGTTTACCCGAGGACGTTTATTTCAAGCTGTTCAAAATGTGTTTGGTCACTGCTTCTGCTGGGGCTTCTTTCAGTGTGACCCACAATGGCGCGAAGGAAGAGGCTGCCAATGCGCGGATCTCTTCCTGGCAGGCTTTCGCTTCGGTTTGTTTTCCAAGTTTTTCATAAAGCTGAAGCAGCAAAGACAAACATTCACCGATCAGCGGCTGGTCTGGGCAGGAGCGTGCCAGGGTCAGTGCCTGCTGTGCAGTGGACATGGATTCAGCGAAGCATTCCGCTCGAAACAAACGAAAGGCTTCTGTCAACTGCGCCAGCGATTGCAGCGGAACCTCGCCAGAATGAATTGCGGACTGATATAAGGACTGTATCTTTTCCTGTTTCGCTTCAGCATCATCCAATGATGACTTCATTGATAAGTGGTTAAGCAATTCCTGCAACTCGATCATCTGAATGAATTGCGGCACATTGCTTGATCGTGCAGCGTTCAGCGCACGGGCATGAGCGGCATCTGCCTGCTCCAGATTTCCAAGCAAGCGCCAAAGCTGTCCTTGTATATTGCTGGTTAGCAAAACGACCGGGTGTAAATTTAATGCTGCTGCATCAACTTCGAGTGCTTGTAAAGAATCTGCTCGTATTCCGTTAGCCAGCGCTGTATATGCCAAATAGACGCGCATTAGTAGCTGTCCATATTGACTTTCTACCCGGCGGGCAATGTTTGATCCGCGTTCAAAATCTTCTTTGGCTGCTGTGAGATTGCCAATGCGTGCATATGTCCAACCGCGCCCGGCGAACTTTCCCCACATCCCAGGCAGGTAAGACTCTCCCGCCACTTGAATAGCTCGATCATAGATGCGAATGGATTGCTCGTATCTTCCGCAGTTCAACGCGATCTGCCCGAGCATTGTCAATGCCGCGGCTTCCAATCTCCGTAACCCGCCCTGGCTGGCAAGTTTTACGGTTCGCTCGAGTGTTTCCTGTGCCTGAGTATATTCCTGCGCAAATACCAACGCCGCGCCAAGATGATTGAGGCTTTGCACTGTCTGCGCTGTGGTTGTGATGTTGTGCTGCTCCAGTAATGAAAGCGCTTGTTGCAAATCGCTCACGGCTTCTTTGGTGCGTCCCAGCATCAATGCACTCACAGCTTGGATGTTAATCGCGCGCACCGCATTGGGAATATCTTTTAGCGTCATCGAAAGGTCAAAGGCTTGTGCGGCGGAACGATATGCGGCTTCGTTCTTATCTTGTGTATAGAGGGCATAGGCTTGCATTGATAATGCGTTTGCGAATAAGGATGGAAACGGTCGTGCCTTAAGAACGGCTTGGTCAAGCAACGGGAGCGCTGCTTCCCCTTGACCTTGATACAGCGCGATCACGCCACGCTGTAATGCTGCCTGTGCGCGGACTTCCTGCATATCAAGATTTGAGTCACCGAGAAGTGATTCTGCATGGGCTGTCGCTTCCAAAGCGGAATCATAAGCAGCCAGGTCTACACTTTCCTGGGCATGTTTCAGCCAAAAGCGAGCCGCAGGTAAAGGCATATCTGCTTGTTGGTAATGAATGGCAATTTCTGCGGCAAACCCGATCTCATCTGCATGGATTCGTTCGAGAGCATGGGCAATGCGGGCTTGTAAAGCAGAATTGCGTTCATCAGGAATTTCATTCAAGATGATCTCGTGGATCAGGTGATGTGAGAAAGTGTATTCATCCTGGGCGGGAGAAAGTGTTTCCAGCAGGAGACGTTCCGATAGCAAAGCATCCAGCCCGGCGGCGTATGAGGCGGGCATCCATTCCATAGCGGCGTTGAGTTCGTTATCTGAAAAAGAAAAGCCCAAAATGGCTGCCGCTTCGATCATCTCGCGCGTTGTAGGTGTGAGGTGTTCCAATCGCATGAGAAATGATTCGCGCAGGGATGGAAGTTTGTCCGTCCTGCGTTGTTGCCGCAAAATTTGAACGGCTTCTTTTAATAGAAGCGGCAACCCTTGGGCATATTGAATAATGTCTTGCACGGCTTCAGGGGAAAAGGCAGCCGCCCCCAATGTGGAATCAAGAAAATGACGGGTTTCAGAATCCGTAAACACTTGCAAGGAAAGGTCAATGGCATGACGTTTCCGGCGCAGGCTGCGTTTGATCTCCAACAAGGCAAGCGAAGAATTTTCGATACGATGCGTAATAAGGAAAAGGATCGGCATCGCCGAAGATGCCTCTGCCATATCGCTTAAGAAGTCTAGCGAGTCGGTATCCATCCAATGCGCATCTTCGATAACGAGAAGCAAGGGTTGGGTTTCTGCAAGGGCGTACAAACCCTGCCTCAGGGCGGCGCGAAGCTCGGCAGAATCAGGGCGGGTGGGTTGAATAAGACCGGGACGCAATAGACTCAAGTCCGGCGCCAACGGTAGGAGGTGATTAAGCCATTCTTGCGAAACATCGGCGCGGCGGGCGAGCAAAGGCGCTGCCACATTGAAGATCTGCTTCCAAAGAGAATAGGGTCGTTCCAGATCTGAAGATTGGCAATTTCCAAAGAACACCTTGGCTTTATTGGCGTCAAAAGAACGGCGCAGGGCTTCACGTGTAAGAGTGGTCTTTCCAACCCCTGCCGGACCATTGATGAACACGAATCCTCCCTGCCCATTTTGAATATCACGGAGTGCATTCTTCAGCGTAGTCAACTCATTTTCACGACTGATGAAAGGTGCCGATTCAATAGGTTTTCGTTGCGGCGTTTGGCGTGGAAGATGATGATGCAGGATGTCGCGATACAGCGCCATGGTCTCTGGCATGGGTTGCACACCGATCTCACGCTGCAGGTTTTCTTCAAGAGTTTTGTACTGGGCAAGTGCAGCAGTTCTGTTTCCACCCATGTATTCAGCCGTCATGCAAAGACGTGCAGCTTCTTCATCCCAGGGGTCTTGGGCAGTTAATTTGTGCGCCCAACGAATGGCAGCTTCAAAGCTTTCTTCTTCAATGCATCGTTGTGTTAATGATTTTAGTAAATTTAAATACCGGGTACGTAATTCTTCGCGGCGGGGGAAGAGGAAGTCGTCAGCTTCCACGCCCTGTGCCAGATCGCCGGTGTAAAGATTGACCGCCGCTTCCAACTCCGCTCGGGAATGGGTTTCTTTTTCAAAAACGAATACATCCACCCAGGTTTCTGGCGGCAGGCGAAACGAAACTGTTTGAGTGGAAATTTCCAAGCCTTCTTGAAGCTGCGATGGCAAGGCATTACGCAAAAGATACAGATGCCGTCTCAGGTTGGCAAGAGCATTTGTTTCACTTTCATCGGACCAGAACGAAAATGCCAGAGTTTTCCGTGAGAGCGCCTTTCCAGACTCCAAGGTCAACCGCACGAACAAACGCAAGAGGGACTCGCGTTGTGGAAGTGGATACGGCGAACCGTCAATTTCCAAACGTAATGATCCAAACAGAAATATGCGCACCCGGAAAACGGACATGGGAAAATTATAATGAAATGTGAACGAAAGATAAAGAAACCAATAGTACTGAATAAAAAGCTGACTTGATAATGTTGAAGTATAGAACGAATAGATCGTAAGCTTCAACAAAAAACAGCTTGTCTGTTCTCTAAAAAGATGTTTTGCTGTAGTCCGGCACTTATATTTAGAAACCATTCCCCCTTATCAACTTCGGATGATATTGCAACGCCTTCGCCATATACGGGACTGTATTTCCTCACTACCAGCCCCGTTTGCATAAGAATATGCCTGAAGTAATGAATTGACAGGATCAGTATAAAGCAAGCAATCTCTGGGCTCGGACAATCTGTCTTAAATGAAAAAAATGGATTGTTTATGGGAATGATTTAAACGAAAACACCCCTATACGTGGGGGTGTTCATTCGTTTTGATTTATTCTCTATTTGGCAGGTACAAAATTTTGTGGCCTGAATTTATACCCATATACATGATATATGCCGCGCCGGACAGATCCAATTGCGGTTGTGAGGCGGAAAATGTTTGAAGGTAGTCGATTATAAAAAAGAATGTTGATGCAACTAAATCTTCCAAACAAATATTGAGAAATGGCTAAAATCTGTCAATCAAAATCTTGACTGAACTCAAAGGCTGATATTGACACTGTAACAAAGGTGGTAGGTTTGAAGAGAAAAAAGATGGGTTTCTTGTAAGATATGGTTGTCGACGCCAAACTTACAAGGAACTCATCCATGACAATTGTTGTCCTGAAACTGCCAGATGTCAAGCAAAAAAAGAGGAGCGTCCCAAGAAGTGCCCGTATTGCAAGGGTATGACGTTTCAACGCTGGGCAGCACCAAGAAAAAAGTACAAGATATGCATGTGCGCAGATTAGCAGTCTATCGTTATCGTTGTTGTCACTGTAAGCGAACCTTCCGGAATGGAAGTTCGCCAGCTGATCAAACGAAACGGCTGGAGGTATTCTCGATCCTGTTAGAGACATTGGGGTTGAGTTATCGTTCGGCAGCGTTGACACTGAGTGGCTTAAAGGTTGCCATCAGTCATATGACGATTTGGCGCAATGTACAGGAGGAGAATATCAGGCGCAAGAAACGGACACAATGGCAATCGGTACGGGTAGTAGGGTTGGACGGCGCCTATGTCTCAGGATGGGGAGCAACGCAGCCTGTCTTGGTGGCAGTCGACTTGGGCACAGGAGACCCGATTGCCGTGGGCTATGTCAACGAGTACGATCCCCTAGCTGTTCAGCGTTGGTTGACACCCTTGATTCAGCGTTATGGCATCAGTGTCATTGTCACCGATGATCTCTTCAGTTACCGTGTCGTGACGGATAAACTGCAATTGAGACATCAGGTCTGCCAGTTCCATGTTCGGCGTTGGGTTGGAAGAAGCTTGCATGATCTGGCTGCCACTCTTCCAAAAGATTGGTTGTGGGTCTTGGAGGAAGTTTGAACCTTGTTGGAGGTCTTGCATCCCGAGGGTGGAAAACGCCTGTATGCCTTGTGGAAACAATTGCCCGAATGGCATTCGGGAGGCAAAACTCTTTCGCCATTGGAAAGGTTACGGGACTTGCTTTTACGGCTTGCCCAAACCTGGCACCGATATTGCACCTTCCAGTCAGAACCTCAGGTCCCCTGGACGAACAATGCAACAGAAAGAGCAATTGGCCGCATGAAAATGAGGGCAAGGACTGTCAGAGGTTACAAATCCTGGTCGGGCATGGAAGCAGGTCTTTTGTTAGCCGCTTCTCCCTTCGTATGAGCTTATCTCCTTCCTCCGGATACTCTTGTTCTTTTCCACTTCCGGATTTACCCCACCACCTATGTTACGGAAACCCGAAGTTTGTCAACTTGCAAAAAGGATTGAATTGTGCCATGATAAGGATAAGGGTGGTTTTCATATACCTTGCGAAATCGTCCCGATCGGCGTAGACCTGGTAAGGTCAGGGAGGGACAGCAAGCATGAAGCAAGGAGAGTGCCATGTCCACTTATGTTCTTTCGCTGTCCGATACCCGTGCCGCGCTTGCCAGTGTCGGCGGAAAAGGGCTCTCGCTGGCAAAACTCGCCCAGGCGGGCTTTCCCATCCCAAACGGATTTCACATCACTACCGACGCCTACCGCGCCTTCATCGAAGCCAGTGGACTACAGCCCCGCATCCTCGCCCTGCTCAAAGATGCAGACCCCGCGCTTCCTTCCGCGCTCGAAACTGCTTCTGCTTCTATCAGCCGCCTCTTCGCTGAAGCCTCCATCCCCGCCGACATTACGTCTGCCATAACCCCCGCTTACATCGACCTCAATCGTCAATCGTCAATCGTAAATCGTAAATCGGTAGCCGTCCGTTCCTCCGCCACTGCCGAAGACCTGCCCGAAGCCTCCTTCGCGGGTCAACAGGAGACCTTCCTAAACATCCGCGGCGAAGAGGATTTGCTCGATGCGGTGAAGAAGTGCTGGGCGTCATTGTGGACAGCGCGTGCCATTGCCTACCGCGCCAACCAGTCCATTGACCCGAACACGGTTGCGCTGGCAGTTGTGGTGCAAGAGATGGTCGATGCGGATTTTGCTGGCATCCTTTTTACGGCAAACCCCATCAATGGACATCGCGATGAGATCGTCATCAACGCCACGTGGGGGCTGGGCGAAGCCATCGTCAGCGGACGGGTTTCACCCGACACCATCATTGCCGAGAAAGATTCCGGTAAGGTGCGACGGTACGACGTTGCAAAGAAAACCGTCCGCACGGTGTTGGCAGAATCAGGCACGAGGGAGGAAACGCTCAAAGGCTGGCGAGTCAGGTCCAAGGTCATGAAAGAAGCGCAGGTCCATGAGTTGGTCGGCATGGCGCGCAGCATCGAATCCTTTTATGGCAGCCCGCAAGATATCGAGTTTTGTTTTGCACAAGATCGATTTTTCATTGTGCAGTCACGCCCTATCACTGCCATGCCGCCCGAACCGCTCGAGTGGATCATCCCGGTGAAGGGCGCGGTGCTGGCGCGCGGAAGTTTCGCCGAGTTCGTGCCTGAGCCGGTATCGCCGCTGTTTGCCACGCTGGCGGTGCCGATCGCGCAAAAGACCACCTGCGAGTTGATGGGTTCGATCGGTGTGACGGACGAGAATAGTTATGTGTTCGCGGTGCTGAACGATTATGTGTATGTTGGTTTTATTTTCACGCCCAAAATGACCTGGCAAATGATCAAGGCGTCTTTTCAACTGCTCGGACCGATCATCCGCACAGCGGAAAAACGCGCACGAGAATCACGCGAGAAGTTTTTGAGTGTGGTGCAAACATGGCAGGAAAGTGATGTGAGGTTGCTTGCGCCTTCGGAACTATTGCAAGGCACGCGTGAGATCTTTACCGAAACTGCCCTGTATTACAACATGGCGCAGTCGGGCACCATCCCCACCTCGATGATGACGGAGGTGCTGTTTGGCTGGGTTTATAAGACGTTGATGAAGCGCAAAGATGACCCCGCGCCTGAGGCGTTTCTGTTCGGCACCGAGAACCACGCCATGCGGGCAGACAAAGCCTTGTGGGATATTGCCGCGTGGGTGAAAACCCAACCCGCGCTGATGAAATACTTGAGCGGCGCTTTAGCCGATGAGATTGGAGCGGTGTTCCTCGCCAGGCACAAACCCAACGCCGAGCTTGCCGAATTTTCAGAGTGCTTCGAAGCCTACTTGCACGAGTATGGACACGCCATTTACGACCTTGATTTTGCCAAGCCGACGCCCGCCGAAGACCCCACGCCGCTGTTGGAAACCCTGAAGGTGTATCTGGCGGGCAAGAACAGTCCGTATGAACGTCAGCGTGCGGCATTGGAGTTGAGCGAACGCGCCGCGGTAAACATCATCAAACGGCTCGACCCGCTCCGCCGCCGCTGGTTCGTGAAGTTGTTGAAGTGGGCGCAAGATAAAGCGCCCATGCGCGAAGACAGCATTGCCGACCTTGGCTTGGGGCATCCGCAAATGCGGTGCATGTTGGGCGAGTTTGGGCGCAGACTGGTAAAGGCGGGGTCGATCCCCGTTGCGAGCGATATTTACTGGCTTGAAGAATACGAACTCAACGCTCTGGCAATTTTGCTGGAAAATGACGAGCCGCCGCCGCACTTCGCCGGGGAGATCGCCGAGCGCAAAGCAAAGTGGGAGTCCATGCGGCACATCGTCCCGCCGACCACGCTGCCCAAAGTTCGCTGGATGAATAAATTCTTCCCCAGCAACGAACAGGCAGGCAGCACGCTCAAAGGCTTTGCCGCCAGTGCGGGCAAGGTCACTGCACGCGCCTGCGTGATGCTCGGACCCGAAGACTTCAACAAAATGCACACCGGCGATGTGATCGTGGCGGGCATCACCACCCCCGCGTGGACTCCGCTCTTCGCGCGCGCCTCCGCCATCGTCACCGACATTGGCGGACCGTTGAGTCACAGTTCGATCGTGGCGCGTGAGTACGGCATCCCTGCTGTGCTGGCAACTGGCGTCGGCACGCGCCGCATCCACGATGGCGAACTCATCACCGTGGATGGCAGCGAGGGCAGGGTGATGCTGAATTAGAAAGGAAATCACATGACCATCTATATCATTGTCCTGCTTGTCGTTCTGGCGCTGATCGCGGTCTTCATCTTCATCCAAAATCGACAGCGCAAGACCAGGCAGATCAGTCCGCTGGCGGGGCTTGCGTTTGCATTTGTCCTCTCCAGCCTTGTGTTCGGTGAAGACCGTCTCATTGGCTACGGGCTGATGGGCTTCGGCTTACTGCTCGCCCTACTGGATATGGTCAACCGGGGTAGGGGAAAATCGAACCACATCTAAAGCAGTGCCGACATGCAAAAGAAAGGAGTTTGCCATGTCGAAAAAATATCGCGTCCACCGCTTTGACCTGCGCATGACCGCCGACCAAAGCAAACTGGAACAGTTCCTCAACAGTCTCGAAGGTGAGGTCATATCCGTCATCCCCAATGTGACGGTCACACCATTCACCTGGGCATCTCAAGTAGACTTTCTGCTCATCATAGAAAAGCTGCCCTAAGCGGTTTCAACCCCGTGAACACGATCCATCGCAAGAGCCTTTTGATCCTCTCCTTCACCATGTTGGTGGTGATGATGGGCTACTCGCTTGCCATGCCGCTCCTGCCGTTCTACATAGAACGCTTTGGCGTGGGCGGCACCGAGTTGGGCTGGCTCATGTCCACCTATGCGCTGATGCAATTCATCTGCGCCCCGCTATGGGGCATCGCTTCTGACCGTTACGGGCGCAAGCCCATCCTTGCGGTCGGTGTTCTGGGCTACGCCATCACGCTCTTCATGTTTGGCATCGCCCAAAACTTCATGATGATGTTCATCGCGCGTGCGCTCTCCGGCATCCTCTCCTCGGCCACCCAGCCAACCGCGCTGGCATACATCGGCGACAATACTCCGCAAAAAGAAAAAGGCAGGGGCATGGGTCAGCTCGGTGCCATGGCGGGTATCGGCGTGGTGCTTGGTCCGCTCGTGGGCGGATTGCTCTCCAAAGACTCACTCGCCCTGCCTTTCTTCGTAGGATCGGGACTCGCCGCCCTCGCGCTGTTACTCGTCATCTTTCTTTTGCCGGAGTCAAAACCCGCTTCATTCTCAAGGGGCGACCTGTCTCCGTCCATTGAAAAGAAGCCAACGCCCAAACCGCTCCGCACCCGCGACGTGTATCTGCGCGTGCTCCTCAGCCCAGTGGGACTCTTGCTCTTGCTCATCTTCATCATGAGCTTCGGCATGACCAACTTTCAGGGCATGATCGGTTTGTACGTGGTCGATAAACTTGACTTCACCACCACCCAAGTCGGCTCATTGTGGATGGTGATGGGAGCCATGCTCATCATCGTGCAGGGCGCGCTCGTCGGCATGCTGACCGAAAAGTTCGGCGACCTATTACTTATCAAAGTCGGCTTGTTGGGCGGGGCAGTTGGTTTCATCTTTGTTGCCTTCGCTTGGAATTACATCACCACCCTGCTGGCGCTTGCTTTCTTCATCCTTACCCTCGCCCTGATCGGACCCGCCCTCAACTCCTATCTCTCTAATTTTGCGGGCGAACATCAAGGCACGGTCATGGGTATGAACAGCGCCGGAACAAGCCTCGGCAAGGTGCTTGGTCCACTGTGGGGCGGCTTCATCTACGACATCAACATCGAATACCCCTTTTTCAGCGGTGCCGCCACCCTGCTATTTGGGTTGCTGCTTTGCCTGTTTGCTTTCCGCAGGCAGCCCACCGTCCACGCGGCGGCGTGAAAGGTTTTTACATAACAGGGAGCAAAATAAATATGAAACACATTTTGAAATCTACTCTTTGGGTGCTCTACATCCTTGGGCTATTCGCTTGCACAGCACCTGCTTCCACAGAGACGCTACAACCCGAGCCGACCGATACCTCTCAACCGAACATGCCCAACCCCGCCTCTACCTACTGCGTTGAGCAGGGCTACACGTCCGAGATCCGCACCGCCGACGATGGCAACCAAACTGGGTACTGCATCTTCCCCGATGGCAGTGAATGTGACGAGTGGGCTTACTTCCGCGGGGAGTGTGGACCAACCGTCCCGACGAAAGAGGCGCAAGACACTTCCACGTATGAAGGCTGGGTCGAATATGTCGAATCCGGTTATGGGTTCAAGTTTCGCTATCCGCCCGAATGGACCGCCGAACTGGACCTGCGCAATGACAGCATGACCTATCAACATCTCTTGTGGCTGCGCGCCCCGGAGAAACCCGTCGCTGGTGTGCAGATGATGATTGCTTTCGAGCGCATCGGCGAGAACATTGGCATCCAACGCACGGGCATTGGCGCGGGCGATCTTGTTGAACAAGGCAGCATGGAATTTCTCGGTGAACCTGCCAAACGCATGGTGCTCGTCCTCGATGGAAAGGATGTGGAGGTTATGTATGGATATACCGGCGCATTCGAGCGCGGAGATTTGCGCTTTGCAATCAGCTTGTCTTATGTCGGCGTTGAACGCCTTGGTCTCACTCCCGAACTCGAACAGACTGCCGATCTGATCGTCGCTTCATTTGAATGGATGAAATAAAAATGAACACAAAACCTGTTGGATACAAAACCAAAGCCTTTGAAGGTCGCAATCTGGCATTCTTCTTTCTGCTCGTCTTTGGGCTGGATGCGATCATGTGGATACTTTCCACCATCTTTAACCCGGAAATGCCCACCAGCCTTGCCGATCCATCCGCTCTTTTCTGGGCGTTTGTTGTCGTGCCAACCGCCATTGGTCCCACTTTATCTGCTTTCTTGATAACAGGCCTCACTAAAGGGAGATCCGGCGTAAAAGTCCTGTGGAAGCGTTTTTGGAACCTGAACTTGAGCATCAAGTGGCTGCTTGTGACCCTGCTCATTTTTGAGTTATTACGGTTGGCTGCCAATCTTATCGCTCGGTGGATCGATGGCGAACCCTATCCTATTGTTGACACATCCAATCCGTTCTGGATGACCATACCTTTGTTCTTTGCTACCTTTGTTGCCAGCGGGATGGGAGAGGAATTCGGCTGGCGCGGTTATGTCTTGCCGCGTTTTCAAGCCAAATGGAATGCATTAACTTCCAGCATTGTTCTCGGTCTTCTTTGGTCTGCCTGGCATATCCCCGCTTTTATTATCCCTAACATTTCTCCCCTTTACCAAAGGAATTTCCTGGAATGGCTTCCCGGGATGCTCCTCGGGTCAGTCCTCTATACATGGATCTTAAACAATACCAATGGGAGTGTTCTTGCGGCGGCACTCCTTCATGCCGCTTGGAATACATCTGTGGTCATATTGCCCACAGATGCTTCGCTTTGGTATTTTTATGGTGTCTTTTTGCTGGTGGACATTCTCATTGTGATCGTCTTCGGTCCTAAGAACTTAGTGAGGCAAGCGGCTAAAGATAAAAGTCCGCACACGATGGCTTTTACACCCAAGTCGCCGTGAAAGAAGCAGAATATCCAATGAAAAACTTGACATTGCTTTCACTACTTGCTGTAACCGGTCTGAGCGCCTGTAATTCCCCAACACCCATACCAGAAAATGGCGCCTCTGCAAGCATATACGCCATCACGAATGTAACAGTCGTTGATGTGGAAAAGGGAATCCTAATTCCCGAACGAACGCTTCTCATTGTGAATGCTCGAATTGACAAAATCGGTCCATACGAAAAGATCAAGATTCCCCAAGGTGCAACGGTCATTGATGGACAGGGACTTTACCTGATGCCGGGGCTTGTTGATGCGCACGTCCACTACTACGATGCGCCTGTTTTTGGACGCGTACTACTCGCAAATGGCGTCCTACTCGTTCGAGATATGGGCATGCCAAATGAATACATTCTGCCTTTGCGAGATCAATTGAACCGCGGCGAGACTCTGGGACCGGAAATGATCGCCACTGGTGCAGTACTGGATGGCAATTCGCCTGTTATTCCCACCATCTCCATTAGTGTCAGCACCCCTGAACAGGGACGTGCAGCCGTACAGGCACAGATCGCGGCTGGCGCAAACATGATCAAGGTATATAGCAAACTCGACCAGGCAGTTTTCCTGGCGATCGTTGAAGAGGCACAAAGGTCAGAGATACAGGTCGTCGGGCACGTTCCGGATACGGTCTATATCGAAGATGCTGCCGCAGCCGGACAAAGCAGCATCGAGCATTGGTTTGGATTCGACAAGGTCATTGCCAGACTTCTTGGCGAACAAGTCGAGTTTCAATACACGGGCATTGGTTCAGGTTTTGGCTATTTACTGCGCCTTTGTGAAGTGGACCCACAGGCATTGCAAGATGTTTACCGTGGGTTGAAGAAAAGTGGCGTGACTCTAGACCCAACCGTGGTGATATTCAGAAACTGGCCCAATATGGATTCTCTCGAACTTCAGAGTTTGCCGCACAGCGAATACATCTCGCACGATCTTTTCTCCATGTGGAAAACCCAATGGGCGGGTCAAACCGAATTCCCCGATCTGTTCTGGCAAAACTGGGCGCAGATGGTCAGGCAAATGAACGAGGCGGGCATCCCCCTGACGATCGGCACCGACTTGATGTGTCCCGGTCTTATTCCCGGTTATTCCGTCCATGAGGAGATGCAGATCTGGCAGGAGGCGGGCATTCCGCCAGCCGATATTTTGCGCAGCGCCACACTCGTGCCAGCGCAATTCATGGGATTGGAAAATCGCCTCGGCAGCATTCAAGAAGGTAAATCTGCATCCATGATCCTTGTGCGCGGCAACCCGTTGGAAGATATCCGCAATGCCCAGCAGATCGAAAGCATCTTTCTGCGCGGGAAGTATTTCAACCGTGAAGACTTGGATCAGCTGCTGGCTGAAGCGCGGGAGCTGGCAAAACAGCCAGTTAATCCGTAGCGAAGTTTTGAAGACTGTCGTCAATCTTAAGACGGAGTGACAGAGCAGCACTCTGAAACGTTAGCGCGGCTTTCAGGCTGCAAGGAGTTCGTATGAAATCAGATGCTTTTTGTGAACAGGTCGTGATCATCACAGGGGCATCGTCGGGGATTGGAAAGTGGCTGGCGCTGTTGCTGGCAAATCAGGGAGCAAAGGTGGCAATTGCGGCGCGGCGGGCAGAGCGGCTGGAAGAGGTGGCGGCTGAATGTCGGTTGCGCGGGGGGGAGGTGTTGGTTGTTCCAACAGATGTCAGCGATGAAGGTCAATGTAAAAATCTCATTGAGAAAACGGTCGCCGCATTTGGTCGGTTGGATATGCTCATCAACAATGCGGGAATGGCGGTGGTGGCACTGTTACGCGAGTACCCAGATCTACATTTATTCCGCCACGTGATAGATGTCAACTTTTACGGTGCGGTCCATTGCACCTATTACGCCCTGCCTCACATCATGCAAAGCAGGGGACGCATCGTAGCAGTATCGAGTTTGGGCGGCAAGGGAGGATTGCCTTTCAACACATCCTATACCGCCAGCAAATATGCGTTGCACGGCTTCTACGATTCTCTCCGCATGGAGATGCACCCGCACGGGGTCAGTGTTTCGGTGATTTGCCCCTATTGGGTTGTGACTGAATTCCACGAAGCGTATCTCGATAAAAACGGTCAACCGCGCGGCAAACAAGGGCGGGCGCTCTACACCAAAAAGATGATGACCGCCGAGCGTTGCGCCGCGATCACCCTTGAGGCGGCATACAAACGCAAGCGCGAATTGTTGATGGGACCGGGCGGGTTGCTGGTCTGGCTCAAATTGCTCGCCCCGAATTTTCTGGATCGAATGTCCATCAATTTAATTCTTAAGCCAATCGCAAAACGCACCAAGGCCGGAAAGATCGAGGCATAACCATGACGATCGAAACAAATCACTGGCGTTATGCCTGGTGCTTCTGACCACCTTTGCCTGTACATGAAAGGAAAATATCATGCACGTAAAAATTCAATCCACATTGAAACTTTCAGACCCTTCTGCCACGCTTGAAAATGTCGGCGGCAAAGGCTTGTCGCTGGCAAAAATGATCCAGGCTGGATTCCCCGTCCCGGATGGATTCCATGTTACAACGGATGCATACCATACCTTTGTGGATGCCAATGACTTGCAGCCAAAGATTCTCTCCGCTCTCAAGGATGCAGACCCCGCGCTTCCCGCCACGCTCGAAACTGCTTCTACCACCATTGGCAGATTCTTCGCTGAAGCCGTCATCCCACCCGAAATCGCCTCAGATATTGCGGCTGCCTACCTGGAACTTGACACTTCGCATCTGACACTTCCTGTCGCTGTTCGCTCCTCCGCCACCGCCGAAGACCTACCCGAATCCTCCTTCGCAGGGCAGCAAGAAACCTTCCTCAACATCCGCGGAGAAGAAGACTTGCTTGATGAGGTAAAGAAGTGTTGGGCATCTTTATGGACAGCGCGCGCCATTGCCTATCGCATCAAAAACAACATTGACCAAAATACGGTCGCGCTGGCGGTCGTGGTGCAAGAGATGGTGGATGCCAAAACCGCAGGAATTTTATTCACCGCAAATCCTGTCAATGGGCATCGCGATGAAGTGGTGATTAACGCCGCCTGGGGGCTTGGTGAAGCCATCGTCGGTGGGCTGGTTTCGCCTGACACAATCGTTGCCGATAAAGCAACAGGCAAAGTCAAACGTTATGAAGTCGCGGAGAAAACTGTCATCACGGTGCGAACAGAAAAAGGCACGAGGGAGGAAAAACTCACAGATGGCAGAAGCAGTTCAAAAGTCCTAAATGAAGCGGATGTCCTTGAGTTGGTGAATATCGCCCGCAGGATCGAATCCTTTTACGGCAAGCCACAGGATATTGAGTGGTGTCGTACAGATGGTCATCTTTATATTGTTCAATCACGACCGATCACGACCTTGCGGGAAAAGGAAGTCTCCGCGCCGACCAGTTGGAAACTGCCCAAAGGCGCGTATGCCGTGATGCGGAATAACATCGTTGAGTTGATGGCAGATCCACTCACGCCGTTATTTGAAACCCTCGGTCGTTCAGCGATCAACACCAGCCTGACACAATTGATGGACAAATCGTTTGGGATGCGCGGCATTATGCCAGGCGAGATCATTATTGTGGTGAATCATTACGCTTATAACAATGGCTCTGTTAGCGCAATGGGGATGATGCGGTTGTTGTTCAATATGGGAAAGATCGCAAGGATGATGTTCACTGGCGCGGTGGAGCGCTGGACGGAACGCGGCAGACCACATTACTTTGAGATGGTTGAGAAATGGAAGGGCAAAGATTGGCAATCTGCTTCATCGGTGGAGTTGCTGGACAGCGCAACACAGTTGACCGAGTCCGCCATCGACGCGTATGGCGCGCTGGTCTCGGGCGTAATTCCCGCAGCATGGATCTCCGAAGCCGTGTTCACGACGGTTTACAACCGTTTGATCAAACGCCGTGATGATCCATCTGCTCCAACTTTCTTGCTTGGCTACGATAGTCTGCCCATCCGCGCGGACAAGTCGCTTTACAGCTTGGCAGAGTGGGCACGGCAGAATGTGGCATTGGCACAATGCATCGAACGGACACCAACCTCGCAATTGACTGCGTTGTGTGAGAGCGGTGATATGCCTGGTGATGTGATCCCCGCGGTTTGGGATGAGTGGCGTATGCGCTTCCATGAACATCTGCACCAATACGGACATATGCTCTATGACTTGGACTTTATTCACCCGGTTCCTGCTGATGACCCTGCGCCGGTGATCGATGCGCTCAAACTTTACTTAAGCGGACGGGGCGTCAATCCATACACACGTCAGCGCGAGTCTGCAGAGCGTCGTGAGCAGGCTGTGGCAACGATGAGAGCGCGCTTGAAGGGTTTGCGGTTGAAATGGTTCAACAAATATCTTGCCTCCGCTCAAAAATATGCCCCGCTGCGCGAAGACGGGTTGGCGGAGATCGGGCTCGCGTATCCGTTAATCCGACAGGTGTTGCGTGAGTTGGGGAGGCGCTTTGTGAAACAAAATGCCATCCCTGCTGCCGATGAGATCTTCTGGTTGACACAGGATGAAGTTTTCCAAACTGCGGCGAGACTCGATGCAGGCAAATCTGTGGAGGCGCTCGCGGAGAGGATTCCACAGCGCAAGGCGGAACATCATGCCGCGCTGAGCGTCAGACCGCCGATGATGCTGCCGCAGATGAAAGTCTTCGGTTTCGACCTGATGTCGCTGCGGGATAAGCGTGGACGAGGCAACAGGGGAGATACGATCAAAGGTGTTGCGGCAAGCCCGGGCGTAGTCAGCGGCGTGGCTCGCGTCTTGCATGGACCTGAAGATTTTGGTCGGATGAAACCCGGCGATGTGCTGGTCGCGCCGATCACCACCCCCGCGTGGACTCCGCTGTTTGCCATGGCATCAGCCGTGGTTACGGATATTGGCGGTCCGCTTTCACATGGCTCCATTGTGGCGCGCGAGTATGGCATCCCGGCAGTGCTTGGTACAGCAGTTGCTACGCGGCGCATTCACGATGGGCAGACCATCACGGTGGATGGCAGGAAAGGAACCGTGACAGTGGGTGCGGCATTGAAGACCATTGGATGAGAGGAGATGCTGTGCGTCCCGTGTGATTACAGTGATGATTCTGCTTGTTGTTGAGGAAAGGAAATACCGATGAATAAAACTCTCTTTGCGGTCGGGCTACTGATTGTAGGTGTTGCTGTTGTGTTGTTGATGATGGATCTTGTTGAGTCTGGTATTGCAGCATTGATCGGCATTGTGGGGATCGGGCTTATTGCTGCATCGGGCAGATCCAACTTGAAAAGAATGTAGTGAGACAGATCACGATTTGTGACATGGAGCCGAAAGGAGAACGACATGTCTAAAAAATATCGCGTCCATCGTTTTGATCTCAATATGACCAGCGACCAGAGCAAACTGGAACAGTTCCTGAACAGTCTGGATGGCGAGGTTATTGAGATCATTCCAAATGTCACGGTCACTCCGTTTACCTGAGCATCTCATGTGGACTTTTTACTTATTGTGTAGAAGTTACCATAACCAGATCGTTATGATGAATCGTTGCACGGCAAAATATTGTGGGTGATGTATAAATCACAGAAGCGGATTTTGCACCACTTTTCAAGAGGCAAGAATGGTACGCACATTTCCAAAATTCGGATACAACCCCGTCACCGGCGAGTGGAACGACTCACTCATTGGAGAGTTTCTCTGGTCGAATGTCAACGTCAGCGAAGCTGTGCCGGATGTGATGACGCCCAGCACCTGGTCGCTGTGGTGGATATATCATTACGAAGCCAGCCCGTTCGAATTCCCGGGCGATTTGCCCTTTTGCGGCAACATCTGTGGGCGCCCATATCTTAACTTGAGCCTGATTGCATCCCTCTACCGCGCCATTGGGCGGGATGTGCGAAAGGAATTGCAGGGCGACATGATCGGTTCCGCGCCTGTCGAATTCGATATTCCCTATATTCCTTTTTCACCATTGCAAGTCCTTTGGAAAACGCTGCCAGGCTTGTTGAAGTCTCAACGGAACTCAGCCCGTGATATTGCGCAGATCCCTGAATTTGTAACGGCAACGCCAGGCTGGTGCCGAAGCATGCGCGCCGCGCTTCAGAACTGCCTGGATGCATCGAGCCTGCTCTCTTTGTGGAAGCAATCCATCAAACCTGGCATGGTACAGGCATGCGGTCTGCTGCGCAGTGCAGCCTTGAACATGTCTGACCGAGCTACAAAGCTGCACCTGGAGCTGATAAATCTTGTTGGTGAGACCGACGCCAATGCCATCCTTTCTAATCTGTCTTGCGCAACTGGCGATCTGGCAAGTCTGGGTCCGCTGTTGGGCCTTGAAAAAGTACGGAACAGACAACTGAGCTGTGAAGCCTATATGGAACACTACGGACATCGAGGTCCGCACGAAATGGAGTTGTTCGCACCTGGTTCAGACGAAGACCATCACTGGCTCGAAAAAAAACTGGGCGAGTTCAACCTTTCGGCGAAGGATGTGGAGTCACTTCTGGCAAACCAGCGTGCGAAATATTTTTCCGCTTGGGAGCGGTTTGTCGCAAAATATCCCGGCAAAGTCAAAACCACCCGCCGCGAACTGGATAAAGTCTCTGTTGCGGCGAGAGATCGTGAGGCGGTTCGTTCTGAGGTGACCCGTGTCACTCGCTTTGTGCGCGGCTTTTTGTTGCATGCCGCTGAAATCACCGGCCTGGGTGATGGCATCTTCTTCCTGTCACTCGACGAAATGTGTGATGTGCTTGCAGGAGATAGATCCTCTGTTGTGCGCATCCCTGCTCGGCGGGAAGCCTACGATAAATATTCCGCACTCCCGCCTTATCCGCCCATCATCGTCGGGCATTTCGATCCGTTTACCTGGGCGTCCGACCCGAACCGGCGCAGTGACTATTTCAATGCTCGCAAAACAGAAAGAGTTACCGCCGCCGCCGTCATCAGGGGCTTTGCGGGCGCGGCGGGAATTGTCGAGGGGATCGTTCGGCGGATCGATTGCGTGGAAGAAGGAAACCAAATTCAGCCCGGCGAGATCCTTGTTACAACGACAACCAACGTTGGCTGGACCCCGCTGTTCCCGCGTCTCGCCGCCATCGTGACCGATGTGGGGGCTCCGCTTTCCCATGCCGCCATCGTCGCCCGCGAACTGGGCATCCCTGCCGTGGTAGGCTGCGGCAACGCAACCATGCTGTTGAAGACCGGCGATCACGTTCGTGTGGATGGCGGTGTGGGGACGGTTGAATTGAAATAATAGATATACAGCATGGTGAGCGCTTCAAGTTTGCCTTTGCAGATCCATGCTCTGATCTGTTTTGACGTGACGTGGCAGACCTGTGCGGCTCGATAAACCGTGAAATAACTACCGCGTGGGATCGAGGTGGATATGATTTTCGGTTCCTTGTTCTCGGTCAGTTGTCTGTTTCTTTTTCTTTCCCGCACTTTTATCCCATAAGCGGCAATAAGCCGAAAACCTTGTTTAGGGCTTGTTTCGCATTTTCTTTGTCATACACTGAAATGCGTGTCAACGAAACCTCCTGTGCAGAGAGAAATTCAAAAATAGTCTGAACTTGATCTGCGTTAAGCTCTATTTGGTTTTTTCAGTACCAACTCTCATCCCGCCTTTGTTGGTGGGGTGTTTTCACTATTGCTTGAAAGTTGGAAGGCTGGTGAACCAACCACCAAGCCTTTGGTCTTCCATTCATCATTCCATTGTAGATGCTCAAGAAGTTCAAGTGCATAACATGCATGTAGCATGCCATAGGACAACTCCACGTTGTTGTCAGTCTTGCCGTTGAAGTTGTGTAAGCCAGGATGGCGTCGATGGCGTGCAGGCGACGTGCCCCTCGAAGTTGAGATGGATACCCCATGTGGTTTGATTTAGAAAGGTTGAATGATTTTGTATAGGAACCTGCCTAAAGTAATGAATTGATAGGATCAGTATAAAGCAGGCAAGGTATGGGATCGGACAAGCTGTCGATAGATAGCAAAAAGTGGATAGATTGTTTATGGGAATGTTTTAAACGAAAACACCCCTATACGTGGGGGTGTTAACTTGTTTTTGCCTTTTTGTTCTCTATTTGGTGGGTACCAAATTTTGCGGTCTGAATTTATACCCGTATATATGATATATGCCATACAAGGATGATCCGATTGCGGTTATGAAGCGGGAAATTGACGGACGTAACTTCAACGATTCCAATTGAAATTATGATTGATACCTTGGTGTTAATATCCTATCGTTAAGAGTTGGATTCCTTGTTAGTTCTTTATCTATTTGGATGTCTGCTGATGGCGATTTCCTGTTTCCAACGCACATTAGCCCCGAACAGCAATGCAATCATAAAGAGTGGCGCGCTGATGATCAGGATCGACGCTACACCTTGAATTCCACGGCTAAGGGTCAAGGCAGAGATCATGATCCCGGCGAAGCCAAAAATTACTGCTCCGACCCACTCCCAGCGCCAGGCGACCACCAGTACGATTGCCAGTGCGATCATTGGCAGCATGTGCATCAGGAATGCAAGCAGCATCTCGCCAAGGGTGTAGTCTCCTTCAAAAACATCCAATGCAAAAAGGCTCATAAAAGCGACCAGCACAATGGCACAAATGCGCGGGCTCCAATAGATCCATTTTGCGAGTTGAGAATTGAATTTCTCATGTTGTTGATGCCGATAGATTGCCATGATAAGGATGCCTATGAGCCCGTATAGAACGGCGAGCGGTATCGCTATAAGCAAAGAGTTCACAAGCAACGCCCAATTCTCAAAGTCCTCGCCACCCAGCACGAGCGGGGTGATAATGGTCCCAGCCAGAGAAAGGACGAACAACACTGACAACACAGTAACCAGCCCTTGTTTGAACTTGAGGATTTTGACGGTTTCCATGACACGCTCCTTTCCATGTCTATTAACAGTGTAGCACGTTGTATGGATTGTGGTGCGGTTGCTTTTAACACCTTCGAAGTGCTACACTAAGAGAGTAGAAAATCGTATGTGTGAAGGTCTAATGTTCAACCTGAGGACCTGTGAAACCCGAATCCCTGCACGACCGTCCATATTGGAATCGTCCCGTTGAAGAGCTATTCGTATTGCTGGTAAGTTCAGCGCATGGGTTGGAGTCTGGCTCAGTCCGTGAACGGTTGGAGCAGTTCGGTCATAATCAGCTAAAAGAACGAAAAAAGAACGCGCCGCTGGTGCTGTTCCTAAATCAATTTAGAAGCTCATTGGTGTTGATCCTAGTCTTTGCCGCTGTGATTTCCATCCTCACGGGCGAATGGATTGACGCAGCTATTGTCATGGTCATCGTCATCGCCAGTGCATTTCTAGGGTTTATTCAGGAATACAACGCCAGCAATGCGGTGGAAAAACTGCGCAGTCGGGTGCGGTTGAAGATCAACGTACTGCGTGATGACATCCAGCAAACGATTCTGTCAGAAGATGTGGTGCCGGGGGATGTGGTTATGTTATCGGCCGGGAGCATCATCCCTGCCGACGGGGTCATCATCCAGTCCAACGATTTCTTTGTCAATCAGGCCGTTCTAACCGGCGAAACATTCCCCGTGGAGAAGAAGCCCGGACAGGTTGCAGCGAACAGTTCCCTTTCAGGGCGGACAAATTGCGTTTTCATGGGCACCAACGTGCGCAGCGGTAGTGCTCTTGTGCTGATCTGCGAGACGGGTTCGCAAAGCGCCTTTGGTCAGATCGCAGAAAAACTTACCCTGCGCCCGCCCGAAACAGATTTTGAACGGGGTATCCGTCGTTTTGGGAATTTGCTGACGCAGGTGATGATGGCGTTGGTGCTGGTGGTGTTTGCCATCAACGTGATTTTGAACAAGCCTCCTATTGATTCGCTGCTGTTTGCGGTGGCGCTGGCGGTGGGCATGGCACCCGAACTGCTCCCCGCCATCATCAGTATCACATTGTCCAAGGGGGCGCAAAAAATGGCTCGCAGCGGCGTGATCGTCCGGCGGCTGGAGTCGATCGAGAATTTCGGCAGCATGGATGTGCTCTGCACCGACAAGACTGGCACGCTCACCAAAGGTGTGGTTAGCTTGGATGGCGCACTCGATTGGCAGGGAAATGCATCCGAGCAAGTGCTGCGTTATGCGTACCTCAACGCAAAATTTCAGAGCGGGCTGGCAAATCCGCTGGACGAGGCTATCTTGAGAGAGTTACCAGCGGGGACAGAGAATTTCATTAAGACCGAAGAGATTCCCTACGACTTCATTCGCAAGCGATTAA
>ERZ761609.980-NODE-980-length-28177-cov-13.756952_pt1 | contig 28177 bp, 24 predicted proteins | sample MGYA00511163_ERZ761609 | MGnify/ENA primary metagenome ERZ761609 (study PRJEB28899, sample SAMN02445070) | bioreactor sludge metagenome | biome: EBPR sludge | place: Australia: Brisbane, Thorneside Wastewater Treatment Plant | collected 2011-12-16 ... | reverse complement strand
GGCGAGTCGTTTGTCCTCTGAATTTATTTTATATCCTTTTATTCAGAATGGTTTTTGGCTGGCACTTCCTGCTTTTTCTATTTTGCTGATTATTCAGGTTGCGGATTTGGGGGCATTTCCGAAACTTTTGTATTGGATCAATCTTTTAATTCCTTTTCTGGCTGTCGGGGCAGGGTGGGTGATTGCTCCGTTTGTGGGGGAAGATCCGTCTTGTCGGATTTGGATGTTTTGTGAATTGGATCTCCGGTTTGAAGTTGTCAGTATTTTTGGGATAGTCTCCGGTTTGTTATGTTTTCTTGCTCTGTGGATTGCCAGAGGCTCTTTCGAGACTTTGCGTGATGAAAAAGAAAACAAGGGTGAACGATTCTGGCTGATTATCTCTTTTGTTATCATTAATCTTTTGTTTATTTTTGTGACATTGTTATCCGTGTCCGACGCTGTGCCTTTGGATGCGTATATTCTTTTACGCGACGTATTGGGTGTCGGAATGGCGTATGTCGCTTCGACCAGTCTTTTTAGAATATATCCGCCATCGATTCGTTTGAATAAAAATCATTTTGGGGATGTTTTGAACGATGAGGATCGTGATTTGGCTAATAAACTCAGTAAGCTGCTTGATTTGGATAAAGTTTATCAGGAGCTTAATTTCTCTCGGACTGATCTGGCGCGTGAGTTGGATACATCTGAAGCGCGTGTCTCAAAATTGGTGAATGTTTGTTTTGGGAAAAGCTTACCGCAAGTTATTAATGAGCGCAGAGTGCGGGATTCCCTGTCTTTATTGATTCAGACCGATGCCCAAATGACGGTTGTTTGCGAACAGGTCGGGTTTAATTCTGTGCCGACTTTTAACCGTGTGTTTAAAGAGGTTATGGGGATTTCCCCAAGCGAGTACCGTCAGTCCAATAAAAAACAGAGTGTTGTGTAAAATAACTCCTCAATCTGACATATTGAGGAGTTATGAAGCTTAATCCTTACTTTTTTTTAATAAAAAATGCGTCATTCTGGCTTATGCGGGATAGCTATTCGGCTGTTTTTGTATATACTGTTTGTGCTCTCGTGGTTCTTTCTTTTGGGGGCGTTTTTAAATATCACACAATCTATTATCTGAATGGAGTTTTCAATGACACAATCCAACATGCAAGCTCGTCAGTCCGAACGCGGTTTTACCCTCGTGGAGTTGGCGATTGTTATGATTATTATCGGTCTTTTGATCGGTGGTATTCTCAAAGGCCAAGAATTGATTGGCAATGCCCGTATTTCTTCCTCGATTTCTCAAATTAAAGCGATCGAAGTTGGTGTTAATACTTTCCGCGACAAATATGCCGGTATGCCTGGTGATTTGTTGACCCCTCAGACTCGTATTCCTAACTGTTTGGTTGCTGATGCTCCAATGTGTGCTCGGGCAGGCGATGGCAATTCCCAAATCGGTGGCACTGATGCTGCCGCAGCGCTTGCCACAGCCGATAACGAAAATAGTGCCGCTATGGCTCAAATGGTTCAATCCGATATGATGGGCGGTGTTGATGCCACTCAACCTGTTGCGACGGCTTCTGCTATTGGTGTGAATCTTTTGGCTTCGAATATTGCTGGGAGCTATAAGCTGATGTACGATGCTGGTGGTGCTGTTACGGCTGGGTTTGGTGATTTAGCCGGTGGTCACTGGGTTCGTTGGGACTCCTCTACGACTGCAGCTTCTGTTGCGGGTTCAACTGCTTTGACATCAAGCCAAGCCGCTCGTGTTGACCGTAAATTGGATGACGGTAATGCTGCTGCTGGTTCGGTTATTGCTACCGGGTCTGTTGGTGCTGCTGCTGGTAACTGTGCAACTGCTGCTGGTGTTTATAACGAATCATTCGGTGATGTTGCTTGCGCTCTGTATGTCCGTATCAGCCAATAATAATTCAAATAATTTTTCTAAAAGCCCTGCAGAGATGCAGGGCTTTTTTTGTTCTTTGCCTCAGGCGGGAGTTCATTGTGAATTCATGTTATGGGATGTCGTTCCGCGATGGCATGACGAAGAGGAGGGGGCGGAAATAAAAATTGTATAATTATGAAAAATAGTATATAAGGGCTTTGCAATTTTTTGATGATGCTTATGATGAAATAGTTTGTGCGGTCTTTCTGGAGGGGTTTGTGGGACAAGTTCAACGTAAATTTGACGCTGTGTATTCCGGTGTAAAATATCGCCATGTTATCGATGCCAATACGAGGCAAGCCGTATTGTTGCCTAGAGGGGCTCATGATGGTGTGATTGGCGGGATTGTCAATTTTTATGTGGCAGATAAGCATCAAGGCCATTTGGTTTGCCCTGATTGTGAGCAGGCCGAAATGGTTTATGTCGCTCCCTACGCCCAAATGGGTGGGAACAAAAAAGTTAGAGGGCATTTTCGACTTGCCCATGGTGAAAAACACAGTGCGGGGTGTATCAGTGACTTGCGGATGGATGAGGTGCGTGATCCGTCCCCTGATAATAAGGATTATACCAAAGGCCCTGTGATTTATATCAATAGTATGGCGGCGGAATTTAATCGGCTTGCGGGGGCTCGTTATCAAAGCGGACGAGGTGTTTTGTTTGATGAGGGGGATGATGGAGTTTTGCGTGTTCAGGATCAGGATCTTGTTCATCGTGAGCGGTTCTCGGTTCAAACTCCCCATGATTTATTCCGGATTATGAAACGGATCTCTCCCGAGCGATTAAAGGATTCCCGTATTGTTTATGGCGATCGTGTGACGGAATGGTCACATTTTATGGTTCGGTTAGTCCATAAAGAGGGGCTTCACAATACGCCTTCATTTTATCGTTTCATTGAATTGGCTAAAGATTTGTTTGCGAATGATTTTCACCCTGTTATGCTTCATTTTAATATGGACGGACAGAAGATGAAGGAGATCGCTGTTGCAGGGAATCGGTCTTATCAGCGCGTGGCTTTGAATTCGTTTACTGTGGCGCATAACGGTAAAAAATTGACGGTTCAGCCTTTGGTGAGCGTTTTTCATCAAGACGCAATTGCCCGTTTGCGAGAGGGGGGCGATATTTTTGCCCTGACATTGCCCAAAATCAAGAAAAGCGCAGACAATCCGAATTTATATTTTATGATTTTTGATATTGTTTCGAAGGGTTTGGTGGTGTCGACTGATATTCGCGATGTTGCACGCAGCGTTGGGCGGTTGGTGAAGACAAATGAAAGACCATCTGAGTTTGCTTTGTCGTAAAGTCTGGATTCTGGAGCACTTCGCTGATGCTTGCAAACTTTTATTTTTCCATATATTTCAACCCTCTGTTTCTTGTGCTTATTCTTGCGATTAAACAGGTTGTTTTTGATCTTCATGGAATGCTGCCTCTTGATTTTTCCTTCGAAAAGGTGAATGTTCATAGGGTCACGTTCAATCCAGAAGAATCAGGAAATTCAAACCTATGACCCAAATTCTTGTCCCCACGCTCGGCGAATCCGTATCAGAAGCAATCGTTTCAAAATGGCTTAAAAAAGAGGGCGAGGCGGTCGCGGTCGATGAGCCAATTTGTGAACTGGAAACCGATAAAGTTACGCTTGAAGTGAATGCTCCTGCTGCCGGTGTGATTGCAAAAATCACGTTTGGTGAAGGAACAACGGTTGAAGTCGGAGCTATCCTCGGGGAGATTTCCGAAGGGGGAGCTGCGGCTGCGTCTGCTAAAACCCGCGCTAATGACTCTTCACCTGCGCCTGTAGCTGCGGCTGCTGCTCCGGCTGAAAAACTTTCTCCGGCTGTGCAGAAAATAACGGCAGATAATAAGATTAATCCTGCTGATGTTTCGGGAACAGGTAAAGACGGTCGTGTGACCAAAGGTGATGTGATTGCCCATATGGAGGTGCCGAAAGCTGCGCCTGTACCAAAACCAGCGGTTGCTGCTATTGCTCGTGCGGCGGGGTCTCGTGAAGAAAAAGTCAAGATGACCCGTTTGCGTCAGAAAATTGCCGAGCGTTTGAAAGAGGCTCAGAATACGGCTGCGATTTTGACGACATTCAACGAAGTTGATATGTCGGCTGTGATCGAGATGCGCAATGAATACAAAGAAAAATTCGAGAAAAAACATGGCGTCAAGTTGGGCTTTATGTCGTTCTTTGTTAAAGCCGCTATTGGCGCATTGCGTGAGATTCCCTCTGTCAATGCCGAGATCAGCGGTGATGAAATCATCTATAAAAATTATTACGATATTTCGGTCGCTGTCAGTACGCCGCAAGGACTGGTTGTTCCTGTGGTTAAGGATTGTGACGGAAAATCAATGGCGCAGATCGAAAAAGATATTGCCGATTTGGGATCTCGTGCCAAAGACGGAAAAATTACCGTTGATGAAATGTCGGGTGGGACATTCACCATTACCAATGGTGGCGTGTTCGGATCTTTGATGTCGACACCGATTATCAATCCGCCGCAAGTGGCTATTCTTGGGATGCACAAAACAATGATGCGTCCGATGGTGATGCCGAATGGTGAGATCAAAGCTCGTCCAATGATGTATGTAGCGTTGTCTTACGATCATCGTTTGATTGATGGGCGTGAAGCTGTGACATTCCTTGTTCGGATAAAAGAGGCTTTGGAAGATCCTCAACGTTTGATTTTGGACGTATAAAATTTGAAGCCCCGCCGTGACGCGGGGTTTTTCTTGTCACAAAGTTATTTGTTTTGACTATAGAAATAGGCGTGTCTTTGTAATTAAATCAGATGTTCCAATCAAATATGGTGGTGTCTTATGGGTCGTAAAATATTATTTGTTATTTCTCTTCTTCTCCTTGTTGGTGGTTTAATCTGGGGTGGTATTGGGTTTGCTGCGGAGGAAGATCAAGTCCCGCAGTCTTCGTCAGATTGCGCAATGGCCAGAGGCGATTTGGACGCATTTTTTAAAGCTTTGCCTTCTGATTGTGTTGATGATTCTGATTGTGATGCTTTCTATGTGGGGGCTCATAGCTGTGAGGGGCCTGTTGTCCTTAAAAAAGAAAGTCTTGCTGCAATTCACGAGCTTGAGTTGCAAGCTTTGCAGGAAAAAGTGCGGGCAACTTGTTATCGCGCTCCGATGCCTGCTTGTTCGGCCATAGTCGCTTATCCGAAATGTCAATCAGGGCATTGCTTGAATGATGCTCCATAGGATGAGTTTGTTATCCGAGGGATGCCGCGTTGCTCAAAAGATTCTCGCAATGACGGATGAGAGAGTGTGAATTTTCGGGACTTTTTTAGTGAAGTTTAGTATAACAGGGGCATGCAAGTTATTCCTGTTGAGAAACGAATTGTGCCTGAAGACCATGTTTTGTCCGGATTTGCGCGGGTGCGGTTTGACCCACAAGCTGTGCCGACCCAAAGTGGGTTGGGGGTGGATGCCGTCGGTGAACTATACACCAGACGGGGAGATGTTTTTTATGCGCCGCATGTTCCAGGAACTCGTGTTCACGAGATTGTTTAGCCGTTATGATTGAAGATCTTTCTATTGATATGATGCAGGAAGATGATGTTCGTCCTTTGGCTGTTTTTTCTCTGGGGCATGTTGATGATGACGATGACTATTTTTCCTATAGTCTGGACGAACAAAAAACAGGACGTCGCAATGTTTTGATTGCCCGTGTTGATAGAAAAATTGCCGGATATGTTCATTATAACCGTTATCCCCAATATCAGCCGTTCCGGTCTTTGCGGATTCCCGAAATTCAGGATTTGTATGTCGATCTTACCTATCGACGGATGGGAATCGGACGGGCTTTGATTGAGGCATGTGAGGCTTTGGCTGTTGCAGAAAAAGCATCGGAGATCGGAATCGGAGTGGGGGTTGCCCATGATTTCGGGACTGCCCAGAGATTATATGCCGGATTGGGGTATGTTCCCGATGGGGCAGGGGTTGTCTTTGATCGCACGCCAATTTCTGTGGGGGAAGTTCGCCCTGTGGATAACAGGCTTTGCCTTATGATGGTTAAGTCCCTATAATTTTTGTATTCCAATAATAGGTTTCAGGAGGATGCCATGACTCAATGGGTTTACGGATTTGGTGCTGGAAAAAGCGAAGGTCGAACAGGGATGAAAAACCTGTTGGGCGGTAAGGGTGCCAATCTGGCTGAAATGGCATCTTTGGGGTTGCCTGTGCCTCCTGGTTTTACGATTACCACTGAAGTTTGCACCTATTTTTACGATCATGAAAGAAATTACCCGCAAGAATTGATGGCACAAGCGATGCATGCTTTGGCTGAAATTGAATCCGAAGTCGGAGCTCAATTCGGTGATGCCCGTAATCCATTATTGGTTTCCGTTCGTTCTGGTGCCCGTGTGTCGATGCCGGGTATGATGGATACTGTTTTGAATCTGGGTTTGAATGACCGTACAGTTGAAGGATTGGCTGCGCGTTCCAATGATCCTCGTTTTGCGTGGGACAGTTATCGCCGTTTTATCCAGATGTATGGCGATGTTGTTTTGGAAGTTGAACATCATGAATTTGAAGATATTCTGGATGGTTACAAGCGCGATCAAAATTTGACCAGTGACACCGATATTACTGCACAAGGGTGGAAAGAGATTGTTGCCGAGTATAAAAATCTGGTTCAACGTGAATTGGGTCGTCCGTTTCCGCAAGATCCCCAAGAACAATTATGGGAGGCTATTGGGGCTGTGTTCAAGTCGTGGATGACTCCGCGTGCAGTGACGTATCGCAAAATAAACTCTATCCCCGAGGGTTGGGGAACGGCTGTGAATGTTCAAGCCATGGTGTTTGGCAATATGGGTGAAGATTGTGCAACTGGTGTTGCCTTTACCCGCGACCCATCAACGGGAGAGAATTATTTTTATGGCGAATATCTGGTCAATGCTCAAGGCGAAGATGTGGTTGCCGGAATTCGGACTCCGCAGCCTTTATCGATTGCTGCTCGTCAGAAAGAAAATAGTGAATTGTTATCCATGGAAGAAGTTATGTCGCAGGTTTATTCCCAGTTATGTGACGTGCGATTGCAACTTGAAAATCATTACAAGGATATGCAAGACATCGAGTTTACGGTGCAAAAGGGCAAGCTTTATATGTTGCAAACCCGCAGCGGTAAGCGGACGGCTCCGGCGGCTTTGAAAATGGCTGTTGATATGGTTTCAGAAAAACTGATTACAAAAGAAGATGCGATTTTGCGTTTGGATGCTGCTTCTCTTGACCAGTTGTTACACCCGATGCTTGATCCGAAAGCCGAGCGTGATGTGATCGGAAAAGGATTACCTGCATCGCCTGGTGCTGCGAGCGGAATTGCCGTATTTACGGCTGATGAAGCCGAGCGGCGTGCGAATAGTGGTGAAGATGTTATTCTGGTGCGGATTGAAACGTCACCGGAAGATATTCACGGCATGCATGCAGCGCGTGGAATTTTAACAACACGTGGCGGGATGACATCCCATGCGGCTGTGGTTGCCCGTGGCATGGGGCGGCCTTGTGTGGCTGGGGCAGGGTCTATCCAGATTGATATGAAAGCCAAAATCATGATTGCCAGTGGTGTCGAAATTGCTGAGGGCGATTTATTGACGATTGATGGAACCAAAGGTCAGGTAATCCGTGGGCGCGTCCCGACTTTACAACCCCAGTTGTCCGGCGATTTCTCAACGGTTATGGGATGGGCGGATTCTTTGCGGCGCATGAAGGTTCGTGCCAATGCGGAGACTCCGGTTGATGCGCGTGTTGCCCGTAATTTTGGAGCAGAGGGAATCGGGTTGTGCCGGACAGAGCACATGTTTTTTGATCCTGATCGCATTCAAAAAGTTCGTGAGATGATTTTTGCCGAAGACGAGGCTGCGCGGCGGACGGCCTTGAAAGCTTTGCTTCCTGCGCAGCGGGCTGATTTTTTGGAGTTGTTCCAGATTATGAGAGGGTTGCCGGTGACAATCCGTTTGCTTGATCCGCCTTTGCATGAATTCTTGCCGCATGAAAAATCGGATATTGAGATCTTTGCCAGATCGGCGCGGTTGTCGATTGATCGCGTGCAGCGTCGTTTGAGCGAATTGCATGAATCAAATCCGATGTTGGGGCATCGTGGTTGTCGTTTAGGTATGACCTATCCCGAAATTTACGAGATGCAAGTGATTGCGATTTTTGAAGCGGCCTTGCAAGTTGATGTTATACCGGAAATCATGATTCCTTTGATTGCCACTCGTGCTGAGTTAAGCCGTTTGAAAAAAATGGTGGATGATGTTGCTGATCTTTTATACGTCAAGGATGGTAAAACCATGCCGTATATTGTCGGGACAATGATCGAGTTGCCTCGTGCGGCTTTGATGGCCGGAGATATTGCGCATGATGCTGCGTTTTTTAGTTTCGGGACGAATGATTTGACCCAAACAACATTGGGAATGAGCCGCGATGATGCCGGGTCTTTCCTGCCGTTTTATGTTGATCGCGGTGTTTTTGCCAAAGATCCGTTTGTCAGTCTTGACCAAGAAGGTGTCGGGCAGTTGATCGATATGGCTTGTGTGCGCGGTCGTGAAACCAGACCCGATATTAAATTGGGAATTTGTGGTGAACATGGCGGTGATCCGGACTCGATAGATTTTTGTGAACGTGCCGGATTGGATTACGTGTCTTGTTCGGCTTTCCGTGTACCGATTGCACGATTGGCGGCGGCTCAGGCTGCGTTGCGTGCTCAGAAAACGGATAAGTTGAAGGCTGTGGCCTAAGTTCTATCAAAGTTTTATCCGAGGAGGGCTTTGAGGAAGTCGCCTTCGCTGTAAACGGAAATCATGGCATCGGGTGCAGGCGGCAGATCGTCTTTAAGGCGGCGATGGATAACCGGAATCCCTGCTGACGCTGCTGATGTGACGCCGTATGGATCGTCTTCGATGGCGATACAGTCACGTTTGTCTATTTGTTGGCCTGTAAGGTCTTGCATTCGTGCATGAGCCGTCAGATATGGCGCAGGATGTGGTTTGCGGTCGGGGTAATCTTCTTTGCACAACATAAAATCAAAATATTTCATCAACCCTTTATTTTCAATCATCGGGCGTACTGAGGTTGTTCGGGCATTGGTGACTACGCATTGATGCGCACCATTTTGTTTGAAATGGTTGAGAGCAAATTGAACGCCAGGACGCAGAGGAATTTCTAAAATTTTGGCGTGATACCATGCGTCTATCTCTGATAAATATTGTTCCATTGGTACGTTAAAGCCAAGATCGGCATTCATCATTTGCCAATTTTGTTGGCCGTTATTGTGGTAGAATGCTTCGCGATATTCGGGTTTGAGGTTAAAGCCGTGATGTCCGGTTACAGCCAGATGTTTTTGCCAATGCAGTTCTGAATTATCTAAGAGGGTGCTGTCACAATCCCAGAATATAAATTTCGGAGTCATTATTTTGTTGGCCTTTCAGTTCGGCTTCGCGCTCGCGGTTCATTAAAATCAGTCCCACATTAGCGCAGGATGAGCGCATGATGCCAGTATTTTCAATCTCTGATCCTGAAGAGGGAGGCGTGGTTAAAAAACGGGCGGCAACCAGATGTTTTTTTCCTAAATTGCGGTTGTGCATTCTGGCGACCAATTCTTGCCCGATGTAACATCCTTTGGTGTAAGACACGGCGGTTTCATCGAGATTGAGTTCGGCCAATGTTGATATGCCGATTTCGGCATCGCGCGAACCATCGGGGCTTGCATTTTCGATACGGGTTTTATCCCATTGTGTAAAACTTATTTCCTGTGTGTCAGGTTTATTTGTGCTGCGTGTTGATGCAGTGGCGTAAATAGTGACGTTGTCTTCGGCTGTCATGGTGATGTTTGCGCGGAGCTTATAGAGGGATAATCTTTTAACGAGGTCTTGTGTTCGTTCTGCGCCTTCGCAGTCCAGAATAAATTTTCCGTCTGATTTTGTGACGTAAAAATCATGCAGAAACTTCCCCTGCGGGGTCAGTAAACAGGCATGAATAAATGGGTGCGTTTTGAGAAGATCAATGTCGTTGCTGACAATGTTCTGGAGGAAGGATCGTGCATCTGCACCCGATATTGTGATGAGTCCACGGTGGGGCAGGCAAACATAATGTGAGGAGAAGTTGTTCATCACTCTTCAATCGGCAGAGGTTTATCTTTTGCTTTGCCAAATAGCCAACCTTGGCCTTTGTCGACGCCTATGCTGTCGAGAAAGGCTTTTTGTTCTTGTGTTTCGATCATTTCAGCAACAACATAGACGTCCATTTCATGACACATTTGTACCATGTTTTTGACCATGGTGGCATCTCGGGGCGATGTCAGAACTGTCCTGACATAAGCACCATCAATCTTGATACCATCGACATGGAGTTTGTGAAGATATTGGAACGATGCTGCTCCTGCGCCGAAATCATCAAGGCAAATTTGATACCCTTTTTTTCGAAGGTTTTGAATATAACCGTCCACTTTTTCGAGATCTTTGATTTCACTTGATTCAGTGATTTCAAACATCAGATGTTTTGCGGCTTCCGGGTATTCATCTAATGCGGCCATGAGTTTTTTAACAAAGATTTCATTTTGGATGGATTGCCCCGATAGGTTGACTGCGAGGTGGCCGATATTAGTTTTTTTACGATTTTGATCCGCGAATTTGAGACTTTGGCGGCAGATTGCCAGATCCATATCCGGTGACAGTCCGATGTCTTCGCACATGGTAATCATTTCGAAGGGGGAATTGTCGGTGTTGAATCTGACCAAAACTTCATGGTGAGAAACTTTGAGTGTATTCATCATCACAATCGGTTGGAATTTTAGCTGGAAGTCCTGATGCGAGATCATGCGTTTCAGGTTGCTGATTTTTATAGAGTTTTCTTCCAAAAAAGCGGAGAACGAGGCTTTCAGGTTATCGCCGACGGCATCCAGTCCTGCTTTTTCCATTTTGTTCATGGTGTAAAGAACAGCTCGGGTTGCTTCACGAGGCGAGAGGGCGTTCAAATCACCTTCGATATTCTTTGATTGAACCTTGATTGAATCTGCAATGTTGTAGCGTTCCGCAATCTCCATTATTTTTTTATGAAGATCGTCTTCGGTTCTTTCTTCTCCGTTTTTCAGGAGAAGAAATTTTTCATCATCAACCTTAACCGCTGTTTCTCCATCCAGTGAAGATTCCATCATCAACTGGCCTATGGCGGCAGTCAAGCCTGCCCAGCTATTGGCATCCAGTTTCTTCTGAAAGGCTGACATTCCTTCGAGTTGTAAAACTTGCACGTCTACGGCTTGGTTGTTACTATCCAAAGTCGCAATTTTTTTTCTGAGAACCTGTTCGAATTCTTCCACCGTCGGAATATTTTGGTTGGTTGGTTGGTCTCGGCTGAATTCTATGAAGCTGAGCAAGGCATCTGCTGAAACAATCGCAATGTGAATTTGTCCACCGAGATTCATGGTGAAGCTGGAGAGAAAAATATGTTTTTCTTCGATCATACCTTGTTTGTTTCCAATACGGATCAGGAATGGACCTTTCTTGGAGCCTACTTTTGAATTTTCAGTAATGGTATGGATTAAGTTTGCATCGTTGGCCGAAAAAAGGTCTATAAAATTCTTATCCAGAAGCTCTTTGTCATCAAAACCCGTCAAGGCTTTTGCTGCTCCTGATGCGTAAACAATCTTCCCTTGTTGCGTAATCTCGATTAAAAGATCGGCGGCGGCAAAAGCGAAAGCTAGAAATCTGTCTCTCTGTATTTTTAGGTCTTTGTTTGCTGACATGTTTCTTAGTATGTGGATAAAAGATGTTTAATCTGTAAATTTTGAAATCATGGAAAATCACAGTCCGGCATTGTATCAGTTCAAATTGATATTTGGTAGACGGCTGTTTGAGGAAAAAGGGGAAGAATGGTGCCTAAGGCCGGAATCGAACCAGCGACACAGCGATTTTCAGTCGCTTGCTCTACCAACTGAGCTACTTAGGCATGCCATATTATTTTTGGTGGGCTGTTTATAATCAATATTCCTCCCCTTGTCTAGTCTCGATTTTACTATTTTCGTTTTATCTGAAAGCCTGTATCTTTCTGAATATGCAGGAAAAAATATTATTTATTACCTCCAGTCGTATCGGAGATGCCGTTTTATCCAACGGAATTTTAAATCATTTGGTGGCAAAGTTTCCGCAAGCCCGTGTAACAGTGGCTTGTGGACCTTTGGTCGAGAGTTTGTATGCTGGGCTTCCTCAGTTGGAACGGGTTATCCCTTTGCGAAAACAAAGTTGGAAGCGGCATTGGATCAAGTTGTGGCGCGAGGTTATCGGAACGCATTGGGATGTCGTGGTTGATTTGCGCAATTCGGCTATCTCCCGATTGGTTTATGCGCGTCACAAATATGTGATGGGAATGGGGATTGACCAAAGTCACCATAAAGCCATTCAGAATGCTTCTATTCTTGGTCTTGAAACACTGCCTGAGACGCGGTTGTGGCTCAGTGTCCCCCAAATAGAAAAGGCGCGGGAACTGATCCCTGATGGATCGTCTGTTCTTGGAATAGGACCTACGGCGAACTGGATCGGTAAAACATGGCCGATTGAAAATTTTATAAATTTGGTTGGACAATTGATTTCAGATCAGAACCTATTTTCGGGGTGGCGGGTTGCAGTGTTTGCTGCCCCCGGGGAAGAAGATGCTGCCCGAAAATTATTGGCGAGTTTGCCAGACGGAATCGGAATTGATCTGATCGCCAAGGGAAATGTGGGCGAGGCTGCAGCCTGTCTGTCCCGATGTGATTTTTATATCGGGAATGATTCCGGTTTGATGCATGCTGCTGCGGCTGCCGGAGTTCCGACTTTGGGTTTATTCGGGGCAAGTTACCCTGAAATCTATGCACCATTCGGCAAATATGCAGCGTATGTCAGGACGCCTGAAACTTTTGATGAGTTGACCGGTTATGACGGATATAATTCCAGAACGTTAAAGCAGTCTTTGATGGGGAGTTTGACTGTTGATGCTGTGATGGAGGCTGTTCTTGCTCTGAAAAACTCTGTGGGCTTTGTAGTTAAGAAAAGGGATATTCTTCACTGTGTTCAAGATGACAAAAAGTAAATGCCAAATTGCCTTAGAATACTGCGTATTCAGGCAATGACGGGTGGAAGTTTAGGTTCAATCTTAGTTGTTGTATGATCGTTCTTTTGGCGTTCTTTCATGCACTTTTGTACGATATTTCTCGTAACCCAGTGTTTCCAGATAGGTGTCTCTGGCACGTTCTTCGGTTTTAAAGTTTACATATCTTGTGCGTTCCCAGCCCTTGAACGTCATGCAGCCTTCAAAGTCGTGAAAGTCATACATTTCAGTGCGCATGTAGCCATCACGTTCCGGTGTATCCCAGTTGGCCATGCGAGCTTTCGGTGTTTCGGGAATTACTTTGTTGGCATCAACATCCCATGTTTCGGCAGGGACGGCTTCTTTGATTGCTCCCATGCGTTCCATCTCATTGATAATTGATGTACAGGTTGCAAGATCCTGAAACAGCATTTGCTGGGCTTTAGGGCCTTGTTGGTAAATTGAGTCGGTTGTACCGATTCTTTGCCAGTAACGGCCGTTTTCTTCAAATTCTTTGGTCATGTCTGTCCCGCAACCAGCCAATACCAGTGATGTCAGACAGGAAAACATGAGTAAATTTCTTTTTGCCATAGGAAGACCTTAACAAGTTTACGATTCAAGACGCATTAACGTAACAGGAGTTTTGATTTGACTCAATGCTGTTTTGCTTTGTTATTCCGATATTTCCGCTTCAGGGTGTGTTGACCACCAACTTTCCATTATATTTCCATATAACGATGGTGTTTCAGGGTGGGTGACAGGTGTCCAATAAGATACGTTGTCATGGTCGCTGTAAAAAAGCGGAATCGTATAATTTTCCCATGTCAGAATGCGATCCAGTGATCGTGTCAGACTAACCATTGTTTCGCGTGTCGGGGCGTTGGGTATTTTTGCAACCAGATCTTCGATGGCGGGGTTACAGATTCCGGCGTAATTGAAGCTGCCTTGCATTTTAGCGGCAGCGCAGCCCCAATATAAAGATTGTTCTGTTCCGGGGGACAAGGTGTTCTGCCAGAAATGCAGAGTCATATCATAGTCGTAGCTGGTGAGGCGATCTTGAAACGCTGCCGCGTCCAATGTGCGCGGGGTCACGGTAATTCCAAGCCGTTCCAAAGATTTTTTGAGCGAGATTGCCAGCTTTTCATCTTCTGCCGAGCTGAGCAAAATTTCAAAGCTGAAGGGTTCGCCTGTTTGTTCATTGACGCGAAGGCCGTTGCGGATAACCCAGCCTGCTTTTTTTAATAAAGTATCTGCGTTGATTTGATTGGCGCGATTGGCCACCATAGAGCCGCTGGGGGGAGCTTGCCATGCTGTGCCAAAGACTTCGGAAGGAAGGTTGGCTTTATACAGGTTGAGAACCACCAATTCTTCGGGATCAGGGAGTTCGGTTGCAGCAAGTTCCGAGTTTGGAAAGTAGCTGGTGGTGACTTTGTATTGATCGTGAAAAATATTGCGGTTAATCCAGTCGTAATCAATCATTAATGACAAGGCGCGCCGCACTTTATCATTATCGAAAGGCGGGCGGCGGGTGTTGAAAATAAATCCCCATATCCGCTCAACACGTCCGTGTTTAATTTCTTCTTTTTTAATCATGCCGGATGTGACTGAAGGCAGGTTATAGGCAGACATCCAATGTCCCGGGTCTGTGTCAACCCAGACATCCAGTTCGCCCGCTTTGAAGGATTCAAAGGCTGCGGTTTGATCTCTGAAATAATCAAAGGAAATTTTTCCGAAATTGTATTGGCCTTTATTAACCGGTAAATCCACGCCCCAGTAATTCGGATCACGTTCATAGACTATTTTTCGTCCCGCCGATATTTCTGTAATGCGGTAAGGGCCTGACGTATTGGGAATTTCAAGCGTTGTTTTATTGAAGTCTTTGTCTTTCCACCATGCCTTCGAGAGAACAGGCATCATCGAAAGAATCATAACCGTTTCGCGGTCATAGCCTTTGCCAAGGATGAAGGTGATTTTTTGCGGGTCTGTTTTTTTAACTGATTTTATTAATTTATAGACGTTACGCATATTTGGACGGCCTTTTTCTTTCAAGGTCTCGAAAGAAAATTGCACGTCATCGGTTGTGATGGGTGTGCCGTCTTGAAATCTTGCCGCTGGATTGAGGGTAAATGTAATGGATGAGCGGTCTTCGGGAATTTCAACCGATTCGGCAATCATCGGGTACATGGTAAAGGGTTCATCCCATGATCTTGCCATCAAGCGGTCATACGCCAAATTCAGGCCTTGCGCCGAATTTCCCTTGAGGGAGAACGGGTTAAGCGTGTCAAATGTTCCGAAAGCAGCGCGGCGAAAGACGCCACCTTTGAGAGCCTCTGGATTTGCGTAGTTAAAATGGGTAAAGTCCGAGGGCATTTGAGGTGTTCCCACCATTGCAAGGCCTTCGGCATTTGCCGGAGAGGACAAAAGAAGACAAACCAGAGAGATTTTAATTTTTTTTATCATGGATAAGACCCTAGCAGACGAACCCCAGACATCCAAGCCACATTTGAAAACAAAATTGAGGGTTATTCAGGGGAATTTTATGGAAGATCATGATGTTGCCGCGCTTGCCTTTTTTCTGCTTGAGGATATGTCGTGGGGAGGCGTATTGAATCAAGCCATTTTGAATCGGTTTGGGGTGGGGTTGGATGATTATATCCTCAATCATGTGATTAAGCCTCGACGGGGCAGTGTCTTTGTTATTCCAGAGGAGATTTCCGCAGTTCCCCGATTGATTTTGGGAATTATTCCCAAATGGGACGGGGGAATGGATGATGAAGAGCGGAGCTTTAAAAAATGTTTGTGGGGAATGCTGGAAAAGGCTGATTCTGCCGGAGTTTCGTCAATTGCTTTTCCTGCGCTGGGGTTGAGGAATAAGGATTATCCTTTTCGTAAAGCAGCACGCTTGGCTATGGGGGTTTTTTCGTCTTATCCATACCAAAATTTGCGCGAAGTGGTGATTGTTTGCAAGTCATCTGAAATTTTTGATGCCTATGATCAATAGAATGAGTTATCCACAGATGGTGGATAAAAGCCTCGTTTTGACCTCGTTGTTAAGGAGTCGTTAAGCCGAATCCCAAAAGATGAACCTATACGGATCATCGATAAAAACAGGAGGTTTTTTATGGCTCTTACAGATAATAAAAATCATAAGATCAATCTGCTGACCTTGCCTTTGCCGCCTGAAGATCCTTGCGGGTTACAACGCATGGAAATGGATGTGTACGCGCGGTTTATGCGTCATGTGCGCACTGTTCCTTGCAGTCGTCCTGAAATTCAGGTTCTTGCCGCTATCCAGTTTGTTGCCGATATGATGAACTTGGAAGATGCTGATGTCACCAGAATTTTGGTTGATCTTGGACTTCGTGCTCCTCGATTGGCATTTCCTGAAGCTTACCTTGAATTTGCCGATATGGCCTTAATGCGGGAAGTCCATCAAATCGGAATGGCCTCTGTCTCTTTACATGCTTTGAAAGCGCATTGGGATGAGATTGGCGAAGACAGGTTTGTTGCTTTTCGTCGATACTATCCGACTCTAACCGAAGGATTATTGACTTCAGTAACAGGATGATGAGGTTGGTTTATTAGTCGTTAAATCGACCGTAGCCAACATTGTCACCTGGACGATCTGGTTTAAAAGTGGGAGCTGTATGGAATGTATTTTTTTTCCTGATTTCTCCGTTGTTGTTTTCGCCGATTAAATCGGGAAAAGGCGTGGACATCAGGTTGTTGAGCAGGTCTGCAAAGTCGGATGAGCCGCTGCTGTCTTTTATCAATTTATATTTTGACGGGCTGGGGTCTGATTTTGCGGCTGTTATAATTTCACGCCATGCGCGAGCAGGGAGGCTGCCCCCTGTAATTTTTTTCATGGGAGAATTATCGTCATTTCCAAACCAGACAACGGCAATGAAATCTTGTGAAAACCCATCAAACCATGCGTCGCGGTGGTCTTGGGTTGTTCCGGTTTTTCCTGCGGCAAAGAAAGAAGATTTTGCTCCTTGTCCTGTTCCGTTTTGGACAACGCTAATCATCATGTTGACTAGTGTTTGAATGTCCCGCCCACGGAAAACGCGCGGTGACGATTCCGGTTTTTGTTCGAATAAAAGAGTGCCTGTTTCTTTTTCTGAAATTTGGGTAATGCCGAATGGTTTGATCGCGTAGCCTCCGCTCGAAATTGTGGCGTAGGCTCCGGCCATTTCTATCATCGGGACTTCGGAGCTTCCTAACGCCAAAGACAAGTTTGGTTCAAGGTCAGCCGTTATGCCCATGCGTCTTGCAACGTTGATAACACTATCTATGCCAACGGCTTTGGCCAATTTGATTGCAACGGTGTTGAGAGAGAGAGTTAGAGCATCAATCATGCGGACTTCGCCATAGTATTTGTTGCCGAAATTTGTCGGGCGGTAGCGGCCTTCGGTGATTGGTGAATCTTCGATGATTGTGTCTTCGGTGGCTCCTTTTTCAATGGCAGACAAATACACAAAAGGTTTGAACGATGATCCGGGTTGTCTTAGTCCTTGGGTGGCGCGATTGAACTGGCTTTCGTTATAATTGATGCCGCCGACAATAGCGACAATGCTTCCATCGGGGCGCAAGACAATCGAGGCAGCTTGAGAGACTTTTAATGCGTCTTTATTGTCAGTCACGTATTTTTGCAGTGTTCGCGCGGTTGATTGTTGAATTTGCGGATCCATTGTGGTTGTTACAATAATGTCTTTTGTGGGTGTTCCGATTATATCTTCTAGGCTATCGACAACCCAATCGGAAAAATAGCGGGAGGCTTGATCTTCGATAGTGTCGCCGGTGCGGTGTATTTTTTTGGCACTGGCGGTTTTGAGTTGGTCTTCGGTGATGTAGCCTGCATCTTCCATGACTTTCAGGACAGTCAAAGCACGTTCTTCTGCGGCTTTTGGATTTGAGAGCGGAGAGTATTTTGATGGGGCTTTCAACAAGCCAGCGATGACGGCGGCTTCCTGAAGGTTTAGGTCATGGGCATCTTTGTTGAAATAAACTTTGGCGGCGGCTTTGACGCCGTAAGTGCCTGCACCCAGATAAACACGGTTCATATAGGCCGCCAGAATTTCCTGTTTGGTCAGTTCGTGTTCCAGCCAAACCGCCAGCATGGCTTCTTGAATTTTTCGCTTATAGGTTTTTTCTTGCGATAAAAAAAGATTTTTGGCCAATTGTTGAGTGATTGTTGATCCGCCTTGATGGCGGCCTTTATTGGTCAGATTGATAAAAACCGCACGAGCCAAGCCAATCGGGTCAAGGCCGTAATGGTAATAAAAACGGCGGTCTTCTGTTGCCAGAATAGCATTGGTTACGTTTTTAGGCAGGTCGGTAGCCGAGATATTGCCTTCTTTGATGTCGCCATAACGGGCAATAAGGCTGCCGTCATTAGCAAGGACAGTAATGGAAATTTTTCGTTCAAAGCGTGGATTGTCAATCAGGTCGGGTAAATCTTTGGCAAACCACGCCATTGTGAATCCCAAAATCAAAACGCACCACAAACCCAATACAAATGCCCACTTAATCAGGCGGCGCAGAATGGATTTACTCTGCGGCGCGGATGATCTTGCGCGTGATCTGTTGTGGCGTGGTTTTTTGTTTCGTCCCATTTATTTTTTGTCCGTATTAAATCAAGAAAATTGAAGCTAAGCCCAAAAAGGCGAAGAAGCCGATGACATCGGTCATGGTGGTCAGAAAGACTGATGATGCAACGGCCGGATCAATGTTAAATTTATTCAAAATCACGGGAATACTTGCACCAAAAAATCCCGCGACAATTAAATTGATAATCATGGCGGCGGCAATGACCGCGCCTATTCCTGTGTCTTGAAACCAAAGACCGGCAATCAGTCCGATGAGAGCTGCAAATAAAACTCCGTTAATAATTCCTACGGCAGTTTCTTTGCCGATAACCCGCCATGCATTTGTTCCAGACAGTTCGTTGGTTGCAATCCCGCGCACTGCAACGGTCATGGCTTGTGTTCCCGCATTTCCGCCCATACCCGCTACGATAGGCATGAGAACGGCTAAAGCTACAATTTTTTCTATGGTGGCATCAAAAAGCGAGATAACCGAAGCTGCCAGAAACGCTGTGAGCAAATTTATCAGAAGCCAGCGCGAACGTGAGGAGGCTGTCGAAATGATATTGCGGTACAAGTCATCTTCTTTAACCCCTGCGAGTTTCAGCAAGTCTTCTTCGGCTTCTTCATCGATAACATAAATAACATCATCGTATGTGATAATCCCGATCAGTCTGCCACTGTCATCCACCACAGGAGCAGAAACAAGATTTTCATTCCGGAAGATGATGGCGACTTCTTCCTGATCCATCGAAGAGGGGATTAAGTGGACTTCTTCCAACGTCAGGTCGTCAATTTTGACCGAACGTTGGGATCTCACCAGTCTGTTTAATGGAATTTCTCCAACCACATGATGCGATGGGTCAATCACGATCAAGTCATAAAAATCATCGGGCAGGGTGTCTCGTGCGGCGCGCAGGTAGTCAATGGTTTTGCCCACTGTCCAGAATTGTGGAACGGCCACAAATTCCCGTTGCATCAGACGGCCTGCCGAATCTTCGGGAAAGCTTAGGCCTTCTTCAAGGGCAATCCTGATTTTGGCCGAGAGTTTGCGCATGATCTCTTGTTGCAATTCAGGATCGAGAGGTGCCACGATGTCCAGCGCGTCATCACTATCAAGGTCAGAAAGAATTTTAGCAACTTGTTCGGCACTCATGTCTTCAAGAACATGTGTCCTTACGTCCTCTTGAAGAATGGAAATAACATCGGCATCGAAGTATGGCGCAAAGCCAAGCATTAATGATTTTCTGGTTTCTCTGTTCGCCTTTTCAAGTAATTCGGCCTTGTCACTGGAGCTGAGGTTTTCAAGGAAATTATTAACCTGTTCCGTGTTCTCGTTGACCAATGCATCGTAAATCTCGCGAATGGATTCATCGCGCAGCCCCAAAAAGTCACTGACCTGCACTTCTTCCGGTGGCAAAAGAAGGGATTCTTTTGTTTCGGTCAATGTGTTGTGCAAATCGGCAGGAATGCGTTCGCTCATCTTGGATACCTTGAGTGATGGAGGTTTTTGCTACGCCTTCATAGTTCAGATTTGCTTAAATCTCAAGGGTAGCAGCGGTTTATATTCCAAAAACAGGGATTTTCTGTTTTCATAATTTTATTTAACCAAGATTGAGGGTGATCCTCCCCTCGTGTTCAGGAGGGAAGGGGCGGGTGGTTTTTTTTGCTATGCTCTCAATAGGGCTGCGTTGTCATCTTCTGCAAAGATTTGTGCCCCAACCGTTGAGACTGCCGTAATATTCACGATGGCGCGGGCTGTCGCGGCATTTGTCAGGATGTGCGCTGTGTGTGCTGCTCCCAATAAAATGGGTCCGATAGGAATACAGTCTGCCAGAATTTTGACCGCGTTATAGGTGATATTTGCTGCGTCAACAGTCGGCATAATCAATAAATTGGCCGTGCCTTTGAGTGTCGAGTTGGGCATAATTTGTTGGCGAATTTCTTCGGAAAGAGCACAGTCCGCGTGCATCTCACCATCAATTTCCAAATCAGGGGCACGCATCTTTATGTCGTAATAGGCATCACGCATTTTAAAGGCGCTGTCGTGACGGTGTGATCCGAAATTGGAATGGGAAATCAGTGCGACTTTCGGAATGATTCCAAAACGGCGAATTTCTTCGGTGGCCAGCATGGTCATTTCAGAAATTTGTGCGACGCTCGGATCCGGATTGATATGGGTGTCGCAAATGAAGAGTGGGCCGCGTGTTGGATGAAGCAGACCGATCATGGCTGCTGCGGTTTCAACGCCCGGGCGTAACCCTATAACATCAACAATTGTTTTCAAATGTTCGCGGTATGGAGCAACTGTTCCACAGATCATGCCGTCGGCTTCGCCTTTGTTTACCAGTAATGCGCCGATGACAGTGGTGTTGGTTCGTACCATGTTGCGAGCGTGGGAAGGAGATACTCCATTGCGTTCCATGATGGCGTGATAGGTCGTCCAATAGTCATGATAACGTTCATCATGTTCGGGATCAACCAAGTCAAAATCCTGATCGAGTTTCATACGGAGGTGTAATTTTTCAATGCGGCTTTCGATGACTGCACGACGGCCAACCAGAACTGGACGAGCAAGTTGTTCGTCCACCACCGTTTGAACGGCGCGCAATACGCGTTCTTCTTCCCCTTCGCAATATGCGATTTTTTTCGGGTTGGCGCGCGCTTTAGAAAAGACAGGACGCATGATCGAGTCGGATTGATAAAAGAATTGGGTCAGTTTGTTTTTATAGGCTTCCCAGTCTTCGATCGGGCGGGTGGCGACACCCGTTTCCATCGCTGTTTTGGCAACCGCCATTGGCAGTTCGACAATCAGGCGCGGGTCAAAGGGTTTTGGGATCATGTATTTGGGGCCGAATTCGAGAGATTCATCAGAGTAAATCGCTGCGACTTCTGCGGTGGCTTCTTTCCGTGCCAGTGCTGCAATTGCACGCACACAGGCCATTTTCATTTCTTCGTTGATAGCTGTTGCGCCAACATCGAGAGCTCCACGGAAAATATAAGGGAAGCATAAAACGTTATTCACCTGATTGGGAAAGTCGGAGCGACCTGTGCAGATGATGGCATTTGGTTTTGCTTCCAAGGCTTCGTCAGGCATAATTTCCGGTGTCGGATTTGCCAAGGCCATAATCAGCGGGGCATCCGCCATGTCGGCAACCATTTCTTTTTTTAAGGCTCCGGCAGCAGAAAGACCCAAGAAAATATTCGCGCCCTTGATGGCATCTGACAAAGTGCGATCAGATGTTTCGTTGGCAAATTTTTCTTTTTCGGGGTCCATGCCTTCGTTGCGGCCTTTATAGACCACACCGGTGCGGTCGCATACGGTGATATTTTCTTTGGGCATACCAAGATTGGTTAGCAATGTTAAACACGCAATGGCGGCTGCACCTGCGCCGGATGCAACCAGCTTGACTTCGTCGATCTTCCGACCTGTGATTTCAAGCCAGTTCAGGATTGCTGCGCCCGAGATAATTGCTGTTCCGTGTTGGTCGTCGTGGAATACCGGAATTTTCATGCGTTCACGAAGCGTGCGCTCGACTTCGAAACATTCCGGAGATTTGATGTCTTCCAGATTGATTCCGCCAAAAGAGGGTTCAAGAGAGGCGATGATTTCAATCAATTTTTTTGGATCGGTTTCATCAATTTCAATGTCTATCGAGTCAATGTTTGCAAATTTCTTGAAAAGAACCGACTTGCCTTCCATGACCGGTTTGGAGGCCAATGCGCCAATCGCGCCCAGTCCCAGAACTGCCGTTCCGTTTGTGATAACGGCGACTATGTTGCCACGAGAGGTATAATCGAGTGCGGTTAACGGGTCTTTTTCGATTTCTTCACAGGCTGCTGCAACACCAGGAGAGTAGGCTAATGACAAATCCCGTTGGGTTGTCATTTGTTTGGTCGGCACAATGGATATTTTCCCAGGGCGAGGGTGGCGGTGGTACTCAAGAGCGGCGTCGCGTAAAGTATCTTTCACGGAGAGAGGTTCCTTAAAAAAATGAAAACTGTAAGTTTGTGTATGCGCAACTCACCAGAAAATCGAACTTTTTTCAAGGGGGGTGTATGATGTGGTGCAGCAAAACGATTTTTTTGTGGTTTTTTGGGGCGGGTTACACTTGCATTGTATTCAGGATGGCGGGATGATCGATGCTTATTTAAAATTATTATAGGGTTGTTTTGTTGTTTTTATCGAGGAGACGTTAATGTTTTTTGCCAATATGAAAAAAATTCTGTTCGTCTTATTAGGGGTGGGTATTGGTCTTTCCGTGTGTGTGTCGGCTGCGTTTGCCAATGAGCGGTCGCGTGTTCTTAAATTGTGTGAAACCCATCGCCTTTTGGACAATAAATATGATTGCCAATGTTATGCCGATGCTTTTTTGAAAAATGCTCAAGGCCAATCAGTTCAAACGGATAAAATAATTATGACGGCGGTTGATGCCCAACACTGCCTGAAAGGAGATGATGTCTATCGGCAATATGCTGCTTGTTTAAATCAAAACATTATGATCGATGGGTCTGTGAAAGATTATTGTCAATGCTTTTATGATGAACGCCAAAAGAATATTTTGAATCCAGATGACTTTAAAAATAAAAAAGATTTTCTTATGCACAATAAGGTGGCGCAGGGACGAGATGGTGAAGCGTGTCGGCGGAAATTCACCAGTAAAAATGCACCGCAATATGTCGGAGAGGCCAAGGTTGCACAGAGATTGTCTGATTTTGCGTTTTCATCCGTGTTTGATTTTGATTTTTATGTCTGCACGGATTTTGGAATTGCGAACGGCCAATCCGATGAAAAAACCAACATGCGCAAATTTGTGAATAGTTTTTGTCACAATGTCGCTGAAATTCGCGATAGTAATCCTCTTCGCGATCACAGCCGTATTATCAGTCATTTACAAGTTATTCAGGAGCGGCTGGATGCTGATTTTCCTGCGATATTGAATGCTGTAACGGGGGATAACAAGATTTATCTGCAGCAATGCAATGTTGGTACGAGTTGTCAGGTTCTGTGTCGGCAACATCAGGTGAATGTTGGTGGTGTGTGTCCGTGTGGTCTGCAGCGACTCGATTGTTTGAGCAGTCATAGTCTGGATATGAAGTAAAATTAAACAGAGCGATTAGGTGGCAAAGGAACAGTCTTCATTGGCGTTCCGGATGACAAGTTTGGGGGGTTGTTTGCGGAATAGTCTGTTTCTGCCGGTTGATAGCTTGTTTTACGCCGGTGATGACCATCGACATTTTAGGATGTTGTGGGGCTGGCCAATTATCCAATTGCGCCCATCGGGTTTCAAGAGCTTCTGTGGGGCATAAATTGATGTTGAGGTCTTGTTCTGTTTCAATTATTTCCAAATATATTTTGCAGTTTTTGTTGTTTTCTACATCAAATGTACAAATTTCTGTTGGGTCGAGGAGTTGAACGCCAATTTCTTCGTTTGTTTCTCTGCAAATGGCATCTTTCGGAGATTCCTGTTGGTTTAATTCTATGTATCCTCCGGGAAGTCCCCATGTGCGGTCTGACTTTCTGTGAAAAGCCAGAAACTTGTCTGTGTCTTTTGCGTAAATCAAGACAAAAACCCTGTTGGTGATGGGGGGTGGGCTTGTGGATTTGGCTTTATTGAAAGTTTCTGTTGTCATATTCTCCTATTACGGAGGTTTTTCGTAATCGGCAAGGTTTTTTTGTCCTCCACGTTTTTGAAAAGAAGATTGGTGTAGAAAATATTGGAAATGCAGACACTTATGTAATATAATTCTTTTCAATATTGAGTATTCAAGATTGACTATTCAAGGGCTTTTGAGGGAAAGGCATAAATATATATGGCATCGTTGCGGGATGTTTTCCACAAAAGCGTGGGTATGGGACAAGCGTTTTTGGTTGGGTCTCTTTTGACTGTTTGTTCCGGTTATAATTTGGACAATTCCCATCTTGTTGCGGGGGGGATGGGATTGGCAATCGGCGCAATTCTTGTAAACCGCGAAAAATATAAAGCGGTTCCTTATGCCCTTCTTCCCGCTAATGCCGTTTTGGCTTTTAATGGCCTTGCTTTGGCTGTTGTCGGAGAACCTGTCGCCGGAGTCTTACTGGCTTCTGCCAATAGTTTCGGGGGATACGGGACGGCCAATTGGCAGATGCTTAAAAGCAGGATTTCTCCCCAAGGGCATGGCGTTGCAAGTGCAATGGCCGGACTTCAAATTGCTGCTGCCGGAGCGGTTCTTTATGATCCGATGCTTGTCGGGATTGGCGCGTTGTTTACTGCTGATGGTGTCGAGAGAGCTTTTGACGGCGATCAATCTCCTCGTCAAGTCATTCAGGGGGCTTTGAAATCCCTGACTTTTGGAGTTTGTGGCTCCTGATTGTCTTGCCTGATCTGTTTGATTGAAGCAAATATGGTGCGGCCAAGAAGACTCGAACTTCCACGGGCTTTCGCCCACAACGACCTCAACGTTGCGCGTCTACCAATTCCGCCATGGCCGCATGAGGTGGGGTGTTATCTATCAAATTGCCCAAAGAGTTGCAAGTGGAAAAGATAAAAATGAGGGGCATCACAATCTTAACGAATAATGGGCTATCTATCTGATTCTGTTGCATTGCAGGATATGTTTTTCTTGCGACTCTTGCTTTTTTAGTAATTATTACTCTGATTATTTTTTGGTATCAGTTTTTATTAGAGGTGTGTGTTTAAATGGGAAGTGAAACTGTTTTTGATCAGGTTGGGAGGCATAATTTTGCTCACCTGAAAGGCCTTGTCATGCAACAAGCTGAAGATCATGCTTGCCTGTATCGAGGAAATGATTGTCAGTTTGTTGCTGCATTAGAGGCCTCCAATCCAGTGGCGCGGACTCTTTTGTTGAGAGATCAATACAATGCGGCCTCTTTGGGCTATGTTTTATATAGTCGAAATTATGGGTTTAAAGGTAAGGGACTTTACATAGAAGATATTTGTGTTTCCCGCGATCGTAGAAGTTCTGGAACAGGAATGCGACTTATGAGAGGTTTGGCAGAAATTGCACAGGTTGAGCTTGCAACGTCAATTTCTTGGGTTGTTGCGCGTAACAACCCTTTGGCCATTCAATTTTACGAGAGAGCCGGAGCTCAGCCGTTGCCGTATTCCGGCTATGATTGTGCAGATTTATTTGACAATAAATCTGTACTGCCAAATGGGTATGAGGTAAAAAAATTCGAGAGTGATGAAAAAGATTTTTTAAGAGCCACTTTGCTTGGTTATGAGCAGGCTCAAAATAAAGTCGATAATATTTTGTTGGCTGTTGATGCCGAGCATGCGAATGTTTACGCTGCTTATAAGCAGGGGGTCTTGGTGGCTTTGGGCATTTCCAATTCCAATTTTTCCAGCTTTAGAACGGTTTATGGATACAAACTTGAATTCTTGGAGTTGGAGGGGCAGGATGTAAATCGTAATTGCGCTGCATTCGAGGCTATCGCTCATCGAGTTTGTCAGGATGCTCATGATTATGACCACACGGGTCATTTGAATTTGTTTATTCAAAAGGCTTCGGAATCTCAATGTGCTTTTGTTACAAAAATGAGGGTTTCACCTCTGAGGATGTCAGATGATCCTAAGTCATTCTTGGACATGTATTCTTTGAGTGGAGCTGCCTTGTTTGGTCATGCAGGTCTTAATCCATATTCCACTCAGGGTGAACATTTTTCTTTTGCTGCTGCGGCGTGATTTTTTAAATATTTTTTGAGAGGGTATTTGGTATGGCAATTACAGAAATTATTACGCATCAAGATTGTTATGGGCATAACCCTGGTGAAGGACATCCTGAAAGCCCCGCCAGATTAAAAGCTATTGTCTCTGTTTTGGAAAAAAATTTTCCGGAAAGTGGGACTGTGATCTGGAAAGAGGCTCCTTTGGCTTCGAAAGAACAAATATTGTATTGTCATACGGAGTCTCATTTTGAGAATCTAAAAACAGTCACTTCCCATTTGTCTTTGGGTGATGATCCTGTCTCTACTGATGTTGATACCCGCGTGTCTCAAGGCTCTTTTAATGCGGCTCTTCGCGGGGCTGGGGCTGCGTGTATGGCTGTTGATGATGTTTATCATGGTCGCGTTAAAAATGCTTTTTGTGTTGTTCGACCACCAGGACATCATGCCTTGAAAAATGCTACGATGGGGTTCTGTTTGTTTGGAAATGCGGCGATTGCGGCTTTTCATGCCTTGACCAAAGATGGAATTGACCGTGTGGTCATCGTTGATTTTGATGTTCATCATGGAAATGGAACTCAGGATCTTGTTGAAAATAATCCTGATATTTTGCTTTTTTCAACGCATCAGGATGATTTGTGGCCTTATCAAGGACAGTCCACGGATGTTGGCGTTTGTGGAAATATCAGAAACATTCCTGTTCCTATTCATAGCGATCCTCAACTGTATCGAGATATTTTCGAACAAAAAATTCTGCCTGAAATTAACAGCTTTAAGCCTGACTTCATTATTATTTCTGCAGGGTTTGATGCGCACAGGGATGATCCACCAGCGGATCAGCTTTTTAATGATCCGGCAGGCCGTCAAATGCTTACCGAGGCGGATTTTAACTGGATGACCTCGGCTTTGTTGAGGGTTGCTGATGTTCATGCAAATGGGCGTGTGGTTTCCGTTCTGGAAGGTGGGTATAATGTTGACGTTCTGTCCAGCTGCTGTTCCGAGCATGTGAATACATTATCTTCTGCTTATGCTGTGGAAATGAAATCTGCTTCTTGATGTCTCTGTTTTCAGAGGTGGGTTTACAGGGGTAAGGGGCTTTGTTACGGTGAGCTCTCATTGATCATTGCTTGCCGTGTTTCTTTCTGGAAAAGGAGTTTCTTATGACGTGTTTGACCCGTTTTTTCTTGTCTTTCTTTCTGATTGGCCTGATGCCGGATATTTCCCATGCAGGGGACGGCAAGTCGGCGTATGACCGTGTGATCTCAACCAATGTTTTGCGGTGCGGTTATGGCATTTTTGAACCTTTTCTCTTTGTTGATCCCAATACGGGTGTTTTGAGTGGCGCGTCTGTTGATATAATGGAAGAGTTTGGTCGGCAGGCGGGGGTAAAAATCGAATGGGTCGAGGAGGTTGATTGGGGACAGATTCCGGCGGCTTTGCAATCGGGGCGCATTGATGCCATGTGTGCGACGATCTGGGCTACACCGCAACGGGGTAAATTTATCGGGTTTACACGGCCTTTGTTTTATTCGACAGTCGAGGCTATTGCTCGTGCTGATGATGGTCGGTTTGATAATAATCTTGCAGCTATCAATCGTTCCGATGTGACGATTTCCACCAATGACGGGGATGTGTCCGAGGAAGTCGCGGCCAAGGATTTTCCAAAAGCCAAAGTTTTTGCCAAAGCTCAGATTGCAGGGGAGGCTCAGCTTTTGCTGAATGTCTCAACCGGTAAGGCCGATATTACGTTTACCAATCCTTCGGTTTTAAGAACGTTTAATGCAACAAATCAAAATGCGTTAAAGCTTGTTCCTTTGCCGAAGCCTATACGGCAATATGCAAATGTGATGGCGGTTGATATTCATGAGGATGCTTTGCTTAAGATGATCGATAGCGGTATGGCCGGACTTATCCGCGACGGGTCTATTGACAGAATACTTGATAAAT
>ERZ761609.979-NODE-979-length-28210-cov-37.194388_pt1 | contig 28210 bp, 27 predicted proteins | sample MGYA00511163_ERZ761609 | MGnify/ENA primary metagenome ERZ761609 (study PRJEB28899, sample SAMN02445070) | bioreactor sludge metagenome | biome: EBPR sludge | place: Australia: Brisbane, Thorneside Wastewater Treatment Plant | collected 2011-12-16 ... | reverse complement strand
TGCTGCGTTGAGACGAAAAAAAACCCCTTGAAAGGGGTCTTTGGCGGAGTGAGAGGGATTCGAACCCTCGATGAGGCTCTACACCCCATACTCCCTTAGCAGGGGAGCACCTTCGGCCACTCGGTCATCACTCCGCGAAACCAGCATTATGCATCATTCCGAGCCACTTTTAACTGAGAGACTCAACCGCGCAGCTTCTGACGGTACATATTGCAAACAGGACTTCTCTCTCACCACACGCCCACTGCCAACCTTGATGTCGATGCGTTGGCCCCGGGTTCGTGCTGCGGCCACCTGCTTGACTAGTTCATCCAATTGGGCGGTGGAGGGTGCTCTCCCCGTCAACCCATGCAACCAGACCCTCAACACATTGGCTTGCCGGGCAGGCGTCAGCTTTCGCAAACCAGCCAGCGCAGGTGGCTGCCCAATTTGCGCCATGTCTATGCCTGCAAGGTCAACCAACAACTCGCTGGCCTGCCCGCAGTGCCGGGCGGAACGGGACAGCGCAGCCACGGCACCTGGCGCAGCGGCAATCAAAGCTGGCATGACGTCTTGCCGAAACCGGTTGCGCGCAAAACGCACATCGGCATTGGTGGGGTCATCCACAAAGGTCCATTGGTGCCGCATTGCAGCAGACCGAAGGACCGACTGTGGCATGCCCAGCAAGGGTCGCCCGAATCTGACTTTGCCCACATTGAAACTGGCAGCCATGCCTGCCAGGCCGGCGACACCAGCCCCTCGGGACAAGGCAAGCATGACAGTTTCCGCCTGGTCATTGGCATGTTGTGCGAGCCACACCACATCACACGACTGACCCGAAGCACCTGCTTCAAGCAAGGCATAGCGGGCAATGCGTGCCTGCTCCTCCAGGCTGTCTCCGGGCCGAACGTCAATACAGGCTGGCATGACGACCAATGGCAAGCCCAAGGTGCGGCACACCTCTGCGCAATGCTGCTCGAAGGCGGGGGCAGCCGCCTGCAACCCATGGTTGACGTGAATGGCCACCACTGCACCCGGCCACAGCGCCTGTGCAACTTGCAACAGCACAGTGGAGTCCAAGCCACCGCTATAGGCAATTGCCAGCCTTGAACCCGCTGACGGCTCCTGCACGCGATGCTGGGCAAACCAGCGCCGAAGAGCGCTGCAAATTTCCGACGTGACCGGGCTGCCGAGCAAGCTCAAAAACTCAGCGCGACCGCTCGGCTTTGGTGTCCGTGAATCGCCCGTAGCTCTGCAGGCGTGCATAGCGCCTGTCGAGCAATTCTTTGGTCTTCAGGTCGGCCACCTGACGCCAGGCATCGGCCAAGCCCCGTTTGAGCAGAGTGGCCATCTGCTTCGGATCACGGTGGGCACCCCCAACGGGTTCGTTGACGATCTTGTCAACCAGCCCCAGTGCCTTCAGGCGGTGCGCTGTGATGCCCAAGGCCTCGGCTGCATCTTCTGCCCGGTCACTGGTTTTCCAGAGTATGGATGCGCAGCCTTCGGGGCTGATGACGGAGTAAACCGAGTACTGCAGCATGACGACCTGGTCAGCCACCGAGATGGCCAAAGCCCCCCCCGAGCCACCCTCCCCGATTACCGTGCTGATGATGGGCACCTCCAACTGAGCCATCTCGAAAATGTTGCGCCCGATGGCTTCTGACTGCCCGCGCTCCTCGGCATCGATGCCAGGGTAAGCGCCGGGCGTATCCACAAATGTGAACACAGGCAGCTTGAATTTCTCGGCCAGCTTCATCAGGCGCAGCGCTTTCCGGTAACCCTCGGGCTTGGTCATGCCGAAGTTGCGCAGCGCCCGCTCGCGGGTGTCACGCCCTTTCTGGTGACCCAGCACCATGCAGGGCTGGCCATTGAAACGGGCAAGCCCCCCGACGATGCTCAAGTCGTCTGCAAAATGCCGATCGCCATGCAGTTCGACAAAGTGCGTGAACACCTCGCGGATGTAGTCCATGGTGTACGGACGGTCCGGGTGGCGGGCAATTTTGGTGATCTGCCAGGGCGTCAGGTCACTGTAGACGTCTTTCGTGAGTTGCTGGCTTTTCCGTGCAAGCTGGTCAATTTCGGAAGAGATGTCGACTGCTGACTCAGTCTGCACGTACCGCAGTTCTTCAATCTTGGTTTCCAGCTCGGCAATCGGCTGCTCGAAATCAAGATACGTTTTTTTGGCCAAAATGAAACTCCTCAGACTGGTCTGGCGAGCGCCGTCAGTAATTGACCGGCAAGGGGTCGAGAGACCGCCAAATATACCAAGTCGCCACGGTCGAATAAGGTGCCCAGGATGCAGCGACCTCTTTCACTTCGCTTCTGCTGACTGGTTCGCCCGAGTAATAAGCCTGGCTGATGCCATTGATGAGTCCAACATCATCAAGCGGCAACACATTCGGGCGCATGAGGTGAAAAATCAGGAACATCTCGGCCGTCCACCTGCCGATACCCCGGATGGCAACCAATTCCTGAACGATGGCATCGTCTGGCATGTCTGCCCATGCTTCGACATGCAGGGCACCCGAGGTGAAATGCAACGACAAATCCACCAGGTATTCGACCTTGCGCGCGCTCAAACCGGCCGCACGCATGTCGTCGACACGAAGTTTGAGCACACCTTCAGGCGACAGTGCAGGCGCCAGGGCCTCGAAACGGTTCCAGACCGACTGAGCGGCTTTGACCGATATCTGTTGCCCGACCACGCTGCGCGCCAGTGTGTTGAAAGCATTGCCCCTGGACTGCAGAAATGTGCCAGGAAAGCGCTGTATGAGCCGCTTCATCACCCTGTCCCGCTTGGACAGGTGTTTGCACGCATCCAACCAGTATGCAGGCGCATCGGCCAGCGGCAACACCGAGTCTGCCATGCGGCTCACACCCGTTCCCACGTTGTGCCTTGTGCCGAATCCTTCAGCACCACGCCCTGGCTCAGCAAATCCTGACGAATCTGATCGGCTCGGGCAAAGTCTTTTGCACTTTTCGCCTGCTGACGTGCCTCGATCTGGGCGGCGATGGCCGCTTCGTCCAAGCCCTTGCCTGCTTGCAGGAAAGACGCAGGGTGCTGCTGGAGCAGTCCCAACACGCCCCCCAATGCCTTGAGCTGAAGCGCAAGCGCGGCAGACCGTGTGCGGTTGACTTCCGCAGCCAGTTCAAACAACACTGCCACAGCCTCAGGCGTGGCAAAGTCTTCGTCCATGGCCGCTTTGAAGCGGCTAGCGTAGGCATCAGACCAATCGGGCGCTTGTTCGGGCAAGGCATCGAACGGCAACAAAGCCAGGTACAGCCGCTTCAACGCCACGCGAGCGTCATCCAAGTGTGCATCGCTGTAGTTCAACGCACTGCGGTAGTGGGCTCTGATGATGAAAAACCGGACTGTCTCGGCATCGTAGGCATCCAGCACTTGCCGGATGGTGAAAAAATTGCCCAGGCTCTTGGACATTTTTTCGTTGTCCACCCGCACGAACCCGTTGTGCATCCAGAACGTGGCCAGCGGTTTGCCTGTGGCACCCTCGCTTTGGGCGATCTCGTTTTCATGGTGCGGGAACTGCAAATCCGCTCCGCCCCCATGGATGTCAAAACTTTCGCCCAGCAGTTGACAACTCATGGCCGAGCACTCGATGTGCCAGCCCGGCCGTCCGGGGCCATAAACACTCGGCCACTTGGCATCTTCGGGTTCGGCTGGTTTGGCAGACTTCCACAACACGAAATCCAATGGATCGGCCTTGCCGTCAGCGATGGCCACTCGCTCGCCGGCGCGCAGCTCATCCAGGCTCTTGCCGCTCAGCTTGCCGTAACCCCTGAACGCACGGACGGCGTAATTGACATCGCCATCGGCCGTCCGGTAGGCCAGCCCTTTGGCTTCCAGCTGACCGATGATGGACAACATGTCATTGACATAGGCCGTGGCACGCGGTTCATGGTTGGGCCTTTCGATACCCAATGCATCGGCATCCTGATGGAGTGCATCGATCATCCGGTCGGTCAAGTTCCGTATGGTCTCGCCATTGTCAAGCGCTCGCCGGATGATCTTGTCGTCAATGTCGGTGATATTCCGAACATAAGTCACGCGGTAGCCTGATGCTTTGAGCCAACGCTGCACCACGTCAAAAGCCACCATCGATCGGGCATGCCCCAGGTGACAGAGGTCGTATACGGTCATGCCGCACACATACATGCGTACATGGCCGGGTTCAATGGACTGAAACGGCTCGCTCTGACGCGAGAGTGAGTTGTAAATGTGCAAACTCATGGGAAAAGGACACGCTTTGACTGGTCGTCTTTGAAAGTTGGGGCGCCGTTCTGACCAAGTCGTACCGACTCATCACCTGCAGAATGCCCCCTCAGATACAATGAATCAGTATATCGGGCTGGCCGACAACAGTGCTTCTGCGCACCTAACCTAACGGCTGCATCTCGTCCCGCAACCCCTTGATCCAATCGACAACATGTTGCCTTTTGCTCGCATTTCCAAACAAGCTCCGCTGAAAGCACCACTGGCGCTGTGCATGTTGTCAGCCGCCCTCTGGATGCCCGTGGCCCATGCCGATGAGTACGCCGACATCAACAGGCTCATACGTGCCGGACAAAATGCTGACGCTTTGAACAAAGCAGACCAGTACCTGGCCAGCAAACCTCGTGACCCCCAGATGCGCTTCCTGAAGGGTGTCATCCTGGCCGAAACCGGCAAAACCGCCGACGCGATCTCAACATTCGTCAAGTTGACCGAAGAATTTCCCGAGTTGCCCGAGCCGTACAACAACTTGGCGGTTCTGTATGCCGGACAAAGCCAGTTCGACAAAGCCAGGATTGCACTTGAAATGGCCATACGGACCAACCCGAGTTACGCCACAGCCCACGAAAACCTCGGGGATGTCTACGCCAAGCTTGCGAGTCAGGCCTACAGCAAGGCGCTGCAACTCGACAGCAACAATGCGGGTGTGCCACCCAAACTGGCACTCATTCGCAACCTCTTCGCACCCGACGCACGGGGAGTGAAGCCCACCCCAACCCCGGCAGCCGCAGCGCCCGTACCCACACCCGTGGCTGCACCTGCAGTAGCACAACAAAGGGTGCAGCCACCTGCGCCACCCGCTGCTGAAAAGCCGGCCACACAGGCACCTGCAGCCGTTGCAGCAGCCAACCCGGAGGTTCAGTCTGCTGTTCAGGAATGGGCCAAAAGCTGGTCTGCCAAGAACATGACGGCTTACCTGGCGGCATACAGCGCCAACTTTGTGCCCCCCAATGGCAAATCGCGCAAGGATTGGGAACAGGAACGTCGAACGCGCATCACGACGAAAGGCAACATTTCGGTGGACGTGTCTGAACTTGATGTTCAAATGTCTGACAACCGTGCAACGGCCGTGTTCAAACAACACTACAAAGCTGGCAGCCTGGTGTCCAACAGCCGCAAGACCCTTGAATTCGCCAAGGAAAGCGGTCGCTGGCTGATCACCAAAGAAAGCACGGGCGGCTGACTTTCGCCCCTGACGGAACTTTTTCCGTTCTGGACGTCCCTAGACACGCATGCCGCCTGCAGCGCACTGCCTGCAGCGGAAACGGTCGCACAACCCTACAGTTTCCCCTCAATTGACCCGGAAGTACTTGCTCGGCTTGCTGCTGGCCTTGGCCGTGCTGGCCCTCCTGGCGACCCAGGCTGCCACGCCATTGCTCGACTGGTATGGCCAGTGGCGAGGTGCTGCCCCGACCTCCATCGAGACAACTGACACGGCCGGAAGTAGCAACAGCAAGTCACCGGCCAGTGTGACCAGCGATGTCACTGCGGGACGGACCAACACGACGGGTGGCCTGTCTGCCCGCGACCTTCTGGACGCAACCAGCCTCGGCCCGGACAATGCCGAGACGCGCTTGGTCGGCATTTATGCCCTCATCGAGCAGGGAGACTTCCATGCGGCGTTGCGCAAAGCGCAAGGCCTGGTTCAAGACCACCCCAACTTCCAATTGGCGCAACTGGTGTATGCAGACCTGTTGCGCTTGCGCTACCGGCCAGACGCACCGCTGTCTGACACCGACCACGCGCAACTGCTGAACCTGCGGGCCGAGTCACGCAAACGCCTGGATGCCCTGCGCAACCGGCCTTTGCCTGGCACCATCCCGCACCAGTTTGTGGCGCTTTCTCCTGCATCCCGCCACGCGATCGCGATTGATGCTTCGCACAGCAGGTTGTACCTTTTTGAGAACCAGGTGTCCCCTCAGGCTGACCGCCAGACCCCACCCAACCTGAAACTGGTGGCCGACTTTTTCATCTCGGTGGGCAAATCAGGCATTGACAAAAAGCTGGAAGGTGATGGCCGCACGCCACTGGGCAACTACTACATCACTTCGACAAAGGATCGCAAGTCTCTGCCCGCTTTTTATGGTGCAGGCGCATTGCCCATCAATTACCCCAACGCATTCGACAACCGGCAGGGCCGCACCGGCAGCGGCATCTGGTTACACGGCACGCCTCCCGATCAGTTTGTGCGCGCGCCCCTGGCATCCGACGGGTGCGTCGTCGTCTCCAACCCTGACATGCAAAGGCTGCTCGACACGGTGGCACCGCGCACGACTCCTGTGGTCATTGCCGAACAGCTTCAATGGGTGGCTGGCCAAACGCTGGAAGCTGACAGGGTTGCATTCGAAAGTGTGCTGACGCAATGGCAGGAAGCCCGCAGCAAACTGACTGCTGCCGAGTTGGTCCAAACCTTTGGGCCAACGACGACCCGCGCGTCAGGCAATGGACAGGGGCCACAACAGCCCGACCTAGCGGTCGCGCCGCATGTCAGGCTGGGCATCACCAATGTGTCACTCCTGCAATCGAGGTTCCCGGAGGCCAACATGGTGGCCACCTTCGATGAAACCGTCGATGGTGCGGTGACGCCCGTCACTCGTCGCCAATACTGGCTGAAAACCGGAGAGCGCTGGCAAATGTTGCAGGACACCGTCATTGCCGGTGTACCCTCAGCAGCGCTGAAACGCCCACCGCCACAGCGCGAGACGCAACTGGCCAGTGCCGACCAGGCCAAAACCGCTGTTGCTCCACCTGAAGCTGCCACCAAGCCGACAGACCGCAAACCTGCCAAACCGGCCGAAGCCGCTGGTTCTGCGGCTGAACAGGCGCGTGTCAGACAAGCGCTTCAATCATGGACCCGAGCCTGGAGTCAGAAGAACATGCAGGCCTACTTCGGCGCGTACGACAGGACGTTTGATCCACCCGGGGGTTTGTCACGCAAAGCCTGGGAGAAAGACCGGACAGACCGCATCGTGTACAAATCGAAAATCCGTGTGGAGTTAGACAATGTGCACATCAAAGTTTCGGGCGACACCGCAACTGCCACTTTCATCCAACGCTACCAGGCCGACCAGCTGAACGTTTCCGGCCGCAAGACACTCAGACTTGTCAAGCGCGGCAACGATTGGCGCATCGCGCAGGAATCCATCGGCGGCTGAACAGCGCCGCCTGCTCAAAACTTCATCCCTGTTTCCATTTGCTTTCGCTCATGACCATGTTTGTTTCGCAGAACCCATCCCTTGCTCGCAGACTGCTTGTCCGCACTGCTTTGCCCCTGGCCGTCACATGTTTGCTGGCCGGCCCGGCTGTCGCTTCTGAAACCGTCCGGGTGAAGTTGGCCACCACAGCTGGCGATATCACGCTGGAGTTGTATCCGGCGCAAGCCCCCAAGACAGTTGAGAATTTTGTGCAGTACGTCAAAGACAAGCATTACGACGGCACGATTTTTCATCGGGTGATCGACAATTTCATGGTTCAAGGCGGCGGTTTTGATGCCAGCTATGTTCAGAAAAAAACCCGTGCACCGGTTGTCCACGAAGGTCGGGAAGCCCTGGCCAAGGGCGGCTTGCGCAACGTTGTCGGCACGGTGGCCATGGCCCGCACAAATGACCCCCAATCGGCCACGGCACAGTTTTTCATCAACGTCAAGGACAACGCCTTTCTCGATCCGGTCGTCATTCCGCCGGGCGATCCCGTACCCAAGTTCGAATATCAGGGCCGCACCTACGAAAACACGCCTCGGGCTGCGTTGATGTCAGCGCCCCAGTTGTTTGGCTACACGGTGTTCGGCAAGGTGATTGCCGGCATGGACGTGGTCAACAAAATCAAGGCCACGCCTACCGGGGCTGGCGGCCCGTTTCCGTCCGATGTCCCCAAGACTCCCATTCTCATCAACAAAGCCACCCTGGAGAACTGAACCATGAGCAACCCGCAAGTCGAACTGCACATCGCCAACCAAGGCACCATTACCCTCGAGCTGGATGCCGAAAAGGCCCCCAAATCCACAGCCAACTTTCTGGCCTATGTGGCCAAAGGTCATTACGACGGCACCATTTTTCACCGCGTGATGGACGGCTTCATGATCCAGGGCGGCGGCTTTGAACCCGGCATGAAGCAAAAGGGGACCGATGCCCCCATTGACAACGAAGCCAATAACGGGCTGAAAAACAGCGTTTACACCATTGCCATGGCTCGAACCAACGACCCGCATTCGGCGACGGCCCAGTTTTTCATCAACGTGACCGACAACGGCTTCTTGAACCACACCTCGCCCACACCCAGTGGTTGGGGCTATGCCGTGTTTGGCAAAGTGGTGGCCGGCACCGAAGTGGTGGATGCCATTCGGAAAGTGCCGACCGGTCGCAGCGGTTTTCACGAAAACGTGCCAAAAACAGACGTGGTCATCACCAAAGCCGTGAAGGTAGCCTGACACGTGACGACCCCGCCAGTGCTGGCTGCGCCTGAAAGCTGGCAGACACTGGCTTTCCTGTCCGACGTCCACCTGCATCCGTCGGACACTGCCACTTGCCAGGCCTGGCAGGCGGCCCTGCAAAGCGGCGACTGGGATGCCCTGTTCATTCTGGGTGACCTGTTTGAAGTGTGGGTTGGTGACGATGTGATGGACGACCCTGACCAGGGGGCTTTCTGGCAAACCTGCGCCCGGTCACTGTTCGCCGCAAGCAACCGTGCGCCGGTGTTTTTTTTGCCCGGCAACCGCGACTTTTTGGTCGGCCCCCGGCTGCTGGCCGCAGCCGGCATGACCCTGCTCGCCGACCCCACCGTGCTGCAATGGGGGGAACAGCGGTGGGTGCTGTCGCATGGCGATGCCTTATGCCTCTCGGATGCCCCTTACCAGGCCTTCCGGGCGGAAGTGCGCGGTGCAAACTGGCAAAGCCAGTTTCTTGCGCAAACGTTGGACGTTCGTTTGGCGATGGCGCGGCGCATGCGCGACGCGAGCGAACAACGCAAAGCCAGTGCACTGGCGTGGAGCGATGTCGACGCACTCGCCGCCAACCAACTGCTGGAGGATTGCCACGCCAGCATGCTCATGCATGGGCACACGCACATGCCGGCCACACATGCCCTGGGCGAAGGACGGCTGCGACATGTCCTGACCGACTGGGATGCCACGGGTAACCCACCCCGCGGGGATGTGTTGCGCATGCGAAAGGGCGAGCCGATTATTCCGCCCCCCGCTTGAGCGCAAAAAATATGAACTAAATTGGCATCTATCGCTTATAAATAAAGCGATAGATGCTATATTTTTATTCAGCTCTTTTTCATCAAGACCTTCAGCGCCTGCTGCAATCGGCGTGCAGATTCTGCGTCCCACTCGGCACCGAGCACATTGGCGGCATCCTGATGCCAGGTCTGAGCAGGCGTCGGATCGTTTCGGCGGGTCAGCAATTTGAGTTGCAGGGCACGTCGTGCATCCAGCTTGTCTGCGGGTGATGGCACCTCGGCAGCCATTTCCATGCGCAGCAGTGACTCCTCTGCCACAGCCCCCCGTGCAACGCCACCCATGGCCTGCACCCAAGCCTGCCGGGTGGCTGCATTGACGCGCCCCCCCAAATCGGCCAGCGAAGGCACCAAAGCAGCATCGCGCGTGCGCCATCCTTCCAGCATTTGTGTCAACGACTGACCGTGCGCCTGCGCAGCCAGCTTTTTGAGTGCCAACTGGGCATGTTCCATAGCATCCCGGCGCGCACGGAATGCAGCATCGCCCAAACGCGGCCCCCTGTCTGCCACATGAGCCCCATGCGCGTGGCGACCACCAGCTGCCTCGTCCCGACGCGGCCTGTCCTGTGTGCGGCCTGCAGCACGGTGGTCACCGGGTTTTCCTGCCCGCCCAGCAGGCACGGGCTCCGCTTTCTTCATGCCGGGTCGGTCGTCGCCCCGAACGGCCACCACCTTGCGCGCCACGCTGGCGGGTTTGGGCGTGTTCGCTCCGCTGGCATCCGTCGGGTCACTTGCACTTTCGGTTTGTTCTGACTGAACCGACTGTGGCTGTGCAGCGACTTCTGCCTGGGCCGCCGGCGCAGCCTGAGCCGCCGTGGCGGGTTGTGCCTGAGCACGCTCCGCGCGCTCCAACTGAGCCATGGCAGCGTGAATCGCTTGCGCGTCCTGGCTCTGGATGGCCGCCTCCAGTGCCTGGGCAGCCGCCAGCACACGCTGGTCGTGTTCACTCATCGCGGCGGCTGCCTGCGCACGGGCTGCATCCTTGCGGGCAAACGCATCGTCAATGGGTTTGCGGAAGGCATCCCACAGCTTTTGCTCCTGCCTTCTGTCAAGCGGAACCGCCTGTGCAAGCACCTGCCATTCGTGTTGCAGCGCGCGCACAGCATCCATGCGCAGCACATCTGCACCGCCCAAGGCTGTGGCTTGCTGAATGAGCACCTGGCGCTGCGCCAGGTTGGCGACCTGTGCGGCCTCCAGCGGCGCACGGGCCTTGTCCATGGCCGCCTTCCACTGTGGTTGGATTTCAGCAAACTGCTTTTCGCTCAGATGACCTGCATTGCGCCAGGTCTCCGACAGGCGATGCAGCTCGCGGACGTGCATTTTCCAATCGGTGTTGGCCTGGTGAGCTTCCGCCCACGCCTGAACCTCTTGGATCAACGCCATGCGTTGCGCCTTGTGTGCAGCGGCCTCGGCTTTCAGCTTGTTCAGCCAGTCTTCCACCACCTTGTGGGCTTTGTTGCACGCTTCGTCAAACCGCTTCCACAGGGCATGATTGGGCGCGCCGCCGTGATCAGCCTGTTTCCAGTTGTCACGCAAGGCGCGCAGCGTTTCCTGCATCTTGCGCCCACCCAACCGTTGGTTTTCAGGCACGGTCATCAGCGCTTCAGCCTTGGCCACGAGCTCCTGACGGAGTTGATCGGCACGCCAGCGCTGCCACCCTTCCAGATCACCCGCCTGGGCCAACAACGCCTGGGCAGGCACTTCCACATCCGGGGTCAGCCAACGCCCATGCTCTTTCATCACATGCCGGAGCTCGTTCGCCAGCTTCGGGATGGCCTTGCCATGGCCTTGTGCCAGTTCAGCCGCCAACTGATTGGATGCGGTGGCCAACGCCTGCGCTGCCTGACTTTTGGCAGCCGCCACGTCCTCTGCCGACATGCCTGCAGGCATCCGTTCGGCCACCGCCTCCCCGCGCGCCTGCCTGATGGCATCTGCCCAAACCGGTACTGCAGGCAGCGGCGCATTCGCATCGGCCTGCGCAGCTACACCCTGCTTCAAAGCGGCATCGAATGCGTCCCACACCAGCATGAGTTGGGTGCGCGACGTGTCCAGCATGCTGGCAAAGCGCACATCCATGCTGGCCCACTGCGGCTCGGCAGCCAGCACCTGCGACTGTGCAGCCCATTGGGCCACATCATCAGCCAGCGCCTGGCTGACCTGGCGCGCATCCTCCAGTGGTTTGGTCGACAGCACTTCGATACGTTGCGCCAACAGTACGGCTGCCTCACGGGCAACCTGTATGCGGTGTTGCAAGTCATCCACCGCCTTGATGCGATCGGTCAACGCCAGCTTCAGGCCTGCCAGCGGTTCGCGCGACAGGGGCGCACCCGCTTTGGCCGCATCGCGTTGCCAAGCCATCGCGTCGGCGACGTTCCAACGCTCCTGGGCCAGCAGCGCCTCGGCCTTCTGCGCCCATTCAACAATCAGCCCGTCCTGGATACGGGCCCGCTTGATTTCATCGAGCTTCTCTTTCAAAGGCCGGGCAGCGCCCTTGTCGCGATGGGACAGCTCACGGTACACATCTGCCATCAGCTCGGGGCTGGGCGATGAGGCCAGCCACTCCCGCAAGCGTGCCGTGCGTTCACCGGTTGTCGGGGCAGAAAAGGCACCACCGGTCAGTTGATCCATGGCGGCAGCATCCATCGTTTGAACGGAAGCGGAAGTAGAACGGTCAGATTTCACGGTGAACTCAACAACAAATAGAGGTATCAGCCCAATTGAGCATGACGACAGACGGCTGGACAGGCCTCCGTGCGCACATGCCGCACGGTTCGCACAGTGCAACCCTCTATTGTCGCCGCATAAACAGGCACAAGAAGCACTGATATCTGGAAGTTGAAAGCATGCATAGTAAAAAATTGGAATAAAAAGTCAGCTCTTTATTATTGACTGGTCATAAATTGCTTTTTAAACTCCGCCCCACTCGTCAAGGGTTTACCCTGAAACGCTTGACGTTCCACCTGCTGCACGCCTCATCCGGCGTTCTTCCGGCTGATCAGGTGTGTGCCCAACTCCATCGGGTTGGCCCGCACACCGCACGAAAGGACTACTCATGATTGCAGACACTCAGTCAGCACACAGCGCTTGGCACACGGTCAAACACACTGTGGCACGCTTTTTCAAAGCCCTGATGGATCTGACCCACAACAGCATTGCGCTGGTGGGGCTGACCATTGCGGCGGTTGCCTTGGTCATGTTCGTCAGGGATGACTTGCGCGACCTCACCGAACGTCAGGTACTGACCTGGCTGATCGAGCGCCAGGAAGCCAAAAACGATGGCATGCCCACATTGGTCGAGCCGCAAGCGGCCGAACGCGCAACGGCTGCCCACCCCGCCAACCTGCCAGCGCCACAAGCCAAAGTCGCATTCTGGTTGTCACGCAAGTACAGCGTGGCACCGGAGCCGCTGAGCGCTCTGGTGGCCGAAGCGTTTTTCCTCGGCGAAAAAATCAAGCTCGACCCCACACTCATCCTGGCTGTGATGGCCATCGAATCCCGGTTCAACCCGTTTGCACACAGTTCAATGGGCGCGCAAGGGCTGATGCAGGTGCTGACGCGCGTCCATGTTGACAAATATGAAGACTTTGGCGGCCAGTTGGCAGCTTTTGATCCGGTCACCAATCTTCGCGTCGGCGTGCAGGTGTTGCTGGACTGCATCCGTCGGGCCGGTAATGTCGAAGGTGGCCTCAAGTTGTATGTGGGTGCCGTCAATACCGACGGCAGCGACTACGTCAACAAGGTCATGGCAGAACACCAACGGCTGCGCGATGTGGCAGCAGGCAAAAAAGTGCCCACTCAACCCCCCGCCACCGTCACCAACACGGCCAGCGACTTTCCACAACTGCCCGTCGCACCCCGTCAACCTGCCCGGCCTGATGCCGAGTCAGCCCGTGCCGAGGACACGGGACCATCCGCGTCCTGAACCACACCACGTTTCAGCCATCCGGAATGGCCGCAACGCGAGTGGGATGGGTCGGCAAACCAGCGCCCCCTTCAGCTTGGCACCGAACGGCAGCGAATGGGCACCATGTGGGCACCGCATCCATCCCTTACACTCTCGTCCGCGCGCGACTGGCGATATGCCCGTGACACCGATCTGACCGGTGCACAGGCTGACGTGGAACACCACTGGGGAGCGTGCCGTCATGGCCTGACGTGGGCCAACGACGTTCAGCCGTTCGCCTGGGCAGCCCTTGCGCTCGCGCGCTCCGCAGGCCACACACGCCCGAGCCCAAGGCCCATCTTCACTGAAAGACTGCCATGTACCACCGCAACATCCTGATTGAACAAACCGATCCCGAGCTGTTTGCCGCCATCCAGGCCGAGAACGCCCGCCAGGAACACCACATCGAGCTGATCGCCAGCGAAAACTACGCCTCGCCCGCCGTCATGGCCGCACAGGGCACCCAGCTGACCAACAAATACGCCGAAGGCTACCCCGGCAAGCGCTACTACGGCGGCTGCGAGCACGTGGACGTGGCCGAGCAACTGGCCATCAACCGTGTGAAGGAGCTGTTTGGCGCTGACGCTGCCAACGTGCAGCCCCATTGCGGCGCCTCCGCCAACGAAGCGATCTTCCTGGCCTTCCTGAAGCCCGGCGACACCATCATGGGCATGAGCCTGGCCGAAGGCGGCCACCTGACCCATGGCATGCCCCTGAACATGAGCGGCAAGTGGTTCAACGTGGTGTCCTACGGCCTGAACGAGAAGGAAGAAATCGACTACGACGCCATGGAGCGCAAAGCCCATGAGTCCAAACCGAAACTGATTGTGGCAGGTGCATCCGCTTACAGCCTGCGCATCGACTTCGAGCGTTTTGCCAAGGTGGCGAAGGACGTGGGTGCCATCTTCATGGTGGACATGGCCCATTACGCCGGCCTGATCGCAGCGGGCGTATACCCCAACCCCGTGCCGTTTGCCGACGTGGTCACCAGCACCACCCACAAGAGCCTGCGCGGCCCGCGTGGCGGCATCATCCTGATGAAGGCCGAGCACGAAAAAGCCATCAACAGTGCCATCTTCCCTGGTCTGCAAGGCGGCCCACTGATGCATGTGATTGCAGCCAAGGCCGTTGCCTTCAAGGAAGCGCTGACACCAGAATTCAAGGCTTACCAGCAGCAGGTCGTGAAGAACGCCCAGATCGTGGCGGAAACCCTGACCCAGCGTGGCCTGCGCATCGTGTCGGGCCGTACTGAAAGCCACGTGATGCTGGTGGACCTGCGTGCCAAGGGCATCACCGGCAAAGAAGCCGAGGCCGTGCTGGGCAGCGCCCACATGACCATCAACAAGAACGCCATCCCCAACGACCCGGAAAAGCCGATGGTGACCAGCGGTGTGCGCATCGGCACCCCGGCCATGACGACCCGTGGCTTCAAGGACGAAGAGGCCCGCCTGACCGCCAACCTGATTGCCGATGTGCTGGACAACCCGCGCGACACGGCCAACATCGAGGCGGTCCGCGCCAAGGTGAATGCGCTGACCAGCCGCTTCCCTGTTTATAGCTGATAAGCAATATCAGACAAGCGATGAAGACATTTTTTATCATTGGCTCCTGCTCATCGCTGTCTGACGCATTTCATGACGTTCTGGGGGGGCCGCGATGAAGTGCCCCTTCTGTGGCCACACCGAAACGCAAGTGGTGGAAACGCGGCTGTCGGAAGATGCCTCGTTCATACGCCGCCGCCGCAAATGCCCGCAATGCGAAAAACGCTTCACCACCTACGAGCGGCCGGAAGTCAGTTTCCCGGCCGTGGTGAAGAAAGATGGGCGCCGCATAGACTACGCCGCTGACAAGCTACGCGCGTCATTCGCACTGGCGCTGCGCAAGCGGCCGGTCAGCACCGAGCAAGTGGACACCGCCATCGAGCGCATCGAGGAAAAACTGCTGAACCTGGGGGCCCGCGAGGTGCCCTCGCACCAGCTGGGCGAGATGGTCATGCGGGAACTGAAGAAGCTCGACAAAGTGGCCTACGTGCGCTTTGCCAGCGTGTACCGCAGCTTTGAGGACATCAACGAGTTCAAGTTGCTGGTGGATGAGGTGAAGCGCTGACCGGACAACGCGCCTGCCGCTCGTCCGCCCATTCCGACCTTTCGGTGTTTCGCGTTGGCATAACCTTTGCCAAAGCTGTATGGTTCACCCTATGCAACACCCCCCATCATTTGCATCATCTGGACGCGAAGCCGTGCGAGGTTTCACGCTCATAGAAGCGTTGGTGTCCCTGGCCATCGTCGCTGTGTTGGCGGCCGTGGCCGCGCCGGCTTTCAGAACCATGACCGAGCGGATGGCCGTGTCCAGCGTGGTCGACGAAATGGTGGCCTCGGTCAACCTGACCCGAAACGCAGCCATCGGCAACAACGGCAACGTCGTCATCCGCAAACTCACAGAAGCCGAAACCGGCCTCACAGGGTTGTGCACGACCACCCAGAACTGGTCCTGTGGCTGGCGCGTCTTCTGGGACCAGAACACCAATGGTGTGCAAGACGGCGATGCCAACAACATTGCCAACCCTGAGCGCACCCTCTACAACTTCAACATCACCAACAACGTCGTGGTGATGCGCAGCGTGAACGGCGCCAACATGACTGCCAACCGTTGGGGGCAGCTGGCGGGCATCAATGCAGTCGGGTACACACTGTCGCCACGTGGCACTGGCGTCGGCTCACCGGCCACTACCACAATCTGTGTCAATTCGGGCGGAAGAACGCGCGTACTGCAGGGAGCTGTCGCATGTTGAATCACATCACACCCGATTCGATACGGGTAGGCCAGTCGCAACGCGGTGCCACGCTGATGGAGTCACTTGTGGCCATGATGGTGTTGGCCTTTGGCGTCATGGGTTTGTTGGGCTTGCAGCTGCGCACCATGACCAACAACCAACAAGCCAATTACATGGCCACAGCCGCGCGGATGGCTGATGGTTTGTTTGAGGCCATCAAGACCAACCCAAACGCCAGCCAGGCATTGAACCCGAATTTCAATGCCAATGACCCCCTGAATGCAGCCCAATGGGGTTGGCTTGCCAACTACGCCAACGCATGGGGAAACTTGCCCGCCGTCGCAACCGACTGCAGCACCAATTTTTGCAATGCAGCAGCGAAGGCGACTTGGGACCTGAACCGCTGGAAGCAATCTGTCCGGCAGACCCTCCCCAACGGTGAGGGTTTTGTGCAGGTGTCACCTGACAACCCCAGACAAATGATCGTCATCGTCGGCTGGCGCGCCAACGAGCAAACCGGCACCGACAGCCCTGCTGCGTTCGACATCCCGAATGTGAATGAACCGGCTGCCTGCGGCACGACCCACACCTGTTATTTTGCGTACGGTCAGCCATGAACACACGTTGCACAATCCACGCCCACAGGAAAGTATGCGACCAGAAAGGCCCGCAGAGGGGTGCCTCACTTATCGAGCTGATGGTCGGCTTGACCATTGGCTTGATGGTGGTGCTGGCTGCCACGGGGTCACTGCTCGTCACCCGGGAAGGCTCCACCACGGTCTCTGACAGCTACCGACTGGCCACAGCAGGCAACAATGCCATGCGTCTGATTGCATCCAGCATCAGGCAAGCGGGTGCGGCAGAGCTCGTGCAAACCAATCAGGGTGACCCAGTCAGTTTCGCTCCCATGACCCAACGCGGCGCGACAGCAACAGGCGACCAATTGGTCTTCGGGACAGAAGGGGGCGCGGGCACCGACACCCTGATCGTCAGTTACGAGCACCGCAACGCCAACGTCACCCGCGACTGTCTCGGCAACGACCCGGGCGCGGTGCCTGAGCGCATTGACAACAATTTCCGTGTGAACAACGTTGAACTGCAATGCAGAGGCCAGCGTGGCTTGGCCGGCAACAACATCGCTGATTTTCAGGCACTGGTAGGGGACAACAACAACCCCAACACAGACATCGCCGTTGAAGACTTCCAAGTCTGGTATTGGGTTCAGAACCCGGTCGATGCAACACAAACGCAGCGCGTGACCGCTGCCGCCATCGCTGCAAATGCCTGGAGCACAGTTCAAACAGTAGAAGTCTGCTTGCAACTGCGCGGCATTGGTGCCAACTACCCGGCAGTCGGCACCTACCGCAACTGCCGCGACGCCAACGTTGCCAACGATGGCCGCATGCACCAGGTGTTCCGGGGCATGTACAAACTTCGCAACCGGATGTGACCATGACACACCCTCCGTTCACTGCCCGACGGCGGACCATTCACCGCCACGCTTCACCGTCAACCCGTCGCCAGCAAGGTATTGCACTTGTCACCGTCATGGTGATGATGCTGCTGTCCTTGCTGCTGGTCATGGGCGGATCGAGGGTAGGCCTGCTGAATGAACGTGTCTCGGGCAACAGCACCGACTACCAGCGCGCCTTTGAAGCAGCTGAAGCCGTGATGGGCGATGCGCGGTTGGACCTTGCGTGTGCCGGTGGCCGATGTGGTGCCAGGGCAGCCAACAACTGGTTGCCCTGCGACGATGCCAGTTTCGCCGACCTGCAAGCTGCCCTGGAGGCCAACACGCCACGCTGCAACAACGGCATCTGCGTAGACCTGACGGTTGCCAGAGACGGCGGCAACACCACTGGCAACCCGGCCAACAGTTTTTGGTCCAACGGACAACTGGGTGCTTTCACAGCCGCAGGTCGGCCTGCCCGTTTTGGACAGTTCACCGACACAGTCATCAACGCAGGTCAGGCCGTCAACCCACAATTGCTGAACAACACGTGGTACTGGATAGAGGTGCTGCGCTACGACTCTTCGTTGGGTGCCCAGCAGAGCTTTCTGGCCGGACAGAATATTGCGCCCAACAAAAGCTGTCCCTTCATCTACCGCGTCACCGTGGTGTCGCAAGGGCGCCGGCCTGGCACGCAAGTCGTTCTTCAAGGTTTGCAGTATTTCAGGGAGCCTTGACCAGGCGTTGAGGAGAAACACATGGCACGTCAACACAAAACCTCCACACAAATAAGCGAGCCCAATGCGCCTTGCTTCAAGCGCCTGCCCACCGCAGTGGCCTGTACGCTGTTGGCAGCCGGTCTGAACGCAGCCTGGGCAGCACCTATCAGCCTGGCACAGGTGCCTGCCGGCAACGGCGGCAGGGAGCCCGCACCCAACCTCATCATCTCGGTTGATGACTCCGGTTCCATGGGCTCCACCGGCATGGCAGCGTTACGCAACGCACTGACCAGCTCGTTCAGCACCACTGCCGTGCCCGATGACAGCATCCGGCTGGGCTTCCAGGCCATGTGGCGCTGTCGGGGTTTTGGGTCATCATTGGTCAACAGCTACGGAGGAAGCTGCCCTGAAAACCGTGTGAGGCCTTTCAGCGGCACACACCGCACCGGTTTCAACAACTGGGTGAACAGCCTGACGGCCTACAGCAATACACCTTCCCACCTGATGGTGAAGAACGCCGGCGAGTTCATGAAAACCACCGGCATCTGGAACCCATATGCCCACAACCCCGGCACCACCGAAACGCCCCTGCTGGCATGCCGGAAGTCGTTTCACATCTTCATGACGGACGGCGAATGGAACTCTGAAAGCAGCTACGGCAACAACCCGGGCACGGCAGGCAATGCTGATGGCCTGACCCGGACACTGCCCGATGGCACGGTATACGACCCCTACGGCACCACAGACACACAGACCCGCGTGTATCGCGACACCCACGGCGCGGGAACCGTCAACACGCTGGCGGATTTCGTTTTCGATTATTGGTCCACCGATTTGCAGCCTGGCATTGCCAACCAGGTGCGCCCTATCATCAAGCAGGCGGGCCCTATCGATGTGGGCCCAACCGGGTCACCCTATGTGATCCAGGAATACTGGAACCCGCGCAATAACCCTGCCACGTGGCAAAGCCTGACCACCTACACCATCGGTTTTGGCAGTGGCGCGGCCTTGTCCAGCACCACGGCGCCCCGCTGGGGTGGTACCACTGGCACCACCTGGTCGGGTGGTGATTACATCGGTCTGTTGACCGGTACTGTCGGCTGGGGCAACCCAATTTCATCCAGTGATGCCAAGCGCAAAGAGTTGTGGCACATGGCCCTCAGTGGCCGTGGGCGGTACGTCTCGGCCAACAACGCCACAGAACTGTCCAATGCGTTCGCCGAAATCATCAACCAGGTGATTGCCGACAGTTCAGCACCCATGGCCAGCATTGCGGCCAACACTCAGGCCATCACGGCGGGCACCACTGTTTACGTGGCCGGCTACGATGCCGCCAAGTGGAGCGGCCATGTCCGCGCCTACGCACTGCAGTCCAATTACAACCTGAGCGGCACACCCACCTGGGATGCCGCTCAGGTATTGGACAGCACTGCACCCAACAGCCGACTCATCTTCACCCACAACGGATCGGCAGGAACCAGCTTCGACTGGAGCAACCTGTCAACAGCGCAGCAAGACCTGATCAAAGGCAGCGACGCAGCCACTGTAGGGCAAGACCGACTCGCCTACATCAGAGGTGACCGTACCAAAGAACAGGCGGCCAGTGGCCCGCTGCGTGACCGCAACAGCCGGTTGGGCGACATCGTCAACTCCAACATGTGGGTGCTCGGTAAGCCCAACATTGGCTACACCGGCAACAACTATGCAAGCTTCCGCTCCAACACGGCATCCCGACCCACCATGATCTACATCGGTGGGAACGACGGCATGCTGCACGCCTTCAATGCTTCCACAGGCGCAGAACAGTTTGCATACATACCGCAAGGGGTCTACAGCAAGCTGAAAGCCTATACCGACCCAGCCTACACACACCAGTACACCGTTGACGGCCATCCGTTCACGGGTGACATCCACGACGGCTCCAACTGGAAGACCATGCTGGTCGGCTCACTGGCCGGTGGTGGCAAAGGTTATTTCGTGCTCGACGTGACGAACCCTGGATCACTCACCGGTGCAAGCGGCAGCAGTCTGGTCGTTCTGGACAAAACGGATGGCAGCGACCCCGACATCGGCCACATTTACGGTGAACCCACCCTGGACAACACCAACTCCGAACGCGTGGTACAGATCACCAAACTGAACAACAACCGCTGGGCCGTCCTGATGGGCAATGGCATCAACAGCACCAGCGAAAAGGCCGTGCTGCTGATCCAGTATCTGGACGGAGCGCGTGAACTGGTCAAAATCGAACTCGACGGCACTGGCGGCAATGGCAACGGGCTGTCCAACCCACAAGTCATCGACATCAACGGCGACGGCAAAGCTGATCTGGTGTACGCAGGTGACCACCAGGGCAACCTGTGGAAAGTCAACCTGTCCAGCACCACACCGAGCAACTGGGGCAGCTACTACAGCAGCAGTGGCACGCCGCTGCCGATGTTCGTGGCACGCGACGAGTCCAACGCCCGCCAACCCATCTCCACCGCGCCGCAGTGGGCAACACACCCGGTAAGGGGGCTGATGGTCGCGGTGGGCACAGGCCGCGAAATGACAGTGACGGACCGGCTGACCACCAGCACCCAATCGCTCTACGCCATCTGGGACGACAGCACCATCGCGCCCAATGGCAGCCCGATGGTGACGGGCGGCACGGCCATCACCAATGGTCGCAGCAGCCTGGTGGCGCAGACCCAAAGCAGCACTGTCACGATAGGAGGTCGGCAGTATTTCAAGACATCCGCCAACCCTGTGCCCTATACCGGCACCGGTGCCAAGCGTGGCTGGTACATGGACTGGCCCACTTCTGGCGAACGCAGCGTGAACAACGGTGGCATGCTGACCAACAAGCTGCTGTTCATGCGCAGCCGCATACCAGCTAACGGCAGCCAGGACTCGTCCAACACCGAGAGTTGCGAGCCCACAGCCACCAGCGCACGCGAGTACCTAACCGTACTGGACATCGTGACCGGGCAACCACCGAGCAAGCCCATGTTCGACACCGATGGCGGAGGCTTCACGGGCACGGAAGAAACAGGTGTGAGCCGCTGGCACTCCGGTCGATCGGATCGCCTGATGATCAAAACAGGCAAACCTGGCGAGTGGATGTCGCTGAGTGGCCGTTTGGGTGGGCCTAGCGGCTCCGACCCACCCTGCACGGGTAACGATTGCAACATCAGGTTTGGCCCACCCATTCCTGTCACAGAATTCGGCTGGAGACAACTGCAATGAGCATTTCACGCATACACAACCGCGAGCTTGTCGGCATCTCAAACAGACAAGCTGGTTTCACCCTGATCGAACTGATGATCACTGTTGCGGTGATCGGCATTCTGGCGGCCATTGCCTTGCCCAGCTACACCGCTTACACCGAACGTAGCCGTCGGGCTGATGGCAAAGCCGCGTTGCTGCGGGCGGCTCAGTGGCTCGAACGGGCCGCAACAGCAACCGGCACTTACCCAGCCGCCATGGGAGCAGGGCTCACCCCCTCCGAAGGCAACCACTACGACCTGGCCTATGTACAGACAGGTGGTGGCACCGGCTTCACGCTGACGGCCACGCCAAGAGTTGCCGATGCCGGATGCGGCAACCTGACACTCAACCAGGCTGGTCTGCGAGGCGAAACCGGCACACTGACTGCCAACGACTGCTGGAACCGCTGATCCCCATTCAGCCCGCCCCGCCCTACACCCGCAGCCCCCACACCGCCCGCCCCTGCCCCAACCTGCGACAATCGCAGGATGTTTACCGGAATCATCACCGGCGTGGGGCGCATCGCCGCCCTGCGCGATCTGGGTTCAACCACCCAGCATGGCAAATGCCTGACCATCTCTGTGCCGCCTGGCTACCTGGCCGATGTCGGGCTCGGCGACAGCATCGCCCTCAACGGCGCGTGCATGACGGTCACGCACATCGACCTGGCGGCCAACACCTTTGACATCGCCATTTCTGCCGAGTCACTGGCCCGCACCAGCGGTCTGGCGGAAGTGGGCAGGCGCATCAACCTGGAAAAGGCGCTTCAGGCCCATGACCGTCTGGGTGGGCACATCGTGTCAGGCCATGTGGACGGCGTGGGCACGGTCAGCACGTTTGCCCAGGTGGGCGAAAGCTGGACGCTGGGCATCCTGGCTCCGCTGGAGTTGGCACGCTTCATGGCCTACAAAGGCTCCATCACCGTCAACGGTGTCAGCCTGACGGTCAACACGGTAACGGATGGGCCCGACGGGTGTGAGATCCGCATCAACCTCATTCCCCACACCGTTGAAAACACATCGCTGGGCGACCTGGCCGCTGGCCACGCCGTCAACCTGGAGGTGGACACGGTGGCGCGGTATGTGGAACGCATGCTCCAGCAGGAATCTGTCAAATAAAACAGGCCCTACCGCTTGTTCATAAACGTTTTATTGCTATTTTTATGAGTACAACCACTTCTGCAGGTGCGCCACTGCAACCGGTGCCCATTTCTCCGGTGGAAGACATCGTGGCCGACATGAAGGCTGGACGCATCGTGATCCTGGTCGATGAAGAAGACCGCGAAAACGAAGGCGATCTGGTGCTGGCCGCCGACCATGTCACCGCAGAGGGCATCAACTTCATGGCCCGCTTCGGGCGTGGGCTGATTTGCCTCACGCTGACACGCGAGCGCTGCGAGCAGCTCAACCTGCCGCCCATGGTGGCGCGCAACGGGGACAAAAAAGGCACGGCCTTCACCGTGTCCATCGAAGCTGCCGAGGGCGTGACCACCGGCATCTCGGCGGCTGACCGGGCACGCACCGTGCAAGCTGCCGTGGCCCCAAAAGCCACAGCCGACGACCTGGTGCAGCCCGGCCACATCTTCCCGCTGCAGGCGGTGGACGGTGGTGTGCTCATGCGCGCCGGCCACACCGAAGCCGGTTGCGACCTGGCTGCGATGGCGGGCTGTTCGCCCGCGTCGGTGATCTGCGAAATCATGAAAGACGACGGCACCATGGCGCGGCTGCCCGACTTGCAACTGTTTGCCTCAGAACACGGCCTGAAGATCGGCACCATTGCCGATCTGATCGAGTACCGCAGCCGCACCGAGTCCATGATCGAAAAACTCGGCGCTCGGGCGCTGAACACCGCATTCGGCGAATTCACCGCCCATGCCTTCCGCGACCAGCCCAGCGGTGCCTTGCACCTGGCGCTGGTCAAGGGCAGCTGGACACCCGACACCGTGGTGCCCGTGCGTGTGCACGAGCCGCTGTCGGTGCTGGACGCGCTGGAGGTGGGCCGCTCCATGCATTCGTGGAGCCTCGAAGCCAGCCTGCGCCACATCCAGACCCATGGCACAGGCGTAGCCGTGCTGCTGAACTGCGGTGAAAGCGCCGAACAGTTGCTGTCCCAGTTCCAGGGCACCGCCCGCTCGGCCCAGGCACCCGAACGGGGCCGCATGGACCTGCGCACCTACGGCGTGGGCGCACAGATTCTGCGCGCCTGCGGTGTCCAGCGGATGGCCCTGATGAGCCGCGCCCGGCGCATGCCCAGCATGACGGGCTATGGCCTCGAAGTCACCGGTTTTGTAGAAAAGGAATGAGCCATGTTCGGTGCTGACAAAGGAACCACCTCTCCCCTGGACGGCAGCGGCCTGCGCATTGGCATCGTGCAGGCGCGTTTCAACGCCGCCATCACCGATGCCCTGGCCACCGCCGCCCTGGCTGAACTGCACCGCCTGGATGTACCGGCCGACCAGATCACACTCGTCAAGGTGCCCGGCGCACTCGAAGTGCCCGTTGCCCTGCAAGCCATGGCCGAATCGGACACTTACGACGCGCTCATTGCCCTGGGCTGCATCATCCGGGGTGAAACCTACCACTTCGAGCTGGTGGCCAATGAATCCGGCGCGGGCGTGACCCGCGTGTCGCTGGACTACCAGGTGCCCATTGCCAACGCCATCCTCACCACCGAGAACCTGGAACAGGCCATTGCCCGGCAGACCGAAAAAGGCACCGACGCCGCCCAGGTGGCCGTTGAAATGGCCAACCTGCTGGAAGACCTGGGCTGAGTGCCTGCGACCTGCTGGCCCCAGCGGATCGACCTGACCGAAACAACCGACCTCATGACCGAACCGAACACCCGCCCCAAGGCTCCCGCCCGCCCCAAAAAGGCGGCCGACAAGTCGGGCCGCACCCGCGCCCGCGAATTTGCGCTGCAAGCGCTGTACCAACACCTGGTTGGCCGTAACGAAGCGGGCGACATCGATGTCTTCACCCGTGACCTGAGCGGCTTCCACAAGTGCGACAGCGCCCACTACGACGCCCTGCTGCATGGCTGCATTGCACAGGGTTCTGAGCTCGACCAGGCCCTGCTCCCGCTGCTGGACCGTCCGATGGCCGAGGTCTCGCCCATCGAACACGGCGTGCTGTGGATCGGAGCCTACGAGCTGAAACATTGCCTCGACGTGCCGCTGCGCGTGGTGATCAACGAATGCATCGAACTGGCCAAGGCGTTTGGTGGCACCGACGGCCACAAGTACGTCAACGGCGTGCTGCACAAGCTGGGCCAGCAATGGCGCGCGGCCGAAGCGGCTGCACAGCGAGGCTGACCGCACTGCATGAGGATCGCCCAACGCGCGCAGCGCATCGAACCGTTCTACGTGATGGAAGTGGCCAAGGCAGCTGGCAAGCTGGCTGCCGAGGTGGCCGGCTCGGCCTCCCCGATGATCTTCCTGAACATTGGGGAACCGGACTTCACCGCCCCCCCACTGGTGCAGGAAGCGGCCGAACGCGCCATCCGCACCGGCCGCTCGCAGTACACCCAGGCCACCGGCCTGCCCGCGCTGCGCGAAGCCATCAGTGGCTGGTACGCCAGCCGGTTCGGGTTGCACGTGGCACCCGAACGCATCGTGCTGACCGCCGGTGCATCGGCCGCGTTGCAGCTGGCCTGCCTGGCCCTGATCGAAGCCGGGGACGAGGTGCTGATGCCCGACCCCAGCTACCCCTGCAACCGCCAGTTTGTCAGTGCTGCCGATGGCACGGCGGTGCTGCTGCCGACCACGGCCGAGCAGCGCTTCCAGCTCGGCGCTGACCAGGTGGCTGCGGCCTGGGGCCCTCGCACACGCGGGGTGCTGCTGGCCTCACCCTCCAACCCGACGGGCACGTCCATCCACCCCGACGAGTTGCGCCGCATTGCACAGGTGGTGGCGGCCCGTGGCGGCATCACGCTGATCGACGAAATCTACCTGGGCCTCAGCCACGACGACACCTTCGGGCACAGCGCGCTGGGCTTGGGCGACCACATCATCAGCATCAACAGCTTTTCCAAATACTTCAACATGACGGGCTGGCGGCTGGGCTGGCTCGTGGTGCCGACCGACCTGGTGCCTGCCGTCGAGCGGCTGGCGCAGAACCTGTACATCTGCCCCAGCACCATCAGCCAGCACGCGGCGCTGGCCTGCTTCGAGCCCGACAGCCTGGCCGAGTACGAGCGCCGCCGCGCCGAGTTCAAGGCCCGCCGCGACTATTTCCTGCCCGAACTCGACCGGTTGGGCCTGACCGTGCCAGTCAAGCCAGACGGTGCCTTCTACGCCTGGGCCGACTGCACCGAGGCCTGCAAGGCCTGGGGCATCGACGCGCACCACCCGGCCCATGGCAGCTGGGACTTAGCCTTCGAACTGATGAAGCGTGCCCACCTAGCCATCACACCGGGACGGGACTTCGGCACCGCCGACCCGCAACGCTATGTGCGCTTTTCCACGGCCAACAGCATGGCCCAGTTGCAGGAAGCCATTCACCGCTTGGACAAGGCGCTGTGACATCCGACGGGATGTCTGCCCATAAGATTTCAAGATTTTTTCGACTCCACCGCTTATGTATCAACCGCTGACAGCTTCTGTTTTTGAGTGGCCCACGCGCGTCTACTGGGAAGACACCGATGCCGGTGGCATCGTGTTCTATGCCAACTACCTGAAGTTTTTCGAGCGTGCCCGCACCGAATGGCTGCGCAGCCTCGGCCTGGGCCAGCAAACCCTGCGCGACGCCACGGGCGGCATGTTTGTGGTGACAGACGTGCAACTCAAATACCACCGCCCCGCCCGCCTCGATGACCTGCTGTGCGTCACCGCACAGGTGACCGAGTGGGGGCGTGCCAGCCTGCTGTTGCAGCAACAGGCCTGGCTGCCCACCCGAGAGGGAACTTCTGACGGGCAAGTAAACTCAGTCGGCCGCCACCTGCTGTGCGAAGGCACCGTGCGCATCGGCTGGGTCGATGCCACCCGCATGCGCCCTGCCCGCCTGCCCGCCACCGTGCTGAACGCACTGGGTACACCCCTTGCTTCTTTGTCCTGACCACGCCTGACATGACCAACAACCTTTCCATCGTTCAATTGCTGTTGCACGCCAGCTGGGTCGTCCAGGCTGTGGTGCTGTTGCTGGTGCTGGGTTCAGTGGCCAGTTGGGCCGCCATTTTTCGCAAGATGTTTGCCTTGAAAAAGGTGGTGCGGCTCAACGACGAATTCGAGCGCAACTTCTGGTCCGGCACCAGCCTGAACGACCTGTACGCCGCCGCCAACCAGAATGCCCGCACCGGTGGCCCGATGGAGCGCATTTTTGCCAACGGCATGCGCGAGTATCAGAAGCTGCGCGAGCGCCGCATCACCGACCCCGGCGCCCTGCTCGACGGTGCCCGCCGCGCCATGCGAGCGAGCTTTCAGCGCGAGCTCGACACCATCGAAAGCAACCTGGCGTTCCTGGCATCGGTCGGCTCCGTCTCGCCTTACGTGGGCCTGTTCGGCACCGTGTGGGGCATCATGCACGCCTTCACCGGGCTGGCCAGCATGCAGACCGTGACGCTGGCCACCGTGGCCCCCGGCATTGCCGAGGCGCTGGTGGCGACGGCCATTGGCCTGTTTGCTGCCATTCCCGCTGTGGTGGCGTACAACCGCTACTCGCACGACATCGACCGCATTGCCAACGGGCTGGAAACCTTCATGGAAGAGTTTTCCAACATCCTGCAACGCAGCCTGGGTGCCGGCGTGCCGGCCAGCCCTTCCGGCCACTGAACGCCCAACGGACCGCCACATGCCATCCGTAGCACCCAAAGGGCGCGGCCGGGGCCGCCGCACCATTGCCGAGATCAACATGGTGCCCTTCATCGACGTGATGCTGGTGCTGCTCATCATCTTCATGGTGACCGCGCCGCTCATTTCACCCAGCGTCATCAACCTGCCCACGGTGGGCAAGGCCGCGAAGGCACCTGACCGCATCATCCAGGTCACCATCGACAAAAACGAGGACCTCGAGCTGCGCGAAGGCAACACCAAACAGGCCGCCACGCTGCGCAACCTGGCACCCCAGGTGCAGTCCATGCTGCAGGCACCCGGCGGTTCGGGCGCCGACACGCCGGTGATCATTGCCGCCGACAAGGGCGTGAAGTACGAAACCGTGGTCAAGGTCATGGACACCCTGCAACGCGCGGGTGTGCAGCGCGTGGGTCTGTCGGTGCAAACCACCCCCTGACCTCCAACTGACCGCCAACTCACCACCACCCGGCAGCCCACCGAGCACGCACGTTCCACCTCTCTGCCTGCCCACACACAGCCTGCCCCGTCAGCCACTTCTGATGCCCACCCATAGCCTGTCATCACCCGCCAGCCTGATGCCGCCAGACGAGCGCCGTTGGGGTGGCCCGCTGCTGCTGGCGCTGCTGGCCCACGGGTTGCTGGTGGCGGCGCTGACCTGGGGCATTTCATGGAACAAGCACCAGCCACAGGTGCTGGCGCAGGCTGAACTGTGGTCACGCATTCCCCAGGTGGCCGCACCACGCGAGGTGGACGAAGCCCCCCCCCTGCCCGCTGACCCCGCCCCGC
>ERZ761609.976-NODE-976-length-28377-cov-19.396829_pt1 | contig 28377 bp, 25 predicted proteins | sample MGYA00511163_ERZ761609 | MGnify/ENA primary metagenome ERZ761609 (study PRJEB28899, sample SAMN02445070) | bioreactor sludge metagenome | biome: EBPR sludge | place: Australia: Brisbane, Thorneside Wastewater Treatment Plant | collected 2011-12-16 ... | reverse complement strand
CCCGGGCAAACGATCCAGATGCGAAAACAGAGTTTCAATCGACTGACCGGCCGCCTCGGGAACTTGGGCCTGTTGCCATTTGCGAGCGCTGACGTGAAAACGGATGCCTTGCTTTTCGCTCCACGCTTGAATTCGTTCGATTGAAGTTTCACCGACTCCGCGAGGCGGCGTGTTGATGATGCGACGAAAGGCGACTTCGTTGGGCGCCAACGAGCAGCGCATGTAGGCCAAGACGTCTTTGACTTCTTTGCGATCGAAGAAAGCTTGGCCACCGGTGATCGCGTAGGGAATCGCCTCGCGCCGCAACTCGCCTTCCAACAGCCCGCCTTGACCATTTGATCGATAGAGGATGGCGATTTCGTTGGCTGAGACTCCCTTTTCCATGAACTCGCGAATGCGTGAGATGGTCTGCGCCACCTCGACGTCTTCGCTGTCGTAGACAAAGAACTCCGGCGTCTCGCCGCGTTCAGCTTGCGGATCACTTCGCAATCGCTTGCCGTGTCGCTGCTCGTTTTTCTCGATGACAAAATTGGCGAGGTCGAGGATCGCAGGCGATGAGCGATAGTTTCTCTCGAGACGTATCACTTGTGCGCCGGGAAACTCCTTGGGAAATTCGAGGATATTCGCGACGCGCGCACCCCGCCAACCGTAGATGGATTGGTCATCGTCGCCGACCACAGCAAGATTTCCGGTGCCGCGCGATAGCTCGCGCACCAATTCGAGCTGCGCGCCGTTGGTGTCTTGAAACTCATCGACCATTAGGAAATCAAAAATTTCGGCGAACTCGCGCTGGAGCGCATCGCTTTCGCGCAGCGCTTGCAGAGGCCGAGTCAAAAGATCGCTGAAGTCCGTGACCCCAAGAAGTTCAAGTCTTCGCAAATACTTGGGTAGCAAAGCGCTCGCCATGACTTCGTACTCATCGGCGTCGTTGCGTCCGAGCTTCGCTGGATCCACACCGCGAATCACCGCTTCTTCGCGCCATTGGTTCATCAACTCCAAGAGCTGATCGATGCGGAATGCATCCTTTTGCGCGCGAGTCTCCTTGAGCAGTTCTCGGACGATACCTTCAGCGTCCGATGAATCGATCACGCCGAAGCTCGCAGGAAGCTTCATCGCGCGATGATGCCGACGCATCCATTGTAGTCCGAAGGAATGGAAAGTTCCCGTCCAAATTTCTTGCGCCGATGCGCCCAACTTATGTGCCACGCGATGCTTCAGTTCGCGCGCGGCCTTGTTGGTGAAGGTCAGCACGCCAACCCGCGACGCCGGAACGCGCTCGACGTCCAACAAGCGCCCTGTGCGCGACACCAGCACCGTCGTCTTGCCTGATCCGGCACCAGCCAAGATCAAAAGCGGCCCTTGCACGTGCCGCACGGCCTGCACTTGTTCGGGGTTCAAACCCTTGATCCAACGTGAATCGCTCGAGGCGGATGGCGCCTTGGGTTTATCCGCCATAGCTGGCCCAGCCCTTCAATATGAATCGCACGCCAAGAACGAGAAGTATTGTCGACACTCCCGCCACGCGGACTCGATCTGGGAGTTTGCCTTGCCAACGAAGTCCAAAGAAGGAGCTCACAAGCCCGCCGACAATCAACCACATCACACAGTCGTAACGGACAAGTTGCGACGAGGCCGATGATTGCAGATCTTCCCACGCGAAAGTCACGGCACCACTCAGACTCGTCATAGCCAACGCGCCTATGGAAGTCGGCACCGCTCGATGTGCGGCGAGATTTTTAAGTCGCAAGAGATACGGCATCATCACCACGCCACCGGAAAGACCCGTAAAGCCACTCACAAGGCCCGCGCCCAAGCCGACGATCGGGTCCCAAATGCGACGCGCTTCAAACTTCGATTTCGGTCGAAACAGCACACTTTGCAGACCCATGATGGCGACCGCTGTACCGAAACTCAGCTGCAAAATGGCTTCACTCACCCAGCCCGTCGCCCGCGCCGCAAAGGCCGCACCCAGCACCGAGCCCGCCGCGATGCTGGCCGATCGGGAAGGCGCCATCGTGCCGTTGCGAAAAGATCGAAACGCATTGAAGAGCGCGATCGGCGTCATCGTCACGAGACTTGTGGCAATTGTCTCACGTGTGGTGAGCGTCACCACCAGCGGCAACAGCGGCACGATCACAACGCCGCCGCCAAAACCGAACAAGGTTTGCGTGAAGCCAAACAAAAGTCCGACCGAGAGCAAACCTGCAATCGTCATCGGATCCGTGATCAACTCCATCGCACCATCACTCCAAAATGATCGCTGGCACAAAAACCTTCCGCATTAGGTCGGTCAAACACCAGCTGTGCCCGCGCGGTCGCGCGAGCCAATTCACCCTTCGCCCAGAGATAGTCGATTCGCCGAGGCCGATCGTCAAAGGCTCGATACAGTTTTTGCAACTCAGGATTGCCAAATGTCGGGAGCGGAAATTCAAAATCCGCTTGCAATTTGTGATTGGCAAAATTTCGCGTGGCATCCCAAGTCGGCTCCGCCGCTCCCCGAGCCGCATGCAAATCCAACCAGCCCTGCGCGGCCAAGCCCTTGGCGACCACACCTTCCGGCGGCGAATTCAGATCGCCTCCGATGAGGATCGAGTCCACGGGGCGACGTCGCTCCACTCGATCGACAAATTCCAAAAGACGATCCAACTCGAGCAATCGCCGATCCCTCGCCTCAGCCAATGCGACCTCAAGGCGCTCCAGTTCAGTTTGGTGAACTCGTCCGTCGGCATGGGCCTCGCGCAGAAGTTCACGCAAAATTGGCGTAGCTTCAAACCCATGATGCAAGTGTGTGTTGATCACCAAGATTCGGCCGCGGTCGGGATGATCCACCCAAGCCGCGATGGCCGAGCGAATTTCGCCGAGATGCAAAGAAAAGCGCGCACCACTGAACCCAACGCCCGAGAGTTGCAGACTTTCGGAGTCGACAAGTCGAACACGGGAACTGAACAGCAATCCCAATCCCGTCGATAAATTCTCAGGAAGTCCTCGACCAAAGAACTTCACTCCGGCTTGGTCATGGCGAATGAGGATGCGACCGCCCAGTTTTCGCCTCAGCTCCAGGGCCCGTGTTTCGAGCGGATTGAGTTCTTGGAGGAGGACCAGATCCGCTTGGCGCGCGCTCAGTTCTTCGAGAATCATTTGCCAGCGAACTTCGCGTCGGGCCGAATTCTCAAATTCCCGAAAACGAACATGGCCTCGTCCCGCGAGGCCATGCCACACATTCATGGTGAGAGCGATCATAGGTTATCCGCGATTGTGCACCAGAGGTTTCACGCCTTCGACAAAGGCCACTTCGATGCGATCGCTGGATGCCGAGGTCACAAAGCCCAGACCAAACTTGGCGTGCTGAATCGCATTGGCCACTTCGAAACGAGCACTAATTTTGTAAGGAATCACTTTGGCCGTGCCGATCTGATTCTTAAGCGTCTCATACTGCTTTTCGTATTCGGCGCGCAGATCAGCTTCTTTCTTTGCGGCGACTTCGGCTTTCTTTTCGGCGAGGGCCACGCGGCGCTTTTCATTGGCGGCCTTTAGGCCATCCAGGTTGCGTGGCTTTTTCTCTTTCGGCTCTTTGGCACCCTTGGCTTTCGCTGTCGGTGCAGCACCTTCGTTTGCCGATTCATCGCTCATATCTTCTCCCACTCGAAGAGTTTTAGAACGCCCGCAAACTTCGCATTTGGCCTTAGCCGCCAAGTTACTGATGTGGGCAATGACTTTGAAGAAACGTTCGGCATCGCAATTTCCGCAAACCAGGGGGATGCTGCGAGCCACGGCCGGAAGAGTCTCTAGACGCATAGACCTTAACTTTACCCTGATTTTTGCTCGGTCGTCACGGCAAGATGCTGAAGCGACTGTGAAGATTTCGCCCTGGCCTTGCGAGCTTCCGGTGCTGGCCTTCTGTCGAGCGAAGACTCCATGGGGTTATAGCCAAAGGCCGCTGTGTAAAAGCTGTCGACCTTGGCTCACGGCGTCGCCTTTGAGCCGAGTTTGTGTCACACCCTGAATCCCAAGCGAGACATCCCGCCCGCGAATCACTCTCGAGCCCAGCTCAGAGTCAGGAGGACTTCATGACCCCATTTCCAGTGCGTGGCCCCAGTGTTCGCAATGTGATTCAAACCTGCGCCGGCGCGCTGAGCGCCGCCATCGCGATCTTCGCGACCACAGCTGCCTTGGCTCTGCCGACGGCGGTCTACGAGCGCTTTGATTGCCGAACGAACACTCCCATGCATGATGGCGTTCACCACACGGTGAGTTTTCTCTTGGCCGACTTCGATAAACCAAAAAAAGTCGACGCCGTCTACGACGACAACATTATGCCGGCGATCAAGTCCGCACCGCAGGGCTCGCAACTGCAATTCTTGTTTGATAACGGCCGCGTGCAATTCACTCGCGATCGCCTGGTGATTGATGGCGACGCCGACGGCTTTGTGCTGGTGAAACTGCATCTTTACAAAACATCCAACTACACGCGCGGCTTTGTGCGAGTGGATGACATTTCAGGTGTGACGGTCGATGACTATGCGACCATCACCTGCCGTCGCCAAACTGTGAGTAGCCCACAGCTGTAATTCGCAAATTCAAAGGGCCGAATCCGCTTGTGCACTCGGCCCTGACTTCAATCCCCAAATCAATTCAAACCCGAAAAGAATCGCTGCCATTGCACGCGCTCTTCGTTCGCGCCGCCAAAATCAAACGACATCAAAATTCCAAACGCTCTGCCAATCAACAGCTCGCGCGGCACAAGTCCCCAGAATCGGCTGTCTTGGCTATTGTCGCGATTGTCGCCCAACATGAGATACTCACCTTCGCCCACCACAAAGCTTTGCGTCGGCAGTTTGGGAGCCAAGCGCAGGCGTTGCACGAAAAATTTCTTGTCGCCCATCACCTCGGGGTAAGTTGCCGTGGCTCGCTCAAAGTCCTCAGTCAGTTCTTCGAGTCTTGCGGTCATCTCGCCATTGAGCTTCACAAGCCCGTCATCGACCTGAATTTCATCGCCCGGAATGCCGATCAAACGCTTGATCATCACTTTGCCGTCAGAAGGATTCACAAACACGACGATGTCACCCCGCTGAGGCTCGCCGAGGCGAAACAGCGAAGTGTTCATCAATGGAAGCTTGAAGTCATAGGCGACGCGATTGACCAACACCCGATCGCCCACGATCAAGGTGGGGATCATCGAGCCCGAAGGAATCAAATATTGATTCACGATCGAGCCACGCACAAACAGGATGACCGCCAAGGCGATGAGCAGTCCCCGATTGACTCGAAAGAACTCACGAAGCTGATACTTGAAGCCCGACTTTTCCGTTTGCGACACGATGTTATCCTTTGATGCGTTTGCGACGATACACGGTCAACGGCTCGCCAATTTGTTTTTGAAGAGTCTGTGCGCCGTCGATGTAAAACGGCCCTTCTTGCGCCTCAAGGCGACGTTGAAAACTGATCAACGAGTCTTCACGCGTGGGATGCACGTCAAAACCGGCGGGCTCATAGTGATGGCCAAAGTCGCGCGCTTCCTTTTTGCGGAAAAACTCGCCCCAGATCCGCGTGTCGACTTCAACACGGTAGGTGAGCGTATGCGCGTAGGAGTGCACGGGCGTGTAAGCCGTCAGCACTTCGAAGTCCCCATAGTGCGCATGCAAACGCACCGACGGCGAAGTCCATTGGGTCATGCCACAACAAGTTCTGACGTTCGCGTGCCAAAGCCCGAAGGCCTTCGAGACAAACCCAATCCCATGATACTGAAGTTCCTTGGGTAGGATCGAGTTCACGGAGCAAAGATTGTGCGCCACCCACTCGCCTTTATCAGACATTGTCGGAATGATGATGAAAAGTGACAGAGGCGTCCACTCCTCGTCGCGCACGGCTTGATCTGTCCCCACATCCAAAATCTCGCGAGTCTGCATCGGGAGTGAGGCCGTTCTTGCCGCAAATCCGGCAACAAATCCCGGTACGATGGCGCAATCGTAGAAAACCCATCGAGGCATGGCCATGCCGCTCGGACCAAAGGCCTTCGTCTCGAGCGTGAGAATGCGATCTGCGAACTTCACTTGATCCATTTCAAGCGGATTCTTCAGAATCGGCGCATGTCGGAACCAATCCAGTTCGTGATGCAAACTTCCCGGATGGTGAATCGCATTTTCTGGTCGAACAAAAACATAAGGACGGATGTTGTCGTCTTTGAGCCAAGCCAAGCGCGGATTGTCGTGAATCGGATGCGAAGCCGTCATGATGATTCTTTCTGGCCAGGCGTTGTTGGTGAAGCCTTCGCCCGGTGCGCTCTGGTTAACTCAGCACCAATCCGATCGATGGCTTCGACGCCGTTCCGAACCACTTCATAGAGCGATAGATTCTCACGGCGAATCACACGTTGCTCGACAAGTTCCTCGAAGACGGACAATGTCGAATTCCAAAAGCCATTGAGATTCACAAACACAATCGGCTTATCGCCGAGCTCACCGAGGACCTTCCAGGTGATCACTTCAAGCGCCTCGTCCAAAGTTCCGAAGCCGCCAGGATAAATCACAAAGGCATCGCTTTCACGAATGAACCAACGCTTTCGCTCAAAAAGATCGTCAACAACGGCCAGCTCATTGAGCCCCGTATGCCCAACTTCGGAATTCTGCAGGCCCTTGGTGATGCAGCCCCGCGCGACCACACCGGCGCGAAGCGCGTGGTCGGCAAAAATTCCCATCAGACCGACGCGTCCACCGCCATACAGAAACTCGCCACTTCGACTCTTCAGCGCCGAAATGAAGTGCGGCACATCCGCTTCGATTCGCGGGTCTAGGCCATCGGATGCTGAGCAGAACACGCAAATTTTCATTTTCGGATTGGCCCCAGCATGTCCTCAGGCCGCACCAATTGATCAAATTTTTCCGGCGGCAGCAGGTTGAGCTTCTGAGCCGCGTCTTTGAGCGTGGTGTCGTTTTCATGCGCGTACTTTGCGACCTTTGCCGCGTTGTCATAGCCAATATGCGGGTTCAAAGCCGTGACGAGCATCAGCGAATTTTCAAGATGCCGCTTCACCTGCGCCCGATTGACCTCGATCCCTGCCACGCAATGTTCGTCAAACGACACGCAGGCATCGGCGATCAGTCGAATCGACTTGAGCACATTGTGCACGATCACAGGCTTAAAGACGTTCAGTTCAAAGTGGCCGTTCATTCCACCCACTGCGACAGCCATGTCATTTCCCACAACCTGGGCACAAACCATGGTCATGGCTTCACTCTGCGTGGGATTCACTTTACCCGGCATGATGCTGGAGCCAGGTTCATTGGCTGGCAAATTCAATTCACCGATGCCGGAGCGCGGGCCACTGCCGAGCAGACGAATGTCGTTGGCGATTTTCATCAGCGCGCAAGCCGTCGTCTTGAGCGAACCGCTCAATTCCACCAAAGGATCATGCGAGGCCAAGGCCGCAAACTTATTCGGCGCGCTCACAAAAGGAAGCTGAGTTTCTTGAGCAATCCGAGCCGCCGCTTTCACGGCGAATTCGGGATGCGTGTTGAGGCCGGTGCCGACGGCTGTACCACCAAGAGCCAACTCATAAACATGACTGAGGTTTCGCTCAAGGCGCACCAAGCACTGATCCAGCTGAGTCACATAGCCTGAAAACTCCTGACCGAGCGTCAAGGGTGTGGCGTCCATGAGATGCGTTCGCCCGATCTTGACGATGTCTTTGAACTCGGTCGATTTTTTGGCCAAAGCATCGCGAAGCTGTTTCACCGATGGCAAGAGCAAGTGTCGCACTTGCTCCGCCACTGCAATGTGCATGGCGGTCGGAAACGTATCGTTGGAAGACTGCGCTTTGTTGACGTCGTCATTGGGATGCACACCCTTGGTGCCTCGCTGCCCGCCCATGATCTCAATCGCGCGATTGGCGATGACTTCATTCGAGTTCATATTCGTCTGCGTGCCGCTTCCCGTCTGCCAAACCACCAGCGGAAATTCGTCGTCCCAACGACCTTCGATGACCTCGTCGCAGGCTTTGACAATCGCCTCGCCCTTGTCTTTGGCCAGCAATCCAAGCTCCATGTTGGTGAGTGCCGCGCATTTTTTCAAAATTCCCAACGCGCGAATCATTTCTCGCGGAAAGCGATCGCCACCGATTTTGAAGTGCTCCAGCGATCTTTGTGTCTGCGCGCCCCAGAGGCGATGAGCCGGCACTTTGATTTCTCCCATGGAGTCTTTTTCAACGCGAAACTCAGCCATCACATTCTCCTTCGATTCGTCGAAATCACTTGCGATCAAAAAATAGCGCCCCAGCTTGCGCCTGAGGCATCAAAATCATTTCATGTACGTTGACGTGCGCTGGGCGATTGCAACTCCACACGATGGCGTCGGCGATGTCGCGAGGCTGCAAGGCCTCGACACCCGCGTAGACCTGCGCCGCCTTAGGCGCATCGCCTTTAAAGCGGACCAAACTGAAATCACTCTCCACCATGCCGGGTTCGATATTGGTCACTCGAACTCTGTGTCCCATCAGATCTAAGCGAAGTCCTTCGGAGAAAAGTCGCACGGCCGCTTTAGTGGCACCGTAAACCGCCCCGCCCGCGTACATCCAAATTCCTGTGACACTGCCGATGTTCACCACGTGACCAGAACTCTGGATCAGTTGCGGTAGCGCCAGTCGAGTCACTTGCACGAGGCCGCGCAAGTTAGTGTCGAGCATTTGCTGAATGTCGAGCCACGAGGAATCTTGCAGAGCTTGGCGCTCAAGCGCGAGTCCCGCATTGTTGATCAAGTGCGATAGGCCTCGAAGTTTATCCGCATGCACTTTGAAGAATTCATCGACGGACTCGACATTCCCCACGTCGAGCTGCGAGCATTCGACCGCCGAAGCGCCAAGATCACGACATCGTTCCGCGATCTCGCGCAGCTTCGCCTCTCGACGCGCGACCAAGATCAGCGAAGCTCCTTGCGCGGCAAAGGCCTCAGCCGTCGCCGCGCCAATACCAGAGGACGCGCCGGTGATGAGCACCTTGGCGCCAGCCAACGGGGAGCGGTTTGGTGTGGACGAAGCGACTTGATGGACGGCCATGGATGCGCCAGCTTCACCGCAACACGAAGCGAGGGTCAAGTTCTCCTCGCGACTCGCGAATTCCTCACTTCAACGCTTGGCGCAAGACGCCGAATCCGCTACAAGTTGCGGGCATGGCGAACTGGCTTATGAAGTCCGAACCCGAGGTCTATTCGATCGATGATTTCCGAAAGGATCAACGCACGCTTTGGACAGGCGTGCGCAATTATCAAGCACGTAACTTCATGATGGCCGATCACCCAACGGCCATGAAACTCGGTGACGAGTTCATATTTTACCACTCCAACGCTGAACCTCCAGCCGCCGTTGGCCTCGGCCGCATCATTCGACTTTCTGTGCCAGATCCCGAACAGTTTCAAAAAAAGTCCGAGTATTTCGAGGCCCGCGCGACCAAGGCCAAGCCGATTTGGTTCTGCGCCGAAGTGGAATATGTGCGGCACTTCACGCGCGCGGTGAGCTTGGAACAGATGCGCGGCGAGAAGACTTTGGCGAAGTTGGAACTGCTCAAGCGCGGCACTCGTCTTTCGATCTTCCCCATTTCGCGCGCGGAGTTTGAGCAGATCCTGAGGATGGGTTCGGGTGACTGAGTTTCACACTGACGTCTTTGAGCGACGGAATTTCTTTTCGCACGAAGCGCCCCCGCGCACAGTGCTCGCACCTATGGAGGGAGTGGTCGACGCCATGACCAGATCCGTGCTCACCGCGCTCGGTGGGATCGATCTGTGTTTGACGGAATTCATCCGCGTGACCACGCAGCTTTTGCCCGAGCATGTGTTTTACAAGTACGCACCGGAGCTACAGAACGACTCGCGCACCAACTGCGGCACGCCGCTCCTGGTGCAGCTTCTCGGCAGTGACCCGGCTTGCCTCGGCGACAATGCCGCGCGCGCCATTTCGCTGGGCGCTTACGGAATTGATCTCAACTTCGGTTGCCCCGCCAAGACCGTCAATCGTCACGATGGCGGCGCCTCGCTTCTTAAAGACCCCGAGCGCGTAGCCCGCGCTGTCGCCGGTGTTCGCAGCGCCTTGCCGTCCACCGTCAGCGTTTCGGCCAAGGTACGCTTGGGTTTCCACGACAAGTCTTTGCACCGCGAAATTGCTCAAGCGGCTGAGAGTGGCGGCGCGGACTGGCTCACCGTCCACGCGCGCACGCGTGACGAGGGCTATCAGCCACCGGCACATTGGGAATACATCGCCTCAATGCGCCAAGCTGTGCGCATTCCCGTGATCGCCAATGGCGAATGCTGGGCGCCCGATGATGTGCGGAGGATGCGCGAAGTGAGCGGATGTCGCCACGTGATGCTCGGGCGCGGCTTGCTCGCACGGCCCTCACTGGCGCGCGAGATTCGCGGCGGCCACGAGCTCACTTGGCCCGAGAGTTTGCAGCTGTTACGAGATTTTTATTTGCAGTCGCTTGCAGCGCGAGGCGAGTCCTTCGCGTCCGCACGCCTGAAACAATGGCTCAGATTCATGTCGCGTGAATCTTCTTCGACGACGGACACCACGCGTTCGTCCGTCTCCGGCACACAACAGCTGGCGCGCGAAGTCTTTGATCGGCTCAAGAAGCTTGAGCCGATTCGCTTAGGTGATCTCGAGTGTCTTTCGACGAGGGTGAACGACGTCGACGAACTTGGTAAATCACTGCAGGCAAATGTAGTTCATGGAGTTACCTGAACCAAGTGTCGTGGTGAAGTTGATCGAGATACTCGCATTTGTCGTCGAGGCCACAAAGGCCTGGTTCCCCAGCGTATTGTAAGAGACCACACAGAACGGCGCCGACGAATACGGCGAACTGAAAGTTAAAGTGCAGGTCGCGCCACCACCTGAGAACGTGATGGTGCCTCGCGTGTCCGAGCTTCCTGCCGCCAAACTTCCGCAGCTTGCTGACGGCATGCTGCCGGTTGCCGCGATCTTTCCGTTCACATGCAACTTAGCGGTGGGCGAACCCGTGCCGATGCCGAGGTTACCCGATGTGTCCAATCTTGCTTGCTCGACGTTGTTCGCACGCAAGACCAACGGGCTATTGGAGTTCGTACCGATGAAGCCATAGCCACTCGAGTCTTGTACACCCCAATCCAATCGCGTCGCACCGGCGTTCATGATGCCTTGGCAAAATCCGGCGGCGGCGCAGTCGCCGCGCATGATATCCACTGACGAACTTCCACTCGAAACATTGAGGTTTGCCATCGGGGACGTCGTGCCAATGCCAACTTTGCCATCAGTCGCGACTGTCATTCTTACCGTACTGGGATTGGCTGTGGATGTTGCAAGGTGAACTGGGCCGATATCATTAGCAAGGATGAGTGAGTTCGCTTGCGAGCCTCCTGAGATTTGCCCCGCCGACGGAGCGGACATACCCAACCGACCAGCATACCCACTGGTCGGACCGATTTTAATTTCTGGGTTTGTGGATCGCACGATGTGAAGTGCGGTATTGGTAAACGGAGATGTGGTACCGATGGCAACTTCGCCGTTTGCTGTGACTCGCAATCGCTCAATTCCACCCGTTGCGATTCCCATGACATCGGCAGTCGGTGAAAAGATGCCGGTATCGGAGTCACCCACATAACTGATTCCAGGCGCTCCGGCAGTTCCTCCAGAGGCCACAGGCAAACCCGACGGTCCCGTCGGTCCCATGGGACCGGTCGGACCCGCAACACCTGTCGGACCTATCGGCCCAGTTGGACCAGTCGGGCCCGTCGCACCATCCGCGCCATCCGCACCATCAACTCCAGCGACACCTGTCGCACCCGTCGCACCCGTTGGACCCATAGGACCCGTCGCACCATCAGCTCCGGCGACTCCCGTCGCGCCCGTAGCTCCCGTCGGACCAACAGCGCCGGCAGCACCCGTCGGTCCCATAGGACCCGTCGCGCCCGTTGCTCCTGTCACACCATCCACACCTGCGACACCTGTCGCACCCGTCGCACCCGTCGCACCCGTCGCGCCCGTTGGTCCGACAGCGCCCGCCGCGCCGGCAGCGCCCGTAGGTCCCATAGGACCCGTCGCACCTGTCGGTCCCGTCGCACCGACTCCGCCGCCCGCGATAATTCCAAGAAGCGTGGTGTATTCCGACGAGGTCAAAGGTGAAACAGAGCCCATCGTCGAACCATCTTGAACGCGCACCAACGAAGAGGGAGAGAAACCCTGAACCGTGTCCGCATAAAACGCATAGGGAGTTGCCTGTAAAGTCACATCAGGCGTGAGTGACGTCGTCGTTCCGCTAATCGTCACCGCAATTCTCGCACGTCGCGTGTGACCTGCCGACGGCGTGTAAGAGCAAGCCCCACCGCCATCTTCTTCACCATTGATGGATTTATGATTGGCGAAGGCCACGGGTAAGCTCGAACCCACCACGACGCTTCCCTTACCTAAAGAGACCGAAAAATTTCCCTGCGTGGTGCTGGTGTCGACGACAAAAGTCTCTTCATGCAATCGACAGGTTGATGCGGCGACGGCCGCGGCATCCGGATAGATGCGAATTTTCACGGTGACGTTTGAATTGAGAATGGGGTTGTTGGAAGCATCGAGCAGTCGACCCTCGTAGAGAAAACTTGAGGGCGAGCTCAAAGCGCCAGCGATCGGCGACCACCCAATGGCCACAGCGAGCAAGAGCTGAGCGCTCCAAGAAGTTTTCGTTCGCATGTCGAACCTCCTACGTCCCGCGTTCCAAGCCAAACTCTGTAAGCCACAACCGTCGCATCACTGAGAGACGACCGGTCGCAAATCCACTTTGATTCCCGCACCCTGCAATTGAACGTTCTGGTTTTCGGCGCGGAAGCCGCCGTCTAACACGACGCCACCGCCTGAGTGGCGAGTCCATGCGCCTATGCCGGTCGAAGCCGGGACTCGACCCGCCAGCGACGGACTGGTCGAACCCGCGCAGCTCGTCGGTAGTCCTTCTTGCGAGATCAAGGTCACGCCTGCAGATGGCGCTTGCACCGTCACATCGACATCGACATTGGCTTCATTGGTATCAAAGCTCGCAACACTTCCTACGCGCACGACTCGCGAGAGATTCAAGGCCGCGAAGCTCTCAATATTCGCTGGGCATGACGGCTCTGTGCTCGGACGATTGTAGACATAAACTTCCAAGCGCCGCTGAAAACCGCGCGGCACATTGATCGACAAACTGCCCCCAGGAGCAACCGTACCCGCGAAAACGCCCATCGGCAGATCACAATTGCTCGGACGTCGAGTGGGCAGATCAGCGGCCGTGATGTTGACCAGGAAACAAGCCTGCGACCAATTGTAGCTCAAGGCGGAGACACTCTGTTGGGACTCCGACTTCTCCGAAGCTGAACCTGAAACTGTCGAAGAAGGAAACTTGAGCAGCACTTGCGACGTGTTCGGGTCTGGAGCTTTGGTGCACGAGCCCAATGCGAACACAGCCATCAACTGGGCCATCACCACGAGGACGCGATGAGTCCTCGTGGACCAATGGCGAAATGCAAATAAAGAGTTTCCAAGGGTCGGCCAACCCTCACGGTCCACAGACGTCTGCATGTTGAACATATCGGCAGACTCGACGCGAAACTCATTGTCTCAATCAGTTCTCAACAACTTCCATTGGCCGCACCACCATGTGCCGAATGAGCTTCGCGATTCAAACTGAGACATCACACGCGGGTTGAACTCTGGGCCTCAATAACGAAGTTCAGTTCGCGCGGTCATGGCGATCTCTTGACAAAAGAAGTTGCGCACGGTCTGGCGAGCTTCCGCCATTGTTTTACTTCGAGACAGTTTGGCCTCGAGATCCAAACCGAAACTCAACCAGGCGGCGCCGTTTTTCACGAAGAATCTGAGCTTTCGCAAAAGCAGATCCTCACTCCAGTTGGGCTTCGCTCCTCCGGTCACACGGTTGGACCATTCGGTTTCGGACTCTCCATCGATTGGGAGTGGGTAGATGGCTTCCAGCGCATCGATGAACTTGAGCAACATGCGCCCATACTCTTGCCCCTCTTCAAGTGCGCCCCTCGGGGCGCGTTCTCCTGCTCGACCTTCAGGCTCGGGCCAGCCCCACTCTTCTCCCATCTGCCAAAAAATCCATGGACGCGCCGTCGCCGCTCGACCGACCATCACCGCGTCGACTTCGGTTTCGTGCAACATGCGCCGCACATCTTCAGCAATCTGAATATCGCCATTGCCGATCACCGCGACGTCGACATGCTCGCGTAACTCACGAAGCTGCGACCAATCCGCGCGACCGCGGCGCTTTTGTTCCGCCGTGCGAGGATGCAGAGTCAACCACTCCGCGCCTGCGTCGACCAATCCCTTGGAAAAGCGTTTCATAAAATCGCGATCGCCCTGCGGACCAGCGCGCAACTTCACGCTAATCGGGAGCTTCGTCGCGGCTCGAGTCATCGCCACGACCTCGCGTGCGTAGCCCTCGTCGCCCATCAATGAAACGCCGTAATTATGTGCAATCGCCTTGCGTACAGGACAACCCATGTTGATGTCGATGCCGCTTGCACCCCACTCCGACTCAAGACGCGCGCAGGATCTTTGAATCGGAATGGCTTCGTTGCCGAGAATTTGTGGCACAAGATTCGATTCATCTGCGAACTTGCGAACCTCAGGCACTACGGCGAAATTTTCATTCGGCAAGCGCCGCGAGTTGAGCATTTCGGTCGGCCAGAGTGTTTGCGCGGACTTCGGCATATAGCTCTTCACCACTCGGCGGAGAGCCGCGTGGCTGAGCCCGACCATGGGAGCCAAGGTCAGGGGAAAATTCACATTGCCGCGCAAGATAGGACGCTTCAGCATCGGCGACCTTCTTGACCCGAACCGCGCCCAGTGTCAAAACCGAATCATGCCAAATCGATTGGGAATTCTGGGTGGAGGTCAGCTCGCACGGATGATGGCGCTCGAAGCGCATCGACTTGGCATCGAAGTGGCCGTGTGCTCGGAGTCCCCCCACGATCCCGCCGCACAAGTGGTGCGCCATCATCACGCCGGGAAACTCAATGACGAGTCCACGCTCAAAGCTTTCTTTGACTCCTGCGACAGCATCACTTTTGAAAGCGAATTCTTGGATGCGGACCTCATCGGTCGCTTGAGCCAAAACCAAGGTACGCCGGTTTTTCCCGCTCCCAGTTTGATGGGAAAGATCCAGGATCGACTCACGCAAAAACAGCTGCTCGAAGAGCATGATCTGCCGACCTCACCTTGGCGCGCCGTGGACAACTCGCACGACGCGATCGCCGCATGGGTCGGTCACAAGAATCGAAGCGTGTTCAAGAAGCGTCGCTTCGGCTACGACGGTTACGGCACTTACATCGTTAAATCTTCGGAAGACTTTGACCACTTAATCAAAAGTGTTCCGGGTCCTCAGCTCAATCTCATCGCCGAACAGTACGTCAACTTCGATCGCGAACTGGCCTTGGTGTTGGCCCGCGATCTCCGCGGCAATGTCTTTTGCTATCCTTACGTGGAGACTCGCCAGAAGGACTCGCGATGTCTGTGGGTCAAAGGACCCATTCCGAATTCGCGACGCATGCTCAAGCTCCGCGAGCAGATCGCCGAATTCGCAAACCAGATTAACTATGTCGGCGTCATGGGCGTTGAGTTGTTTGAAACTGAACGCGGCTTGCTCATCAACGAACTCGCACCTCGCGTGCACAACACTGGCCACCATTCGCTCAATAGCTTCACGGTGTCGCAGTTCGCTTTGCACGTGCAAGCCGCCAGTGGCCTCGAGATCGATCTGCCCCAGCCTATTATGAAGGGATTTGCGATGTGGAATCTCTTGGGCACGCGGGACCAAGTTGAATCGAGTGACCCCGATACGCAATTGTACCCCGAACGCGCCTCGACGGCCGTACCGCCTCGAGCTGACACAGGCTCGGCGTTTTTTCATTGGTATGGCAAATCGCAGACTCGCCGTGGACGCAAGATGGGTCATGTGAATACGGTGTCGCGTGATGCGGATCTGGCACTTGAGCTCGCCAAGCGTATGGGCCAAAAAATTCTTCGCGACGTGAATATCTGAAGGATCGCTTGTCGATACAAAGGACGAGCTCAGCAAAGGGAGTGGACGTGAAGAAAAATCAGAAAGCCCAGAGCCGAGCTTCTCGAAAGTCCGCGGCGTCCAACCGGGGCCCGCTTGTCGGTGTCGTCATGGGAAGCGACTCCGACTGGCCGGTCATGAGCGCCGCCCATCAGACGCTGGATGCATTTGGCATCGCCCATGAGGTGCGAGTCGTCTCGGCCCATCGCACGCCCGAAGAGATGTTACGTTACGCACAGGAAGCCGCGGGACGCGGACTGCGGATCATCATCGCTGGCGCGGGTGGCGCAGCCCATTTGCCGGGTATGATTGCCTCGGCAACACCACTGCCGGTCATCGGCGTGCCGGTGAACATCACCGCACTTGATGGTTTGGATGCCTTGCTGTCGATTGCCCAAATGCCTAAAGGCGTTCCTGTTGCTTGTGTCGGTGTCGATCAAGCAGCCAATGCAGCGCTACTTGCGGCTCGCATCCTCGCCGCAGGTGATTTGAGCTTTTCTGATCGACTTTTCGCCGGATTGCTTCAGCATCGAACTCAGAGCCAAGCGAAAGTGAAGTTGAGTCAAATGCGCTTGCAAGCTGAGTTGAAAAAACACAGCCGCACAACGGTCAGCCAGCGCGGCAAGAAGAAACGGATCGCAAAGAAGTGAAAGTCGAATCGCAATGCCCAGCTTGTCTCTCGACTTCCCAAGGTCGGCCAGAAACATGGTCGGGTCAAAATTGGCAAGCTCAGCAATGTCGCGAATGCGGCCATGTCTGCATTCACTATTCGCAACTACGCGCGGAATCCGGCGATCTTCACGATGAGTACGACCAAGGCGCCTATACGAAATCTCTGAAAGCCACACGTCGGCGACAGGCTGAACTGATACTTGAAATGCTCAAAGAGGCTCGATCGGAGCAAGAGCGCGTCGCTGTCGACTATGGGGCTGGACTCGGCGTGATGACCGCAGCCTTGCTCGTATCCAAGCGCTATCGTCGCGTGATCGCGTTGGACACTTCGCCAAAGTCGCAAGCACTCACTCGTGAACTCGGCGCCGTTTCTCTTCCTGCTCCATTGGTCTTTCCAACACCCTTGATCGAGATTCTACGCGAGCATTTACCCGAAGATCCCTCGCAGGGTCTTGATGTTTTCGCCTTGGACCTCATCGAGCACTTTGAGTCCTCAGATTGGACCAGAGATTTACATCTACTTCTTAAGGGCCTGGGTCGAGGATCAAACGCGGCCCGAATGGCCGGTCGATTGATCCTCAAGTTTCCCAACGCCAACGGTTTCTTTCACGGCTTTGCGATCGCCGCCGCCCGTTTGGGCTGGTCACTCCCCTTTCATCGATTGGCCTTGGCTGAATCCAGCTTTCCGCATCGACATATCTTCACTCCGAAGTCCATTCAATGCGTAGCCGACCGAGCGGACATTCGGGTGGAGCGAATTGAAAGTGATCTCGATTTTGAACCTGAAAGCTTTTTTGATCGACTATGGTCAGGCCGCCCTTCAAGCTCGACGGTCACCACAACTCAGGGGCTTTGGCAGTCAGCCCAACAGTTTATCTCGCAACTGCTGCGATTTGCGACTCCTCTGATCAAGGCACTGATACCGGGTGATTCGCTTATTGTGGTTTTACGGTGGGACGCATCGGTCGGCAGACCGGATTCGTCACGATGAGCGACTGCGGAAAGTGCTTTCGCAACATTCCAAGATCCTCCTGAATGTTTTTTCGAGGAATCACGAGGATTCGTTGCATCAGATTCTTGTTATTCGTGAAAGCCGCACAAACTTGAATGTCGCTCGCGCGAAATGGCGAATCGGGACGCATGAAGGTGACGCTGGCGGCTTTCTCATTTCCCGACGTCCAAGGCCGATCCAAATCTCCCGAGAGAATCTGAATGAATTTGCCCTTGATTCGAGGCGCTTCGCCGTCCAGCTGAAAGTCCTCTTTGCTTTCTGGCACGGGCAAGGTCGCGATGGCGCGATCGATCGCGTTGCCAACCGGCTCCGACACAGGTTGCGGTGACACAATCACCACAGGACTTGAAGCCTTATTCTTAAGCTCCTCAACCTTTTCTTTCACACCTCGCACACCGGACTTGAGGTCCTCAAGTCCGCGATTCGACGAGCCCACCAAACTCTCAACCTGCTTCACAGCGGCCAGAGTCTCGGCATTCATCTGTTCTTGACGTCGCTTTTCGTCCGCGAGCTTGCCAGCGAATTCCCTCATTCCCTGCACGCGCGTGTTCACATCATTCAGATCCGTTCGCAGCTTGGCGTACTCCACCTGTGTTTGATTGAGAATCTCTTGGATGACTTTGACTCCGACCAAAGTCTCTTCGCGAGTCCGCTGAGCTTGTTGGCGATCGCTTTCGGCGCGCTTCATCAGCTCCTCGGTGGAGATCTTTAATCCCGTGATTTTCTCCGCGACGTTTTGATTCGTGGCTTGCACCTGCGCGGACAACATTTCAACACGCTTTTCTGACTTTTCCGTCGCCGCCTGCAAGACTTGAATCTGCTTTCGCAGGTCGAGAATCGCAGAAAGAAGAACATCTGCGTCGATTGAACCTGGAGATCGCTGCCCTTGCCGAAGCCCTTCAGCTCCCAAGCTTCCGCTGCGCAGATCACGTGCAGCAGCGGACTCCGCCAAAAAGTCGATGGATTTTAAGACCACGTTCCACTGCGCATAGGTTGTTCCACTCTGCTTCAGCTCCGCATCGAACACGGGTTTGGCCGGAACGATTCGTCGATACGGCACATGTCCTGGCGAAACAACTTCCACGACTTGCGCACGATCCGTCACCTGAACACGCGCCTCTTGTGCGCCATGAAATTTCGAATCGACATAGATGGAGGATCTGGGCGTCGAGACTCGAATGACGACACTTTGCTCACTCTGTTGTTCACCCTGTCGTGCAATTTCAATTTCGCTTTTGACCAAATTTTGTCCGGCGACCACGCCGGAACTCTGTGACCGGCTGGAAGGAGACGCCAGTTGACCGCGTTGCGTGGGATTCATTTTCTGAGGCAGGGAATTCACCACTTGCCGAGACGGCTTGCGGCCCGCAGCATCCTTAACATCTTGTGCTAGCGCCTCCAAAGGCATGGCGAGACTCAAGACCACGAAACACAGCATGAAGGAATTGAAAATCCTCAACGCTTGTTGAGCGAGTTTCGATTCACGCAACGCGACCCGCGCACGATGGTGCGGAGACTTTGACGCGCTCGCATGTGTCTTCCGATTCCTCAACATCTCGAAAATTCTCACGAGGAAAAAGTTAAGTGACCGCAATTCCTCAAGTCTCTTTTCGGAACGCAAGCTGGGCTCCTTTAAGAAAACTAAACAATTGCTCATCGACATCGACCATGGTCGCGTGGCGCTCGCCAAAGGTCGGGCGTTGTCGACGAGCCGAAGGAGAGTGGCGTCCGCGATTGCATTTGCGAATTGAGACTTTGGTTTTCCGCCAATCCGAACTTCACGGGATGAAGCTCTAAGGTGCAAACGTCCCCAAGTCTTGCGTCCAGAAATCAACTTTCCTCGACTCCGGCAAAGCCGCTTCACACGCGGTTCAACGCTAATATGAAAGCATGTCGCCAACCGTCGACGAAAAGGACACGCCCAAACTCAATCGCATGCCGACGCCGCGAATGACGGTGGCCGTGGTCATTCCGTGTTTCAAATGCAAATCGCAGATCGCCGAAGTCTTGCAGCGAATTCCCCGACGAGTGGATCGCATATTCGTCGTCGACGACGCTTGCCCCGAGGGCACGGGTCGATTCGTTAAATCCTGGCTTCCGAACAACGATCATCGAGACCCCGCGAACGCCCACGGGTCAAATCGAATTCAGGTTCTCTTTCACACCCAAAATCAAGGTGTCGGCGGCGCCGTCATGACGGGATTTCGAGCCGCCCTGCAAGAGGGTTATCACATCGTCGTCAAAATCGACGGCGATGGGCAAATGCTCCCCGAACTCATTCCCGCGCTCACGCAAGCGATCGAGGATGGCGAAGCCGACTACGTCAAAGGCAATCGCTTCTACTCTCCCGAAGATTTGAACGAAATGCCTTGGGTTCGCGTGATCGGCAACGGCGCACTTTCATTCTTTGCCAAGCTCGCCACAGGCTACTGGTCCTGCATGGACCCGCACAATGGATTCATCGCCGTTCATCGTGCGGCCCTTGAGCGATTGAATTTCGATCACATCGAAAAGCGATTCTTCTTCGAGGTCGACTTGCTCTTTCAGATGAGTTTGCAGCGAGCCAAAGTCGTGGAGATGCCCCAAGCCTCGCGCTATCGCGATGAAAGATCGAATCTCAGCGTGTGGAAGTCGCTGTTCACCCTGCCTCCCAAGTATCTGAGCCGTTTGGCTCGGCGGCTGTTCTACACTTACTTCCTGCGCGACTTTCACTACGGAAGCCTCGCCATTCTCGCGGGCGCTCCACTGCTGAGCTTCGCTATTTTCTTTGGTGGCTATCATTGGTATCTGAGCTGGGCGCATGCCCGCACCGCAAGCGCGGGAACCGTCATGCTCTCGGCTTTGACCTTCCTCGTCGGATTTCAATTCTTGTTGAGTGCACTTCAGCACGATGTCGCGTCGCAACCGCAAAGACCTTTGCAAAAAACTTGGCGACAGACCCGACTCAGCGACCTCGGCGCAGATACCGCCAAAACCGAGGCCGAACGAGCAGACTCAGCGTGAACACGAGAGTTGCGATGAGCCCCCGCCAATCACTGCGATCGATCTCTTCGGAGTCTTGAAGCGCGTCGCTCCACCATTTCCAGAAATTTTCGCGTTGAGGGTCGGCAATCCAGCGCAGGACGTCCCCCGGAATCCACCACCGACAGCGCACGCCTTCTCGTGAGATTTTCGCCGAGGCCAACGGAATTCCCATCGCACTCTTGACGTACTCCACGGGAAAATCGGCGCCGGCGCGGATCGCCAGCTCAAGACTCCCCCAGAAACGACCGTTGATTTCCATAAGCACGAACTCTTGAGTTCGCGGATCTTGCTTCCACTCCACCATCGCCACACCTACCCAATCTAACTCACGGAGCAAGGCGATCGACGCTGACTCAAGATCAGGCCTGCGGCAGCTTTCGCGAAGTGTGCTAGGACCGCCGCTCAGCGGATATTGGTGCAAGCGTCGGTGCGTGTGCTGCACGCAAAGTTCCGAATCGTGATCAAAGAGCGCCGAGACGCCATACGCAACTCCCGATCCTGGCACTCGCTCCTGAATCAGCAGAGGACCGAATTCGCCGAGCAAATCCATGGTGGTTTCTTCGAAGCCCCGCGCATCTTCGGATGACCAAATTGAATTTTCAAATCGCATGGTCCAATAGGTCACGCCCAAGGCACTCTTACCCTGCATCGGCTTGATGACCCAATCACGAATCGGCGAGTTTTGCGCGGCCAACCCACGCAGAGTTTCGATTCGATCCGGCAATTCCGCCACATCGCGGATTTCGAAACTCAGCGGAGTTCGGCATGGGCCGGTCAACCGACCTGCGGCGAACCGCAAGGTGCGAGATTTATCTTCGACCACGGAGAGGCTCTCGACAGTCGGCGCCAGCCAATTCAATCGCGGATGGCCCGGATGCTCTGCCAACTCACGAACGCATGCCTCTTCCATCGGCAAAACGACAAAGGCTTGCACGCCGAGCCGGTCAAACTTCGACCGATCGCGATCGAGAAGACGCTCACAAGCTTGCAACAGCGTCTCGCCCTCAGAGCGAATCAATGAAAACCCGCAATGCCGGGAGTGCAGCGCCGGCGCCAACACATCAGAATCAATCGCCGCCACCTGGAATCCGGCCTTTCCCAACGACCGAACTGCGCTTAGACTCTTTCGTGAAGAGGCATTTGAAATGATCGCGAGTACTTGATGCGGATTCAATCAGCCAATCTCCTCACACTCGATGTCGAATCATGGTATCACGCCAATTACGCATCGACGCAAAAGTTTCCTTCCCCTCCGACCGACCCGGCCGATCGAGGCGTACATCGTTGGATTGAACTGCTCGCCGAGTTCCGCGTCGAATCCACTTGCTTTGTCCTTGGGGAGTTCGCAGATCGACATCCTCATTTGGTGCGCGCTCTGTCCGAAGCAGGCCATGAAATCGGCACGCACATGTGGTCTCATGACCTTTGCTACGAAATGTCGGCCGATCAGTTTCGAACCAGCCTCCACCGCAGTAAATCTCGGCTTGAAGATCTCACGGGTCAGCCCGTGCGCGGGCTCCGCTGCCCCAGTTGGTCCTTCAATCCCGAGCGCATGCCTTGGTTTGAAGATATCGTGCTCGCCGAAGGTCTAGCTTACGACTCCTCGGTGTTTCCGTTTCAAACGGGAATGTACGGCAGTTCGTCTTTCGCAGGATTCAAGCGCGGCCTGCGCGAGGTCCAACCGACCGTCGCCAAGTTCGGCGCTTGGAATTGGCCCATCACTTCCGGCTTTTTCCTGCGCGTGCTTCCAACGCCGGTGTTTCGCTACGTTGTTCGCCGTGAATGGTTGTCGAATCGAAACACAATGATCGTGCTGCATCCCCGCGAACTCGACCCACAGCATCCGCGCATGCGACTCAGACTTGATCATTCGTTCATCCACTACGTTGGATTGAGAGGCGTCGAGGCCAAACTGAAGTGGTGCCTCGAACAAGCGTCCTGGACGTCGATTCGTCGGCACCTCGACCTCAAAGCCTGACTGCGGTCTTGCGTGACTTTGCAGACGCGCATAGCATGTGAGTCAGGGACCATCAGCACGTTTAACCAAGGTGATTCATCGCATGAGCCAGTCTCACTTCCGCCACAACTCTGAATCGTTTCGCTTCACGAAATTCTGCATCCTTGCACTTTCCGTGTTGCTCACCGCGCATCTCAGCTCTTGCACCAAAAAGAAAACCGGAATTGAAAGCAGCGACAATCCTCCGACCTCACAAACCGAAGTCAAACCCGTCGCCCCTTCGGGCGAAGGCCAAGCCCCGAAAGATGCCGTGAGCTGCCCGAGCGGCAAGACGGCAAAAGTTTATGAAGGCAATTGCTCAGGTACATGGACGACGGTGAAGAATGCGCAAGGACAAACCGCCTGTGTGTTCAATTGGGGTCCGCCGGTCGAGTGCAAAGCCGGTGCGACCGCCGTCGGCATCAAGACATTCTGCTATGGAGCGCTGGAGAAGCCGGGTTCAGGTGGTGGTACTCCCGGTGAGTGTTCGTCAGCTTACGGAACACCCCCGCAAGTTGCGCCGTACAAGCTCACTTGTTGTGAGTGATGGGTCGCACAATGGATCGCATCGTGGATCGCATCATGGATCGCATCGTGGATCGAATTGATGTTCAAGATTGACGAATTCGGCCCTCGTTGGCGGCGCTTTTCGTTGAGACCAGATCGCGACATCGCATTCACGCTCATGCTTGTCGCCATCTTGACCTACTTTCGCTCCTGGCACGTTCCATTTCACTTCGACGATTCACACTCCATCGCTGAAAACCCCGGTGTGCATAGCCTGCAGCATATCTGGCGGTACTGGGTCGATCCCACTTGGACGTCCGTGCTACCCGACAATCGAGTGTTCCGTCCTCTGACATTCACCTTCTACAATCTCTTATGGTGGATTGGCGGCGGAGAGGTTTGGCCATTTCACGCCTTCAAGATCCTCTTACATGGCGGGCTGACTTTCACAGTCTTTAAGCTTGCCGAATTCCTGTTCAAGGCCCCTCGTCTTCAATTCAAATTTAAGAATTTCTCCTCTGATCAAGATGAGCACGCTCGCTCACTGGCACTACTTGCCGCCTTGTTTTTTGCTATTCATCCCGCGCTCAGTGAATCAACGGTGTACATCTCATCGATGTCCTCGAGCTTGGCGAGCTTCTTTGCGCTCATTTCCATCATCAGCTTTCTCAGCATTGATTTCGCCAAGTTTCGCCTTCCACAATTGCTGACGTTGATCGCCTCGCTCCTGGCCTATGCCGCAGCCGTGATGAGCAAGGAAGAGGGGATCGTCGTGCCGGGCCTTCTCGTGATCTTACTATGGGCGAATTCGACCACCTCTTCATCGCTTTCAGCCCGCGATGCGATCAAAGGCCACCTCCTCAAAGGCCAAGTTATCTATGGCTTGATTCCCTTTTTTGCGACGGCCGCGATCCTTGCGTGGATCGTGAAACAAGGCATTCCATCGAGCATGGCACTTTCGCGCGGCTCGATTGAGCCGCATCTCTATTTAGCAACGCAAACTCGAGCTTGGTTGCATTACTTGCAGTTGGTCATCTGGCCCAGCGACCTCAACGCCGACAATGTCGTCTTTGGCTTCAACCAATCTTGGTTGGATCATGACGTGATCGAAGCTCTCGTCGTTTGGTCCATCATCGGCCTAAGCGTTTGGGCCCTACGCAAACAAGCACCGCTCCTCGGCGTCAGTTTACTTTTGATGCTCGTGAGCTTGTCACCCACATCCAGTATCGTGCCGCTGGCCGAACCTGTGAATGAACGGCGAATGATTCTGGCTTTCGCGTTTTTGGTTCCTAGCGCTGTTGGGATTTTTCACGCACTGACTCGGGCGCTACATGTGCCCAACTTACGCCACATTTTAATTTGTGTGTTTGGCTTCGGCTTTTTCGCATTCACGCAATACCGAGTCCATGTCTGGAATGATCCGAAACTGCTCTGGCAAGATGTGGTGCAAAGAAACCCGCAAAATGGCCGCGCCATGAACAACCTCGCGCTTCAACACATGCGAGTTGCCGACTACAAACCCGCTCTCGATCTTCTACAAAAGTGCCGGCAAGTTTGGCCGGCTTACTACGTGTGCGCACTTAACCTCGGCATCACATTGGATCACATGGGACGAAGCTCGGAGGCTGAATCGAGTTTTCGCGTCGCCATTTCACTCAACCCACGCAGTCACACCGCCTACTTTTACTTTGGTGAATTTCTAGAACGACATGGACGATGGCGGGATGCCCTCGACAACTTCACCACTTCATTTGAGTTAACCCAAAGAGTCTTCCGTCCCGCACTCATCAAAATGATTCAACTGGCCGAACGAGGCCAAGGCGCAAACGCACTGCCAGAATTGGCCCCCGCAATCGCGAGTCTTCCCACGTGGCGCGATCAACTTCGCATCATCGATGCACGCAAGTGATCCGAGCAGCATAGATTCTCTGGATTAAAAACTATTGCACTGAAGAATGACGTAGCCCGCGCCGCCTGCTGTGCCCGAGCTCGACGACGCTCCCGCGTTGCCACCGGCCGCGCGACCGCTCGGCAAAACGCTGTCATCATTACCAGTCGGCGTCTGAGCTGAGCCGGCCGTGTTCGCCACCGTCGTTCCGGTCACACAGCTTGAACCGCCACCACCACCAGCTGAGCCTCGAGATGTCGTGATCGATCCGTTTCCACCACCACCGCCAAAGCAACCACCACCACCGCCTCCGCCGCCGCCGTAAGATCCACCACCCGCAGCACCTGCTCCTCCGCCATTCGTTCCACCCGAGCCACCCGCAGCCGTCGCTGTTCCTGAACGCCCTCCGGCTCCACCCTGTAAGGCACTTCCGGCCGTGGGCGCAGTCGTGTTGGTGTTTGTGCCGGCCGCACCGCCCGCACTGGCTGTACCGCCTTTTCCGCCAATCCCTCGATCCGTAGGCGGGCCTCCTGTATCCGTAGCATCTGTACCGGATGTTCCACCACCCGCACCACCAGCTGTCACGGCTGAGGCGTTGGATCCGCCGCCACCGCCTCCGCCACCCACAGCAACAAGTCGAGTGGAGGTTCGCCAAACTCCGGAGTAACCGCCGCCACCTCCACCACCGCCAGCATTTGTGGAAACGAAAGTTCCGCCACCACCACCGCCTCCAACATAGACTGTCAGAGTTTCATTGGGTGTCGTCGTGATTGTGGCATTCACGTATCCACCCGCAGCGCCCGCAGCACCCGCAGCCGATGCGTTGCCCGCACCGCCTCCGCCACCAGCGCCCCATGCACGCACCGTCACCTGTGTGCATTTGGCAGGTACTACAAAACTTTGGTTTCCTACGGTCGAAAATTTGTAAGTGCCGCTCCCAGCAAGACGCCAAAACGCTCCGAGGTTGTATTGAGCAAGGGCCGAGCTACTCACGAAGATCAACGCAAGTGTGGCGAGTCCACTGCACTTTGCACGGTGAACTCGAAAGGATGCTCGCGACTTTTTCCATCGACGCGCGAGCAGACCCAGCGCTTGTGAATTAGAATCCCGAGATCCACGACACATAGACAATCGTTCCCACTCTGACAAAGGTGTAGACCGTGTGCTTACCCGAGTTACGCAAATCGTTGGCCGGCATGAATCTGAACGTCAGACCCGTGTGCGTGAAGGCACAAGTCGCCGTGCCGGTGGTGTCTGTGACAACAACGGTGTAAGCGCCGCCGTCTCGCATGTTCGAGAGTGTGATTCCCGTCGAGCAGTTGTGCGAGGTCGTCTGCACGTTGCCGTAGTCAAAGTTTAGAGACGTGCCTGAGCCTGCGTCGTAGACGTTCGAGGTCAGTTGACCCGTCACGCTGACTTGACCCTGACTTGCACCTGCACTGCTGATGGCCACAACGGCGTTGTTGTTCGCACTGATACTCACGGTGCTGTTACTTGAACCGTAAGCCGCTGCGCCTGAGATCACTCCGACAGGCCCAGTAGCTCCAGTAGCACCGGTTGGACCTGTTGCACCCGTAGCACCTGTGGCACCGGTAGCTCCCGTAGCACCTGTGGCACCTGTCGGACCTGTCGGACCTGTGGCACCTGTCGGACCTGTGGCACCTGTAGCACCTGTAGCACCTGTGGCACCTGTCGGACCTGTTGCACCAGTTGCTCCTGTAGATCCAGTAGCTCCCGTTGCTCCAGTTGCACCGGTAGCTCCTGTGTCGCCCGTCGGACCTGTTGCGCCAGTCGCACCCGTCGCTCCTGTAGATCCAGTAGCTCCCGTGGCACCTGTGTCACCCGTTGGACCAGTTGCGCCAGTCGCGCCCGTTGAGCCAGTCGCACCAGTCGCGCCAGTAGCACCAGTTGCACCGGTAGCTCCGGTTGCACCCGTGGCACCTGTGTCACCTGTCGGACCTGTTGCGCCAGTCGCGCCCGTAGCTCCTGTAGATCCAGTAGCACCAGTTGCTCCGGTAGCACCCGTGGCACCAGTAGCGCCCGTAGCTCCCGTGTCTCCTGTAGGACCTGTTGAACCAGTCGCACCAGTTGCGCCCGTCGGACCTGTTGCACCAGTTGCTCCTGTAGATCCAGTAGTACCAGTCGCTCCAGTTGCACCCGTGGCACCTGTGTCACCTGTCGGACCTGTTGCGCCAGTCGCGCCCGTAGCACCAGTTGCACCCGTGGCCCCTGTGTCACCCGTTGAACCTGTTGCTCCAGTTGCACCGGTAGCTCCTGTGTCGCCCGTCGGACCTGTTGCGCCAGTCGCGCCAGTCGCGCCAGTTGAGCCAGTCGCACCAGTTGCACCCGTAGATCCAGTTGCTCCAGTTGCACCGGTAGCTCCTGTAGATCCAGTAGCACCGGTAGCTCCGGTTGCACCTGTGTCACCTGTAGGACCTGTTGAACCAGTCGCACCAGTCGCACCAGTTGCGCCCGTCGCACCGGTAGCACCAGTTGCACCCGTGGCACCTGTGTCACCCGTAGGACCTGTTGCACCAGTAGCGCCCGTAGCACCGGTAGCACCGGTAGCACCAGTTGCACCCGTGGCACCTGTGTCACCCGTAGGACCCGTAGCACCCGTAGCTCCTGTAGATCCAGTAGCACCAGTTGCGCCCGTGGCACCTGTGTCACCAGTAGGACCTGTTGCACCAGTTGCACCAGTTGCACCAGTTGCACCAGTTGCACCAGTTGCACCAGTTGCACCAGTCGCGCCCGTAGCACCAGTTGCACCAGTTGCACCAGTCGCGCCCGTAGCACCAGTTGCACCCGTGGCCCCTGTGTCACCTGTAGGACCTGTTGCGCCAGTCGCGCCCGTAGCACCAGTTGCACCCGTGGCCCCTGTGTCACCCGTCGGACCTGTTGCGCCAGTTGCACCGGTTGCTCCTGTAGATCCAGTAGCACCAGTTACTCCAGTTACTCCAGTTGCACCCGTAGCACCCGTGGCCCCTGTGTCACCTGTAGGACCTGTTGCACCAGTTGCACCCGTGGCTCCTGTGTCACCCGTCGGGCCTGTTGCACCAGTAGCGCCTGTAGCTCCTGTAGATCCTGTTGCTCCAGTGGCACCGGTCGCTCCTGTGTCGCCCGTCGGACCTGTTGCTCCAGTTGCACCCGTAGCTCCTGTAGATCCAGTAGCACCGGTAGCTCCGGTTGCACCTGTGTCACCCGTCGGACCTGTTGCGCCAGT
>ERZ761609.974-NODE-974-length-28448-cov-12.276230_pt1 | contig 28448 bp, 23 predicted proteins | sample MGYA00511163_ERZ761609 | MGnify/ENA primary metagenome ERZ761609 (study PRJEB28899, sample SAMN02445070) | bioreactor sludge metagenome | biome: EBPR sludge | place: Australia: Brisbane, Thorneside Wastewater Treatment Plant | collected 2011-12-16 ... | reverse complement strand
ACCACCGAGATCTACACTCTTTCCCTACACGACGCTCTTCCGATCTCTGGCTGATGCGCTGCAGCTTGGAGATCTCGGTGGGGCGCATGTTGAGCATGGCCTGCACCCATCGGGCTGCGCTGTCGCGCAAATCCTGCTCGTAGTGGCGGTTCGCCTCGTAGGTCATGCCGTAGATGGCCAGCCGTGCTGCCGCGCTTTCAAGATTTGTCTGGCAATAGTTACGGATCCAGTCCTCGCCCTGATTGGCCTCCACCACCGCTTCGAGACCGCCGCGTGCACGGAATTCTTCGGCCGAAATCTCGTCGCCCGACAACAGCAGCGCTTCGGCCGCCATCGGCCCAAGCTTGCGCGACAGAACCGGCACAGCCGTGATCGGGAAATGATTGAAGCGGATTTCCGGGTAGCAGAAGCTGGCCTGCCGTTCGGCAATCATGATGTGGCATGAGCGCGGCGCATCGATCCCGCCGCCCAGGGCCTTGGCGTGAATCGTCGAAAGCGTGATCACCGAGCCATAGCAGCCCGACGCATTGCCGATCGCCCCCTGGACCGAAGCCTCGGCGTAGTCCATCAACCTCGACCGGTCACCGGTGGCGATGCATTCGAGATAAAAATCAAGATCGCCACCAAGTGTAAACACGCCGCCGCGGCCGCGGAATGCCAGAAACCGCACCGGCCGGTCGTGTGGCCGCAGATCCGCCCACAGATGGCCAATCGCCTTCTGAACCGCAACAACGCTGTCGAGCAGTTGCAGGGTGAAGATCGGCTTGGGTTCCGGACGGATCGTCAGCCAAAGCAGTTTCAGCTCGGCCTCGAACTCCAGTTCGACCTGCGGCAGTGGGCCAGCCCAACCATAAATTGCATCAAGGACATCAGAAGAAACTGATTGCTTAAATGCAATGGATGCAGCAACGGACATTGAAACACTCGCGAACTTCGGCACCCGGACCAAACTCCAGCTACCTTGGAGCAGCTACACTGCCTCGAGTGATGCAATTTGTAAACGTTACTATTTGCAAAAATTAAAACGGAGTTAACGCTACCGGGACTGTTTCGGAATGAAACAGCAGACTAGAACAGCCAACGGTTGTATAGTCGGCAGAAGGAACGCACCCGTCGCTTCCCAACCGCTTCAATGTCCCGGAATTCGGGATTTTGCTCTCATGCGGCCTGGCTCAGCCGCGCCGAGGCCTCGCTCCAGGGCGCCGGTCGACCGTAATGGTAGCCCTGCCCGCGGTTGACCCCGATCTGCGCCAGAACATCGCCCTGGGCCGCTTCTTCGATACCTTCGGCGACTGTCTGAATGCCGAGACTGCGGGCGAGATGACACACCGCTTCCACTGTTGCGCGCGATGCCCTGCTTGCCTCGATATCCTTGACGAAGCAGCGGTCGATCTTGACGCAGTAGAACGGGAAGGACGCCAGATAGCTCAGCGACGAATAGCCGGTGCCGAAATCGTCAAGCGCACATTTCACGCCCATGTCGCGCAACTTGATCATCGTATCGCGCACCGATCCAGAATCATCGATCAGCACCGATTCGGTCACTTCCAGCGTGAGCTGGCTGGCTGGAATGCCGCTTTCCGCAAGGGCCGAACGGACCACCTCCAGCAGGCGCTCCCCCGAGGCGAACTGGATCGGCGAGACATTGACCGCGACCGAGACGTGACGCGGCCAGGTCGCGATCGAGCGCGCCGCCTCATGGATGGCCCATTCGCCGAGTTCGACGATGAGATTTGTGCTTTCAGCAACCGGGATGAATTCCGACGGCGGAATGAAGCCGCGTTCCGGATGTTTCCAGCGCATCAGCGCCTCAAAACTCACGATCGTCTTGGTATTGAGATCGATGATCGGCTGATAGTAGAGTTCGAGGCCGCCCTTGACCAGGGCCTTGCGCAGATCCTCTTCCATGTCACGCAGGCGAGCCGCGGCCTGCCCCATCTCGGTAAGGTAGGCCATCGGACCAATCGACTTCTCCTTGGCCCGATACAGCGCCAAATCGGCGGCCCGCTGCAGTTGCAGCGCCGTCGTACCGTGATCGGGGAACATCGAAAAGCCGATCTTGACCGGAGCCTTGAGCGAACGTCCCTCGATCATAATCGGCCGTTCGAGACTCTGCGACAGCCGGGAAAGCAGGCGCATGGCATGGGCTGAATCGGTGACATCCAGGACGACGATGAACTCGTCACCCCCGAGCCGGCCAACAAATCCGTCATCCCTGACGAAGCTCTGCAGGCGGCGACCGACGGCCTGGAGGGTGAGATCGCCCGCCTCATGGCCAAAACGGCCGTTGATTTCCTTGAACTGGCAAATATCGAGATAGGCAACGGCAAAGGAATTGGGGCGGTCGCACCATTGGCTGAGGCGGACATTGGCTTCATGGCGGTTGAGCAACCCGGTCAGATCATCAAAGCGCGCCAGATGCTCGATCCGTGCCTGTGCCTTGCGCGCCGCAGTGACATCTTCCGAAGTCATCAGGAAGCCGCCACCCTCGACGGGCGTCAGAATGACATCAAGGATATGTCCGCTCTTCAGCGAAAGATCGAAGCGTGGCCGACCGCCGTTCTGCTGCATGTCGGTCCAGGCCTTGTGCAGGGCACGCGCTGAAACACGGTCAAGCACACCACGCACAACCAGCAGCGAGGCCAGCTGGTTGGCCGGCAGCGCGTGCGTGTTGCCGGCGTCGCTGACAGACAGGAAATCGAGAAAGCGCTGGTTGGAAACGGTCAGGCGCCCGGCCTCATCGAACAGCGCCAGCCCCTGGCTCATATGAGCCAGCGCGATGTCCAGCATGCGGTTTTTCTCGCGCACTGCCTGGGTCAGTTCCTTTTCACGGGCGGTTGCGACCGACAATGCGACCAGATTGCGGTGAACCGAGCGGGTCTGGACGACATTTGAGACAATGAACAGGATGGCGAACAGACCGATCAGATTGTAGTCCGGCATCGACGACATGAAGAAGGCGACGGTCAGCGGGCCAACCGTGACCAGCAATTGAGCGGCAACAAAACGCGGGCGGGCTGCATTGCGCGCCACAAACCCGGAACTGAAAGCAATGGCCGAGGTCACCGAGGCAATCTGCGCCGCATCGCTGTGCGTCATCAGAATGGCAATCACCGCTGCCGTGCCCATCAGCAGGCTCTGCAACATGGCCCCAACGACAAAATGGCGCTCGTAATAGCGCAACATGGCAATGGTCGTGATGTCGCCGACGGCAGTGTTGAAAAACCGAGTGAATGCGAGCCGGTAGAGATTGATCGCCAGCGCAGCGATCAGCCAATAGACGAACAGGATTTCGCCACTTGCATAAAGGCAGATTGCCCCGGTCGCCAAAGCCGCAACCGCGCCTGAAGCCAGCGATGCGGGCGACGAAAACAGAGATGAGACGAGGACCTTGACCTTGTCAAAGCTCTCCTCGGCTGCATTCTCGACAAGGGTGATGCCGGCATCGGCCAATGTGTGTTGATGAGGCATTGTAGCTTTTAAGCTTTGGCGCTCTTGTTTTTGATCACCCCGCGAGTCGCCTTCCCGCAGGATGAGATTTTGGCATCAGCAGAACCATCATTGCGGCAATGAGCTAATATGGTGTTAACGCTGTATGCGACAACGCAAGGACAGGTCCGGGATATTTCATCTGTGCAATCACGATAGGCGCCGCCCAATCGGTGCCGCTGAAATTCCTGAACAAGCGGGTTACCGGCTCAGCGCTGGATTCTCAGGCCCAGCAGGAAAACATGGGCGAGGTAGCTTTGCCCGGCATTGTCCGAGAGCCCGCGCTCATAGGCATAACTGCCCCTGACAACGAAGGTGCGGTCGATCTTGTAGTCAAACTTGAGGCCAGCGTTGATGGTCTGCTCCATCAGTCCGATACCCTGATAAAGTGTCTGGGAATAGCCGAGCGATCCGGTGACGGTCACATTCCGCAACAGGTCATGCGCCAGATCAACGCTGACCTTTCGATTGACCGCACCGCTTGATCCGACGGTCGCGGTTTCGACGAACTCGGAAGTGCCCTTCAGGGTCATCTTGGTCAAGGGCGACATCTGCCAGACCAGCGAGGCATCGATCAACAGACCGCTCAGATGATCGAGCCGTGAATCGTCATACCGGCGCATCCCGTATCCGGCCGATACATCCCCTGTCAGTTGCTGCGTCACCTCGAATGTGGTGCCGACCCGTCCGATGACCCCATCCGACGAACGCCTGTAGCCGCTGGCATTGAACTCTCGATCATATTGCCGGCTATCGACCATTGCTTCGACATAGGGCACAATTCCCGGCGTAATTTCATAGGCTCCGCGCAGCCTTGCGCCATAGGTCGTGTAGTTGCGGTCGCTCTGATCATAGCTCAGTCCGGCATAGGTGACGCCCTGATCATAGGTGGCGCGATCGACGTTGGCCGCAGCAGTGATCGAGGCATAGCCGAATTTCTGGGTGACGCCGATGCTGCCGCTGTGGGTATAGAAAGCCGGCCGCCCCTTCACCGCGCTGGTCAGGTCCAGGCTGCCCGGCCGCTGGGTATCGACCTTTTCCTTCAGTTCGAGATTGAGCGTGGTATCGCGCGATATGTCGCCACGGAAGGTCAGCTTGGCATCCAGTGTCGGCCGGTCGGCATCGTTGACGTCCTGAAACAGCAGATAGGCACCCTTGAGGTCGAACTGGAGCTGATGGCGCGACCAGTCGCTGACAACCGAAACCTCAGGCGCAACCTGGTAGAACTTCGATCCCTTGACGGCACTGCCGGAACCGCTGCGCAGGGGGTTGCTGTCATAGCCGGCCTGCAGATCGACAGCCGCATGGACGGTGAGACCGCCAAGACGCAGACCCAGCGGCGCATAGGGATCCTCTTCCTTTTTCTTCTTCTTGCGCGGCACCATCGGTTCGGTGAGGCCGGGCGCAACGATATCCGGCATGGCCCGCGGCGCGGCCAACGGCGGCGCTATGCCGGCAACCGGCTGGGCCGGGCGGGCGGGAGCGATGACAGCCCGGTTGGGTGGCCGGGTCAGGGTCGCTGCGGAGCGCGTTCTCTTGCGCACGGCGACGCGGGTGTTGGAATTGACCACCGAATTGCCGGCCAGTTCCGCAGGATTGGCAGGCGTTGCATTGCCGCTTCGCCGCGCAGGCAGGCCCGGATCGGCATCGAATCCCGTTGTGCCCGACCGCATGCGACCGGGATCCGCATTGCCGGGATCATAGAGGCGGTCCGTCGACTGACCGACCGTGCCGCGCACCTGTGCCAACGCCGGCCCGCCGATCAGCGCGGTCGTCAGTGCCAGCAGCGCCGGCAGAAGGGAGCGGGCAACGGCCACGGTCACGTCGAAGGGCACTCTCGAATCAGCAGCAGCCGGAAGAGACTCCGGAACCGTTAACGGACGTAAACGCTTATGGTTAACGCTCCGTTGATTTTCCTGGCGCGGGACTGGCCGCACCGGGCCCATTCATGCTAACCGGTCGCCATGTCAGCAGCGGCTCCCACGATCGCCTCCGCGCTCCGCACACTTGACCGCGAGACCAAGGGTCTTGCCGCGCTTTCGCGTGCGCTCAACGACGGCCTTGGCGCTCCCTTCGCCCAGGCCGTGACCCGCATCGCCACCACCCGCGGACGCACCATTGTCACGGGAATGGGCAAATCCGGGCTGGTCGGCCGCAAGATCGCCGCAACGCTCGCCTCCACCGGCACGCCGGCTCACTACGTGCACCCGGGCGAAGCCAGCCACGGCGACCTTGGCATGATCACGCCGGATGATGTGGTGCTGGCACTGTCCTGGTCCGGCGAAACAGCAGAATTGGCCGATATCATCTCCTATTCACGGCGCTTTGGCGTCGGCCTGATCGCCCTCACCTCTGCCTCGGACTCGACTTTGGCACGCGAGGCGGACATCGCGCTGGTGCTGCCCAAAGCAACCGAAGCCTGCCCCAACGGTCTGGCGCCCACCACCTCGACCACGATGCAGATGGCGCTGGGCGATGCGCTGGCGGTGGCGCTGCTGGAAGCGCGCGGCTTTACTCCGGAAGAATTTCGCCAGTTCCACCCCGGCGGCAAGCTGGGCGCACGCCTGACCTATGTCCGGCAGGTGATGCATGTCGGCGCCGCCGTGCCGATCGTTGCCGCCGGCACGCTGATGGCCGAGGCCATTCTGGTGATGACGGCGCGCGGCTTCGGCTGCGTCGGGGTAACCGATACAACAGGCGCGCTCATCGGCATCGTCACCGATGGCGACCTGCGCCGCCACATGCGGCCCGATCTGACCACCCTGCCGGTCGATCAGGTGATGAGCCGGGCGCCGCGCACCATCTCCGGTGACGATCTCGCCGTCGAAGCGCTGGAAATGCTCAACCGCAACCGCATCACCGCCGTGCTGGTGGTCGATGGCGCAGGGCGGCCCGAAGGCATCCTGCATCTGCATGATCTGCTCAGGCTGGGCGTGGCCTGATTATCTATCTTCTCTGCTACGTCATCTATCACACCAGCGGACTTCCGGAGTGGCCGATCGGTCAGAACGGAACAGAGCTGGTCACGAGCCAACGCGACGCCGAGCAAGGCCAAAGGCATGGTTGCAGGGAAATGGTCCGAGGCTGACCGACAGGTCAAACCCGTGGACCAAAGGCATCATCATATCGCTTTTTCTACCTTCAACGTGCCGCCGTCGACACCGACGACCTTGACTTTCGCGCCCTCCGGCTGGTCGGCGCCGCTGACGCGCCAGGACGTGTCGTCGATCCTGACGCGGCCGAACCCGCCGGAAATCGCCTCTTCGAGCGTGAATGTGCGGCCGATCAGTTGCTCAACCCGGTCGTGTAGCCCGTCGGCGGCATCCGCGCGACTGCGCTGGTAGTGCAGCTTCCAGGCGATGACCGAGGCCACGACGGACAGCAGCCCGAACAGGATCAGTTCGGCTTCCCAGCCCATGGTAACGAGGGCGGTGATGCCGCCCATCGCCAGAGCGGCAAGCCCGATCCACAGCGGAAAACCGCCCGGAATGAGCAGTATCTCGACGGCAATCAGCCCGAAGCCGAGCGCCAGCCAGCCCCAAAGACCCAGCGAGCCCATCATCGCCGCTTACTCCACCTTGCCGAACGGCGAGGCAGGCTTGCCCCCGTGAGGCGGAACAGAGCCGAAGCCTTGCGACCTTTGAGCTGCCTGGCCACCGCCAGGCGGTCCGCCCGGCGAAGCGTTGCGGGTGATTTCGGCAATGCCGGCCAGCGTGCCGGCCAGCCCCGCCGTATCCATCGGGACGATCATCACCTTCTGGTTGTTGGCGGTGGCGAACTGGCCGAGCGCGCCGACATACTTCTCGGCGATGAGATAATTGACTGCCGCAGTATCGCCCCCGACGATGGCTGCGGACAGCACCTGGGTTGCCTTGGCTTCCGCCTCGGCCTTGCGCTCGCGTGCTTCCGCATCGAGAAAGGCCGCCGTCTTGCGCCCTTCGGCAGCGAGGATTTCCGCCTGCTTGTGCCCTTCGGCCCGCAGCACCTCGGCCTGTTTGAACCCTTCCGCCTCAAGGATGTTGGCGCGCTTTTCGCGCTCGGCCTTCATCTGTCGACCCATCGCCTCGACCAGATTGGCGGGCGGCACGATATCCTTGATCTCGATGCGTGTGACCTTCAGCCCCCATGGCGAAGCCGCCGCATCGACCACACGCAGCAGCCTGGAATTGATCTCGTCGCGATGCGACAGGAGCTGGTCGAGATCCATCGATCCCATCACGGTGCGGATGTTGGTCATGGTCAGGTTCATCAATGCCTGATGCAGGTTGGCGACCTCGTAGGAGGCACTCGCCGCGTCCAGAACCTGGAAGAACACCACCCCGTCCACCTGAACGGTGGCGTTGTCCTTGGTGATCACCTCCTGGGTCGGCACATCCAGCACCTGCTCCATCATGATGACCTTGTGACCGATGGTCTCGATATAGGGAATGACCAGCCCCAGGCCGGGCGACAGCGTCCGGTTGAAGCGGCGGAAGCGCTCCACCGTATAATTCATGCCCTGGGGAACCTGCTTGATACCGGCCATCAGCGTGATGATGGCAAAGACAAAAAGCATGAGTGCAAAAATACCGCCGCCACTCAGATCCATCGTCCGCTCCCCAGTCCGTGGTTCGATCACGATATGCGATAGGTGACGCCGCGTTGAGTAAATTGCAAGGGCCGGAGGCGTTCACACCAGCCCGCTGCCCTGCTTCCTATGCGCGCACAATGTGGCGGACGGTGCCCGGCAATCCATCGCTCGGCGCATTTGCCAACAGGGAAAGCTGGCGAAAGCGATCTGCCCAGCCAGTCCGAAGAGCCCTTCGGGACTGGCCAATCGGCCAACCACATCATCAAGCCCCTGATTGAACCCGATCATGCCAAGCGCGACTTCTGCCGTCAGCAGCGTGGCAAGGGCTGCTGTTCCCATGGCCAGGCGTGGAGCGAACGCAACAGCCACCAGCCAATGCGATGCTATCCGCCGCGCCAAGGGCCAGAGCAATACCAGCATCACCGGCACTTCCACCAGGACAGCCCAGAGTGGACCGATGCGCGGCGTGACCAGACTTACCCGTATAACGCCGAACAGAAACCCAAGGGCGAAGGCGGCCGCGCCGTAGACAAATCCGGCGACGGTTCCCCGCCTCACGGCAGCAGGTTCCGCTGGTCGAGTTCCGTCGCCTCGGCGCGGATGGCAGCCTCACTTTCCGGCATCGCATGGATGTCCTCGACCCAGCCCATCAACTCGCGCCGCACCAGTGTCTCAATGACATCGAGTCCGGGACCGCTGGCGTTGAGCGCCGGGATATAGCTGAAGTTCTCGCCGCCATTGTGCAGGAAGATCTCGCGGTTTTCGCCGTCGAGTTCCTCGAGCGTCTCAAGGCAATCGGCGGAAAAGCCGGGTGCCACCATCACCAGCCTCTTGATCCCCTTCTTGGCCAGCTTTTCCACCGTCTCGTCGGTGTAGGGCTGCAGCCAGGGATCATTGCCGAAGCGCGACTGGAACGAAATCACATAGCGGTCCTTGTCCCAGCCCAGCGCCTCGCGCAGCAGGCGCCCGGTCTTCATGCAATGGCAATGGTAGGGATCGCCGGCCAGATGATACTTCTTCGGCATTCCGTGGAAGGTGGCGAGCAGGACTTCGGGCTCGAAATCCAGCGTTGCCAGATGGGCACGGATCGACCGCGCCAGCGCATCGATATAGACCGGATCGTCATGATAGGCGGGGGCAACGCGCACGGCCGGCTGCCAGCGCAGCTTCATCAGCGCGCGGAAGGCATGGTCGGCGGCGGTCGCGGTCGTCGCGGCGGCATATTGCGGATAGAGCGGCACCAGAAGGATACGTTCGCAGCCCTGTTCCTGCAGCGCACGAATGCGGCTTTCGGTGGTCGGATTGGCATAGCGCATCGCCCAATCGACGATGATGTTGGGATAGCCTGCGAGGCGCCCGGCAAGCTGCTCGGCCTGCTCGCGCGTGATGGTCTTGAGCGGCCCCTCGTTCTTTTCGTTGTTCCAGATGGTGGCGTAGTCCTTGCCCTTCTTGCCGGGGCGCACTGTCAGGATGATGAGGTTGAGGATCGGCCACCATTTCCACCTCGGCTCCTCGATCACCCGCTTGTCGGAAAGGAATTCCTTCAGATACCGCCGCATTGACCAGTAATCGGTGCCGTCGGGTGTGCCGAGATTGAGCAGCAGCACACCGATCTTGCCATAAGGCACATCGGGGTGGCCGGAGGGGCGGAACAGGTGGGGAGCAACGGGCTGGGACATACCCGCTATGTAGGATATTTTCGGCCGCCTGCCAGCCCTTGCCTGCATCACAAATCGGCTGTTCTATGATCTGGCCGCGTGATGTGAACCTGCCCGGGGTGACAGCGGCGCCCGCGGGGACCAATGGAGCCTGACCCATGACCGAGCTTACCCGGCGTGACACATTCCGGATCGCGGTAGCAGCGGGACTTGCCAGCGCCACGGTGGTGGCATCGAGCGCCGAGGAGGCGCTGGCCCAGGCTGCCGCGCAGAAGGCAACGCCGACCTTCCGGCTGCTTCTGGTCAACGACATCTACAAGATGTCGGGCTCCGCCCCCGGGCGTGGCGGCTTTGCGCGCCTGGCCGCGATCGCCCGCACCGAGCGCGCCACCGGCGTCCCGATGATCTACGCCCATGCCGGCGACATGTATTCGCCCTCGCTGATGAGCGGCTTTGATCAGGGTGCCCATACGGTGGAACTACTCAACGTGGTGCCGCCCGATGTGTTTGTGCCGGGCAACCACGAATTCGATTTCGGCAAGGAGGTCTATCTCAAGCGCCGCGCCGAGATGAAGGCGCCGTTCCTCGCTGCCAACCTGCGCAATGAGGATGGCGCGCCGCTCGCCGGCCATGAGGACAGGCGCATGTTCGAGATGGGGCCGGTCAAGGTCGGCGTGTTCGGCGTTGCGCTGGCGACCACCCCGCTGATGTCCTCGGCCGCCGGCTTCCGCTTCACCGACGAGATGGCGGCGGTTCAGGAGCAGGCAAAGGCCCTGCGCGAGGCCGGCGCCGACATCGTCGTGGCGGTCACCCACACCGACATGACGACGGATTTCAACATCGTCCGCTCGCGTCATGTCGATGTGCTGCTGACCGGCCATGATCATGATCTGCGCATCTACTACGACAACCGAGTCGCCATGGTCGAATCCGGCGAGGAGGGCGATTACGTCACAATTGTCGACATGTATTGCACGATCGCCGAAAAGGATGGCAAGCGCACGGTGACCTGGCGGCCGGTGTTTAGGCCGATTGATTCGTCCCATGTCACCGCCGATCCCGAGGCTGACGCCATCGTCAAGAAATACGAGGCCGAACTCAGTCGCGAACTCGATGTGGTCATCGGCAAGACCGCCGTTGACCTCGACAGCCGCAGCGCCGTGGTCCGATCTCAGGAAGCAGCGATTGGCAACCTCATGGCCGATGCCATCCGTGCTTCGACAGGCGCCGAGGTGGCGGTGATCAACGGCGGTGGCATCCGTGCCAACAAGCAATACCCGGCGGGAGCCACGCTGACACGACGCGACGTGCTGACGGAACTGCCGTTCGGCAATTCTACGGTGATGGTGGAGGTTGCCGGCAAGGACCTGAAGGAAGCGCTGGAGAACGGGCTGTCGCAGGTGGACAACCGCGCCGGTCGGTTTCCCCAGATTTCGGGCATTAAGCTGGTTTACGATCCCAAGGCACCGGCCGGCAACCGCATTGCCTCGATCGAGGTTGACGGCAAACCACTGGACCCGGACAAACGATACAAGGTCGCCTCCAACGACTTCATGTATGGGGGCGGCGACGGATACTCCGCGCTTGGGCGCGGCCGCACCCTCATCGGCAAGACCGACGGAACGCTGATGGCCAATGTGGTGATGGCCTATATCCGCAAGCTTGGAACCGTCGAAAGCAAAGTCGAGGGACGCATCACCGCGCGCTGATCATTGCCTAGCGCCAGCCAAACGACAGCCTCCGACAATATGGCAGGCATTGGCCGGTTGCCCGGCTCCCATGGCCGATTACTGCCCAAATCGCGGCGGATTGCCACAGTGATCGACACAATGATTTGCGCCATCCCAAGCTACGGGCTGCGGGCACCAAGTCCGCCCCGGTCGGAGGGTCATGACATGAAGAAAATTGCCCTGGGTCTGTTGCTGGCCGGTCTTGCCGCTACGGCTGCTCATTCTGCCGATCAGCGTCTGCTGAACGCCGAGATCGCTAACCTGGTCGCCGGCAAGCAGGTATTCATGGGTGGCGGATACGCCAATTTCGGCAAGGACCGGTCGTTCAATTTCTCAGGTCTGTTCACCGGCAAATGGCGGGCCACCAATCGTCAGATCTGCCTGGTCTACGATCTCGGGGGCACTAACTGCTATCCCGTGGTGCGCAACGGCAAGGCCTACTTCATCCTCGATAACGCCGGCAATCGCTTCCCGGTCAAGTAATACCGCTTGGTCCTCAAGATTGACCGATTGGTCAGTCTTAAGGACCGATGGTATGAGGTCAGATGGGCCGATCGTCTGCGATCACCTTTCCGTCCTGCGGCAGGCCGCCGACGGCAACGAGGTCGACCTGCCCCTTGAGCTTGCTCACCGCGTTCAGCGTCTCCGCAACGCGGGCTGCAAGACCGATGTCGGTGGATGACGTCTCGGCCTTCAGCGTCATCACATCCTGCTCGTTGGCGCGGGTGACGACCAGCCGCAGCCGTCCAAGCTCTGGATGCCGTTTGCCGATCTCATTGACCTGACCAGGATGCACGAACATTCCCTTGACCTTGGTGGTCTGGTCGGCACGCCCGAGCCAGCCGGCCAGCCGCATGTTCGTGCGTCCGCATGGGCTCGCACCCGCCAGAACCTTCGACATGTCGCCGGTGCCGAAGCGCAGCAGCGGATAATCGCCGTTGAGGCGCGTCACCACCACCTCGCCGATCTCGCCCTCCGCAACCGGCTCACCGGTGCCCGGCCGCACGATCTCGACGATGAGGTCCTCATTGACCACCAATCCGGCCCGCGCCGGCGTCTCATAGGCGATGATACCGAGTTCGGCTGTCGCATAGGCCTGATAGGCTTCGATGCCGCGCCCCGCGATCTCTTTTTGCAGCGACGGCGGAAAGGCCGCGCCGGAAACCAGCGCTTTACGCAGCGAGCCCATGTCGATTCCGGCTTCACTGCCCTTGTCGAGCAGCATTTTCAAATAGTCCGGAGTGCCCGCATAACCATCGGGCTTGAGCCCGGCGATGGCTTCAAGCTGCTGTTCGGTATTGCCCACCCCGGCAGGAATGACCGGGCAGCCCAGCGCGCGTGCGCCCGATTCCATGATGTGCCCGCCCGGAGTCAGATGATAGGAAAAGCAGTTGTGGACGAGATCGCCCTTGCGGAATCCGGCCGCATGAAAAGCGCGCGCAGCACCCCACCAATCGATGCCCCGCCCTTCCGGCTCGAAAATCGGCCCGGGAGAAACCAGGATGCGCAGAAGATCGCCCCGCCGGGCCGCCGCCAATCCGGCGAAGGGCGGCAGCGCCTGCTGCATCGCCTTCAGATCCGTCTTGCGGATCACCGGCACCTTCGCAAGATCGTCGCGCCCCTTCAGCTTGCCGACATCAATGCCCCGCAGCTGCTTTCTCAGCGTCGGCGCCCTGGGAGCCGCGTAGACAAGAAGGTCGCGCAGATCACGGAAAAGCGCCTTCTCGCGCTTTTCGGGATCGCGGGTTTCGAGCTTGTCAAGAAACTGGGCCATGGACGGTTTTCTCAGCAATGGGGGCCTATCATCCTGAGCATGTCGCAGGATGATGCCAGGAGATCGGCGCAGCACGGTTCGGCAGGCTCACCATGACGGCGCTTTGAGGATTACGCGAGCCAGCGCTTGCGGCGCTTGTAGCTCTTGACGTCGCGGAAAGACTTGCGCGATCCCTCGCCGACGCCGAGGTAGAACTCCTTCACGTCCTCGTTCTCGCGCAGCGCCTTGGCCTCGCCGTCCATCACCACGCGGCCGGTTTCGAGAATATAGCCATAGGTGGCGTATTTCAGCGCCTGATTGGTGTTCTGCTCGGCCAGCAGGAAGGAGACATTTTCCTTGGCGTTGAGATCCTTGACGATCTCGAAAATCTCTTCGACCACCTGCGGCGCCAGTCCCATGGACGGTTCGTCGAGCAGGATCATCTTCGGCCGGCTCATCATCGCCCGGCCAATGGCGCACATCTGCTGCTCGCCGCCCGAAGTGTAACCGGCCATCGACGCCTTGCGCTGCCTCAGGCGCGGAAAATAATTGTAGATCTTCTCAAGATCATCCTTGATGGCGCGGGCTCCATCGCGGCGCGTAAACGCCCCGGTCAGCAGGTTTTCCTCGATGGTGAGATGGCCGAAGCAGTGGCGTCCTTCCATCACCTGGATGCAACCACGCTTGACCAGCTCGTTGGGGGTCAACTGGTCGATCCGTTCGCCCTCAAAAACGATCGATCCCTTGGTAACGTCGCCGCGCTCGGCCTGGAGCAGGTTCGAGACCGCCTTGAGCGTCGTCGTCTTGCCGGCGCCATTGGCACCAAGCAATGCCACAATGCCACCCCTCGGCACGGTCAGCGACACGCCCTTGAGCACCAGAATGACGTGATCGTAGATCACCTCGATGTTGTTGACCGACAGGATGGTGTCGGCTGCGGGCTCGATTGCGGGTGCTGCTGCGGCGGCGCTCATCGCTGGGTCCTTGCGGCTGATGATAGAATGCGTCCCGATCGGGATTGAGGGAGGGGGCCGGAGCCCCCTCCCCATTTATGTCACTTGCTACTCACTTGGCGTCGCAGGCTTCGGTGCGCGCCGGCCAGTTGTTCTTCTCGGCATAGTCCTTGGCGGCCGCCTCGAGCAGCGGGCGCACCTTGTCGGTCATCGGGCTCATCCAGTCCGACGCCTTGGTCCACTTTGTGCCGTCCCACTGGGCGACATAGACCTTGTTGTGGCCATTGTGATCATTGCAGGCAATCTTCACCGGTGCGGCGAAGCCTTCCATGCCCATCTCCTTCAGCCGCGCCTCGGTGATGTTGAGGCTTTCAAGGCCACGGCGCACATCCTCGCCGACCACCGCCTTCTTGCCGGTCACGGCCTGGGCCGTGCGGATGCCTTCAGCGATCAGCATGGCGTTATAGACGCCGCGGCTGTAGAGATTGTCGCCCACCTTGTCCTTGGGATATTTCGACAGGCCCTTGTCGACGACGTGCTTGAGGATGTCCTTCATCACGCCGAATTCGGTGCCAACGCCGTTGAAGTTCAGGCTCTTGTAGCCCTTGCCGCCCGCCTCGCCGGCACGCGCATCGTCATCACCGCCGGCCCACCAGACGCCGACCATCTTGTCCATCGGGAAGCCGTTCTTCACCGCTTCCTTGACGGCCGTCGGGTTCATCGCGCCCCAGCCCTGGTTGTAGATCCAGTCGGTGCGGTCGCGGCGGATCGCCAGCCACTGCGAGGACTGGTCCTGCATCTTGTCGGCCGGCACGGGATAGAGCTTCAGTTCGAAGCCGTATTCCTTGGCGAGGTTCTCGAGCAGCGGGATCGGCTCCTTGCCGAACGGCGCGTCGAGATGCAGCAGGCCGATCTTCTTGCCCTTCAGCTTGTCAGCCCCGCCTTCCTTCTCGATGATGTGCTTGATGAACACCGAAGCGCCGTCCCAGTAGGTCACCGGCGGGTTGAAGATCCACGGGAAGGTGTTGCCCACCGCCGCCGCCGACAGGCCATAGGCCATCGACAGCACCGGAACCTTGTCGACCCCCGCCTTGGGGATCAGCTGCAGCGTGATGCCGGTGGAGTACGGGTTGTACATCGCCGGCTTCTTGCCCTTGGTGGCCTCGTAGCATTCGACGCCTTTCTTGGTGTCGTAGCCGGTCTCGCACTCCTCGATCGTGAGCCTGACGCCGCCGATGCCGCCGTCGCGCTCGTTGAGCATGCGCAGATAGTCGTGCATGCCATCGGCGATCGGCACGCCCGACGAGGCGAACGGACCGGTGCGATAGGTCAGCAGCGGCACATAGATGCTGTCCTGCGCCTGCGCAGCGCCGGCGAAGGTGGTGATGGCGGTGGCGGCGGCAAGGCCGAGCGCCAGTTTCTTGAGTGACATGCGGTATCCTCCCTTTTCACTCACCCCGGATGGCGGAGGCCTCCGGGTCAAGACACGATGGGCGCCGACATCCGGTGCCCGACGACCCGTTCCGATCCATCCCGGCCAAACCGCCGGACGGGATCAGTACGGGAATGGCCACATCCTCAGCTTCTGCTTGCCGGTTGCCCAGAGGCGGGCAAGGCCATGCGGTTCGACGATGAGGAAGAAGATGATCAGAACGCCGATGATCAGATGCGTCAGATGCTCGGCGGTGGCTCCGCCGATCGGAAAACCGATCGCCGGCAGACCGAACTTGAGGAAGATCGGCACCAGATGCAGCATCGCCGCGCCGAAAAAGCAACCGATCATGCTGCCAAGGCCGCCGATGATCACCATGAACAGGATATTGAAGCTCAAGTTGATGTTGAACGCATCGGACGCCTCGCCGCCGCCATACCACAGGAACATCATCATCGCCCCCGCGACGCCGCAGTAGAACGAGGAGACGGCGAAGGACAACAGCTTGGCCTGCAGCGGTCGGATGCCCATCAGTTCGGCGGCAATGTCCATGTCGCGGATCGCCATCCACTGCCGGCCATAGCGGCCGCGCACCAGATTGGAGGCAATCCAGGTGAAGAACACCACCATGGTCAGCAGCACATAATAACGGGTGAGTTCTGTGGCGTTCGGCCCTGTCACCGGAATGTCCAGCACCATGCGCGCCGGCACTTCAATGGCGCCCGAGGCGTTGTAATTGAACAGCCAGGGAATGCGCACAAAGCACCATTGCAGGAAAAACTGCGCCGCCAGCGTCGCCACGGCGAGATAAAACCCCTTGATGCGCAGGCTGGGCAGGCCGAACAGGACCCCGATCGCCGCCGAGAAGAAGCCCGACACCACGATCCAGATCAGGATGTTGACCCCCGGAAAGATCGTCGTCAGCTTGTAGCAGGCATAGGCACCCACCCCCATGAACGCGCCGGTGCCCAGCGACAGCAGGCCGGTATAGCCGGTCAGGATATTGAGCCCGATCGATGCCATCACGAACACCAGGAACGGGATCATCACCGTGCCGATGAAGAATTTTCCGGTCATCGGGATCAGCACATAGGCTACCGCGATGATGGCCAGCACGCCGATCAGATCCTGGCGGATGGGGAACACCGCCATGTCGGATTCGTAAGTCGACTTGAATTGTCCTGCTTCACGATAGAACACGGGCCTGTCCCCCTCAAATCCGCTCGATGATCTTGTCGCCGAACAGGCCCTGCGGCCTGAACAGCAGGAAGGCCAGCGCGATCAGGAAGGCGAGCCAGCTTTCGATGCCGCCGCCGACCAGCGGGCCCCAGTAGAACTCGCCCAGCTTTTCGCCGATGCCGATGATCAGCCCGCCGACAATCGCCCCCGGCACCGAGGTGAAGCCGCCAAGGATCAGCACCGGCAGCGCCTTCAGCGCGATGATCTGCAGGCCGAACGACACGTCCGAGCGAGCGCCCCACATGATGCCGGTGACCAGCGCCACGATGCCGGCAGTGAACCAGACGATGACCCAGATCTGGTTGAGCGAGATGCCCACCGACAGCGCCGCCTTGTGGCTGTCGGCCACCGCACGGAGCGCGCGGCCGATGCGGGTATACTGGAAGAACGCCGCCAGCCCGGCCACCATCGCCCCGGCGATGACTGCTGCGGCGATGTCGAGCTTCTGGAAAGTCACCCGCCCGCCGAGCATCTGCACGTCGATCGCGCCCTTGGGCAGGAAGAGCTGCTCGGTGATCATCGTCTTGGTGTTGCCACCGAAGATGAACTCGCCGAGGCCGATCAGCACATAGGTCAGCCCGAAGGTTGCCATGAACAGGATGATATCAGGCTGGTTCACCAGCGGCCGCAGCACGAACCGTTCCGTGCTCCAGGCCAGAACATACATCACGCCGATGGTCAGGATCAGCGCCAGCAGCGCCGGAACCCCCTTCTCATAGAGGCCCACCAGCGTCAGCGCGGCAAACACCACCATGATGCCTTGCGCGAAATTGAACACGCCCGAAGCCTTGAAGATCAGCACGAAGCCGAGCGCGATCAGCGCATAGAGAACGCCGGCGACCAGCCCCTCCCACAGCGTCTGAACCAGCAGGTCAGGCGCCTGGACCATCTGCAGGAAGGGATCGATGAAAACGTTGTAGAGCATGCCCGCCCCCTCAGTGCCCGACGCCGAGATAGGCGGCGATGACGGTCGGATCGGCCTTGACCTCGGCCGGCGTGCCGTCGGCAATCTTGCGCCCGTATTCGAGCACGACCACGCGATCGCTGAGGTCCATCACCACCCCCATGTCATGCTCGATCAGCGCAATCGTCGTGCCATACTGGCTGGAGACATCGAGAATGAAGCGGCACATGTCCTCCTTCTCCTCGAGGTTCATGCCGGCCATCGGCTCGTCCAGCAGCAGCAATTCCGGTTCCATCGCCAGCGCGCGCCCCAGTTCAACCCGCTTCTGCAAGCCGTAGGGCAGCTTGCCCACCGGCACCTTGCGGATGTGCTCGATTTCAAGAAAGTCGATGATCTCCTCGACGAACTTGCGGTGCTCGACCTCCTCGCGCATCGCCGGACCATGCCGCCACACCTGCCAGAAGAACGGCGTGCGCATCTTCAGCGTGCGGCCGACCATGATGTTGTCCAGCGTCGTCATGCCCTTGAACAGCGCCACATTCTGGAAGGTGCGGGCGATACCCTGGCTTGCCGCCACATAGGGGCGCATCTTCTCGCGCTTGACACCCTTGTAGGTGATCGCCCCTTCCTGGGGATGGTAGAAGCCGTTGATGACATTGAGCATCGACGTCTTGCCGGCCCCGTTTGGCCCGATGATGGCGCGGATCTCGCCCTTGCGGATATCGAACGACACATCGGTGATGGCCTTGACCCCGCCGAAGCGCAAGGACACGTTGTCCACCGCCAGCAGCACATCGCCGCGCTCGATCCCAGCCTGCGGGCTCATGCCGCCTTCTCCTCGATCACCGGATAACAGTTGAGGTCGGCGACCCGCACACGACCCGAAATCGATCCCTTGCGGCCATCCTCGAACGTCACCTGAACCGAAATGTCCGCCTCCTTCGACCCGTCGTAGAGCGCCGTGACCAGCGGCTCGTATCGTTCGGCGATGAAGCCGCGGCGAACCTTCTGCGTGCGGGTCAGTTCGCCATCGTCGGCGTCGAGTTCCTTGGGCAGGATCAGGAAGCGGGCGATCTGCGCACGCGCCATCATCGGTTCTGCGGCCAGCGACTTGTTGATCTCGTCCATGTGCCCGGCAATGATCTTGTAGACATCCGGATGGTTGGCGAGTTCCTGATACGAGGCATAGGCCACATTATGCCGTTCGGCCCAGTTGCCCATCGCCGTCATGTCGATGTTGACGAACACGGTGACGAAATCCTTGCCCTGACCGAAGGCGACCGCTTCCTTGATATTGGGAAAGAACTTGAGCTTGTTCTCGATGTATTTCGGCGCGAACAAGGCGCCTGAAGCGAGCTTGCCGACATCCTTGGCCCGGTCGATGATGCGGATATGCCCGGTCTTGTCGTAAAAGCCGGAATCGCCGGTGCGGACATAGCCGTCAGGCGTCATCGTCTCGGCAGTCTTTTCCGGCTCCTTGAAATAACCCTGGAACATGCCGGGTGACTTGTAGAGCAGTTCGCCATCCTCGGAGATCTTGATATCGACATTCGGCGCGGGCGGCCCGACGGTATCGGCCCTGATCTGCCCGTCCGGCTGGCAGGTGACATAGAGGAAAGCCTCGGTCTGTCCGTAGAGCTGCTTCAGGTTAAGCCCGATCGACCGGTAGAACGAGAACAACTCCGGCCCGATCGCCTCGCCGGCGGTATAGCCGACACGCATCTTGGAAAATCCCATGACGTTCTTGAGCGGGCCATAGACCAGCCATTCGCCGAGCTGATAATGCAATCGGGCGCCCAGCGGCACTGTCTCGCCGTTGAGGATCTTCTCGCCCCATTGCTTGGCCACGCCGATGAAGTGATGGAACATCCGGCGCTTGAGCGGTCCGGCGTCCTCCATGCGGATCATGATGCGTGTCAGCATGCCTTCGAACACGCGCGGCGGGGCGAAGAAGAAGGTTGCCCCGATCTCGCGCCGGTCATCGACCGCAGTCTCGGGACTTTCCGGACAATTGACGCAGAAGCCGGCGACCAGCGCCTGCCCGTAGTTGAGATAATGGTCGCCCACCCAGGCGAGCGGCAGATAGGCGATCACCTCGTCGGTATCGCTGAGCTTGTCGAACTTGACCGTATCGGAACAGGCATTCACCGACCCGCCCGCCGACAGCATCACGCCCTTGGATCGTCCGGTGGTCCCGGATGTGTAGAGCATGATGGACAGGTCGTCGGCCTTGCCGGCAGCAATCGACCGGTCGATGGCGCCGCGCACGTCCGGCCCCTCCTGCTGCATCACTTTGCCGCGCGCGATGATGGCGGAAATCGGATGCAGGTGGCTGTGGTCGTAATCCCTCAGCCCGCGCGGTTCATCATAAAGGATGTGTCTCAGGCGCGGCACGCGATCGCGCACCGAAATCAGCTTGTCGACCTGTTCCTGATCCTCGACTGCCGCCATCACCACCTCGGCATGATCGAGCACATAGGCCATCTCGTCGGCCACGGCATCGGCATAGACCGGGACCGGCACCGCCCCGAGGCACTGCGCCGCCATGATCGACCAGTAGAGCTTGGGCCGATTGGTCCCGACGATGGCGATCTTGTCACCACGCTTGAGACCAAGATCAGTCAGCCCGACCGCATAATCGCGAACGATGTCGAAGATCTCTGCCCAGGTCCAGCGCTGCCAGATGCCGGCTTCCTTGAAGCGCATTGCCGGTCGGCTGCCGCGAACCCTGGCATGATGTGCCAGCCATTTCGGAAACGTGTCGCGCGACGCAGCGGTCGTGTCAGACAAGTTGAGCCTCCCTGAACAGAATGCAACGGGTCGCGCCGCCGGCGCTCCCGTCTGATTTGCCGGCAGACTTGCAGCAACGCGCGCTTGATGCAAGCCCGGGCTTGACAGACACCAGGGCTTGCGGCTCTTACACTACCGGATTGGTTCAGGTTTCGAACCGCTGCAGCCTTGCCAGGTCCCGGACGGTCATGCCGCCTGCCTCCATGGCAATCAGTCCGGCTGCTTCCAGCGCCTGCAGGGACTGATTGGCGCTCTGGCGCGACAAGCCGCACAGCAGTCCGATCTCTTCTTGCGAAATGCGGATATGACTGCGCGCTTTCGGATAGAACACTGGATTGAACAGCCAGACGATGGTGCGCGCCAGCCGTTCCGTTGCATTGAGCGTTCGGTCGAATTCGACCTGTGCCATGAACTGGCTCAGCCGCTCGTTGAAGTGCCGGACAAGGAAGCGGTTGAACCCGACCGAATGTTCGAACAGCCACAGGAAAGTCGCCCGGTCGAGCAACGCCAGCCGGCAGTCACGCAAGGCCACCACGTCATAGCGCCTCGGCTCGTTCTTGAGTAGGGATCCTTCGCCGAACCAGCCACCCTCGGCGATGCCGGCGAAGGTCATTGCCTTGCCGTTTCGGGTTACGGTCGAGAGTTTGAGCAGCCCCTCGGAGACACCAACCCAGCAATCGAGCCGGTCACCGAGGTGGCAGATATAGGTGCCCTTTGCAAACGTCTTCTCTGTAACACCGCGGGCCGCGCGGCTCCGCTCATCCGGAGTGAGGTCTCCGGACCAATGGGCAAGTCGGGCAAGGGCATCGCAGGCGATCACCGCGGCATTATCCTGAAGGCGGCCCGCCTTGTCACCCACGCAAAAAGGGGCATGGCCGGCCCTCGAAGGTCTTATCGCAGCCGGAACGAACCATGGCAGCCGGCGCAGGCCGCGCTGAGATTTGCCGCCGCCGCTGCCATTGTCTTCCAATCGGCTGCGCTGGGCGGCGTAACGGCAGCTTCGCCCGCTTCGGCCACCGCATTGGCGGCGCGATGCATCGCCTGGCCCATCATGCGGAATTCGGGCGGCACGAACTGAGCCGGATTCGGGGCGCCCGGCGGATGATTTCCCATGACTCCAAGGCCGCTGCGGGCAAATGCCGCCGCTTGCTTGAAGTTGCCCTCGCCGATCCGCGCCATGAGCGTGGCGAGCTGTTCGAGATGCCCGCGCATTTCGTAGCGCAGGAACGCGCGCACATCGGGCGGAATCTCGACGGCGGTGCGCGGATCGTCCGGCAACACAAAGCCCTGCGCGGCCATACCGCCATGCCCCGTGTGTCCCCCGGGGGATTGCGCCAGGGCGCTCGTCGAAAGAGCCAGCAAGACGATCTGAAGAGTGCGGCGCATGATGGCCTCCGGTTAATGAATTTTTTCTAATATAAGGATTGCTCCGAGCCTGTCACCGGCAATTCGGCCTGAGGGGTCAGACGCGGTCGGCCTGCGCCCTTGCACGTCGGAGCTTGGCCGCCTTCGCTAGAGCATTTTCAGTGAATTCCAATTCACAGAAAGTGCTCTATCTTTTTGTTTTTTCGCATTTTCTTAACGTGAACCAGAATCCACTTCGCTTGAAAATGCTCTAGATCACGCTCCCGTTTTGATGGACTCATCAAAACGAGAGATAACGTGATCGATTACAGTAGTTTAGAGCATGCTTTTCGCGAAAACCCGTTTCCACTTTTTCGCAGCATGCTCTAGGGCCGTCGCCTGCGCAGCCCGCAATGCCGGGCCACACCAGCGCTTGAGGGCCTCGGCATCATCCAATGCCGGTTCGGGCAGGCTCCAGAAACTGCGTATCGTTCTGGTTGAACCATCCGGTGTCGTCATCGAGAATGGACGACACCCCGCCGCCGCGAACGCGGCCTCCGTGTCCGCATCGGCTTTCAGCCAGATCGTTCCGAAGGCGCTGATGGCAAAACAGGCTGTGCCGACATAGATCCCATGGCCGGAAAACATCCGCCGGACATTGACCTTGGCGAAGGGCGCGAAGAAATCCTCCAGATCGGCCGGCGACATCGTTATTCCGCCGCCGCGCGCAGCGGAGGCCCGTCGCCGCCGGCACGATAGCGCTGCATCAGCCTTTCATGCTCGCGACGCGCCGCCTCGATATGCCTGTCCTTGACATGCCCGAAGCCGCGGATCTGCTCCGGCAGGCTGGCCAGTTCGACAGCGACAGCGTGGTTGCCGGGGCCCAGCGAACGGGAGAACTCGTCGAGCAGCACCTCGTAATCGGCGATGAGCTGGCGCTCGGTCCGCCGTTCGGCTGTCCGCCCGAACGGATCGAAGGCCGTGCCGCGCAGGCCCTTCAGCCGCGCCAGCACCTTGAGCGCCCGCATCATCCATGGCCCGAAACTCGATTTCATCGGCTCGCCCGTCGATGGATGCCTGCGGTTGAGCAAGGGCGGCGCCATGTGGAAGGTGAAGCGCATGTCACCTTCAAAGATCGCGTTCACCTGCTTGAGGAAAGAGCCGGAGGTATAGAGCCGCGCCACCTCGTATTCGTCCTTATAGGACAACAGTTTCGCATACGAGCGCGCCACCGCCTCGGTCAGGCGGGTGGAGCCGGGCATACGCGCCTCTTCCGCTGCGCGGATCACCTCGACCCGCCTGCGATAGGCCAGCGCATAGCCTGCATTCTGATAGTTGGTCAGGAATTCCATGCGCCGCTCGATCAATCCGTCGAGCCCCTGGCTGAAGGTCTCCTGCCGCGTCGGAGGAATGGTCTCGTCGATCAGCCTGCGAATCGAGGCCATGTCATGCAGCGCCACCCGCCCCCAGCGGAACGCGGCGAGATTCATCTCGACCGATTCCTGGTTGAGCCGGATCGCCTGTTCGATCGCCGCAGAAACGAGCGGCACGGCGCCACGCTGAAATGCATAGCCCAGCATGAACATGTTCGCCGCAAGCGTATTGCCGAACAGGCGCGCGGCCATGGCGGTGGCATCGACGAAATCGGCCCGCCCCTCTCCTGCCGCTTCACGGATGGAGCGTTTCAGCCGTTCGGCCGGCAATTGGTAGTCGGGCTTGCGGGTAAATTCGCCCGAGGCAACCTCGGCGGTATTGACCACCGCCACCGTTTCCCCCTGCCGCATCGCTGCCAGCACCTTGCGCGATCCGGACACCACAAGATCGCAGCCTAGAATGAGGTCGGCTGAGCCCGCCTCGACACGGATGGCATGAATGTCTTCCGGGCTCCGGGCGAGACGGATATGCGAAAACACCGCACCGCCCTTCTGTGCCAGCCCCGCCATGTCGATCATGCCGCAGCCGCGCCCCTCCAGATGCGCCGCCATGCCGAGGATTGCCCCCACCGTCACCACACCGGTGCCGCCGACGCCGGTAACGATGCAGGACCAGGGATCATGGTCGAGATCACGGAATTCCGGTTCCGGCACGGAGGGGATTGCCGCCATTCCGGCAATCGAAGCCGCTTTCTTCAGCCGCGCACCCTCAATGGTGACGAACGACGGACAGAAGCCTTCAAGACAGGAGAAGTCCTTGTTGCAATTGGACTGGTCGATGCGCCGCTTGCGGCCGTATTCGGTCTCCAGCGGCTGCACCGAAACGCAATTGGATTTCTTGCCGCAATCGCCGCAACCCTCGCAGACCAGTTCATTGATGATGACGCGCTTATCTGGATCAGGATAGAGCCCGCGCTTGCGCCGGCGGCGCTTTTCGGCGGCACAGGTCTGGTCATAGATCATGACAGTGACACCGGGGATTGCGGCCAGCTCCTTCTGCACCGGCATCAGCTCCGAGCGATGATGGAAACTCACCCCCGGCGGCCATTTGGCCTCGGCGCCGTATTTGTAAGGATCATCAGAAACCAGCGCGATGCGTTCGACACCCTCGGCACGCACCTGCTGAGCGATCCGCCAGGGCGTCAGCGCGCCCTCATGGGTCTGCCCCCCGGTCATCGCCACGGCATCGTTGAACAGGATCTTGTAGGTGATGTTGGTCTTTGCCGCGATCGCCCAGCGGATCGCCAGCGAACCGGAATGGTTGTAGGTGCCGTCCCCGAGGTTCTGGAATACGTGGTTGCGCGTCGAGAAGGTTGATTCGCCGATCCAGTTGGCGCCTTCCCCGCCCATCTGGGTGAAGCCTTCCGTTTCCCGATCCATCCACTGCACCATGTAGTGACAGCCGATGCCGGCATAGGCGCGCGCGCCTTCCGGCACCACCGTGGACGAATTGTGCGGACATCCCGAACAGAAATACGGCACACGCGCCGCCACTTCCGCGATCCGTGCCAGCCCTGTCTGCGCCTGCCTGAGCCCGGCGATCCGGGCCCTGATCTCTTCGTTGGGTTGCCGTGCGATCAGCCGCTCGCCGATGGCGATGGCAATATCGTTGGGATCAAGCGCGGCGGTGACCGGAAACAGCCATTGCCCGCCCTCATCGCGTTTGCCGACGACGACCGGCTGATTGGCCGAGCCATACAGCTCCTCACGCACCTGCACCTCGATCAGCGAACGCTTTTCCTCGACGACCATGATGGTATCGAGCCCGCGTGCGAAATCCTTGAGTTCCTCCGGGTCGATCGGCCACGGACAGGCGATCTTGAACAGCCGGATACCCAGTGTCTGCGCCCGGCCTGCATCGATGCCGAGACTGGCCAGCGCCGCCCGCGTATCGAGATAGCTCTTGCCGACGGTGATGATGCCGATCCTCGGCTTGGCTCCCCCGGAAAAGACCATCTGGTTGAGGCCGTTGGCGCGCACATAGGCCAGCGCCGCCTCGCGCTTGAACTCGTGCAGGCGTCGCTCCTGTTCGAGGAAGTTGTCGCGCGGCCGGATGTTCAGCCCGCCATCCGGCATCGGATAATTGCCCGGCGTCAGGATCGACACCCGCTCCAGCGAACCGTCGACGGAAGCGGTTGATTCGACATTGTCCTTGACCGCCTTCAGCGCCACCCATACCCCGGCAAACCGGCTCATCGCATAGGCGTGCTGGCCATAGTCGAGGATTTCCTGCACCCCGGCCGGGTTGAGGATGGGGATCATCGTATCGACGAAGTTGAACTCCGTCTGATGCGCGTTGGTGGAGCTTTCGGCGGTGTGGTCATCGCCGGCGAGCGCGATCACCCCGCCATGACGCGACGTACCGGCCATGTTGGCATGGCGGAACACGTCACCGGTTCGGTCGACGCCCGGCCCCTTGCCATACCACAGCGCGAAGACGCCATCGTATCTGCCCTCGCCGCGCATCTCCGCCTGCTGGGTGCCCCAGCAGGCAGTGGCGGCAAGATCCTCGTTGAGCCCCGGCTCGAACCGGATCGGCGCCGCAGCGATCTCACGCCGAGCACGGATGAGTTGCTGGTCGAGTCCGCCGAGCGGCGAGCCGCGATAGCCGGAGACGAATCCCGCCGTGTTCAGCCCGGCCCGCCGGTCGCGCTCGCGCTGCATCAGCAGCATGCGCACGATGGCCTGCGTGCCGGAAAGAAAGACCTCGTTTTTCGACAGATCGTATTTGTCGGCAAGGCTGACCTGCCGCAAGGCGAGAGGCAATTCCATCGCATCCTCCCTGACGCGGCCCTGTCCTGTCGGGCCTTTCACGGGCCGAATCGCTTCGGCGCATTCTTCCCGTGTTTCCGTCTTTCGTATATGTCAATAATACTTACCTAAAACGCCGTGTCAAGCGACCGCGACCGAGTGGCGCGCTCCGCAGGCGCTGCCATCCCCTGCGCGAAAGGGCCAAATCAGTATAGGATCAGGCATATCCGGGCGCCAGGTCGACCCCGGACTCTGATTTTATAAATGCGATTGCGGGGCGATCATGATTGCGCATGGGCAGGGCGGCAGGACGAGACCGGGGGGCATGCAGGCCCCCGGTCGCTGGCGGAACAGGCGTGCGTTTAGGGGCGGTCCGGACAGCGGATGGGACACGCCGGCGGCGTTTGCCGGAAGGCTCGCCCCTCTCCGGCCCCGCTCCGTGGCAGCGCCGGATTGGGGGCGCGCGGCATGAAAGCCTTGTTCTGGAGCCTTGGGTTGCTGATCGGCCTGCCAATCCTCGCGCTGGCGGGATGGATTGGCGTCGGCTGGGTCTATATGCGGGCGACCGAGGTTGATCACCGCTTCCGGTTGACCGTGGAAATCACGACGCCAGATGGGGTTCGAAGCGCCTCAAGCGTTATCAACGTGAACCGGACTGACATCAAATGGATGCCGCTCAGCGGGATCGCTAACCGGTTCAATCACACGATCACCGGCGAAGCGGTGTTCGTCGATTTCGGCTCTGGCCGTCATGCCATCGGCCTGTTGGCGCACGGGCCAAGGGCTGAGGATAGTGACACGATGATCACTCTCTGGGTGCAGGCCTATGCCGGTTTCATGCAGCGGGGCAATGAGGATATCTGGCGCGGTCGCCGTAAGCTCGAAGGCATTGTAGAACTCGCGCCGGAACTGGTGCCGACGATAGTGACCTTCACCGACCTTGCCGACCCGGCGAGCGCGAAGGTGGTCTACGCCACGGGGCGCGACATCCGGTTCGTGCCGGATTCCCCCGGCAGCAGCAGCGGTGCCTACGGCGACTTCGGCCCCCTCGTCATCGACCGCTTCGAAGAGACCTTCGGAAAAGGCTACGCCCTCAAACGCGTCACCATCGAAATGACAACCGACCCCATAACGACCGGGATCGAGGGGAAGATCAACTGGATCGGCGACTACGCCAAAGAAACGACGTTCGAACGCCTCCTGCGCGGAAACGCAGGCGGTTCAAGTCTCATGCCTGGACGAAATTTGAAAAGGAGCTGACGAAATGGTTATATCGAAAGACCTGTTTCTCGCCATTCTCGCAATGGATTCCTACAACCGTGGATACCTGCCAGGAGTTGTGTTGCCGGGATCGGCGGCAACGGGAATTGGAAATGCGACACTTCGAACGGACGCGCAGCCGCAGGACTACGAAGCCGCCTCGTTCTTCGCGCAGGCCTATACGCTGACCGGGAGCTATGCCGACGCGAGCGGCGGGCCCGGCCTCTCCGCCGGCCAGACGGTGATTTCATGAGAAGGGGCGAACGAGCCGCCCGCCACAGGTCTGACGAGCGATCGCCATGCACCTGCCGCTTGCAGGAACGGGAATAGATACTAGATTCAGGAGAAAGCCTTGCAGGAAGAGGGCGCAGCATGAACGCGAGACGAAGCGGACCCCTGTGCGGCTGGACCCTTGCCGCAGCCCTGATCGCGGCGGCCCCGGCTGCGGCCCATCCCCATGTCATGGTCACCGCCCGCAGCGCGCTGGTGATGGACGCCGGCAAGGTCACCGGCGTGCGCCATTCATGGATCTTCGATGAAGCCTATTCGGCCTATGCCACCATGGGATTTCCCAAGGAGAAGGACGGCAGCTTCGCCCGCAGGGAACTCGACGATCTGGCCAGGCTCAATGTCGAATCGATGGGCGAGTTCAAGTATTTCACCTCGCTCAAGCAGGGCCGGACGGAGCTTGAGTTCGCCGCCCCGCCACCGGGCTACCGGCTCGAACACAACGGCAAGGCACTGGTGCTGCACTTCCTGCTGCCGCTCAAGACGCCCGTCGTCGCCGACAGTTCCATCGCGCTGCGGGTCGACGACGAGAGCTTCTTCGTCGCCTTTTCGTTTGCCGAGGATAATCCCGTGATGATCGAGGGCAATCCAGGCTCCTGCAAGCTGGAGATGAAAAAGCCGCAGAAGAGCCTTGGCAGTGCCGATCTCTCGCGTCTTTCCGAAGACATGTTCGCCAATCTGAAATCCGGTTTCACCGACCAGTTCGCCACCACCATCCGCCTTGCCTGCGCCAAATGATCCGCCGGCCTGCCGTCTTCTCCGCCGTGGCGGCCCTCGTGCTGGCTGCTGTCTGTCTGGCCTGTGCCGAGACCGTGCTGGCCCAGGGGACCGGCCGCGCACCGTTCGGCATCGGC
>ERZ761609.973-NODE-973-length-28473-cov-53.258920_pt1 | contig 28473 bp, 18 predicted proteins | sample MGYA00511163_ERZ761609 | MGnify/ENA primary metagenome ERZ761609 (study PRJEB28899, sample SAMN02445070) | bioreactor sludge metagenome | biome: EBPR sludge | place: Australia: Brisbane, Thorneside Wastewater Treatment Plant | collected 2011-12-16 ... | reverse complement strand
AGCGCCACGAGACTGTGGCGCCGCGAGGCCGCGGCCCGGCCGGCGGGCACCGGATCGACCACGGCGAAGGACCGGGCCACGCCGCCGGCGACATTGTTTCCCGGGAAGCGATCATCGGGATGGTGCACACGACCGGCCAGGGTGAATGAAGGGAAGGTGGCCGGGCCCAAACGGAGAAGCACTTCGCCGTAGACACTCTGCCCGGTGTCGATCGAACCCGAATAGAGGCAAATGACAGTTTTCTGGCCGGGTTCGCAGGTCCATCCTGGGCGTGTACCGGGCTGGTGGAAGGTGGCGCCCGCGGGCAATTCAATGGTCACCTGGGCAGGGCCGCTGGTGGGCGCGCCGCCCACATTGGAAACGATGAAGGTGATGTTGGCGAACTGCATGAACGAGGGGTTGGGCAGGAAGAAGGCGATCGCAAGATCGGGGAAGTCCCGGGCCGGGCGGCTTTCGGGGGCCTGCTGGAGGGTGTTGCCTTCAAGACCGAGAGCGCCGGTGAGATTATCGCCCCAGGCATAGAGCGCGCCGTCGTCGCCAGCGGCGAGCGAGGTGCTTTCGCCGGCCGCGACAAACGAGACTGGACCGGGCAGCAGGCTGCGGACCGGCGACGGCCGGTCACCGGTGGCAGCGATGCCCAACTGGCCGCGGTCGTTCGCGCCCCAGGCCCAGACCACGCCTTCGAAGGTCAGGGCGAGGCTGTGGGACCGGCCCGCCGCGATGGCCACGATGCGCCCACTGACGGGGCCAACGCGGACGGGTGTGGCGCTGTCGGCAGTTGAGCCATTGCCGAGTTGGCCGCGGTCGTTGGCGCCCCACGCCCAGAGAGTTCCGTCCTGGCTCAAGGCGAGACTGTGGGCCTCTCCGGCAGCGACGGCCAGAATCCCGTTCAGTCCCTGGACGGAAGCGGGTGCGAGGCGTGATGCGGGACCGTCTGCGCCCAACTGTCCGCGGGTGTTGTCCCCCCAAGTCCAAACAGAGCCGTCAGTAGTGGCGGCGAGACTGTGACGCAGCCCTGCAGCGACTGTGTGTGCATCCGGAATCTCCCGGACCCGGACAGGAGACTGGCTGTGGTCGCGAGTGCCATCACCGAGTTGGCCGGCGTCGTTCAGTCCCCAGGACCACACGGCGCCTCCGGACTCGACGGCCACGGTATGCCAGCCGCCGGCGGCGACGGCAGAGACCTGTTGAAGCAGGGTGACCGGGGCGGGCGTGGTGCGGGCGGCTGTCGCCCAGTCGCCGCGCTGCCCGAAGGTGTTGTCGCCCCAGGACCAGAGAGAGCCATCGCGCTTGAGTCCGTGGCTGTGGGCCTGGCCGGTGGTGGTGCGGGCAAGGCCGGAGAAGTCCTCGATTCGTGCCGGGAGAAGTCGTTCGCCGGCACCGGTGTCACCGAGCTGGCCGCGATCGTTTGGACCCCACGCCCAGACCGAACCATCGCGCTGCACCGCGAGGACATGGGCCGAAACGGCCACAGTCTCCACGTCGCTGATACCGGGGACCACGGCCGGCAGCGAGGCGTGCTGCGCTTCGCCAAGCCACTCGCGGGCCTGACGTCCGCCCCAGAAATGGACCTGGCCCTCGGCGGTGGCGGCCACCATGGCCGCAGTGCCCTGCGAGAGCGCGACAGCCACAATGCCGTGGAGTCCGGGGACGGGAGCGGGCGTGCTGGTCTCGCTCCCGGTGGGGTCGTTCAGGGGCGCGGCGGGAGTAGTCCCCCAAGTCCACACGGTCCCATCGGAGAGCAGGGCGATGGAAGTGGCGGTTCCGGCACCGGCGGCCACGACGCGGGCGGGAAGGGTGGTCTGAACCGGCGCCAGTTGCGGCTGACGGCTGTCAACGCCCAATTCACCCGCGGCATTGCCGCCCCAGGCCCAGAGTGAGCCATCGGCCCCCACGGCGAAAGTGTGGGTGGCGCCACCGGCGATCGCGGCGACACCCGTCAGGCCGCTGACGAGCACCGCCGCCGCCCGGCTTTCCGTGGTTCCGTCACCGAGTTGACCGGCATCATTGCGCCCCCAGGCCCAAACGGTTTCGTCCCCGGCGATGGCGAAGGAGGAGTGGTATCCCGCGCCGAGGGCCACGATGGGCCCGAGTCCCGGCACCAAGGCGGGCTCCAGGCGACCGGCCGGGTCGCCATCCCCGAGTTGGCCGTGTTGGTTGGCGCCCCAGGCCCAGACGAGTCCGCCGGCCGTGAGGGCGAGGCTGTGGGACTCGCCCGCCGCGATGGCGACGACTCCGCTGAGCGCTTCGATTTCAAATGGTTCGCTGCGGGGAGCGCGGGATCCATCGCCTAACTGTCCGTCACCATTGAGGCCCCAGGCCCAGACGCGGCCGGACGTGGTCAGCGCCAGACTGTGCATGGCGCCAGCGGCGACGGCGGAGACGGGGGGCAATCCCTCGACCGCGCTCTCCGGATGGGCGCCTGTCCACTGATATACGGTTCCGTTGGTAGCGATGCGGAGTCCGTGGTGGCGGCCGGCGGCGAGCCCGGACCCGCCGGTGGCAGTCGCGGCTGCTCCGAGGATGTGCCCCACGCCGGAGCCGGCGAGCAGAAGAGCGATGATCGGGACTAACTTCTTCAAAGCGGCCTCCCGCTAAACAGGCATTCAGGCATTAATCCGCCGCGGGCGTCGGGGGTTACGCGCATATACAGACCGGATTATCGTCAATCGACTTCAGAATAGCTCACTTTGACTCGAATCTGAGTGCCACCGGGCCACGGGGAGCGTTCGGGCGTTCTGTGGGAAGTTGAACGCCTGGGACCCAATGGACCTGATTCAACAATGGCTGGCACCGAATAGTAGGCATCTGAACGGTTCTTTTTGGGGGAGTGGCGCCAGGGGAGAGGGGGGGCGTCGGACGCGGGTGGCTCCTCTTTCTCGAACGGCAACTGGACCAAACCGGCGGAACCCCGCCCGCGCTGCCGGCGTCCACATAACCGATGCGGATTCTCCTTCTGGTCACGCTCTCGATTTCCGCTTGCGCCGCGCAGGTCAAACTGACCATTGCCGTTCCCGATGGCCGGACTTCCTTTTACCTGGACGAGACCATCCCGGTCGTCCTTACTTTCGAAGGTTTGATCGAAAAGACCCATTTCGTACGGATCAGCGCGGTGAACCGGCCCGATCAGTCTCCCGGTCTGGACGAATTTACCCTCGACCCTGCCGAGGGAGTCGAAGAGCCCCTCGCGCACTGGCCCGGGGCGAGCAAGGGCGTCGCCGGTTCCTCCGGCCACTGGTCGCGCTTCGCGCCGAAAGTCGAAGTCACCCTGCATCTGAATGAGTGGTTCCGCTTCCGGGCGCCCGGCCGCTACACCGTTCAGCTCAAGACCAGGCGCGCCCAGAAGTACACAAAAGGTACTCAATTCGAGCCGCTTCCGCTCGAATCCAACCCCATGGAGATCGAACTGCGCGCGCCGCCCGCGGGCTGGGCCGCGGAGACCGTCGCCCGGGCGGTGGCCACCCTGGAGAAGCACCAGCCGGAGGCGGTGAACCCGGAGGTGGAACAGGCCCGGCTTGATCTCAAGTACCTGGGCACGCCCGGGGCCGCGCGGGCCCTCGCCCGCCACTCGACCCGCTCGAACTCGCCCGCGTTCCAATCCGCCCTTCGCATGTCGCCCCACCCCAAGGCGGCCCTTCAGGAGATGGAACGATTGCTCCCGGACGCGCAGACGCCGATCCGTATCGGGTGGCTGTATATGCTGTCCGAACTGGCATCCCGGGTCGAGCAGCCGGAAACCCGGCCCGGCCCCCGGATCGATGCCCGCTACCTCGCCCTCGTGCAGTCCGCCCTCCCGAAGAAGGAGGGCGCAGCCCGCTTTGCCACCGCCGCCACCCTGTTTCACCTTCGCGCGCCCGTCCCCCCGGATCTGCTCCGCGAGATCTACCTGTCGTCCCCCGCCGCCACCGTCGATAGTCAGTACAGCCTCCTCACCTCCCTCTGGCCCATCGTGGCTTCCCCGGAAATCGGACCCTTTCTCGACTCGATGCTGCCGAATGCCCGGGGCCACGTCCGCCGGGTCATCTACCAGCGCCTTCACGAAATCGACCCCGAAACCACCCGGCGCCGGCTGATCGACGATCTGCGCCAGAGGCCTTTCGATTACGGGTTTTTCACCACCGAACTCCCGCTCCCGGCCGGCGAACTGCCCGAACTCGATGAAAGGCTGATTGAGCTGATCGAGACGCAGAATCCACCGTGGCTGTTCATTGCCCGCTTCGGCTCCCGCAACCTCCTGCCGGCCGTGCTTGCCGCTCTCGACCGCCACCCGCCGGTTTGCAACTATGAACCCTTCCTGTATCTCATCCGGTTCGACGCGGAAGGGGCCCGGCGCCGCATTGAAGCCCTCCGGAGCCAGAAGGAGCCCATCTGCTGGTCCTTCGGCATCCCCGGCAATCCCGGGCATGTCCTGTCCGAACCGCTCGAAGACTTTCTGATCGACGAACTCGCCGCCGGGGATTCGAAGCGCCGGACCTACGCCGCCATGACGCTGTTTGGCCACGGCTCCGCCCGTGCGCGGCAACCCCTCTGGAGCGCGATGGAGCGGTGGCGCGCGTCCATCACCGATCCGTCCGCCCCGCTTCCGGTCGAGGCGAGCGACGAAGAGACCTACCTTGCCATGGCCATCAGCGGAGGCCCTGGCTGGGTGGCCACCCCCGCCGACCTCGACCGCCTCCTCGCTCTCAGCGTCTCCGAATCCCGTCGCAACAACATCCGGAGCCACCGCGACTCCCTGGGCAGACCCGTCCAACTTCACTACAGCATCACGACTCACTTCGGCGAGATCGGTCTCGGTTCGCAGTCGTTCTCCCTGGACAGCGGCCTTCGCGAGCGCCTTCTGCTGTACCCGCCCGAGCGCGAGTTCGTCCTGCGCCTGGCCCACCGCCAGACGTGGTTCATCCAGCGGCTGGAATCCCGCCTCCAGACCATCTTCGACGAAGCCGGACGGAAGCTCAGGATCGAGGATGAATTGCCCAATGTGCGCTGATCCGCCGCCGGAGTGGCGGGCGGAGTTGGGTTCAGGGAGTCGAGGTGCAGTCAGAACACAGTGCGCTGGCGAAGTGAATGGCGTTCCAGGCGCCGGATCGTCCGCATAGCGCCGGGGGTGGAGGACGGTTACGGCGCCGGGCGGCGGAGTTCGAAACCGCGGAGGACGACGTAGGCGATCAGGGCGAAAACGAAGAAGACGAGCAGCATCCAGGCGACGCTCTGCATGGTGCCGATGATGGTCCGGTAGATCTCGAGGATCCACCGTTCGAGGTTCAATTCGAGGATGTGCCGGGAATCGTTCTGGGGGCTGACGAAGCGGTCCAGCGAATGGATGCGCACGCCGCCGGAGATGCCGACCACATAGATGGCGAAGGCGAGGTAGCGGTGCCAGGCCGAGGCGAGTTCCTCCGCGACGAGGCGGAGCAGGATTTTGCCGATGGGTTGGTCGAATGCCCTGTTGATGAGCAGGCAAACGGCCGCGGAGACGGTCAGAGTGACGATCAGGAGCCAGATGAACACGGGGTTCACCTCCGGTTGATTGGAGGAGGTCAGCGTGCGCCGGGTTCCAGGAATTTCGGATGTGGTGGTGGGAATCAGGGGGTGGGCGATGCCCTGAGGGATCAGGGCGGGGCTCCGCGGATGACCGGGAGATGGGTTAAGTTAGAACCTTCGCGCCATGACGATTCAGGTATCCGGACGATCACTTTTTCTGAAAATGCTGCTGAGCCTGCGAAAGCCGGGGCGGTGGGCGTGGGCGGTCTGGACGCTTGCCGCCTGGATGGCGGCGGGGCAGACGGCTGAGCCGGTTTACGAACACCGGGTGGTGGTGGCGACGACGTCGCTGGATCGTGAGCGGGACGTGGAGGAGAGTCTCGCCCGGAATGTGAACGAATTGGCGGCGCTGGGCTTCGAGGCCGGGGCCTTCGTGGGCGGGCATGGCGCGCTGCTGGACCGCCTGCTGGACCGTCGCGCTTATGTGCCGGGGCAGGTGGACCATGGCGGGCATGTCTTCGTCATCATGAACCGCCCGTTGCAGCGGCCCGTGCCTGCGCGCGAGTACCGGCTTCTTCATGTGCGCGGGCCGCTGGGCGTGGAAGAGATTGCCGCCCGCTATGGACGCGAGGGCTTCCGGTTGACGATCACGGCGTGGGAGGGGGAGTATTTTCACGGGGCTTTCGAGCGGGTGGGGGAGGGAGAGCGGGTGGAGTACCGGGTGTTCCGGACGGCGCGGCGGCGCGGTTGGCCGCAACAGATGCTGGAGGATCCGGAGGTGAAGATGCGGATCCGGCGGGTGGTCCCGCTGACGCTGGATTCAGCGCTGGTGGAACTGGGGCCGCCCGCCGGGACGCCGGCGCAGTATGTCTGGGAGAGCGACGCGCCCCACCAGGGCTCACGACTCGAACAGAAGCTGAACGCGCGCGCGGCCGAGGGCTTCCGGGTGCAGATCGTGCGTCTGCGCGGCAATGTAGTGGACGTCGGTTTGCTGAAGCCGGCGGGCGCGACGGGACCAGGTCCGGCGCTGGATCTGGATGATGGCCCGTGGGGCGCCCCTTGCAGCCGGGGGAGGATCGCGGGCGCGGATGTATGGACAGATGGCGATATCTATTGCGTGTCGGAGGAACCGAAGAGCCCGGTGTCGAACCGGGGGCTGGACATGGTGGTGTCGCCGACGCCGGATGTCGGCGGACAACTGTTCTTTGGCCGGGTGGATTGCGGCATCCGTGCGCGGATGCGCAGCGGCAGGGCGATGGCGCTGCGGGTAGTGCGCGCGTACCAGATGGAGCGGGAGCTGAACCGGCGGATAGAGCCGGGCTACCGGGTAACGCGGGCGTTTGCGGGCATCCGGGAGGGTGGCGACGAGAGGCTGGTGTTCATGACGTCACGGCTGCCGGCGCCTTTCGTTGCTCCGGGTCAGGTGCAGGCTGCCGGGGGGGCGGCGGCGCCGTTGCTGGCTCAACTGGATGGCGTCGGTCAACAACTGCTGGCCGAACGGGAGCGCAAGATCAACGAGAGTCTGGCCAATGAATTGCGGTCGTTGAATGCGGACATTTGGGCCGAGATCAATGATGTGCGAGGGAACCGGCACGTGCTGCTGCTGGGTTGTGTGAGCACGCGGCAGGACCGCGAGCAGGCCGAGATCGCGCTGCGGAGCCTGCTGGTCCGGACGCCGTACGCGGATTTCCGGATTCGCAACGAGATGATCGTGCAACGGATCCGGTAGCGGGGCGGGTGTTGTGCCAGTTGCGGAAATGGCACAACGGGCGGTGCCGGGCGGGCGGAGGCGGTGCAATCTGGGGTCATGACGTTGAGTGTTTGGAAAAGTGTCATGGCCGGTCTGCTTTGCTGTGCGATTGGGACGGCGGGTATTCCAGAGGTTCCGGTGGTTCCCGCGGAGGCGCTGTCGATGCTGTTGCGGAAGAAGAGGGTGACGATCTGCCTGAAGGACACGCGCTGCGTGGAGGGGCGGTTCCGGAAGAGCGAGGCGGGGGTGATCGAGGTGCAGGAGAAGAGGCGGTTCGACGTGACGGCGCTGCCGCTGGAGGGGGTCGAGACGATTCGGTACCGGGGGAAACCGTCAGAGGCGGCGGAAAGGACGGCGATCGGGCTGAGCGTCGTGGGGTACACGTCGATATTCGTTGGGGTGAGGACATTGAACGAAGTGCTGGTGTCGAAAGGGACTTTGATGGTGGTGACGGGCGCGGTGGTGTCAACCGTGGTGAACGTGCGGCATCTGCTGCGGCCCAAGTTCATCACGTTGCGGATCGACCCTGGGTCGCTGGGTGCGAGGCGAGCGGTGCCGCCGGGGGAGTTGAGCCCGGCAGGATCGTAACGCCGGACGCGTGGGTGCTGTGATAGGATGTAGCCGGTCTTTTTCCAGAATGAGCTGGAAAATATGCGGCTGTTATTCGTCCTAATCCTGGTGGTGTTTCTGGTGAATGGCGTGGCTTCCGGACAGGAGGCGGCGGCGCGCTTCGATCGTGCGATTGAGGCGGGGGTGGAGGCGCGGGAGGAATTCGAGTTTGACGTGGCCTACGCGCAGTTCCTGACGGCTCTGGAGATTGCGGAGACGTTTGGCGAGAAGGACTGGCGGCTGGTGAAGGTGTTGGGGCACCTTGCGGAGTGTTGCCCGGAGGCTGCCGCATGCAGTTCGGCGAAGGGCAAGGAGTGGCTGGACCGGGCGATGCGTCTCCGGGCTGGAGCGATCGAGGCCAGCGAGGAAGCGGCGGCGGTTCTGGACCTGCTGGCGGAGGCGGCGACGGGGGCGGAGCGCTACGGCGAGGCGGCGGTGCTGTATCGGGAGGCTCTGGAGGTGCGCGAGGCCATTCATGGCCGCCATCACCGGAGCGTGGCGACGACGCACGCCGCGCTGGCGTGGATTTATCAGTATCAGAACAAGCCGGATCTGGCGAAGGAGACGATGCGGCAGGCCAAGGGGCGGATCGAGGGATCGACGCCGGAGGACCTGGAAGACCGGGCGCACCTGATGGAGGAGGCGGGGCGCCTCTACAACTTCATGGACGAGGAGGCCGAAGCGGCGAAGGAGTTTGAGCAGGCGATCGGGATTTACGAAGGGCTTTGGGGGGAGGCGGACCCACGGTTTATCGAGGTGCTGGAGCGCGTGGCGCGGGTGACGCGATGGTGGGAAGACGCGGCGCTGGCGGAACGCCTGCTGGGGCGGATCGTCCGGATTCAGTTGAAGACGCACTCGCGGGCGAGCGAGGCGTACTACGAAGCGCTGTCCGGGCAGGCCGACTTCTATGACCGGAAGGACCGCTGGGAGGAGGCCGAAGCCACGACTGCCGCGGCACTGGAGGTTTTGGCGCTGTTGGGCCGGAATGACCTGGAGTCGGCGGAATGCGTGGCCCGGCTGGCGCGGGTCCGGATGAAGATGGGCAAGTATCCGGAAGCGATCGAGGCCGGGGAGCGGAACCTGGCCATTCGGATGGAACTGGCGACGGCGGAGGAGAGCGACGTCACTTCGGCGCATGAACTGCTGGCCCTGATCCATGCGCACACGGGGGACATCGAGGCGGCGCGGGGGCACTACGATGCCGTTGACGCAGCGACGCGGCGAGTTCAGCCGAAGCGCCTTGCGAAGCTCTCCGACGAACTCGGCAAGATCTATTCAGAGCAGGGGCAGTACGCGCAGGCGGCCGGGATGATCGAGACGGCGCTGGCGATCCACGAGGCCGACCCGGGCGAGGCGCGGTCGCTGCAGGCGGGCCGGATGCGGCAGTTGGCGCAGGTGTACCGGGCGATGGGCCGGAACGAGGACGCGACGCGCTTCGAGGGGATGGCGGCGCAGGCCGAGATGGAGGGGCTGTTCAAAAGAGTGGGCGAGAGGGGCGAGTGGAAGTATTTCTTGATTGGAATGGCGGTGTTTGCGGGATTTTTTGCGCTGATGGCGGCGGTGGCGGGCGTGCTCTGGTATTTCACGTCGCGAAGCGTGGACCGTGGACTGGATCCGCTCTTCGCGCCCCCGCCGGCGCCCGTTGCGGAGGCGATTGAAGCCGAGCCATGGCAGGCGGCCGGGCTGTTCGATCCAGAGACGGGACTTCCGGTTGCGCTGGCACCTGCGACGGCGGAGGTGGCCGAGGGCGGGCCGGGGCAGGTGGCCGGGCTGTTCGATCTGGACACAGGGCGCCCGGTTGTGCCGGCAGCACCGCCGTTGCCTGTCCACCGGTATCGCTTTCTTGGCGATGGGGGGACATTGTTTGAGATCCGGGTCCGGAATCTTCTGCTTTCGCTGCTGACGTTGGGCATTTACAGTTTCTGGGGGAAGGCGCGGGTGCGGCGGTATCTGTGCGGGCAGATTGAATTGCTGGAGGACCGGTTTGTGTTCCATGGCACGGGCCGGGAACTGTTGCTGGGGTGGCTGAAGGCGGTGCCGGTGCTGGCGTTTATCGTGCTGTTTCCGAATCTGCTGCCGCTGTTCTGGCAGACGCCGGCGGCGCTGTTGGCCGGGCAGATGGCGGTGTTCGCCGCGATCCTGGTGCTGGTGCCGGTGGCGAGCGCGGGGGCGTATCGATACCGGCTGAACCGGATGTCGTGGCGGGGAATCCGGTTTTCGTTCCGGGGGAGCACGTTCCGGTTCGTGCTGCTGTATCTCGGCGGCTATCTGCTGCTGTTGCTCAGCCTGGGGCTGTATTCGCCCTTCTTCCACATCCGGATCGAGCGCTACCTGTTGAACCATTCGTGGTTTGGGGACACGCGGTTTCGCTTCGATGGCCATGGGCGGCATCTGCTGTTGCCTTTCATTTGTGCCGGGCCGCTGGCATTAATGAGCTTTGGGATCTTCTGGCCGTGGTATTCCGCATTACGGTCGCGATATTGTTGGGCGCACACGACGGTGGCGGGAGCGCGCTTCCGGTGCACGGCGACAGGCGCGGGGCTGCTGGGGCTCTGGACGGGTAACTTCTTTTTGATTGTGGGGACGCTCGGGTTTGGGATCTCGTGGGCGACCGCGCGAACGTTGCGCTACTGGGCCAACCATCTGGAACTGGCCGGAGAACTGGCACTGGACACGATCCGCCAGGATGAACTGGCCGCCTCGGCCGTCGGGGAATCGTTCGCGGATTTCCTCGGCTTCGACTTTGGAGTGTAATCCATGAACGAGGCAATTACTCCCCTGGCTGCCCGCTTCGCCGCCGCGTATCTGGATGGCGTGCATCCAGTCCGCCATCCGGCGGTTGTCGAGCTGCGCGATGGCGCGCTGGAGGTTCGGGCCGGCGGACGGGCGGCGGAGTGGTGGCGATATGACGAACTCGAGGTGGCCAGCGACGGGAGTTATGGCGAACCGGTGCGGCTGCGCCGCCGGGAGGGCGGGCCGGGCGAGACGCTGTTGGTCGAGGACGAGACGTTTCTGGAGGCGCTGAGTCAGCACACGCAGGTAGAGTCGCATGCGCCGCCGCTGGCGGGGATCAAGGGGTGGCCGGCCGTGATCCTGACGTGCGCGTTGATCGCGCTGCTGGGTTCGGCGGCGTACTTCTGGGGTGTCAGCCTGCTGGCCCATTCGCTGGCGGCGATCACGCCGCCTTCGGTGGAGGCGCGGTTGGGCCGGGCAGTGGCCAATGTGTTCGCGCCCGCGAAGATGCGCTGCGACGACCCGGCACGCGAAGCGCTGCTGGATCGCGTGGCCCAGCCGTTGATTCGCGCGGCGGGGAGCGGCTACGAGTTCCGGATCATCTATACGACCCACGCCGAACCCAACGCGTTTGCCGCGCCTGGGGGCTATATCGTGGTCTTCCAGGGTCTTCTCGACCAGGCGGCGACGCCGGAGGAGTTCGCGGGCGTGCTGGCGCACGAGATCGCTCACGTCACACACAAACACACGACGCGGGCGCTGGCGCGGCATGTCTCGACGCAGACGCTGCTTTCGCTGATGGCGATGGACTCGGCGGGCACGCCGGCTGCCCTCGAACAGGCGCTGGCGCTGGATTCGCTGCGCTACCAGCGCAACGACGAAGAGGAGGCCGACCGCGAAGCGACCCGCCTGCTGGCACGGGCGGGGATCGATTCGGGCGGACTGGCGACTTTCCTGCGCCGATTGCACGCTGACCCTCGGTTTGGCGGTCCTTCGATGACCTATCTGTCGTCGCACCCCGCGCTGCTCGACCGGGTCCGGCTGCTCGAAGCCGAGGTTGGCCGGGCGAGTGCGGCGGGCGCCCCGCTGCTCTCTCCGGAAGAGTGGAAGGCCGCGCGGCGGGGATGCCGGGCCCGCTGAGCCCGTTCCGGGTATATAGTGGCGGGCATGTCCGCAATCACCCGCCGCCAGATGTTGGGCCAGACGGCGCTATTCGCCGGCGCGCCTGCGATTCAGGGTCAGTCGAAGCGTCCGCCGAACATTGTGCTGATCATGGCGGATGATCTTGGCTATGGCGATCTGGGCTGCTATGGCCAGAAACAGATCCGGACGCCGAATATCGACCGGCTGGCGGCGGAAGGGCTCCGGTTCACGGATGCCTACTCGGGCTGCACGGTCTGCGCGCCGTCGCGCAGCGTGCTGATGACGGGGCGGCACATGGGGCACACGTCGGTTCGCGGCAATACCGGGGGACAGTCGCTGACCGAGAGCGATGTGACGATGGCCATGCTGCTCAAGAAGGCGGGCTATGCCACGGGCGGTTATGGCAAGTGGGGCCTGGGTGACCTGGGTACGCCGGGGGTGCCGCCGAAGAAGGGGTTCGACGAGTTTTTCGGGTATCTGCATCAGGTGCACGCGCACAATTTCTATCCGCGGCTGCTGGTGCATAACGAGGAGTTGTATCCGCTGCCGGGCAACGAAGGCGGCCGTCAGGAGACGTATTCGCACGATGTGATTTCGGAGAAGTCGCTGGCGTTCATTGAGCGGAATGCGAAGCAGCCGTTCTTCTGTTATGTGCCATCGACGATTCCGCACTGGGAGTTGCTGGTGCCGGAGGATTCGTTCCGGGAGTACCGGGGCAAGTTTCCAGAACGCGGATTCAGCCGGCCGGGTTCGCGGTATGCCGATCAGCCGGAGATGCGGGCGGCGTACGCGGCGATGGTGACGCGGCTGGATCGCGAAGTGGGGCGGCTGATGGAACTGGTGCGGAAGACGGGACAGGAGGACAACACGCTGTTCCTGTTCACGAGCGACAACGGCTGCGCGCTGGGGATCATCAATGAGGATTATTTCGGATCGAGCGGCGGTTTCAGAGGGCACAAGCAGAATTTGTACGAAGGCGGGATTCGGGTGCCGATGATTGCGCGCTGGCGCGGGCGGGTGGCGGCGGGCCGGACGAGTGCGCTGCCGTGGAGTTTCTGCGACATGCTGCCGACGCTGATGGAGGTGGCGGGGGTTCAGCCGCCGGGGGACATCGATGGTGTGAGCATTGCGCCGACGCTGATGGGGCGGGAGCAGACGAAGAAGCCGGAGTGGCAGTATTGGGAATTGCCGCGGTGGATCGGCCAGGAGAAGCGGTTTGCCGACGAGATTCCGATGCAGGCGGCGCGGAACGGGGAGTGGAAGGTGGTGCGGCCGAAGCCGGGGGCGCCGCTGGAGTTATACAACCTGCGGAGCGACCCGAAGGAGACGACCGATCTGGTGGCGCGCGAGCCGGCGGTGCTGGCGCGGATGCAGGCGTTTCTGTCCACGGCGCGGACGGCGCCGCGGCAGCTTCACGAGCCGGGTGTGTATTATTGGGATCCGCCGAAGTGAGGCGGGGCAGGTATGCTTGGGGAATATGCGGCTGCTATTCATCCTGGTGGCGGGGTTGACTTGGGGGCAGGAGGTGGATTCTCTGGAAGTGGCGCGGGGGGCGTATCAGAAGGGGGACTACGCGGGAGCGCAGGCTGTTTTGGAGGAGGTCTGGGGGCGGGCGGCGGAGTTGGCGCGGGAGGATCCGCGACGGTACTCGATTCTGAAGCTGCTGTCGCAGGTGCAGACGGCGGCGCGGGATTATGAGGCGGCGGAGGTGACGCTGCAGCAGGCGATTCACTGGCGGGAGACGGTGCAGGGGCGGGAGCATCCGGATCTATTGGGGGATTTGACGGATCTGGCGTTGTTGTGCCGGTCGAAAGGGGATGCGGAGCGGGGGTTGGTGGTGCTGGCGACGGTGTTTGCGCCGCTGGTGCGGCTGAACGGGATGGAGTCGATTCCGGTGGCGGACCACCTGGGGCACATGGCGGGATTGCAGATGGCGGCGAAGGAGTCGAAAGCGGCGGCGCGGTCGTTGGGGCGTTCGCTGGAGATCCGGGAGAAGGTGGCGGGGGCGGGGCATCCGGTGTTGCTGCCGGATCTGGACCGGCTGGCTTAAATTCACCTAATGTTGCGGGATTATCCGGCGGCGTCGGAGACGCATCTGCGGGCGATCCGGATCCGGGAGAGGTGCCTGGGGCCGATGGACCCGGATTTATTGGCGAATCTGGATGGATTGAGCTATGCCTTGTTGGGGCAAAAGGAGTTTGAAGCGGCGGAGCCGGTCTATCTGCGATTGCTGGCGCTGTGGGAGAACAATGCAGGCACACACCATCCGATGGTGGCGCTGACGCTGGACAAACTGGTGATGTTCTACCGCGAGTGGGGCAGGGAAGAGCCGGCGGAGGCGGCGGCGGCACGGGCGGCGGCGCTGAGGGTGCATTTTCACGCGGCGGGGCTGGTGAAACGGGCGGGGGAGTGGCTGGCGGCGGGGGACGCGAAAGAGGCGGAACGGCTGTACAAAGAGGCGCTGGGGCTGCTGGTGCTGGAGCATCCCGCGCTGGCGCCGTTGCGGGCGGAGATCGAGGAGCAACTGGCAAAATTTTGAGATAAGCTTGTCGGAACAGTGGAAAGGAGATTCCAGGAATGAGCGAGAGTCAGACAGGCGCGAAGTCGCGGCGCGAGTTTTTCACGGCGACTGGACGGGCGGCGGGGGTGTCGGCGCTGGCCGGGGTGGCGCTGCCGCACGTGCACGCCGCGCAGGACAGCACGGTGGAACTGGCGCTGGTGGGTTGCGGCGGCCGCGGCACGGGCGCGGCGATCAACGCCTTGTCGACCAGGCTGGGGCCGACGAAGCTGGTGGCGATGGCCGATGTCGTGCCGGCGAAGATGAATTCGAGTTACGACAAGCTGAAGTCGGCGCTTGGGGATCAGGTGGATGTGCCGCCGGAGCGGCGATTCCTCGGCTACGACTCGTTCAAGAACGCAATGAGCGCGATGAAGAAGGGCGGGGTGGTGATTCTGGGGACGCCGCCGGCGTTCCGGTGCACGCATTTCGCGCTGGCGATCGAAAAAGGGCTGCACTGCTTCATGGAGAAGCCGGTGACCGTGGACGGTCCAACGACGCGGAAGATGCTCAAGCTGGCGGAACTGTCGATCCAGAAGAACCTGAAGGTGGGCGTTGGGTTGATGGTCAGGCACTGCGAGGCGCGGCAGGAGTTGCATGACCGGATCCGGTCGGGGCAGATCGGAGAAATCATCTCGATGCGGGCGTACCGGATGGGCCAGGGAGGCGGAATCGCGCCGCCGAAGCCGGCCGGCATGAGCGAGGTGGCGTATCAAATTTCGCGGTTCCACGCGTTTTTGTGGGCCAGCGGGGGCGTTTTCAGCGACTATTACATTCACCAGATCGATGAATGCAGCTGGATGAAGGGCGCGTGGCCGGTGAGCGCACACGGGATGGGCGGCCGGCATTACCGCGGCGATTCATTCGACCAGAACTTTGACACGTACTCGGTGCAGTATGTGTATCCGGACGGGACGCGGCTGTTCTTCGACGGGCGCAATATGAAGGGCGCCCGGGACGAGTTCGCGAGCTACGCGCACGGGACGAACGGCTCGGCGGTGATTTCGACCCGGGTGCACACGCCGGGGCGGACGCGCATCTACAAAGGGCACAACATTCCGTGGGTGGAGAGCGCGAAGGATCAGTTGCCGGCCAATGATCCGAATCTGGTGTGGGCGTTCCCGCAGCCGGAGAAGACTCCGTATCAGCTGGAATGGGATCATCTGATGGCGGCGATCCGCGAGGACAAGCACTATAACGAGGTCAAGCGGGGCTGTGAAGCCAGTCTGGTGACGTCGATGGGCCGGATGGCGGCGCACACGGGGCGGATCGTGACGTACGAGCAGATTTTGAACTCGGACCACGAATTCGCGCCGAATGTGGACACGCTGACCGAAGCCGGGCCGGCGCCGCTGCTGCGTGGGCCGGACGGGCGGTATCCAGTGCCACAGCCCGGGATCGTGACGGACCGGGAATACTGAGCGCGGAAGATTCTGGCGACGTTGTACCCATTACCCCCCAAAGGCGGGTAGTGGGTACGTCTTTTTGAGTGGATTACTCTCCAGAACCAGCGATTATCTGCCGATAGAGAAAGCAGAGTTACTGAGAGATGTTCCAAGTCATCACAGTGAGTGCATCGGCGGAGAGGGGGCACTTCCTCCGGCACCTGGTGCATGCCACCGGGCAGTTGCTGCTGTTGCGTGAACTGGAGACGCCGCTGGATGAGTTGGGGGCGCACAAGGCGCTGGCGCTGCATCATCCGGACGTGATGGTGGTGGACCTGACTGGGGGGGAAGAGGGGGCGCTGGCTGCGTATCTGTTAAAGCGGGGGGCTCCGTCGACGCCGGTTGTGGGGATTGGGGGGAGCGAAGAGGTGCGGGCGTCGGTGGGGCAGATCGGGGTGGCGGCGTTCACTTCAGACCGGCCGGAGCCGGCGGAACTCCTGAGCGCGGTGGGGGTGGCGCTGCATCACTCATGCGGGGTCCTGGAGGAAAAGCTGCTGAGTTTTCTCCCCGCGAAAGCGGGGAGCGGATGTACGACGGTGGTGGCGAACACGGCGGCGGCTCTGGCCCGGTTGGGGCGGAAGGTGTTGGTGATCGAGGCGGACTTGCGGTCCGGTGTGCTGCCATTTCTGCTGGACCTGCCGGTGCGGCATTCGCTGCAGAGTCTGTTATCGGACTCTTCTGGGATCGATGCCTTTCGCGTGAACAACTGTGTGACGCAGGCGCATGAGGTGGACTGGCTGTTGTCGAGCCGGGCGATTGATGCGCCGCTGCCGTGCTGGTACGACTATTTCCGGCTGCTGGAAGTGGTGCGGCCGCGGTATGACTTTATCCTGGTGGATCTGCCGGAGTTGGTGAATGTGGCGACGGTGGAGTTCGTGCGGCGGTCGCGGCGGGTCTACGCGGTGTGCACACCGGAGTTGTTATCGATGCGACTGTGCAAGCAGCGGTTGGCGGAGTTGGAACACTGGAGCGTGCCGACGGAGCGGACGCAACTGGTGGTGAACCGGTGGCACGCGGACGACCTGGCTCCAGCGGAAGTGGAGCGAACGATCGGGCGGCAGGTTGCGCAAGTGGTGCCGAACAGTTATCCGGCGGCGCGGGCGGCATCGACAGAAGGCCGGCCGGTGGACCCGGAGACCCGATTGGGGCAATCGTTCACGGAGTTCGCCAGCCGGATCGCGGGCGTGGAGTACAAGGTGGCGGCCGCGGGACTGGGCGATCGCCTGAGAGCCGTGTTTTCAAGAAGTTAGGCTAGGCGCTGCGGACGCCGAGCTTCTTGAGGAAGGTGATCATCGGGCACCAGTTGGTGAAGGCGCTCTGGAACAGGTTCAGGCCGACGAAGGCGGTGAACCAGAGCCAGCGAATGTCGATGGTGGCGGCGAGTGCGACGCTGAGCATCACGAAAAAGCCGGCGATCATGCGGAGGTAGCGGTCAACGGTCATGCGATTTGTCTCCTCTTTTGGGCCATGTAGTAAACGATGGGGACCGTGACGCGCGATAGCAGCAGCGAGGCGATTTCGCCGGCCATGAGCGCGATGGCGAGTCCCTGGAAGATGGGGTCGAACAGGATGACGATGCTGGCGACGACGACGGCCGCCGCGGTGAGCATCATCGGCCGGAAGCGGACGGCGCCGGCGTCGATGACGGCCTGATCGAGGGGCATGCCCTCCTTCAGGCGCAGTTCGATGAAGTCCACCAGAATGATGGAGTTGCGGACGACGATGCCGGCTCCGGCGATGAATCCGATCATGGAGGTGGCGGTGAAGAACGCGCCCATCATGCCGTGGGCGGGCAGGATGCCGACGAGCGAGAACGGGATGGCGGCCATGATGATGAGCGGGGTCAGGAAGCTTTCGAACCAGCCCACGACAAGCACGTAAATCAGCACGAGGACGGCGGCGAAAGCGATGCCGAGGTCGCGGAAGACTTCGTAGGTGATGTGCCATTCGCCGTCCCACTTCATGGAGTAGCGGTTGTCGTCGCCGGGTTGGCGGGCGGTGAACTGTTCGATTTCGTAGCCGCCCTCGACGGGGATCTTGGTGATTTCCGGGCCGAGTTTGAGGATGGCGTACACGGGGCTTTCCATCACGCCGGCGATGTCGGCGGTGACGTAAGTGACCGGCATCAGATTCTTGTGATAGATGGAGCGGTCAACGACGCCCTTTTCGACGTGGACGATCTCGGCCAACGGGACGAGGGCGCCGGTGCGCCCGGCCACCTTGAGTGATTTGAGGCGCTCGATATCGCTGCGGGTGGCGCGGTCGAGGCGGACGGTGACGGGGATGTCCTCCTTGGCGGCGTCGACGTGGAGGAGTCCGGCGGACATGCCTCCGGCTGCGGCGGAGAGGGTTTGGGCGACATCGGTGGTGGCGATGCCGTGGAGGGCGGCCTTTTCGCGGTCGACGCGCCAGGTGAGTTTGTCCTGATTGTCTTCGACATACCAGTCGGCGTCGACGACGCCCTCGGTGTGATCGAAGATGGCGAGAATGTCGCGGGCGATGCGGTCGCGGCCTTCGGCGGTGGGGCCATAGACTTCGGCGACGAGGGTCTGGAGGACGGGGGGGCCGGGAGGTACTTCAGCGACCTTGATGCGGGCGCCGTGCTGGCGGGCGATGGGGACGAGGCGGTCGCGGACCTGTTTGGCGATTTCGTGGCTGGGGAGGTCGCGGTCGTGCTTGGGCAGGAGGTTGACCTGGATGTCGGCCATGTTGGCGCCGCGGCGGAGGAAGTAGTGGCGGACGAGGCCGTTGAAGTTGTAGGGCGAAGCGGTGCCGGCGTAGGTTTGGGCGTCGGTGACTTCGGGTTGGCCGAAGGTGGCCTGGGCGAGTTCGCGAGTGACGCGGGCGGTCTGTTCGAGAGTGGTGCCTTCGGGCATGTCGATGATGACCTGGAACTCGCTCTTGTTGTCGAAGGGGAGCATTTTGACCTTCACCCACTGGATGTAAACGAGCGACATCGAGCCGAGCAGGAGGAAGGCGACGACGCCGAGGAAGCCATAGCGGAAGACGGGGACGTGAATCAGTTTGTCCATCCACTGGCGGTAGAGCAGGGTGGCCCGGTCTTCCTTGTCGTGATCGCCGTGGCCCGCGCCGTCGTGTTTGAGCAGGCGGATGGCGGCCCAGGGGGTGACGAGGAAGGCGACGATGAGCGAAAAGATCATCGCGGCGGTGGCGCCGATGGGAATGGGGCGCATGTAGGGGCCCATCAGGCCGCCGACGAAAGCCATCGGGAGGATGGCGGCGATGACGGCGAGGGTGGCGAGGATGGTGGGGTTGCCGACCTCGTCGACGGCCTCGACGGCGACTTCGGCCATGGAACGCGAGCGGTTTTTGGGCATCCGGGCATGGCGGACGACGTTTTCGACGACGACGATGGCATCGTCCACGAGGATGCCGATGGAGAAGATGAGCGCGAACAGGGTGATGCGATTGAGGGTGTAGCCGTAGAGGTAGAAGACGGTGAGCGTGAGGGCGAGCGTCACCGGGATGGCGATGAAGACAATGAGCGATTCGCGGCGGCCGAGGACGAACGCGATCAGCAGGCTGACCGAGAAGACGGCGATGCCCATGTGGAAGAGCAGTTCGTTGGACTTTTCGGCGGCGGTTTCGCCGTAGTGGCGGGTGATGCTGAGGTCCACACCTTCGGGGATGACGCGGCCGCGGAGGGTTTCGACGCGGGCGAGGACGTGTTCGGCGACGGTGATGGCGTTGGTGCCTTTGCGCTTGGCGATGGCGATGGTGACGGCCGGTTCGAAGCCCTGGCCGGAGGAGAACTGGACGTACTGGGAGGGTTCTTCACCGGTGTCGGCGATTTCGGCGACATCGCGGAGGTAGACGGGGCGGCCCTGGTGGGCGGCGACGACGAGGGAGCGGGCGTCGGCGGCATCACGGAGGAAACCGCCGGCTTCGAGGACGACTTCGGTGTTGGCGGTATTGATGCGGCCCGCGGGCAGGACCTGATTCGAGCCCTGGAGAGCCTGGACGACCTGAAGCGGGGAGAGGTTGTAGGAGGAAAGGCGCCCGGCATCGAGCGTGACGCGCAGTTCCCGGCGCTGGCCGCCGAGCAGGGTGACTTCGCTGACGTCGCCGACCTGTTTGACGGCGTCATGGACCTGCGCGGCCACCTGGCGGAGTTGGAAGTCGTTGTAGCGCTTCGAGTGGAGGGTGAGCGCGAGGATGGGCACGTCGTCGATCGAGCGGGGCTTGATGAGCGGCGGGGTGGCGCCGGCGGGGATCAGGTCGAAATTGGCGTACATCTTCTGGTTCAGCTTGACGATGGATTTCTCTTCGTCTTCGCCGACTTTGAAGCGGACGATGGCCATGGCCATGCCGGGGGACGAGGTGGAGTAGATGTACTCGACGCCGGGGATCTCCCACAGAAGCTTTTCCATGGGCTTGGTGACGCGCTCCTCGACTTCGCGGGCGGACCCGCCGGGGAAGCCGACGAAGATGTCGATCATCGGGACGATGATCTGAGGCTCCTCCTCGCGGGGGAGCATGAAGACCGAAAAGGTGCCGACGAGCAGGCTGGCGACGATGAAGAGCGGGGTCAGCTTGGAGTTGATCCAGGCTCCGGCCATCCGGCCGGCGATACCCAGTTTGGGGGCTTCGTTCACGGGCGCACCTCGATGCGGGCGCCGTCGTGGAGGCGGCCGTCCACGCCGACGAGGATGGTTTCGCCGGCGGTGAGACCGGAGAGGACTTCGAGGCGGTCGCCGTGGCGGGCGCCGGTGGTGATGAGGCGGGCACGGGCCGAGCCGTTGTCATTGACGAAGACGCGTTCAAGCTGGCCTTCCCGGTCGAGCGCGGCGGCGGGGATGGTCAGGGCTTCGCGTTCACCGAGGGTGAAGCGGGCGCGGCCGAACAGGCCGCTGCGGATCTGGGGCGAGGCGGGCAGGTCGAGCTTGGCGGTGAAGGTGCGGGACATGGCATCGAGCGCCGGGACGATTTCGCTGACGCGGGTGTCGATGGCCTTGTCGAGGGCATCGAGTTGGACCGAAGCGGCGGCGCCGGGGCGGATGCGCGAGAGCATGCCCTCTTCAATGGCGGCTTCGAGGCGGTAGCCCGCGGCCTGCTCCACCACCAGAATGGGCATACCAGGAGAGGCGAGCATCCCCGGTTCGGCCTTGCGTTCGATGACGATGCCGGCGAAGGGGGCGGTGACTTCGGCGTAACCCTTCTGGAGCGAGACGCGCGCGAGGCCGGAGTCGGCCTGGCGGATCTTCTCCTCGAGTTGCTTCTTCTTCGCGAGCGCCATTTCGTGGTTGGCGCGGGCCATGGCGAGGCGGGCGTCGGCTTCGTCCATTTCCTGGGCGGTGATGGACTTCTGGTCATGCAGCGACTTCATCCGTTTCCAGGTGGACTGGGCGAGATTGAGCTGCGCCTGGGCGGCGGCGATGGCATTTTCGACTTCCGGCAGGCCGCTGCGGGCCTCTTCGCGGGCCGCGCGGGCGGCATCGAGGCCGGTTTCGATCTCGCGGGCATCGAGGACGGCGACGACCTGGCCGGCGCTGACGCGGTCGCCCGCCTGGACGCGGACCTCGCGAATGTGGCCCATGATGCGGGCCGAGAGCGCGGTGGTGGAGCGGGCGCGAACCGTGCCCGTGGCTTCATAGACTTCCGGGACGGCCTCGGCGGCCAGTTTGACGCCGCGCGCGGCGAGCGCGGGGCCCGGCGCGGCTCCGGCCTCTTTCTCGGGGGCCTTTCCGCCGCAGGCGGACATCCCCACGGCCAGGGCCGTCAGTGCGGCGGCCGTCCGAATTCGATTACTGAAGAACATTGCTCGCTCCATTCAAGGTTCCGGCGGCGCGCTCGAGCGCGATGGCCGACATCCGCTGGTCATAGACCGCGGCGAGTTTGCGGGTTTTGGTTTCAAGCAGCGCGGTTTCGGCGCGCAGCAAATCGGTCATGGTGGCCAGTCCGGCCGAGTAGCGGTTGCGGAGAATGCGGAGGCTCTCTTCGGCCTGGGTGACGGCGGCTTCGCTGACGGCGATCCGTTCGGTGGCCGACTGGACATCGGCGCGGGCTTTGCGCACTTCGAGCGCGACGGCATTCTCCATCTGGCGCTGCTGGGCGCGGGCGCTGGCGGCCATGTGGCGGGCCTCGGCGGCCTGGGCGCGGGCCCGGTTGCCATCGAAAAGGTTCCACTCAAGGGCAGCCATGAACATCCAGTTGCCGCCGCCGCGGGTGACGAAGGTCTGGCGGTTGGCCTCGAGGACTCCGCGAGTGACGATGCGGGGCAGCAGTTGGGCGCGGGCCAGCGAGGCCTGGGAATCGGCGAGTTCGCCACCAAGGCGCGCGCCGCGGACCTCGGGGCGGTCCTCGCGGGCGCGTGTCTCGAGAGTGGTCTCGGTGGAGGGCAGGGCTGGGGTGAGGGGGGAGGTGAGGGTGTGGGCGGTGTCGAGCGGGAGCCCGAGGGCCTCGTTGAGGGCGGCGCGGGCGACGTCGAGGTCGTACTGGCGGCGGATGCGCTGCTCCTCGACGGAGGCGAGGTGGACCTTGACACTAAGAACGTCAGCCTCAGTGGCGAGGCCGGCCGCGCGAACTGCTTCAGCGCGCTGGAGGTCGGCCTCGGCGCTCTTCTTTGCTTCTTCGGCGACTTTGAGAGCGTCGGCGGCGAGGGTGACCCCGTGGTAGGCGCGAGCGACCCCGGCGAGCACCTGGAGTTCGAGGCCGCGGCGCTCTTCCTGGCTCAGTTCCTTGCCGATTTCCGCGGTGCGGATGCCGCGGCGAGTGGCGCCGAAGTCCCAGAGGGTCTGTTCGGCGCTGAGCTGCGACTGGAAGTTGTTTAGCGCATCCGGGCGGTTGAGCGAGTTGATGGCAAAGTTGGCTTCGGTGAACTGCCGCTGGGTCAGCAGGGCGCCGAAGACGTAGACGGGATTATTGCCGCGCTGGAAGCTCTCGCGGTACTGCACGCGCGGGAGGAAGCCGCTGCGGGCCTGATCGCGGCGGGCTTCGGCCGCATCGATTCGGGACGCAGCGGCGGTGAGAGAAGGGTGAGCGGTCAGGGCGCGTTGGACGGCGCCGGGCAGGTCGAGAGGTTCCTGGGCCGACACCGGCAGGGCGAACGCCGCGGCCGCGATGAGAAGTGTTCTTGTCATGTCGTTCCACCGTGGATGATGCAGGATGCGGGGGAAGGTGACATGTCACCCCGCAGGCGCCGGGCGCATCGCGGTTGCCAGGAGCCGAAGATGCGGCGGACCTGGCGCGACGTTCCGGTCACGATCAGTTTCACCTCCTGTTATCCTATGCCCCACTGCGGACGGTTGCCAGCAGGGACCGATAGGATGGAAGGGTGGAGCAATTGACCGGAACCGCGAACCCTGCCGCGCCCGAGGCCCCTGAAGTGGCGTGGGCGCGCCGCCTGGTGGCAGGCGACGACACCGCCTTCACGCCGTTCGTGGAGAGCTTCCAGGCGAAGATCTTCCAGTACACCTGGCTCATGTGCGGCCAGCGGGAAGATGCCGAGGAAGTAGCGCAGGAGACGCTGATGCGGGTGTTTGAGAGTTTTGATCAACTACGCGACCCGGCGCAAGTGAAAGCGTGGGTGTTCCGGATTGCGAAGAATTACTGTCTGATGAAGCGCCGGCGGAGCGTGTTCGCGCCTCCGCGGGAGTTGTCACTGGATGAGTTGCATCCGAGCGCGGAGGGCGACGGTCATCCGCTGCAGGTGGCCGACGGAGGCGAGGCGCCGGATGCGGCGGTGCTGAGGGGGGAACTGAGCGAGCAATTAGAAGCGGCGCTCAGGGCGCTGCCGGACACATATCGTTCCGTGGTGCTGCTGCGGGATGTGGAAGAGCTGAGCACGGCGGAGACGGCGTCCATACTCGACATCTCGGAGGACAACGTGAAGCAGCGTCTGCACCGCGGGCGGCTGGCCCTGCGGCGGGAACTCGCCAAGTACCTGGAGGCGACGCGATGAACCCGGAACCGGAGTGCCGCAACATTTTCGAGCGGCTGTCGGAATATCTGGATGGCGAACTTTCGGCGGAGGAGTGCGCGCATTTCGAGCGGCACATCGCCGGGTGCACGCCTTGCGTGGAGTTTGTCAAGAGTCTGAAACGGAGTATCGAGGCGGCGCATGGCTTCCACTCCCCCTCGGCGCCAGAGCGTGTACCCGCCGAGGTGGAGCAGAAGTTGAGGCAGGCCTGGGCGGCGGCCTTGGCCCGGCGCGTCGAATCCTGATATAACTGCGGGCGATGCTCGCCCTGCTGCTGATGTGGGCGCTGGATTTCACGGCGCTCGATGATTCGATCCGCACAAGCCTGGAGAGGCGCCACGCGCCCGGGGCAGTGGTGGCCGTGGTCAGCGATGGCGAGGTGGCTTATCTGAAAGGTCACGGCTTCGCCGACTGGGCCGCACGGCGGGAGGTGGACGCGGAGCGGAGCGCGTTCCGGACGGGGTCGGTTTCCAAGGTGATCACAGCACTGTTGGTGATGGATCAAGTGCGGCAGGGGCGCCTGCGGCTCGACGAGGATATCAGCGGGCGGCTGACCGGGCTTCCGAGTCCATTGACCTTGGCGCAGCTTCTGACCCACACCGCAGGGTTCGATGACCGCTACATCGGGAAGTCGGCTCGAACGTTTGAAGAGGCATTGCCGCTGGCCGTGTTTCTGGGGCGATTCCGCCCCGCGCGCATTCTGCCGCCGGGCGAGGTGCTGGTGTATTCGAACTACGGCTATGCCCTGGCCGGGTTCCTTGCGGAGCAGAGCGCGGGGCGCCCTTTCGCGGCGCTGGCGGAGGAGCGGGTCTTCCAGCCATTCGAGATGCGGCACTCGACGTTTCTCCTGCCCAGGGAGATTCGCGAACAGGCGGCGCGGCCGCATTTTTGGAATGGGGCGGGCTATGAGGCGTTGGAGTGGGACTATTTGCAGGATGCGCCTGCGGGGATGCACATGAGTTCGGGCGGGGATATGGCGCGGTTGATGATCCAACTGCTGCGGGATCCTGAGCGGGATGCATTCAAATCGCAGTTTACGCATCATGAGCGGATCGAGGGCGCGATGGGCTGGGGCTTCTTTCTGGGCCAAGTTCGCGGTATTGGATGGGCAGGACATGACGGCGGCTATGCCGGAGTGGCGGCGCGGCTGCGGCTGTTTCCGGAACTGAGAACCGGCTATTTTTTGGCGGTGAACACGTCGGCGATCGAGGCGGTGCAGGAAATCGGAGAGGCCGTGGAGCGGTTGATTCTGCCCGGTGTGGAGAAGAGCGAGTGGGCGGCGCCAGAGGCGAGGCAAGGGGATGCCGGGCGGTTCACCGGCTGGTACCGGATGGCTCGGTATCCGAGGGACACGATCGACAAGGTGGGGCTGTTGTTCGGCGCTCTGGGCGGTGACCTGCGAATCGGAAGCGCCGCCGGCGGAATGCTGATGATGCCGAGACTGGATGGAGCGGCACGCCGGATGGTGCAGGTGGCGCCATTGCTATGGGAGTCGGTCGATGACGATTACCGGTGCGCGTTTCGCGCCGATGCCAGGGGGCAGGTCACTCACCTGTTCACCGATGGCACCACAGCATTGGAGCGGGTTCCCTGGCGGCGGACGGTGGTGGCGCAGCGGGGGATTTTCTTCTTCTGCATGACGATGTTTTTCGCCCTCGCGCTGACTTCGGTTAGGAAGCAATTCCTTCCGGAACTGCTGCGGGCACCCGCGGCGGTGGCTGCACATGCGTTTCTGCTTCATTTTGCGGGGTTGGGCCTGGTGATGCAGGTGATGGTTCCTGCGCACGAGCGCGAGATGGGATTCGCTTATGGGTTGCCGCCGTTGATGGGGGTGGTGCAGGCTGTGCCGCTGCTGGGTCTGGCGGCGGTTGGATGGTTTGTGGTGAGGATGGTGAGCATCCGCGGATGGAAAACGCCCGGTCCACTGGGGCTTACGGGCGTTTTCCTCATCTATGCGGGTTGGTTGACCGAGTGGAACCTGCTCGGCTGGCTTTACTAATAGCTACATGTTGAAGCGCACGCCAGTCATGATCATGTGGGTGCGGAAGCCTTCAAACAGGTAGAACGGCTGGTGGAGGCCGAACCAGCGCCATTCGGAGTAGAAGTGGACCTTCTCGGTGACCGGCAGCAGGAACCGGCCCGTGGGCTGGTAGTAGCGGGAGGGGCGTGAGCCGGCGGTGGTGACGAACGAACCGCCAAGCGTCAGCTTTGGACGGACCACGCCCGAGCCGCGGAGATTGAAATCAGCCAGCAGCGAGCCGGTGTGGGCGTTGTCCACGTAAAGGGAGCGCCGCGGCTGGAGGATCTGGGGCTCGAGGTAGTCAATATCGCTGCGAATGGAGGAACGCGTGTAGTCGGCCAGGATCGAAACCCGGCCTCCGCCGCGCGGCAGCCACTGGAGATTGAGCGACGTGGTTTGGGCAAGGAACTTGAAATCCACGCCGGGCGCGGGGTTGCGGTTGTCGAGGCGGACATGGACACCATTGAAATTGAGGTTGTCCGTGAGGCGGTAGCGGATCTGGCCGCGGATCTTGTGGTAGTCCTGGAGGCCTGTGCGGTAGTAAGTGCGGACGCCGTTGGAGACCTCCGCATTCGCGTTGATGGAGAGCCGGTCCCAGGGGCGGGCCTGGATGCCGGCGAGGCCGACATGGCGTTCGAGGTTGATGCGTTCCTGCGGGTTGAACTGGTTGAGGACGCCGCCGCGGAAAACCGAATCGCCCCATTCGTAGCGGTAGCCGCCGCGTAGGGTGAACCGGCGGTGGATGTCCCACAGGGTCTCCACGGTCTGGCGGGTGTGGCTGGCCTCAAGGCGGTCGATGTAGCCGGGCTGGCGGCTGAGGGCCGAAGTGGGCGTCAGCAGGAGGGTGGAGAGAGTAGCCGAGGAGTCGGTCTTGATGCGGTCGGTTTCGTACATCTCGCGAATTCGGATGCGGTTGTGCGGCCGCAATTCCATGGTGAAAGTGCCAGAGGTGTGTGGCCGGCGGGCGTCGCCGAACAGGGTGTCGAAGCCGCGGCTGAAGAACAGCAGACCCTCCTGGGCATCCACCAGGTTGCCCATAGTGTTCTGGAAGAGGCCCGGGTAGGTGCGCGGATTCGCGTAGAGAACTTGCCCGTAGAGGTCTACCCAGTCATAGGGATTGGCGACAAACAGGACCTTGGTAAAGCGTCCGCCGCCGCGAATGGCATAAGCCTGGCGGCCGTCGGTCAAGAACAGACTCTGCCCAACGAGCGGGGCTGCGCCCCGGTTTCCGCCGAGCCTTTCCGTGGAGAAGACCTGCTGGTCGTCGCGGAATTGCGTATCACCGTGTTCCACCGTCAAATGGGAGCGGCCGAAGTCGGCGCGGATGCCGCCGCGGTAGGTGTCCTGGCCCCAGCGGATCAGGTTGCGCAGAGGATATTCATTCCGGTCGGCGACCAGGGTAGTAATTCCGTTGCCGAAATCCGTATTGCGCGTGTAGGCCAGGTAGGGGGTGAAGCGCGTGCCGGGGAAGATCTGCAGTTCGTTGTCGATGTTGCGGATCTGCGTATCGTAGGCGCGCTGGTTGAAGAAAGCCCCCGTCGCCTGGGTGTTGGCGAACGAGGGGAGATAGTTGAAGTAGGCGATGTTTGAGTAATTGCCGTTGAAGCGGTAGATGCCGCGCTTTTCGAGATCCACCCGCATGGTGTTGTAGGGGTCGCCGCCCCAGTTGGAGCCAGCCATGCGGAGAGTGTCGAAGAGCTTGAAGCTGACGGGCTCGATGTTGAGGTCGAGGTTGGCCAGCCGTGCGCCCTGGCCGAGGTTGACGATGCTGCGGTAGGTCTGGAAGTCGCCCAGGGGATCCTTCACCCAGCGCGCGCCGAAGTCCATCACGCCGCGGACGACTGGATCGGTGGTGACCACAGCGGCTTCCTCGGCAGGGGCCTGTTCGCCCGGCGCCGCCGGCTTGGCCTCGGTGACCTCCTGGGCTGGAAGCGAGGCCGCCAACAGAGCGGCCAGCAGGAATCTCATCGCGTCGCGTTTCATCTGAGCAACCCCCTGCTCACGTTGGAGCCGTGGATCTTCTGGTGGCAGAGCGTACACTGGCGCCAGCGGGGCTGGCGGAGGTCGTGGATGGCGGGCGGGACACCGCCGGCCACGCCCGCCTGGGTGGGCGACAGCAGGTTTGCATGGCATTCCAGGCACTGGTTCGCGACTTCGTGCCGGGTGAGCATCCGCGGGTTGGACGAGCCGTGGGGCTCATGGCAAACCGAGCATGGCTGATTGCGGACCGGGGCGTGCTCGAAGACGAAGGGACCACGCTTATCCGAATGGCATTTGAAGCAGCCGGGTTCATTGGCGTGAACGGTGCGGACGTTCTTGGCCAAGTTCGAGCCGTGCGGGTTGTGGCAGTCCGTGCACTTCATCACCCCTTCGTTGATGCGATGGCGGTGGGGCTTCTGGAAACTGGCCCAGACGTCGGTGTGGCAGGAAGCGCACTGTTTGGTAACGCCCGCGGCGGTGCTCTGAATGACGGCGGTGGACTCGGCGCCGGTCTTGTGGACGTTGTGGCAACTGGTGCACGGTGTCTGGCTGCGCGCATGGCCGTTCTGGAGGCGCCCAATCTGCGTGGGCTGATTGCGGTGGCAACTCAGGCAACCCTGGTCGGCATCGACGGGTTTCAGTTTCAGAGGATTGCGGATATCATCTGCCGATGCTGATTCGGAGTGCTTGGCGCCCGGGCCGTGGCAGGACTCGCAGGAGCGGTCCTTCCAGCCCCGTTTTTCGTTGGTTTCGAGCCAGTAGTGCCTGTTCTTCTTAAATGCCGTCACGACTTCGTCGTGGCAGCCGGCGCAGGTT
>ERZ761609.972-NODE-972-length-28478-cov-9.735637_pt1 | contig 28478 bp, 30 predicted proteins | sample MGYA00511163_ERZ761609 | MGnify/ENA primary metagenome ERZ761609 (study PRJEB28899, sample SAMN02445070) | bioreactor sludge metagenome | biome: EBPR sludge | place: Australia: Brisbane, Thorneside Wastewater Treatment Plant | collected 2011-12-16 ... | reverse complement strand
GCGGCCGCCCGGCCGTCCTCGGCGACGCCGCCGTCCCTGCCGGCGGGGAGCGCATTGCGCAATAATCGGGGTAAACGGAACTTCATCGGGGCGGCGCTCCACTGGATGCGGTAGAGGCAGTTTGACGCCTCCAAGCCCCTTGGCTGCGGCCGGCAATTTTGCCGCCGCCGTCGCCGCCGTCGCCAGCTTTTATGGTGAACGCATGGAACGGCGCCGCCCGTCGGCGCTCAAGCAGCCGCAAGCATGACGACGCATGGGAGGGACGAACGATGAGCTACGTCTATAGATTATGGTGCGTTTTGCTGCTGGTCTATCTGCTGGCGATGGGGATGCTGAACCGTGAAGCGATTTTGCGCCCGGAGCCCCACGATTTCGCCGCCGCCTGGGAATACGGGGTGGCCAAGAACCTGCACTGCGCCTTTCCCCAGGTTTTCGTCTGTAAAGGCGATCCGGCGGCGCTCTTCGCGCTGCAAAGGAACCGGCTGCTGGAGGAGGACTTCAACCTGATCGTCACGTTCGCCGTGCTGCCGATGGCTTCGCTGGCGGCGTTGGTCATCGCGGAAAAGGCGGTGACGGTCGCCTTGTTCATCGCCGCTTGCGCCCTGGCCGCCCGGTTCGTCTTAACGAGCGGAGCGTGAGGATGCCGAAGAACGTCACTCCCGCCGTTCTGATCGCCGGCCCGCTGGGAAAGACGGCGTGCGCCGTCAATCTCGCCCTGTTGGCGGCGCTGCCGTACGCATGGTTCCAGCCGGTTATGAAGCTGTCGACGCCGTTTTTGGTCAGCACCGAGATCTCCATCGCCCGCGGCGCTTATGAGCTGTATCGGTCTGATCTTTTCCTGTTTCTGGTCGTTTTCGTGTTCGGCATGGCCATGCCGTTTCTCAAAATCCTTTTGTATGCTTATCTCTGGCTGGCGCCGTTGCGGCGGGCGCCGCTTTTGCTCGCGACGGGCGAGATCATGGCTAGGCTGTCGATGACCGACGTCTTCGTCTTCGCGCTTTTTCTGGTGGTTTTCAAGCTGCGGCGCATGGCGTTGGTCGAGGTGATGAGCGGACTGCACCTCTTCACGCTGGTCATTCTGGCGTCGCTGGCGGCGTCGCTTTATACGGCGCGCTGGTTCGGCCGCGCGTTTCCCGCCGCCAACGTCGATCCGCCCGCTTCGACATGACGTCGCCGCGCCGCCGCGGCGCACGGGCAATCCAAACCGGGAGAAAATCCAATGCTGGTCGTCACCCATTCCGGACGTTTTCACGCCGACGACGTTTTGGGCTACGCTATTCTGCGGGCCGCGCTGGGGGAACAATTCGCCTTTCGGCGCAGCCGAGATCCCGGCGTGATTGCGGCGGCGGATCTGGCCTTCGACGTCGGCGGCGGCCCGTACGACCATCACATGCGCGACGGCGGAGAACGTCGGACGGATGGAACGCCGTACAGCGCCGCCGGGTTGCTTTGGCGCGACTTTGGACGACAGGCTTTGGCGACGTGGCTGCCGGTCGGCGCCGATGCCACAATCATTGATTGTATTTGGCGGATGCTGGATGAAACGTTGATCGTCGCCATTGATCGCATCGACAATGGTTGCGAAGCGGCAAGACCGGATTCGGTCGTCCGAATGCTTGGAGCGTTCAATCCGCCATGGAATGCCGATCGAAGCGCCGACGCCTGTTTTGCCGACGCTGCGGCCATGGCCGCAACATGGATCCGGCGCGCCGCCGAGCAGGCCTGCGCGACAGCGTCCGCGGCAGCCTTGGTCCTGGCGGCAGTTCAGCCCGACACGCCGAAAATCATTGAATTGCCGGCCCCGATGCCATGGATCGACGCCGCCCATACTCATGGCTTGCCGGTTTTATACGCTCTTTATCCCGAGCGGGCGCCGTCGGACGGGTCCAGTTCATGGATTGTCGCCACAATGCCGACCGAGCCGGGCGGGCTGCTACCCCGTCAGCCGCTGCCGGAATGCTGGGCCGGACTTGCCGATGATCGACTGCGAGCCGTCACCGGCGTCGCTGACGCCGTCTTCTGTCATCGCAATCGTTTTCTCGCGGTAGCGTCCAGTCGTAGCGGCGCGTATCAGCTTATTGCCGCAGCACAGGCGGCTTCGGATGGCGCAACGGACGATCTAAATGATGAAAAGCCGCATCTTGCGACGTAGCGCCGTTGCTCGCCGACGCAGTATATTGCTCCTTGGGAACTCCCCAATAATAACCGATGGTAAGTATGTAAAATGATCGGTCGTCGTTCATTTTGTACAGCAATAGGCGCTGTCACTGCCCTTTTTGCGGCGCCTGATGGAGCCGATGCTTTGGCCCTTGCGGGCACGTCGTGGTCTGACGCTGGGCAGGACTACGGCATTGATCCGCTGATGCTTTACGCCGTGGCATTACAAGAATCGCACCGCGTTTACGGGAATGTGGTCAAACCTCACCCCTTCACGCTGTCGACGCCGTCCCGAACAAGGCGGCCAGAAACGTACGGCGAAGCCGCTCGCATTCTTGGCGGCATGACGGCGGGCGAGTTGGCGAAACTTGATGTCGGCTTGATGCAGATTCATTTGGCGGACCACGCCAAGAAAGCTCCGCGCGTTGTCGATTTTCTGAACCCGGCGGTCAATGTCCGCGTCGGCGCATCGATCTTGCGTGAAGCGCTCAATCGCGCCCCAGGCGATCTGGAGTTGGGGATCGGTCGCTATAACTGCTGGGGAGACGAGCTGACGGCTCGGAAATACGGGCGGCGGGTGCTGGCCATCTATTTCAATCTGCGGACACTTTAGGCCCCCCTTCCCTCTTCCCGGCTGGTGCAGACATGATGTTTGTCCGATTCATTTTGTTCGGCGTCGCGATGCAATTGGCCCGGTCGCCGCTGACTATCTTTCTTGTCGGCATGGGCTCCGGGATGTACCTGGAATTCAGCGTCCCAGGATTGACGGCGTCTGGGGTTGCTTGGGCGCAGGGAAAACTGCTCTCCTGGACCGCCGGGGTTTTGTCCGGCTTCTGGTATTAGCTGCCGCGGACGAAGAACAACGCTTTACCGCCCTGCAATAACAAAGGGTACGGGATGAAAGAGGGTTCCCCCACTGAGTCGTTACGGTGCGCCATTGTATTAGGCGCAACATAGATCGCTATCCATTCCGGCAGGCGGGCGGACGCTTTGCGCAGCACCTCAAGATCAGGAAAAACCGCGCGGAATTTTGACCGGAACTCCCGGTTATCGATAAAGGTGGCCGATATGCTGGCCATGCCTTGCGTGCGAACATATCCCCAAGCCGGATAGCCTCCGAGTAGCGCCGGCGCTCGCGTTTCGACCGGTGGAACAGGCAGGGCCGCCACATAGCGACATGCCACCTTCTCCAAATCACAGTCGCCGCCTTTGATGCGCCAGGAAACCTCGACGCCGTCGTAAGCCGTGGGGAAAAGCGCCTTGCCCGGGCGATATGATTTGGTCTTACGCTCGGTGCGCTCCACCCGGTATCGGTCCGGGAGGCGGGTTTCCTGCAGCGCCGCTGCCAGAGCTTCTTGAACGCGAGAATCAATTAGCCGCCATGCTTCAGTTTCTGAAGCCGCCAATTCCTTCGGCGCCCAGGCGAGAATGAGCGTTGTTCCTGATGCGCTCGCCGGCCCGGGTCCGTCGAAAAACATTGATGCGAAACCGAGCGCGCCGGCCGCCGCGCTGCTGATGCCGAACGGAGGGCTAAGCGCGTTCAGCCCGCCGACAAGGGCGGCGGAGGGCAATGTGGGCGAGATGCCGGTGGTGCCGGCTGACTGGGGAGCTTCAGCATCCTTCAAGCCAAGAAGATCGGCCGCTTGGACAAGCTGAAGCGCTCGGGATGCGTCGCCGGGGCTGCGCCGGTCTATGTCGCCGCCTGAAACGCACGCGGTCGCGAGAAAAGCGACGGCGCAAATCAACAGAGGGCCTATCGTCTGTCTTGGAGCGATGGTCATGCTCTTTCCACGCGACATAGTCGCCGTCACCAATTCAGCGGCCAATTTAACGACGCGGATTAAGGAAATCTATTCAAAATCAACGAAAGCCGGCGGCCATGAATCGGCTTTGATCGTGTTCTTCAGGCGGGCGAAAAAGACGATCACAGATTTCGGTCACTTCCTTGATCGGCATGGGCTCACACACACAGGCCGCCGGTTCGCCGGTTCCCGCCCCGTATGCGATGTAACTGCCGATTTCGCTAATCACGTCTCTGGTGATGAGCTGCAGCGGAAGCGTCGCCTTCGCCACCTGGAGTGATGCATCGGCGAAGTATGGGTTTTGAGCGAAGTCGGTGGTCTTTAGTTTTTGGTAAAAATCGCACTCCCGTCCCCTGTATTCGCCATTCACCGCCGTCCTGATCGGCTGAAACACGATCAGGCCTTCTGTGGAGACCAGAGGCGCTGTCGCCGCCCGCAGTACGGTCGAAAGATCCTCCGTGCGGGCGTAATAGGCGCGGACGGCCGCCGTCGCCGCTCCCCAGCCGTCGCCGGCAGCGCTAGGGAGCGGCGGCGACTGCGCAAGAGCGACGTTCGCGCTTGCGCAGATCGCCACGAAGCTGACAATCGCCGCGGCAAAGTCGAAGGCCCTGCTGCGTCGGTGGATCATCGGCGCCCCTCCCCCGTCATCCGCGCTTGGGTGATCGCGCGGGTGAGGTCCTCAATCGAGACAAGCCCCGGCATCAACCGATCATGGCCACGAACGTGGAAAAACGGCGTGCCGCCGATCTTCAGCGAGCGAGCCAACGCGCCATCCTTTTCAACCGCATCAATGACCTGCGTCGAACCTGCGTCCCGTTTCAGGGTCTCGACGTCAAGGCCCAGTTCTCCGCCGATGCGCCACAGATCCGCTTCCGTGAAACGATCCATTTCATAAAGCGCATCATGAAAGGCAAGGAATTTGCCTTGGAGGCCCGCCGCCCGTGCAACGCGCGCCGCCGTGGTTGACAAGGGGGAAAGAATGGGGAAGTCGCGGTAAACGATCTTCAGGTCAGGATGCGCAGCGCGCAGCGCCGCCAGCATCGGCTGGGCTTTGCGGCAAAAGCCGCAATTGAAGTCGGCGAAAACAACCAGTTCCGCCTTGGCGTCGTTTGGGCCGACCGAGACCCCGCCGCCGAAGATTTCAGGCTCGCGGGCGCGAAAGTCTTCCAGCTTCGGCTGATTGGCGGTTCGCTGTTCAGCCATGTAGGCGTTGACCGCGGCGACTATGTCGGCCGGGTGGGATTTGATCCAGGCGGCGATGGCGGCGTCCAGGTGGTCTGACGGCGGTTGCTCGGATTTGGCGGCTTTCTCGAGCCTGGCCACGCTCGCTTCGAGCAGGTTCAAAGCCGCCGCCGATTCCTCTCGGCTCCCGGATGCGATGGCCGCTTGAAGTGCGGAGATCGCGATCGTAACGCCTTTGTCGGCGGGCGCCCCGGCGAAGGCTGCGCCTGTTGTCGCTAATCCGGCCAAAAGTCCGGTAATGAAGGTTGTGCTCAATTTTGTAAAGAATGGGCGGCATGAAGCGCTGTTGCTCGCTTTTTGGAAAATCTGCATACTGCTGCATCTCCTTGATTATGCTCATGTCAATTATTATTTTAGTCACGACGGGCTTGAGCCGCGACATTGGAAAATGCAGATTATTCTCATTTATCAGAATGAATTGGGAAAGTTAATCAACGGGCTCGAACGCACCGGTTCCTATCTTCAACCACGCCTCGCGGGAATTTTTCTGCCGACCGCGTGGCGACACAATAACCACGACCTCTCTCAGAATAGAGAGGCCACTCATTGCCTCAAGCCCGCTGGGATCATCCATGCGAGCTGATGGCGGCGGTTTCGAAAGTTCGCTGACTGAGCAAAGCTCTCTGCCTTCGGGTCATGTATTCATAATGGCCTGCCAATTTTCTACGACTATTAATCAAATAATTTTGATTTAAGTATGGCATTTATCATTATAGCAATACAAAAAGCAGTGAAGGATAATTCTGGCAAAACCAGGATTATCCTATCAATCAGCTTGCCAATGCCGTTTTCTTTCTGTTCTCTATACTTTTCTGTCTCACCTCTATATATATTCTCATGAGATCTTTCCAGGAGTGTCTTTCCGTCCGGAAGATAATTTTTTCTCACTTCACTTACTCCTTAATTGCGGCGATCTCGCGCTAGTTGGCAACCATCGCATCGTACCACATTATGTCTTTTCGGCACACGGCCATGGTTTGTGCTCCCGTTGGGCGACGGAGGTTTCTGGATCAGGCGGCAGCCCGCGCCGACTGCAAATCGATGTCCAACTCGTACAGGGCCATGAGGCCGCGTCGCTCCATCTCGGCATCAATCACGGAGATGCGGTCAGTATCGGCGATCTGCGACCGGATGTGGTGGTGCGGTCGGTGCTTGTAGCCCCTCGGGTCGATGCTCCAGCGCTGCATGTAGTTGGCAGCGTGGCTGTAGGCCCAGGCGTTCACCAGCGCCTTGTCATCCAGGTCGCGGACGCGGCAGCTCGCGCCCCAGGCGTGCTTCAGCAGCGAGGCGACGCTGGGCGCCTGGGAGAAGCAGATCGTCTTACGCTTGGCCGGGGGAGCCTCATCCAGCGCCGGGCCGCCGTTGTGGCCCATGGTTGGGGTGCCTGGAAAGAGAGACATCTGCAGCATGGAAATCTCCGCAGCGGGGGGGGGGGCTGGACGGTTATTCACTGTCTATTTCCGCTATCAGCCCTTCAACCGTCCCCTGCAGATCCGCGATGATGGTATCCAAATCGACCCCGTCGGCCTTGGTCTTGGAGATCAAGTCGTCGAGTTCGTCGATAAAAACCATATGCTTATTTTCTCGTATTTGCAGGTTGGTGGCGTTTCGTGGATGATCAGACGGCAGTCTTGGTTTCGATCTCGACAGCGGTCCGACGCGCGGTCAGGCAGTCGGCGGAACCGGGTTGGAAGTCACTGCAAGCTGACGGCCGTCTCGCGTAGTAGGCGCAGCGGACAGAGACACCAATCTCACCGCGCAGGGCCGCGCACCGGTCACCAACGCTGTGCATGCAACGCATGCCATCCTCCGCCTCCCAACTGGCGAAGCCCATACGATGACGAACCGAGCGCGTGAGGTGCCGCGGTGTGCAATCGTCCGGCTCGACACGCACTGCCCACAACTTCGTCTGGCAACAGGCGCCGCAGGCAGTGCAGTCGAAAGGGGCAGGCGTGGTCATCGATGCGGTTCTCGACACTGGCGGCGGTTGATGGATAGGTCAGTCCAGGGCGGGTCCGGCCGCCGTCTGGGCGTTTCGGAACTCAACCACATAGACGCCGATGAGGCGACCGTTGCGCTCGGTGGTCTCGACATAGACCGGGCGTGGATCGCCATCCACCTTGCGGTATTCGTGGCCGATAATGATGGGCTTGCGCTGCACGATCCGCTCCCTCGGTTGGTGGCGCATCGCGCCGTGTTCGTAGTTGTAATGTCGCATAACTCGTGGCACCCTGAAAGGGCAAACGAGTTATGAGACATTAACAAATTCCGATGGCTGATAGAGGCTATATCCGGGAGACGCGCAGCGGCCCCACCATGGACGCCCAAGAGGCGGCGGTGCGGGCGGCTGGCGTGATCCGCGCTGATTGGATCTACGCCGACCGGCTCCCTCCGAAGCGGCAACACCGGGCGGTCGCCTCCGAAGCGCTGGGCGAGCGAACCTTGATCGTCCGCCAGATCCACGAAGGTGGCCGCATCGTTGTGCCGTCGCTCGACCGGTTGGGCATCAGTGCCATTGATATCGTGCGGACGATCTCCACGGTCGCGGCCAAGGGCTGCGGCGTGCTGGCAGTGGATACCGGCAAAGTCTACGACGCCTCGACGCCGGCCAACGTCATCCTCGACGACGCCGCGGAAGCGGAAGCGGCGCTGAAGCGGGAGCGCATCCGCAAAGCCGCCGCGGTGAAAGCCGCGCGTGGCGTGAAGGGTGGCCCGAAGATGAAGGATCTGCCGCCCGAGGTTGAGCCCCAGGCGCGTCAGGACTGGCTGGAGAACGTCGCCATGAGCCGCGCCGATGTGGCGAAGAAGTATGGGCGCTCGACGAGCTGGTTTGATCGCCGGTACGGCGAACGTGGCATGATGAGCAAACGCGGCCGGCGCAAGCCGGCATCCACATGAGGAGAGATGAAGCGCCGCGCCGCAGTGGAGCCCATCATCGGCCATCTCAAGGCCGATTGCCGTATGGGACGCAATTTCCTCAAAGGACGCGACGGCGGCCGCATCAACGCCGTCCTCGCCGCCGTCGGCTTCAACTTCCGTCTTCTCATCCGCTGGCTGGCGGCGTTTGTCGTCCTGTTTTTGGCAGCCGCCTTTGCACCCCAAAACGACGAAAAACCCGCCTGAATTTGCTCAAGGCGGGTTCTTCACGGGGGACTATTGATACTCGCACAACGTCGACGCAGAAGCCCAGACTGAGCCAACGCAGGATAGGGATATTGACAACCTGGGTGTCGGATAAGAGAATGGGGCATTTGATATCAACCTGAGGCATCATGTCTATCGCGCCCTCTCTCGCTTTTGTGGCCTATCCATCCCGCGACGAAGCGCTGATGCAGACCATTCGGGAGGGTGTGTCCCATGCGAACGCACTGCCCCTGCAGGTCCGGTATGAGCCATGGGTGTTCAATGACATCGCCGGCAATCCGCTAGTATCGCCCATCCTCGCGCGGATCGACGAGTCAATATTTGTTGTCGCCGACATCACGTACCTGAACCTCAATGTCGTATACGAGGTCGGGTTCGCAATCGGACGCGGTAAGCGGGCGTTCCTAGTCCGCCACCGGAAGATCGACGGCGACCGAGCCTTGGCCAAGGAGGCGGGAATATTCGATACCCTTGGCTACCACGAGTACGAAACGCACGATGACCTTAAGCACCGTTTGGCGAGCCACATCGATCCGACACCGCTAGCCTTTGGATCGGCTCTCGACCGGAAGGCTCCGGTGTACATCGTCGAACCGCCGACGCGTACCGCAGCGGCCACACGCACCACCTCGCGAATCAAGAAGGCTGCCTACCGTTATCGCAGCTTCAATCCGAGCGAGGACGTACGCCTGTCCGCTACCGACGCTGTGCGTCAAGTCGCCGCCTCCGCGGGCGTCGTAATGCTAATCCAAGAGACATCGGTAGATGGCGCCGTGGTCCATAATATCCGCGCGATGTTCGTGGCCGGCCTCGCCGACGGCATGGGGAAACCGACCCTGCTCCTTGCCCCGGCAGGCTACGACGCGCCATTAGACGTTCGTGACGCGGTGAGGAGTTATCGCCACCCTGATGACATTAGCGAACACGTCGCCGCCTTCTGCCCCGAGATAACCGACCACCTTCAGCAGGCTGACCCTCCGCCCATTGAGACCGGCGGCGTCCTACAGTCCCTTAGCATAGGCGACCCTACCGCTGAGAATGAGATGACGACGCTCGCCAACTATTACCTGCGCACCGACCAGTACCAGCGAGCGTTGCGCGGCGAGGTGAACTTGGTGGTCGGTCGTAAGGGATCCGGCAAGACCGCGCTGTTCATCCAACTGCGCGACAAGGTCCGCTCCGACCGGCGTAACATCGTTGTCGATCTGAAGCCCGAGGGCTACCAACTCCTGAAGCTGAAGGAAGACATCCTTTCGTATCTCACCGATGGTGCGCGCCAGCACCTGATTACCGCCTTCTGGGAGTACCTCATCTTGCTCGAGGTCGCGTACAAGCTCCTCGAGAAGGATCGTGCTGTGTACAAATTTAACCACGAAATTCACGATCTCTATCTTGATCTCGATGGATCATACCGTGTTGGTAACTTCTCGGCGGAAGGTGACTTCTCAGAGCGCCTTTTGACGCTGTCGCAGCAGATTGCCGAACAGTACAAAGGGCGCTACGGACAGGAAGACGGCCGCAAGCTGACCGCACAGCAGGTGACGGAACTCCTCTACAGTCATGACATCCGGCAGTTGCGGCAGAAGCTCTCTGCTTATCTTGAGCGCAAGGAGTCCGTCTGGGTGCTCTTCGATAACTTGGACAAGGGCTGGAGCACCCAGGGCGTGGACGTGATCGACGCCATCGTACTCCGTTGCCTCATTGATGCTGGCCGCAAGGTCGAGCGGGAGATGCGTAAAGCGAACCATACATTTCATTGCATCGTGTTCGTCCGAAACGACGTGTACGACCATCTGATGAAGAACAGCGCTGACTACGGCAAGGAGATGCGGGCACCATTGGATTGGACGGATACCGATATGCTGCGGGAGATGCTGCGCCTGCGGCTGGTGTCCGGCTTCGATGGCCGAGCCGCGGACATGGCCTTCGATCAAATCTGGCATACCGTGTGCGCGTCGCATGTGCGCGGTGAAGAGAGCTCCAGTTACATCATCGCTCGCTCGCTCATGCGCCCCCGGAACGTCCTTAAAATCGTCAACCACAGCCGCGGCTTTGCAACTAACTTCAACCGCCAGAAGATTACAGATGAGGATATTGTGAAGGGCCTGAAGGCATACTCACAGGATCTCCTCGTTGAATTGGATCATGAACTAGCAGACGTCTTTCCTGAGGCACCGAACCTGCTCTACCATTTTGCGGATGCGGCGAGCGCGCTCTCGGGACCGCAATTGAAGGGATTGATCACAGAGGCCGGTGTTGGGGTCGATGCAGTCGATCGGGTCATAGACTTCCTCCTTTACTACGGCGTGGTCGGGCTGCGGGCAGCGGGTACCGAGTTCTTTATCTACGACATCAACTATGACGTGAAGCTGCTAAAGATCCGAGCCAGCAGACTGGGCGATGCTGCCACCTACATCGTGAACCCGGCATTCTGGCCAGTTTTGGGAATCCGCGAAGCAGAAGAAGCGCCTCCCGAACAGTCAAGCCCCTTATATTTGGAATAAGAGTTGGGGGGCGTATGCCAATATGAACCGTCATCGATTATCCATCCAGGATCCTGAACCGATCAGTCGACAGCCTCCGGAGGACGCCGATAATCCGGAGGCACTTGATCCCGCCGCGGCATTTGCATTGGGGCATGGCGAAGCATCTGGCCCAGCCTGGTCAACCGCCGTCCGGCGCTGAGATGCCCGGGCAGCCATTGACCTGCCGCTGTCTATCAATGGAGAGCGAGCTGCGAGATGCCGAAGAATCCGGAAAACCTCATCACCCTGCCTCAAAAACTGTATGTCGCCGATGTTCGCACCCTCTACTCGCAATGCAAACATATGGTCGATTTCCGTGGCTACAGCGAACTATATCTCGATGCCGAAGAGATGGAGCTTGCGTTTCCCGACACCATGCTGCCGATCGTCGCCTTGATGCAGCGCTACCAGGAGGACGGCGTTCGTATTCGTTTGAAACTGCCCCGTAACGCTGCGCTCGCACAACACTTTGTGAACTGCAACTGGGCGCATCTGATTGATCCGACACAACCGTTAGGGGACAGGGACAACGGCCGGGACCTACCGACTCATGTATTCGCCAACGGACAGACGCAGCACCGTTTGGTAAATCTAGCTATTGACCGGATCCTACGCACGACTACGCACTTATCCCGCGAACACTTGAGCGCCATCGAGTGGTCGCTCAACGAGATCACCGACAACGTGCTGGTCCACTCCGCCAGCACCGAGGCAGAGATGACGGCCAAGGCCACCGGTCACGGGCTAATGCAACTCAGCATCCGGCGAGCCAGCCAGGAGATTGAGTACGTTGTAGCCGACAGCGGTTTAGGTATCCCGCATTCTTTGCGGACCTGCGTGAACTCAGACTGGGACGACCGTACTGCTCTCACCGAAGCCATTAAGGAAGGGGTGACCCGTGGCACCGGCATGGGCAACGGCCTCTATGGCTCGTTTCGGATCTGCGCAACCAGCGGAGGAGCCTTCACGATTAACTCGGGTCGGGCTTATCTTTCCTGGATGAGGTCCGGTCACGTTCGCGTCGAAGGGGACCATAGGTTCTTTCCTGGAACTGCCGTTATGGCGGCCATCAGCTATGCAAGACCACTGGTACTGGCGGAGGCATTGCGATTCCGCGATCGCCCGTGGATTCCGGTTGACCACATTGAAACCACCTATGAGGATCAAGAGGACGGGGTCATTATGTTCCCTCTCGCGACCGAGGCAGAAGCCCTGGGTAGTCGTCGCTGTGCGGCCAACGTTCGGACGAAGCTATGCAACTTGATTGCTATGGCGCAGGCTAAGCGCGCCATTATTGACATGGCAGAGGTTCCACTGCTCTCCAGCAGCTTTGCCGATGAGGTATTCGGGAAGATGGCGCTCGCCCTCGGTCGCGAGGGGTTCGAACGGCTGGTGGTCTTCCGTGCCTGCAGCGACACAAATCGCAGCCTGATTGCGCGTGCCATCGACGCTCGGCTCTTCCAAGCTTCCGCCACACTTGACCGCTCACATTGATCCAGAAAAGGAGCAAGGCGTGCCATCAGGATCGAATGGGCCTCCAAAGCCCATGAAGCTTTCGCGGGCGATGGAAAAAGCGATTATCAGCTACTTCCAGGGACGAAAGTGGAGCCACATCCATGGCCGGTCGATGGCTGGCGGCGCGGGCCAAACATGGCAGGCGCTGCATCGCCTCGGATTGATCTCATCCGATGATGAGTTGACCGAGCGTGGTCGATACGAGGCCGCCTGCCGCCTCCCATAAACGATCCGGAATAGGAGGCTCGCGCGTGACCGGCGCCGTCACCGATACCCTCGGAAACCTACAGCCGGACCATCACATATGGTGCCGCTGCCCAAGGTGCGACAGGAACTTTGAGGCCAGCATCCCAGCGCTGGTGAATCGGCTTGGCCCTGGCTGTCAGGTTACCACTGCCATGCGGAAAATCTCATGCGCCATCTGCGGCGGCAAAGCCGAGACGTGGCGGGGGCACGGGATCAATCCGCGGCCCTCAACAGCCAATCCAGAAAGGTAGCGACCAGGTTTATGTCCAGCTTACCGATCAATCCGCCGGCGCCTCAGGAATGGCGCCTCTGCCTTCGTACCGTCTTCGAGGCACTGACGCAGGCGTTTCCGGCTGCGGCAGTTTGTGGCCGATCATCGCCATCCAAATAGCATGACATGAACGCAATCGACATCGCCGTTTTGAAAGCAGTCAGCCAACTTTCACCTCACGCGGGATGGGCTGAAATTGCCCGTGTCGCGAACATGCCTCGGCATGAAGTCAAAGGAGCGCTTGACAGGCTTCAAGCCGTCGGCTGGATCGAAGCCGGTCATTGGCACGAGGGGCGCCAACATGAACGTCTGTCCGATGCTGGACGTGCGGCCTTGGCCTCAATGTGACCTCATCATCGCCGGAAAAGAAAGGGGGCTTGCTTTCCCCCTCCCCAACTGGCTTCAGCCGCCGAACAGGCGAGCGAAAAAACCTTTCTTCTTCTCTTGACCGACAGACCGGAAGGCCGGATCGGCGGCGAGATCAGGTTTTGCCGCAGTCGTTTCAGCCGCTTTCGTTTCCAACAGATGTTGCGGCGGCAAAACAGGCGCGCCTGCGGCGTCGCACGTCATGGCCGCCGTCTCGTCTTTCTCGACGAGATGAGGCGTCGCAGGCGTGGGAGCCAAAGCGGTCGCACTGTTTTCGGCGATGTTGAGCTTTGGAAAGCCTGTCATGCCGTAAAATTCGAGCACATCGGCCCAGTCAATTCCCTTTTTCCCTTCGGGAATTTCCTGGGCAGGCAACAGGATACGGGCTTTAACGCCCGCCTCCCATGCCCGCGCCTTCAGCGCCCGAGCCGCGGCGATGCCGCCCTCCTTGCGGTCCTTGTCTGCCCAAATGATCAGTTCTTCAACCCCTTCCGGAATTTCGAACTGCTCCATTAGGCGCGTCGAGTAAAGCGACCAGCAAGGGATGCCGGTGGCCTTAGTGACCGACAGGGCGGTTTCGAGGCCTTCCGCAACGCCGAGGACACGAGGAACGTCGGGCGTGGTGCGGATGGCGCAGCCGCTGATCATTTCATTTCTGGAAACCGGCATCATTAGCCGGGGCTCTTCCACCGGTGCCTTGCCGCCTTCCGACGACAGGTAGAGCCGATGGATGTTGACCGCTTCGCCTCGCGCATTCGAGACCACCATCAGGAGGCCGGGAAATGTCGCGATCGGCTTGCCGTCGTTGCCGATGTATTCCAGTTCCGGATGGAAACGGAAGCTTCTGGCATTGACCTGGAGCATGTCCAGATCAAGCCCTCGGCTGTCAAGGTAGCGCCGCAGCGGTTCGGCTGCGGCGCTGTTCACGGGCAGGCTGCCCCGCCAGATTTTTTTGCGCAGCTCGCGGACGAATTCGTCCGACAGGCCGCGAGGAGCAGGGGCGGGTTTATGCGCCGGCAGAGCGCCGGCGTTGTCAATCATGTGGCCGCCGAGGACGTCGGCCACCGCTTGAAGCGCTTGCGTGAATGTCCAGCCTTTCAGCCACTGGAGCGTTTTGAACCCGTTGGGAAAATTCCCACAGGTGTTGCACACGCAACCGCCGGTTTGAGCGGCGTCCTTGTAAAGGCGGAAGCCGTCGCCGTGGCCGCCCTTCTGACCGGTCCCGTGGATCGGGCAGGTGACGTGGCGACCGAGTTTGGCGAATGCCCGTTCGTCGATTTCGGGCGCCAGCCTTTGCAGGATGTCAAGCCAGCGGCCTTCGGCGGCGGCGCGCACCTGGTCGGCGTCGAGCTTGAATGCTTGGTTTCTCATGGAGATGACCTTTCCTGAACCAAAGGGGCGACCGTCCCCCTTGGGGACGGATAACGCCCTCAAAGGGTTGATGAAATTGAAGGTTAAGGGATGGGTTTACGAGGCGCGCGGGCGTTCAAGTCCGCGCGCCAGTTGAGCTGCTGCGCGGGCCGAAAGATCGCACCAGCGAAGTTCGGGGCCGTCGCCCGCGTGGATGACGACTAGGTGCGCGCCGGCTAGCGACACGCGGGTTTGCGTTTGCCGACACGCTTCCATGTCCCCTTGTCTCAAGGGATCCATGAAGCGCACCCCGGATAGAACGCCGACCGCGTGCATGTTGTCGGAGCGCGCAGTGATTGTGATGGTCTCGCAACCGGTCAGGAGTTCAAGTGCTGCGCAGACGCCGTGGGCCAAGGCCCGCGTTTCCGCTTCCACGCTGTCGGATGCCTGAAAGTACCCGCTCACCAGGGTGGGGTGGTGGTCACCTTCGATCGCTATCCACGACGCCCAGCCCGCAAGACCGAAACGTTCGTGGAAGCTGGCGTCGGTTGTGACGCATACATTCGTCATGTTCCATTCCTTTGCTGTTCAGCTCGTCAAGAGGCTTTTCGCCAGATCGAAGAGGGCGGTTTTCAATTCGCCGGCGTCAGAGATTGAGGCGCTCACCGGAAACAGGCGGGCGCCGTCATGGCCGATGCGGATGCCGATCGTCTCAATGCCGGAGGCGTTGCAGCGGCTGACGATGTCCAGGGTTTGATCGATGTTGTCAGGGTCTCCGTCGGAAACGGCGACGATCACCTTTCGAGGTTCCGGGGTTGCGGTCAGCAGCTTGGCGGCTGCAAACCACAAGGCTTCAGCCATCGGCGTGCCGCCTTTCGCCGGCAAGCCGTATCGGCAGATCCCGCCGGCCACCCGCTCCCCGTGACGCAGCAGTTCATGGACACCCGGATGATCGCTGGCGAGTGGTTGCTCGCCAATGAAGCCCGGAAATGCGGTGATGGCGAGGTTGACGCCCGAGATGCTTTCCAACGCCAGGGCCAGCGCCAAAGCGCTTTCAAGGGCGGTTTCAAGCTTGGAGGTTTTGCCCGCGTGAACCGCCTTGGCCATACTAAACGACCGATCCAGCAGAATGTGCAAGGCCGTGTTCGGTCGGTTTTGCTCATCGCGTCGTTCGAAAACGCTTGAGCTGCCGACCGCCGTCAAATGCAGACGACGGCCAAGCAGTCTGGCGCCGTTTCGCCTCGCCGAGACGTCGTCCCGCCGGGCGGCCTGCACAAGACCGCGCAAGCATGTAGAGAGCTTGCCGCTGTGGTCGCGGGCCGTCTTCAGAACGTTGGTGTTCGTGCCGGGCGGGCATGGAATCGGCCTCGCCATGGTCGTCAACCGTTGTGATTGGGGGGCAGCTTTCGCAACGCCCGTCACCGCTTCTTGCGCCGCGGCGAACGGATCGTGGGATGTCCACGCGCCGTCGTCGGCGTTGAGCGCGGCTTGCAATGCTTGCCGGCCGTCGGCTGCGGGGGCGTTGGAGATTGTGGACGATGCCGGTTGGTTTTGCCCCCCGGTTTGATCGTCGTTTTCTCCATTGCTCCCGCTTTGTTGACCATCCGAAGCTGATTGCGCATCAGCCGCACAGGTTGGACTCTGGTTTACGCCGTCGCCATTATCGTCGCCGTCGGCCTGATCGTTGTCGTCATCGCCGGCCGACGGCGGGGGTTCCTTGTTCGCCTCTTCGTCCAGCATCGCCAGGATGGCGTCCGCTAACTGCAGGGCCTCCGCGCTTGAAGAAAGCGTCGAGGCCTGTTGCAGCAGCATCTTGAGCCGAACGATAGCACCCTTGGGAAAGGTTCGGATCGTTACGGCCTCCGCTTGCCGTGCGAGGCTGTCGAGGCAGGTTTGGTTCAACACGTAGCGACGCAGGTGATAGAGGGTGAAGCCGTCCAGGATGGAACCCGGATGATCATCCGCTTGCACCGGCGCCATTTTTCCGTTGTCGATCAGCCACCTTAAGGGGGCCTCCATCATTTGCGGCGTTCCCGGCCATTCAGCGCTGAGCGCCTTTTCAATCCGCACGTCCTCAATCCCGTTGAAGATGTGACGGCGAAGAGGGTTGGTTCCCGCGGCGCTGATGGTTCGCCAGTCCGAAAACCGGATGTGCCCCGCCTCATGGCAGATCACGCCCTTGATGACGGACTGGATTTCCGGGCCGGCGTCAATCGCTGGCGCCCAGATTTTGGCGCCGTCGGTGCGCATCTCCGTTCCGGAGAAAAGCACCTCGACGCCGAATTTTTGTCCCAGCGCCGCCGCCAAGATCGGCATTGAGCGCTGGAGGGTGGATGCGGTTTGCATGGGTTCGGTTTCTCCTTGGGGGCCGGAAAGTCATCCCGGCCCCGAAAAAGGTGTTTGTCGTGGTTTGGCGTCGTTCAGAAAAAGGCGTCGACGCTTGGGAGCGTCTGTGCCGTTTTGCCGTTGATGACGATGAAGGGGGCGGCGTGCGGGGCTGAGCCCTGCTTGTCGTCCTCATCGGCATCCAGGCTCCTGCCCGCTTTCGTCATGATCGCCGCCGCTTTGCGAGCGGGGGGGCGTCGTGAAGAAGCGGATAAAGGCTCCGGTTTCGGCGCCGACGAAATCGGCTGTTGTTCCGCCGCAACAGGCGCTGTTATTGCGCCGGCGGCGGCGGGTGGGTTGTCGTTCACCGAAGAGGAGGGCGCCGCTTCGATGGATGCGAGGGGTTCGGCTTCGCTCCCGGCGCCGAATTCGATATCGGCGAAGAGGTCGCCGAAGAAATCCCCTTGCGGTTCATCCCCGCCGGAAGCGGTGGTCATGGTGTCCGCTTTGGGCTGGACCGTCGGCATGGGTGCTTGTTGGAACCAATCGCCGCCGCCTTCAGCCGCCAGACCGGCGGCGAAACGTTTTATTTTCCCCCGGTCTGACAGGATTTGGAGCAGGCTCATCACTTCGTGATAGAGCGCACCCGTAATCGGCCCTTCCGGAGGGAAATGGTTGAGGACATCGTCGATTTTTTCGACGACGACGGCGATGCCGCCGTCCAGAAACGACATGCTGTCCAGTTTGTCCCGCAGCGCCCGCAGCGGGGCGGCGTTGCGGCGGTTGATTTGCGTGGAGCCAAGCTTGTTGGCGATCACGCGTTCCCACATGTCGTTCGCCGCCGCCGCCACTTCGCCGAAAAGCAGGTCGGTCATTTGACCCGCTTCCTCTACCAACGAGCCGTCGTCCTGTTCGGACGGCGATACCTGGTAGACGGCTATGCGCGCGTGAATCTTGCCGGCGATGACGTTGGCCGGTTCGATCGCCCGCCGCAGCGGCGCTTCGAATTCCGGGTGTTTCGCCACCCAGTTTTCGACCGCATTGTCGTAACCCGCGATGAACGCCGCGCGTTTCGTTTCGAATTCGGCGATCAGTTTCTTGATCCCCGTCGCGACGCAGGCGGTTTTCGATTTTGGAACAGCGTAGCCGCCCAAGAACCGGAAGCCCGCCTTTTCGGCGATGCGCTCCATTTGCTTTTTCAGTTGATGGAAGGGGGCCAGGGCCTCCGGGTCCATCACTTTTTTATGGCCGAGGCTGGCCACCTCTTCGGGCGGCAGCATGGCGTCGTCAACCTTGAGGTCTTCGGACGTCAATTTCTTGCGTCCGGACCAGATGCTCACCGTTATGGCGATGATGTCCACCTGCTGCAGCGCCAAGGCCGCATTCGAGGGCGCTGTGTCGTTCATAATCCGCTCCTGCTGATGAGGCGCAGACGAACCTCCCCCTTGGGGGTGGTTCGTCTCCACGCCCCGATTGGGGATAGTTGTTGAAGGTTGGTTTCGTCGCGGCGGGGTTAAAACCACGCATCGGCGGTCGTTTGGTCCGGCGCTTCTCCTGCCAGCACCAAGAGTTTCTCCGGCGCCAGGCCTAAAGCCTGAAGCATCGGCCAATGGGCTTGCGCCGTCGTGCCGAACGCCTCGAAGAGACGCTGGTCTTTGTGCGGCTCCGCCGCTACCGGCGTCGCATCTTTATGAAAAAGCTCAAGCACGCCGGACTGCTCCTGAGCCAAAAGGCGCATCACAAGGATGAACCATAAGGCGTCAAGGCCGTCTGTGCGGTTGAGCGCTCCTTGCTGTTCTCCCGGTCGCGCCTTTTGCACGGCGAAAGGAGGGGTCCACAAGCAGCGTCCGATTTGGGGAGCGCGGAACGGCAAGCCGGCCTTGGCCACCCATTTAATGTCGACGCCGGCGACCGCCAGCGTCTCGGCCGCCGCCTTCACCAGAGGCCCCAGATTGTCCGGATTGGACAGCGTGAGGCTCCAAACGAAGTCGGCGTCAAACCGGTTGAGCGTGTCGGTCGTGGTCAAGTTGACCGGGACCGCTTCCGTTCCCTGATTGATCACGACGTTGAAGGGGAGGCCTTCATCGTCGAAATCGCACAGACCCAGCGGTTCGTAGCCTTGTCGGCGCTGGTCGAAAAGGCGGCGAACCGCTTCCTCCAGCGCTGTTGCGGCCACCCAGGTGCCGGGCGGTATGTGATGCATGGGCAATGAGGCGTCGGTATCGCCAAACCTCACATAAACATCATCGCCGATGACGGCGACGGCCCATGACCGTGACGGACCGCCGTTGCGCTGTTTGCGCGTCAGCAGCCATCTTGTTGCTCCTTGTTTCGGGGGCGACATCACCATGTCCCTCCGAATTTCGCTTCGGCGATGGACCGAATGGCTTGCGCCTCGCTTGGCCGGCACCGGTTGGTGAAGGCGAGGTTGAGGGCGTAAGCCACCGCGTTCGGCGCCGAGCGGAATTGCACCGTCAGGTTCGCCCAGCGCAGCAGCGTCCGGGTGGACATGGTGACGGTGAGTTCGCCGCCGCCGTCCTGGTCGTGTCCGACGAAGAGACGGCGCAGTTCGCCGGCCGTCTCGATCATTTTCACCCGAATGTCCGCCGAAAGATTCGGAACGAGCCGGGCGATGATGTCGTCTTCGACCTGAACCGGGGGATAGTCCACATGGAGCGCCCGAAAGCGATCCAGGAACGCCGGGTCCAGTTGGTTGACCGAGCCTGCGAACAAGCCGGTGTCGTCGCCCGAACCCATAGAGTTGGCGGTGACGAACAGGCGGAAGGTTTCAGCCGGGCGGATGACTTCGCCCGTTTCCGGGATCACCAGCGGCTGGCCTTCGAGCACGTCGTTGAGGCCGATAAGTTCGCCCGGGTGGCCCCGGTCGATTTCGTTGATCACCAGCGCATAGCCGTGGATCATCGCCAACGCCAGAGGCCCGTGCTGAAACACAGTTTGGCCGTCACGGATGCCCATGTGACCGACGAGATCGGCGAACTCCCGGCGAGCATGCCAGGAGAACGTGATGGTCGGCCAGTTCAGCCGCGCCAGCGTTTGCGTGATCAGGCTGGTTTTTCCCGATCCGTAGGGGCCGCCCAGCCACATCGCGTCGCCTAGCGGGTTGCCGGTGTATGCCAGCACGGCTCGCAGCCGATCCCGGTCGAACACGTAGTTTTCGTCCCGGCGCGGGACGAGAGGATTATCGCCGGCCTCAAAGCCGAGGGTCGTAACCGTCGCCGGCACGCCTTCGAGAGCAAAGGCTTCGGCGATCGAGATTTGTTGGAGCTGTTGCGTCATGTCGGTTGCCTCGAAAATTGAGGGGCGACCGGATTCCCCCCTTCCGGGGCAAATGCGGGCGCCCCAGATGGGTTGATGAGAATTGTTTTTGAGTTTTCAGCGATTGCAGGTGATGCGCACGCCGGCGGCGCCGGGACGCCGGTGAGCGTCAAGCGTCTTTTGATCGACGGCGACGCCGAGGCTCTTCAGCATCGCTTCGTAATCGACATGACCTCGCCGGTGAAACCGGTTTACAGTCACGCCTTCAAACGATGCGTTTGCGTAAGGCCCCATGAGGTTCAGCAGTTGCGTTTGCGCTTCCTCGCGCTGGGCCTTCGCCCAGGTGATTGGCGCTTCGTAAGCCTTTATCAGACGGTCGGCTTCCTCGATTTTTGAGGCCGCCTCACGCCACATCGCGATATCTCCCCCGCTCGGCTCATACGAGTCTGAACCGGGGTTTTTCGCGGGCTCACAGTCGGTTTCAACCAGCTCCCAAAATTCTTCGGCCTTGCGGATCATATCGTCGATAAACGACTGATCGCGGCGGACGATGAATTCCCGGGCGTCGGTCACTTGCATATTTCCACTAAGGCCGCGCTGGACTTCGGCGAACACAAGGATGCCGTGGTCCTGGTCGGCGACGGCGATTTGGGCCTGAACTTGAGGATAATACCGCCGGTATCGTGTAGACGATTCCGCCAGCCCCTCAACCTCAAGAAATCCTCCGTCGAGCGGAACCTTGATTTCGACCGGTATGCCGGCGGAGGTGACGCCGTCGAAGGACGCGCGCAACACCGGCCAGGCTTCATATTCGCCGCACAGCGGCAGCAAGATATCGCCCGAACGTCGCTCCAACCATTCCCGCACCGTCGATTCCGCTTCGCGGCCCCGGCGGACAGGATAAGATGCTTGCGCGTCGTCATGCGTCAGCTTGCCTTTTTTCTCCATCCACAAACGCCACGGCGTCGCGGCGATCGTCGGGTTCCGGCCCGTCAGGGTCGTCGCGTCGGATGCCGTGACCCCCTGACGTCGCCAGGCGAGCCATTCAGGGCCGCCTTGCGCCAGGTCAATCACATGCATGTCCGCCCCCTTCAGTTCGGTTTGGCTTCAGGTTTGTTCAGCGCGATCACGACGACGGCGCATGCGCCGCTGATCGTGACCAAATGCCGGAAACTGGCCGGCTTGATCCGCCCATTGTTCATTATCGTTTCCTTTGTTTCAGGAATAGAAAGCCGGAAGTTCGCGGGCGATTTTGAGCGCACCGATGCCGACTTCGTATTCGTTGGATTTGAGTTTGTTTTTCGATCTTTGATCAGCCAAATACGCTTCGGCCTTCGCCCAAACGTCGGGTTGATCATTGGCCTTGCTGAGCGCTCGGCAGATGAGTTCGCGCAACGCTTGGCGAACCTTCTCGTCAAGCGTTTCTTCAGCTTTGAATTGCTCGAAAAGAAGACGCGCCGCCGGCAAGTCGGCGCTGTTCAGTTTACCGTTGATGTGCTGCAGCCCGGCCTCCCAAGCGTTGTTTTGCTTGACGCGTTCGAGAATGCGTTTGAGGAAAGCCAGCACATCGGCGGGAATGCCGCCAAGATTGAGGTCCGTCGTCACCTCCATGGCCGGAGGGGGCGCCGATTCCGGTTTCACTGCGCCGCCGGCAAGGTTGTTGCGGTCGAGGACCGCCTCTTCAGCTTCAATGATCCGACCGTCCATTTCCTCGGCCGAGAACCCGAGTTCTTCAGGAAACGCCGCCCGTAAAGCTGCAGCCTTGGCGCATTTGGCCAGCTGAGCTTTGGGACGCCTAACCCAAATTTCGGTCGGATAGTTTTGCCGTCCGACGCGAGAAAAGGTTTCTTCCCAGTAGACCGGTTCGGTAAATGCGCAACGAACGCCCTGGACGATCCGATAGACCGTCGTCTTGGCCCATTCGGGGAATGTGACCGTGATGGTTTTGGCGCCATTGTCGAATAGCGCCGTGAATGTTTTGGTGATTTCCGGGCCGAAGACCGGTTCGTCGAGACCGGCGTAAAGACCCGTCCGGGCGGCTGTGGTTTGCAGCTCACCGACACCGGGCCACACCGTTTCGACGTAGCCGTTAACCCTGGTGCTCCACATCGACACGACGTGGACCGGCTTTTTCATGACGTCGAGATTGCGGGCCTTGCAGTAGGCGTAGGCGAGCAAGATGCCTTCGGCGGTTTGAGCGCCGGGGTAAATGCTGTCGCTCAGCACGGTCCACATCTCCGGAGAGATGCCGGCCGCGGCAGCGGTTTTGGGGTATGCGATACGGCTCACGCCGCCGCTATCCCTCTTCAGTTCAACAATTTGTCCCATATGCGCGGCTCCCTTCAGATGTTTGCATCGAAGGGGCGTCTCCCCCTGGCGGGTCGAAGCGCCCCTTCGGGGTTGGGATAAAATTCGTGTTGGCTAGAACGGGAAATCCTAGAACGGCATATTGTCGTCTACCGGAAAGCCGTCAGCAGTGTATCCGGCGCCTGATTCCGGTTTTTTCGCCGACTGTCCGCCGCCGAACATTTGGATGTCGTTCACGGTCAAAGACAGCTTTTTGTCCTTGACGCCCGAACCGTCGCGTTTGGTGAATTCCGTCAGGCTGATCGAGCCGGAAATCACCACTTCTTTGCCTTTCACCAAATGTTGAGCTAACCGTTCACCGCGGTCGCCCCAAAGTGCGCACTCAATCCACATGGCGGTCTTGTTTTCACCGAAGCCGTTTTCCACGGCGAGCGGAAAGTTCAAAACCTTTTTGCCGTTTTGCGTCGTCCGCAACTCAGCGCTACGACCGAGGCGTCCTGAAAAAACGCAGTTGTTCATGCTGGCGCTCATTGTCGTGTCCTCGCGAAAAAATGCCGATCAGAACGCAGTCGTCCATCTTGGACGATGGTCGTTCTGATGGCGGATGTTCTGGGGGAAGCCGCGCATCAAGCGCAGCAAGGTTGACGGCCGTTTTATGACTATGGCCCAAGTCAGCCGATCACCCGATGAGGCTCCCGGCATGCTCCCGTTTGCACAAGCAAACCAGGATCATTGACGTCAGTTTATCCGATGATCCGCGGCAAAAAAAGAGCAAATGTAGCCTATCGATAAATTGCAAAAATCAGAATTTTGCAACAGGGCGGCGCTCCAAAAAGCTCGATATTATTTATTTATCGGATATTTCTGGGGATATTGGAATGATGGACACGTTGACCAGGGAAGATGAAAGAAAACGGACGGAAGGTGAAAGTGAGGGCCGGACCCGTTCTCCGGCCACAGATCGTCGTCGGAAACCGGTCGGCGATAAGCAGCAACCCAAGCAGCCGGTCACGGCGAAATCCCACCCCGTGATGATCAGGCGGGTGACTCTTCGGACGGAAGCGGCTCAAGTCATATCCCGAGCCCATTTGGGCAAAACAATACGCAACCTCTACGCGATCGCGGTGGTCATGCGCATCGTGTTCGCAAGCCGGCCCGAGCAATTGACCCAGGCGGGCGTCTTGATGGAAGGGCTTGTCGGTCGGCTGCAGGAATTGAACGCATCCCTTAAAGGCGTGACGGAACAATATTCGGCGACGTACAACGCATCACTGCCTCAAGAGCCGACTTACACCAAGGTTTTCGAGGAGGAAATCCAGATTACGTCGCCGCAGGCGATGAGTTTCCTGAACTTGCTGATCGAATTTGATCATCTCTGCGTGAAGATCGACGCGCTGTGGTTCGCCGGCCTCGTCGCCGACGACGAGAAGGCCCAGGTCGTTAGGCAATTTCATCGACCAATCCGGCAATTCGCGCGGGAGTGCGCCGTCGTTGCGGTTTCGATTTGGGAGAAAGCGAAGGAAAGCGGGGCTGCGGCCATAGAAGCGGTCAGGGGCGCCGCGCAGGAAGAAACGGGCGCGACCCTCTTGCAGGTCGAGCCGGTTGCGCCTGCCGCCGACGAGGGCGACGACGACGACTGACCGGCATCATGCGGGCCGTGTTTCTCCCTTGACCTTGCCTGCCGCGCGGAAGTGCGGCAGGTCTTTTTTTCAGCGCGGGAAATATCCGGTGCGCACCTCTTCGCCGGCCGAGTTGCGTATGGTTCCGGCATTGACCCCATTGACCCGATCAACCGCGCGCGTCGCCGCGTCGTCGCGGGCGCCGAGATTAAGCGATGAACCCGCTCCCGTGAGCGCCATCGTCATCTTGCTCTCATCGGGCAGGTGCCCGGTCTCCGCCAGAATGCCCAGCCATTCGCTGAGATCGACCAGCGTCCAGTCCACCGCCGTCAGTTGCTCGGGCGTAAGCCCGTCGCATGAAGGGCTTTTAGCCGCTCCCCAGGGCATGCCGAGCTGGGGCCGAACCTGTTCTTGAATGATGCGACTGAGCGGCGAATTGAAGCAACAGTAGGCGTCCCGCTTTTCGATGCAGGCGCCCAACACCTTGGTTTTGCAATAGCCGCCGACATAATGGCAGTTCTTGAGCTGCTTTTGCGCGGCGAGTTCAAACTCGCTTTGCTCGCACGCCCAGATCATTTTGATCAGGATCATGGTGATCGAATAGATCGTGTAGGCGGTCATGACCCACGAGAGCGCCGTGCCGATCAGCGCCTGCCCGCCGCCCAGTTGGAGCGCGCCCGTTCCGGCGCCTTCACCGACGGCGGCTCCGACCGCGCCGTCTTGGGCGACGCGGGAAAATAGCAGGTTTGTCGCTTGCTCCCCGAACGCCTGGGTAGTCCATTCGGCCACTTGCTCCATCAGCTCTTGCTGTATGGTGGTGATCAGCCCTTTCGCCGCCACATCATCGGCAACCGCTTCCGAGCCGCCCCAGATATTTTCCCAGGCGCTGACGAACGGCTTCTGCACCTCGGTCCAGGCGCTGTCTATAGGTTGACGCATCGTCTCCCAGGCTCCCCGGATGGAGCTGGATTTGTCAAGCGCCATGACGGCGCCATCCAGTTTACCGACGGCCATTATGAGCGTGACGTAGTCGGCGAGCGAAACACCGGTCGATTGATTGCAGCAATCAACGATGCCGCCGACCGCCTTCTTGCACTCCTTCTTTTTGCCCTTGAATACTGTGCAGTTCCGGTTGACCTCAGTCGTGTCCTCATTGCAGTCGGCGTCCATGGCCATGAACTGCGCCGCCTGCAGCAGCGCCGACACCTTGCCAAAGTCGCTGTTGAGTTCGGAGACGGGGTTGACGCATTCCGTTCCCATGCAGCGGATCGTTCCGTCGCAGGTCGTCGTCGAGGTTCTGGTTTTTGTTGGGATCGAAACGTTATGGCCGCAATCCCAAATCTCATTGACAACGTAGCAGGCTCCGCTCGCCCCCATCGCCCCTTCAAGGCATGACGACGAGATAAAGCCGCAGCCGGGGGTTTGCTCAAACTGGGTGCAGGAAGCGAGGTTCTCGCCGCTCGTGTTCGGGCAATGCTGCTGACCTTGCGGATCTGTCCAGCAATCCATCTGGCCCTTATAGAAATCGCAAGCGGCGTTGATCGTCGCCTTACGACAAAGTGGCGAGAGACCGGCTCCGATCGGCGGCATGTCGCCCGGACACAACTTGATTCCGTCCAAGGTCGCACAACCATCAGCGTCCACCAGCGGCATGTCGGTACAGACGGCGGTACCGGAGCAAAAACCGTCGGCAATGCCGCGGGCGCTTTTCTCACAATCGGGCGGCGTCCATTCATCCTTGGAAATGATTTTGGCCGGATCGTAGCGCACGCGGATTTTGGCGTAGCCCTCACCGCGGTTGCCCACCGACACTCGGATCTTGAAATCGAGCCTGCCCTCTTGTTTAAAATAGGCGGTCACATCGGCGTTGGGCGACGCTTGCCATTCGGTTTTCAGCTCGCACGGTCCATCCGTTTCCGGTGGAAAGCGGCCGTCAGGTCCCGACCATACTTTTGAGTTATTAAGGAAAATTTGAATGTAGTCGTCCCATTTTACATAGCTCAAGTGAGCGGATTGCACTGCAGTAGGGTTAAAAATATTTACACCGATTGACTGTTCAAAAATCGAGCACATGCCGCCCCAATAGTTATCGCCGACTGTGCCAATCCAGATATCGACGCAGCCCGAGCCGCAGCTGTCCAAATTTAAAGGGCCAGAGACGTGCTCGAGCACCCCAACGCGGTAATAGTGCGCAAGCTGGCAAGTCCTGGAATTATCGGTGATCCGCTCACAGGTCTTGTAATCAGGAATATGGCTGATTCTGACGCCGCTGTTGAACGTGTTGGACGTCGAGCAATCACCAAAATCACTGGTCAAATCGGTCGTTGTTTTTAGCGTTTGGTCGGTTTGCGTCCATACGGGGTCGTTTGTCAGGTCAGGTCGGGTTTTGTTCATCGAACCTATGAGCGTACGGTAGGCGTCTCCGGTGGTGGTGGGGTCTGCTTGCAAAGACTGGTGGGCCGCTGCGCCGGCGGTGCCCATCGCGCTGTCGTCTCCGTAAAGATTTTGTTCCGGGTGCGTGGACCCGCCGGTCGCCCCGCGATATAAATCGCCGATCGACACGTTGGTGGGCGATGCGCTGTTCGGCCAAAATGATATGTCGCCGTGAGCGTCCGTCGAATAGAGATCGCCCGGCTTGGGCGTGATGGCCGCCGCGGTCGCGGCGGCCTGCTGAGCGCCGCTTTGAATGGCGTCGGCCCACGCCGCATACGATCCGTTGAGCAGCAGCGTCACGGCGAGCGCAAAGGCGATCAGCCGTCGTAAACCCGAGAGGATAAGGCGCATAGCGGCTGCACGATGAAGAAGTTGATTCGCTGCAACATTCTGAGCCTAAAAGGCTGGCCTTCGCGCTGTCGAAAGTTGCCGCTTTTCTTGATTTTTCGTACACGTCAGTCGGCGCGAATAGAATTTTCTCAGGAAGTTGCCCTCATTTTGCTGTCTTGAAAACGATCAGCGGTGCGCTCCGGCCCGCTCGCCATCGAGCAGTCCTCGAAGTGAAGCGGCAGCGATCAACATGAATTGTCAGACAGGCTATCATACTGAATTATATTAATTTATCCTGCATAACCACATTGAACAATGTTTGCTGGATAAAATTCTATATCATATTGATATCACTTGTGTTATCCTGCTTATATTTATACGATGTTTTTTGCGGGATAACTCCATGAGCGTCATACCGTTTAACGACGAGCAGCTCCGCGTAATTATCAATCTGCAGCAGCACTATGACGTGTGGATGGAGGCTGAACGGTCTTTAGCAAAGTTGCCTTACGGGATGCAGTGGAAGACCGTAAACGGGCGGCAGTATTTGTATGAAATAAGGGATCGTACAGGCAACGGCAGGAGCCGCGGGCCGCGCACGACTGAAAATGAGGCGGCATATGATAGTTATCACGCGAGCAAGACTGACCTCGTTGAGCGCGCCAGGCGTAGCGCTAAAACGCTGGAACAGACGTGCCGGATTTACCGCGCTCTGAAACTCCCGCTTTTTCCGTCGCAAGGGGCGAAAATCCTTCGCGAAGCCGACCGGCGCGGCTTGCTCGGCTCCAAGCTTATGGTGGTCGGCACCAACGCCATGATCGCATATGGGCAGGAGATGAGCGGTCGGATTGACGGAGCGCCGGACGAAACCGACGACTTTGACTTGGCGTGGCTGGCGGCGGCCGACGTCGCTGACGCCGATATCCCGGTTTGGTCTATGCTCAAAGCCGTCGACAGCACCTACACCGTCAACACGGAGCGCAGCTTCCAAGCGCGCAACGCCGACGCCTATGAAGTCGAGTTGCTGGCCGCTCCATCGCGTCGGCTATCCCGAAAAGACCGTCCCGCTCCTATTCCCTTGCCCGAGCAGGAATGGCTGTTGCTCGGGCGTCGGGTCAGCCGGGTTGTCGTCGCCCGCGATGCGTCGCCGGCGCGCGTCATCGCTCCCGATCCGCGCTGGTTCGCCCTTCAGAAGCTTTGGATGTCGGATCAAGAAAAACGCAATCCCAACAAAAGACCCAAAGACCGGGCGCAAGGCGTTGCGCTTCTCGAATGCATCCATCAAGCGCTGCCGACCTACTCCTTGACCGAGCGGGACTTTATCGCCGACATGCCGCCGGAACTGCGCCCCTATTACGACCGATTTGCCGATTTCGGCGAAGATGCCGACACCGAGCCGAGTTGGTCATAGCAACCCGGAACAGCAATCCATCCAGCGCCACTGAATGAACAGGGCGTCTTCGCCGACAGCCGGGATTTGCCGCCCCATGCCCCAGCGGTAGGGCGTTTCGCCGGTCACATGATCGCCGTTCGCTTCGGCCACGGGAAAGAAGGCGCTCCAACGATATTG
>ERZ761609.971-NODE-971-length-28478-cov-31.186821_pt1 | contig 28478 bp, 21 predicted proteins | sample MGYA00511163_ERZ761609 | MGnify/ENA primary metagenome ERZ761609 (study PRJEB28899, sample SAMN02445070) | bioreactor sludge metagenome | biome: EBPR sludge | place: Australia: Brisbane, Thorneside Wastewater Treatment Plant | collected 2011-12-16 ... | reverse complement strand
GCCTGCTTTAGGCTATCCTCTCAAATCAGGTTCAGTTGTCAGCCTGAGCCTGCTTTAGGCTATCCTCTCAAATCAGGTTCAGTTGTCAGCCTGAGCCTGCTTGAGGCCACCATCTCAAATCAGGTTAACTTGCCAGCCTGAGCCTGCTTAAGGCTATCCTCTCAAATCAGGTTCACTTGTCAGCCAGAGCCTGCTTAAGGCCACCATCTCAAATCAGGTTAACTTGCCAGCCTGAGCCTGCTTAAGGCTATCCTCTCAAATCAGGTTCACTTGTCAGCCTGAGCCTGTCGAAGGCTATTTCAATTATGGATTTATTCCGAATCTTCAGCTTTTAACTCCGCCATGATGGCGTCATACTTCGATTTTATCTCAGCATTTTCGGTAATGGCTTTTTTAACTTTATTAAATGAGGCTGCACCAATATAGTCGGTGGCCAGACTTTTAAAGGTTTCCTGAATTTTAGCCGTGCCCTCATCCTTTGCTTTAATGATTTCCTTTATCGCGGCAATTTCTTCCGGTGTAGCCTTGGCTGCGGCTAATTTTGTTTCGTCTGTAATGATTTTTGAAAGTTCATTGTAACGCGCTCCGGATATGACTTCGTTATTTTTTACCATTTCGGAGATCGTTTCCATAAGATCCTTCTTCATGTTGTCAATAGAATCCATAACAATGGCATACTTCTTCAACTCTTCATCCGAAACGGCATCCTGTGCTGACACTTCACTGAATATTACTGCAAGGAACAACACGGGTAAAAATTTCAAGTACTTCTTCATCTGTCTGTGTTTTGGTAAAACTTCGGTTTTATAAAGCTCGAAGTATAAGAGCTATTCAGTTTCTTCACAAGGCTGTGTACGATAAACGGTTGAAATATGGCGCTTGCATAATACTTGCCAAAATATGGTCATGCAATCGTTTGCATCATTTCCTTTTCAGATATTCTCTCCGTAATTTTCGCGCCTGTTTTAAATCCTCATTAACCTATGATCGATGAATTGATTGCTACCAATACCTATCCTGTTCGGCATCAGGAGGCACTGAATTGGGTGAAAGAAATTGCTGAACTCGTAAAGCCTGATCAGGTGCGGTGGTGCGATGGATCAGCCGAAGAGTACCAGGAGCTTTGTGAGAAGCTGGTCAGCAAGGGTACGTTCATCCGGCTCAATCCAAAGAAAAGACCAAACAGCTTTGCGTGTTTTTCCGATCCCAGTGATGTGGCACGTGTGGAAGACAGAACGTATATCTGCAGTAAGCGCAAGGAAAATGCTGGCCCTACCAACAACTGGGTTGACCCCAAACAAATGAAGCAAACGCTTCAGCCGTTGCTGGATGGTTGCATGCAGGGCAGAACCATGTATATTATTCCGTTTAGCATGGGGCCTATTGGTTCCGATATTTCACAACTTGGTTTAGAGATTACAGATTCGGAATACGTGGTGGTGAACATGCACTTAATGACACGCGTAAGTTCAAAAGTTGTTGAGTTGTTGGGTGAAGATGAGGAATATGTGAAGTGCCTGCATACTGTAGGCGCTCCGCTAAAACCCGGCCAGCAGGATGCCAAATGGCCCACCAACCCAACGGTAAAATATATAGTGCATTATCCGGAAGAGCGGTCTATCGTATCGTATGGTTCGGGCTATGGCGGAAATGCGTTATTGGGTAAGAAGTGTTTTGCGCTTCGTATTGCTTCGGTAATGGGCAACGATGAAAACTGGCTGGCCGAGCATATGTTGCTAATGGGCGTGCAAAGCCCCGATGGCAAAAAGGATTATGTGGCTGCTGCTTTCCCCAGCGCTTGTGGTAAAACAAACTTTGCCATGCTTATTCCACCCAAAGAGTTTGATGGATGGAAAGTAACTACCGTGGGCGATGATATTGCCTGGATAAAACCGGGTAAGGATGGAAAATTGTATGCGATCAATCCGGAAGCAGGTTATTTTGGTGTGGCCCCGGGTACAAATGAAAAGACTAACCCGAACGCTATCGCCACCATTTCAAAGAACACCATTTTTACAAACGTGGCCATTACGGAAGACGGTGATGTATGGTGGGAAGGGATGACCAAAGAGCCTCCAAAAAATCTTACCGATTGGCGTGGCGAAAAGTGGGATCCATCTTCCGGTAAGCCGGCAGCCCATCCCAACAGTCGCTTTACGGTAGTCGCACATCAAAATCCGGTAATTGATGCCAACTGGGAAAACCCTAAAGGTGTTCCGATCAGTGCTTTTGTTTTTGGCGGAAGAAGAAGTACCACCATTCCGTTGGTATATCAATCGGCCAACTGGGCATTTGGTGTTTACCTGGCCTCTACCATGGGCTCGGAAACAACCGCTGCTGCCTTTGGCGATGTAGGAAAAGTAAGACGCGACCCGTTTGCGATGCTTCCTTTCTGTGGTTATCACATGGGCGATTACTTTAATCATTGGTTGCAGTTTGGTCGTGGCCTTCCGGCACCTCCGCGCATTTATGGTGTAAACTGGTTCCGCAAAGATGCCAACGGCAATTTCATTTGGCCGGGCTTTGGCGATAACATGCGCGTGTTGAAATGGATTGTTCAAAAGAGCAGGGGCGAAGTGAATGCGGTGGAGAGCCCCATCGGTTGGATGCCCACCTATGATGATATGGACTGGACTGGTCTGGATTTCTCTGAGGATCAGTTTGAAAGTATTATGGCCATAGACCGTGAAGAATGGAAAGCTGAACTGTTGCAACATGCCGAATTGTTTGAGCGCATGTACGACAAGCTTCCGAAGGAATTCATTTTTATGCGTGAGCTGCTGTTGTCCAACTTATGGCGTTCACCCGAAAAGTGGAGACTGGAGCCGGAGCGTTTTTAAGAGAGTGACGTTTTTATCATACTTTCCTTTGTAGCTATTGAGTAGACCAAGGTTGCCGATGATAAAAATTAGGATAGGTAAACCTGATCTTGGTGCATCTGAACTGTCTTACAGATATTTTTATGGAATGAAAATAAGGGTTATTGCTTTCTCGTTAAAGCCATACACCCTTATTTTCTATGATTGTCAGAACAGTTCATTTATTTCTCGCTGGTTTATTGTTTCACGTTTCCTGCTGCCATGCCCAGCATAAAGCTGAATCGTTGTCACTACTTTTAGGAAACGCCCCATGGGATTTCAAAATAGGATGGTATGAAATTGACAATGAATCGTTCGATAATCATGATGTAGAACAAATTCCATTCTCATTAGGTTTGAAATATACACACACCCTTAACGAAGCAGTCCACTTCACTTTTAGAGCAAGTTGGCTGTCAATAAACCTACAGGAATATCAAATACGAAATGGATTTGTAAACTCAGCACAGTCCATCCAAAACAAGTATCAGGTTGCACCAGGGGTTAACTTTATTTTTGCAACTGGTAATAGTGGTTCATTTTATGGAGGCTTTGAGTTGCCAATATACTTTCATGGAAAGGTAGAGACTGAATTTATCAATAAGAAAACATCCGATCCGTTACCTTTCGATTATCGAACCTACTCCATTATTCCGTCAGGTTTTACAGCAGGCGCTGCGCCACTTATCGGATTTACGTATCATTTGGGCAAGCATCTTTTATGCCTGGCGGAATTCTCAACACTTATCACCTATGGCAGGTCGGGTGGAAAAACGATTACGTATTCTCCAACAGACCCGCAAAACAAAATGACTACTCAAGATAAATTAATCGGATTATTCTATGAACCGCGTGTTTCGATGGGCATAGGATATAGGTTTTGACAGGTGTACAGGGATGGTTTATGCTCTATTAAAAAGACTTTGTAAAATGGATTAATAGGCATACTTTGGAAACGCCAAACCAACCTAAAACAGAATGAGTTCAACCAAAACTTTTTTCGGCCACCCCCGTGGATTAGCTACCTTATTTTTCACCGAGATGTGGGAGCGCTTCAGCTACTACGGCATGCGGGCCATTCTCATTCTCTTTCTACGCGACAGCATTGAAAACGGTGGCCTCGGGTTAGATGCAAAAAACAGCGCGGCTATTTATGGTCTGTACACCATGTTTGTTTACTTGTTGGCTATGCCCGGTGGGTGGCTGGCCGATAACTTTTTCGGGCTTCGCAAATCCGTTTTTATTGGTGGATGTTTTATTGCCGTTGGCCATTTCTTTTTGGTAATCCCGACAACGGAAACATTTTTTATTGGCCTGGTGTGTATTGTGCTGGGTGTCGGGCTTTTAAAACCCAACATAAGCGGCATTGTTGGCGGATTGTATTCTACACAAGAACAATCAAAACGTGATGCTGGCTTTTCAATTTTTTATATGGGTATTAACATTGGTGCATTCATCGGCCCGATAATAGCCGGTGCCATCGGTGAACGCATTGCCTGGAATTTGGGATTTGGTGTTGCGGGCATAGGCATGGTGCTTGGATTAATACAATACAAACTCACTGAAAAATACCTGGGTGATATTGGGGTGGAGCCTGCACGACTGGATGATGCCAGCGCTCAAACCAGGCGCGATAGTATGGTTAAGAAAGTACTGATCGGTTTTGGTGTTGCACTTATTACGGTATTGGTGTTAGGCTTAACGCATACCATTACCATAAATCCGTTTGTTATCGCAAATGCATCAGGCATTATAATTTTTGTTTCCGTTATCAGTTACTTCATTTACATTTTATTTTTCGGTGGCCTGGATGCAGTGGAACGAAAGAAAATATCCGTCATCGGAATTCTGTTTATCTTCTCTGCATTGTTTTGGTCTGGTTTTGAACAGGCCGGATCGTCACTAAACATATTTGCGTTAGAATATTCCGACAGAAATTTTTTGGGTTGGGAAATCCCGGCCAGTTGGATGCAATCGGTTAACGCGATTTTCATCATTGCACTTTCTCCGATGTTTGCATGGTTGTGGGTGTGGCTGGCTAACCGTAATATTCAACCCAATACGCCTGCTAAATTTTCCTATGGTTTGCTTCTTTTGGCCGCGGGCTTTGCATGTGTAGCCGTTGCTGCATACTATGTTACCGATGGCAATAAGCCGCTATTCTGGTGGCTGATACTAACATACCTGCTACATACCATGGGTGAGTTGTGCCTGAGCCCGGTGGGACTAAGTGCCGTTACCAAATTATCACCTAAAAAGCTGGTCGGGCAAATGATGGGCATCTGGTTTATGTCGGTGGCATTTGGAAATCTTATTGCCGGCCTTATGGCTGGCGGAATTGATGATGCCGAAATTCAGGCCGACCCCAGCATTTTGCCAAACCTTTTCTGGTTTGTAGTACTGACAACCGGTGTGGGCGGATTTATATTACTGATCTTTAACAAGCCCATACGAAAGTTGATGGGCGATATTCATTAACGATTTTTCTTTATTCACTTTGATCCTAAACCTATGGAAGAAAATAAAGCGTTTAAACCGTATATCGCTGCCAGCGATTTTGTTCCGGAGTTCACCCTCAAAGCCGTAATCCTCGGTTCTATTTTCGGAATAATTTTCGGGGCAGCAACAGTTTACCTTGGCCTTAAAGTGGGCCTTACCGTAAGTGCCTCTATTCCCATTGCTGTGCTGGCCATCTCCATCTTCAAAAAGTTAGGAAAGGCAACCATCCTTGAAAACAACATGGTGCAGACCATTGGCTCGGCTGGTGAGTCGGTTGCTGCTGGTGTAGTGTTTACCGTGCCAGCGTTGTTGTTTCTGGCGGGAGGAGAAGCCTACTTTCAATACTTCCAGATTTTTGTGCTGGCGTTAGTAGGTGGTGTACTAGGTGTGTTGTTTATGGTGCCCCTGCGAAGAGCCCTCATTGTAAAAGAGCATGGTAATCTTCCGTATCCGGAGGGTACCGCCTGTGCCGATGTGCTGATTGCCGGTGAGAAGGGTGGGGCGCTGGCGAAAAATGTATTCTATGGATTGGGCATTGCCTTTTTATACAAAGGGTTGATGTCCATTCTTGGCCTTTGGAAGGAAGTTCCTCAGTATGTTTTCGGGCGCACATCAGCATTACCCAACGGAACGGTGAATGCTGAAATTACGCCTGAACTCATGGGTGTGGGGTATATCATCGGCCCACGCATTGCCGGCATTATGGTGGCGGGCGGGGTATTATCCTGGCTGGTACTGATTCCATTAATTACCCTGCTGGGCGATAACCTCACTTCACCCATGGCGCCTGAAACAACCATGTTGATTTCTGAAATGTCGCCTGCACAAATCTGGAGTAAGTATATACGGTACATTGGTGCAGGTGCGGTAACCTTTGGCGGTATTATCACGCTGATTAAAACATTGCCTACGATTATTACGGCATTCAAAGATTCCTTTAAAGACCTGCGGTCGCGAAATGCGGCCAATGCGCAAACACAAGTGCGTACTGAAAAAGATGTTCCTTTAATTTTTGTGGTGATAGGTTCCATCGTATTGGTTTTACTAATGGCCATTTTACCGAATGTGCCCACTAACTTTCTTTCCGCTATTATGATTGTTGTGTTTGGATTTTTCTTTGTTACCGTTGCATCACGAATTGTAGGACTCATTGGTTCGTCATCCAGCCCGGTTTCAGGCATGACCATTGCCACACTAATGGCTACTTCATTAATTTTTATTGGCATCGGGTGGACAGGCGATTTCTACCAGCCTATTGCCCTGGTGGTAGGTTCAATTGTTTGTATTGCTGCTGCGAATGCGGGCGCTACTTCACAAGATTTGAAAACCGGATTTTTAGTGGGGGCAACACCCATGAAGCAACAAATCGGATTACTAATTGGCGTGTTGGTATCAACCGTAGCTATAGGTTTTACTTTGCTTTTATTGAATGATACACTGGGTATTGGTGTCGTTACAGAGGCACACCCCAACCCATTACCTGCTCCTCAGGCCATGCTGATGGCCACGGTGATCAAAGGCCTTCTCAGTCAGAATTTACCATGGGGACTTGTCATTGCCGGTATGGGGTTATCCGCTGTAGTGGAATTATGTGGTGTAAGCTCACTGGCGTTTGCTGTGGGGGCTTACCTGCCGCTATCAACAACATCACCCATTTTTGCCGGTGGATTGATTAAATTAATTGCCGATAAAATCACCAAACGTAAAGAAGAGGAATCAGAAGTAAGCTCGGGCGCCTTGTTTAGTTCGGGTTTAATTGCCGGAGGTGCACTAACCGGAATTTTGGTAGCAGTATTATTAGGTACTAATGTTAATACTGCAGATGGACCTCAGTCTGTAATTGCTGTTATTCATCATGCTGTACATGGCGTTATTCCTGAAGGAGGGGATCTAATTTCCATCATCATGTTCCTCCTGTTAGGGTTGATTGTATTCCGGTTTGCAAAGGCTAAGATTACCTCCTGAGCTGAGTTCTCTATCAATAAAAAAGTCCTGATTAGAAGTCAGGACTTTTTTATTGGATAATGTTTGTTTTTGTTAGCGGCCAGCTCAAAAATGTTGGCGTCATTGCGATCCGCCACAGGCGGAGAAGCAATCTCAATTTTCGATGATGAACACGGGATTTTTGCTAGTTAGAAATATCGATAATTTCCTTTAATGCGTTCAACGCTTTTGTTTCCGACTCGTCCACTTTTCCATCAGCATTAATGATATCGTACATATCGGTAAACACCTTATACTTTTGCGGAAATTTTATAGACGAGAAGTGATTGAAGGTGTCTTTGAATAAGGTTTTAAGCTGGTTCTTATCAAAATCATCAAACAGATTCAGTTCCTCATTTAGTTTTTTGTTGTAGTCCACATCTTCAGGATACAAGCGTTTCATTTTTTCCTTGATCACATCCCGCTCGGCTTCGTGAAATTCACCATCGGCATGGGCCATATAGATGTACAGGAAGAGCACGAAGTCAGCAAAGTTTTTATGGATAACCATAGTCAATTGAATTAATAGCTCCAAGTTACATTACAACCCGATAAACCCCAAATGGGGGCAAAATAAAAGGTTCCACTAGTGTGGAACCTTTTGTTATTCAGAATGAAGCCGGGATGATTACATCATGCCGCCCATGCCGCCACCGTGTGGCATAGCAGGTGCTTCTTTTTCTTCAGGGATTTCAGAAACAACAGCTTCAGTAGTAAGCAATAAGCCTGCAATAGAAGCTGCATTCTCAAGCGCCAGACGAGCAACTTTAGTCGGATCAATGATACCTGCTGCAAAGAAGTCTTCAAACTTATTCGTACGGGCATTGAAACCGTAGTCCTTCTTGCCTTCGCGAACTTTATTCACGATTACGGAACCTTCCTGACCAGCATTTTCAGCAATGGTACGGAGCGGAGATTCAAGCGCCAGGCGGATGATATTTACACCAGTTTCCTGATCGTCATTTTCTGTTTCGATAGTCTTAAGTGCTTCAATGGCACGAACATAGGCTACGCCACCACCAGGAATTACACCTTCCTGAACGGCTGCGCGGGTTGCATGCAAGGCATCATCAACACGGTCTTTCTTCTCCTTCATTTCAACTTCGGTAGAAGCACCAATGTAGAGGATAGCCACACCACCGGAAAGTTTAGCTAAACGTTCCTGTAGTTTTTCCTTATCGTAATCAGACGTTGTTGTTTCAATCTGAGCTTTGATTTGGTTTACACGACCAGTGATGTCGGCTTTCTTACCGGCACCATTAACGATCGTAGTATTATCTTTATCTACGTTAACCTTTTCGGCACGGCCCAGCATATCCAGGGTAGCGTTCTCCAATTTGAAGCCAAGCTCTTCCGTAATTACTTTTCCACCGGTCAGGATGGCGATGTCTTCCAACATAGCCTTTCTTCTGTCGCCAAAGCCAGGAGCCTTAACAGCGGCAACGCGCAGCGCACCACGGATTTTGTTTACCACCAGGGTAGCTAGTGCTTCGCCTTCAACTTCTTCAGCAATAATTAATAGCGGCTTGCCGGTTTGGGCAGTTTGCTCCAGTACAGGAAGTAACTCCTTCATGCTGCTGATTTTCTTATCGTAGATCAGGATGTAAGGATTATCCAGGTCAGCTTCCATTTTCTCGGTGTTGGTCACGAAGTAAGGAGATAAGTAACCGCGGTCGAACTGCATACCTTCTACCGTTTTTACTTCGGTTTCTGTTCCTTTGGCTTCTTCAACGGTGATCACACCATCTTTACCAACTTTCTCCATCGCATCAGCAATCATCTTACCGATAGTCTCATCATTATTGGAGGAGATGGAAGCTACTTGTTCAATTTCGCTGGAGTCTTTGATTTTCTTGGATTGCTTTTTCAAGCTTTCAATAACCGCCTGAACCGCTTTGTCGATACCGCGCTTTAAATCCATAGGGTTAGCTCCGGCAGCAACGTTTTTAATACCGTGGCTGAAAATAGATTGCGCTAAAACAGTAGCGGTAGTGGTACCGTCACCGGCTGCATCAGCAGTTTTAGAAGCAACCTCTTTTACCAACTGAGCACCCATGTTTTCGATGGGATCTTTCAATTCAATTTCTTTTGCAACGGAAACACCGTCCTTCGTTACAGAAGGAGCACCGAATTTTTTATCGAGGATTACGTTACGACCTTTAGGGCCCAGGGTAACTTTAACAGCGTCCGCTAATTTATCAACGCCTTTCTTTAGTCTGTCGCGGGCAGATGTATCGAATGTAATTTCTTTAGCCATAGTTTATATGAATTTTAGTTGTGATTAAATGATTCCGAAAATGTCTGAATTTCTCATGATGAGGTATTCTTTACCATCAATGTTGATCTCCGTACCGGAATATTTTCCGTACAACACTTGATCACCAACTTTAACAGTAACAGGCTTATCTTTTAAGCCTTCGCCAACAGCAATCACTTTGCCCTTTTGAGGTTTTTCCTTGCTGGAATCAGGAATGTACAAGCCTGAAGAGGTTTTGGTTTCAGCTTCAGCGGGTTCAACTAATACCCGGTCTTCATTTGGTTTGAAGTTGATCTTTGCCATATAAGTAATGGATTTTTAGGTTTAACAAATTTGTCACAGTGCACCTAACAGCTATTATGCCATAACCAAAAGCGGGGCGAATAACGGACAAAATTTCAACAAAAGGGCATTTTTTACCTCGTTTCAATAAGCTATGGCAGATAATCCGGGGTACATTCTGCCAAAAATGTCAGGTTATAACCGGGCGCTGTCAGGCTCGTTTACGTTAACAAGGATGAGCAGTTGACACAGGTTTAACAATTGGTTATTTTTTACGTCAAAATGGAAGGTTATGGAGCGATTATCGAAAGATTGGATAACTCAGGGACTGATCGATTTTGAATATAAGAAGTACATTCTGCTGGCGTATTTGAAAAGGGTAAAGGCTTCCTTTGGCCGGGTTGAACTTTACCCCGATATGGCCGACCTGGTATTTCACTACCGAAACCTGCTGGCCATAAAGGAAAATAAAACACTACTTAAAGAATCGTTTCCGAAAGAACTTTCGCTGGAGGAATTCAAGAAACTTGAGCTCAGTTACCGCCAGCTCATTGAAGATGATGCCATCATGAGTGAGTTGGAGTCCATCATTGAATTTTCTATTCCGCAGGTGAAGGATTCGTTGCAGGAGGGCTCGGTGATATTTGAATATGTTGAGTCACAATGCGAGATTTCACCCGTTGGTGTTACACCGTTGTATGCGAAAGAGGGTTATTTGTTTGTAGCACAACCTCCGGAGAAGGAAACACAGGTTTATCGTTACCAGGTTAGTATTTTTGAAGATGCCCACGAACAATTGCGAAGCCTCAATACAGAGTTTATCGAATCGGTGACAAAAACACCGGTAAACACGTATGAACAACTAAAACTTGATTTGATCCGGAAGTTTAAAGATATGCCTAACCCGGCTACCTATCTCATTCTTTCCCGAATGAAATTCCCTTTTCATGAAACGTTTATGCCGGTAGCCAAGCGTTTGTTTGTAAAACACATTTCGGCAGCAGCATAAAAAAACCTGGTGGGTTCCCACCAGGTTTGTACGCTATAAATTTCTTCAATTGTTATTCGTTGTTCGTGTCTTGCTCTTCGGGCATTACCGGTGTTGTCGTGGCTGGTGCAGCCTGTTCACCGGCTTTATCCAAAATATCATTACCTGAACCGGCAGACGGAGCAACTAAATTCGTGGAGAGGGTAAGGGTAAGAACCATAATGGTGATTACAAATCCCCAGGTCAGCCGCTCTAACAAATCACCTGTTTTCTTTACTCCGATAATATTGGCAGCGCCTGAGCCACCAAACTGGCTGGATAATCCGCCACCCTTGGAATTCTGCGCCAGAATAACCACAACCAACAAAAAGCAAACAAAAATAATTAGCCCTACAATGAAACTGAACATAGCTTATTTCCTTAAATCTTCAATTTGAGCCGCAAAGTAAGCCTTTTTTTGTGGAAACTTCCAAATCAGCTTTTTGTACACTTCAATGGCCTTATCCTTTTTGCCCTGCCGGATGAGGATTTCAGCAAGTGTTTCGGAAACAATATGGTCACCAAATTCACCACTTTTAAGGGTTGATGCGAGGTCAGGATTCTCATCAGCAGGTGATGATGAAGGTACAAGCTGCGGTTTTGTCTTTATAAACTGATCAATGATTTCAATCTGCTCTTTAGTCTTTTCACTTTCGGGCTGGACTTTTTTGCGTGTTGCTTTAATCTCGCTTACGATGGGATCAAGCTCGGTACCTTTTTTTGATTTCTTTTTGGCAGGAGACGGCTCGCTTGCGGTTACGGATTCATTGTTCTTTTCCAACTCCCGGGCCATTTGAATGATCCGTTCTTTTTTGGAGATTTTCCTATCCTTGTCTTTTTCTTTTTCTGGTGCTGTGAACGCTGGCTTTGCAATGGGTAACGCAACCCCATCCTGATCGAACAAGGCTTCAAAGTTATGCTTCAATTCCTGAAGCCGTTCCAGATCGTGAATGACTTCATCAGCATAGTCAGTAGCAGCGGGTTGTGGTAAAGGCGTAAGCTGATTTAGAGATGCTTTTTCCGCTACACCGGTGGCCTCATACTTTTCCGCGATCACTTCAGGTTCTCCAACAGCAGTCATTATTTCTTTGAGCACCGACCGGTCGGTAGAGTAAACCGCTGCGCGCTGCAAAACAACCTGATGGTCGTTTAGCTGGTGATCTTTAGAAACCCGTGCCGCCAGCGCTTCCAATAACTGGCTATAGGGATAGTGGCTAACCAGCCTGTTAACTTCTGCAGCTTCCGTGGCAGTAGAACCTGAAAAATGATTGAGCAGACTGACAAATTGATTTTTATCCACAGCAAAAGGGGCTATGGTAAAAATAGAGAAATTTTACCAATTGGCAATTGATGCGTTGAAGATGTCCAGGATGATCTGTTCAAAAATCTGGCGAATTAATCCGTCCTCAATATCCGGCAGGTTTAATTCATTCGGAAAATCCCTGTAAAAAGAAAACGACTTGTCTTTAAAGCTCATGGTTTCGTCCAGCGTGTTTACGTAGGTAACGCGAACGGTAATGGTTAATCGGGAGGAAGCTGCCGCATCAATTTGTGTCGGATCTCCGCTGGCACGCGGTGCAATTTGTGTTACCTGGTAACCGGTAACAATACCCTCCATCTGCAGTTCACCATTTTCAGCAACAACACTCAGGTTGGAATTTTGAATCATATAGTCCTTAAGACTGTTCGTGAAAACCTGGCCCAGGTTAGCGGGCCCTAAATCGGTATTGTTATAGAATTCCTGAATGGATATGGTTTTGGCGTTGGTTCCGGAACCGGTGAAGGAATAAATACCGCAGGACGAAAACCAGAGCATATTACCCACGCATATAACCGACAGTAATACTCTGCAGAAGTGGGGTATATTAATTCTCAAGATCGTATTGTTTGATTTTACGGTAAAGCGTTCTTTCCGAAATGCCCAAATCGCGTGCCGCATATTTCCGTTTGTTGTTGTTTTTAAGCAAGGCGCGCATGATTAATTCCTTTTCTTTTTTTTCAATTGACAGGGAGTCCTCTTCTGTTTCATGCGTGATATCCTGAACTTCTTCCTGCTCTTGTTCGGCCTGAAGTGCAGGGTTAATGGACGGAATATTTAACACCACCGGTTCAGCAACAGATTCAACACCTTCAAACAACGAGGGATGGTCTTTAACCAATTGAGCCGCATTGCCCTGGTGGTTATACAAGTCCAGCACAATTTTCTTCAGGTCCATCACATCCTTCTTCATATCAAACAACACCTTGTACAGGATGTCGCGCTCAGAGAAGGAATCTTTATCCGATGAACCATTTCGGTACAGGGCCGGAAGGCTGCTTTCCTGGGGCAGGTAGTGCAAAAGCTTTTCAGCCGTAATCTCCTTACTTTCGGTTGAAAGCACTGAAATTTGTTCCACCAGATTTTTCAACTGGCGGATGTTCCCCGGAAAGCGGTATTTGATCAACCTATCCTTGGCATCTTCCGACAAGGACACGGGCTTAACCTTGTATTTCTCGGCAAAATCGGATGCAAATTTCCTGAACAGGAGTTCAATATCTTTGCCTCGTTCGCGCAATGGCGGTACATAGATGGGTACGGTGCTCAACCGATAATAGAGATCTTCGCGGAATTTCCCCTCTTCAACGCGCTGCAACAGGTTGATATTGGTTGCGGCAACCACCCGAACATCAGTCTTTTGAACCTTGGATGATCCAACTTTAATGAACTCACCATTCTCCAAAACCCGTAGTAAACGGGCCTGAGTGCCTAACGGCATTTCTCCGATTTCATCGAGAAAGATGGTGCCTCCGTTGGTTACTTCGAAGTATCCTTTGCGCGCTTCGTGCGCTCCGGTAAACGATCCCTTTTCATGGCCAAATAATTCTGAGTCGATCGTACCTTCAGGAATGGAGCCACAGTTAATGGCGATAAACTGCCCGTGCTTACGCGGACTTAAATGGTGAATTATTTTTGAGAAGGATTCCTTGCCGCTACCACTTTCGCCTGTGATCAGCACCGACATATCGGTAGGAGCGACCTGCATCGCTACCCGCACGGCATTGTTCAGCAATGTAGAATTTCCAATAATTCCAAAACGCTGTTTTACGCTTTGTATTTCTGCATCTGTAAAACTCATGTTATGAAACTACTTTACCCAACAAAGTTGCTCCGGTACATTTTTCTACCAAAACATTTACATACTGGCCTTTCTGAAAATGCTCCTTCGGAAAAACAACTACCTTATTGGCACTGTTCCGACCTTGTAAATAATCTGTTGATTTTTTTGAATGTCCTTCAATCAACACGGTGAATACTTTTCCAACATCGCGTTGGTTACGAAGTAAAGAATGCTCGTTTTGCTTTTGTATGATTTCCTGGAGTCTTCGCTTTTTTACGGCTTCCGGAACATCGTCAGCAAATTTCTTAGCGGCCAGCGTTCCGGGTCTTTCGGAATAAAAGAACATGTAGGCGAAGTCGTACTTCACATAATCCATCAACGTAAGGGTGTCCTGATGTTCTTCTTCAGTTTCTGTACAGAACCCCGTTATCATGTCGGAGGAAATACCACAATCTTCACCGAGGATTTCGCGTATTCTGTCAATTTTGTTGATATACCATTCACGGCTGTAGCCACGGTTCATCACCTCCAGTACACGGGTATTGCCACTTTGTACGGGCAGGTGGATGTACTTGCAGATGTTTTCATGGCGGGCCATAGTATGCAAAACATCATCCGTTATGTCTTTAGGGTGGGAGGTGGAAAAGCGAATCCGAAGTTCGGGATTAACACGGGCAACCATTTCCAGTAATTGGGCAAAGTTTACCACATCGTTAATGCCTTTTTTCTCCAAAAAAGCCTTGTTATTCTCTTCATGGCTCCACTTGTATGAATCCACATTCTGGCCCAGCAGGGTCACTTCGCGGTAACCGCGCTGAAACAAATCAGTTGCTTCCGCTACAATGGAGTAGGGATCACGGCTGCGCTCGCGCCCACGGGTAAAGGGCACTACACAAAAAGAGCACATATTGTCGCAACCCCGCATAATGGATATGAAAGCGGTAACACCGTTGGAGTTCAGCCTCACGGGGGAAATGTCAGCATAAGTCTCTTCACGCGAAAGGAAGGTATTCACTGCTTTCTCCCCATCATCCACCTGTCCGATTAATTGCGGCAGGTCGCGGTAGGCATCCGGACCAGCAACCAGGTCAACGATTTTTTCTTCTTCCAGCAATTTGGACTTAAGGCGCTCGGCCATACAGCCTAAAACGCCCACAAGCATTTCTGGCTTTTGCTTTTTCAGTGTATTTATTTGGGTAAGCCGGTTGCGAACGGTCTGCTCGGCTTTTTCACGGATGGAACAGGTGTTCAGAAAAACTACATCTGCAGTATTGATATCCGCAGTGGTATCAAATCCTTCCTTGGCAAGAATAGAGGCAACGATTTCGCTATCGGAGAAATTCATCTGGCACCCATAGCTTTCGATGTAAAGCTTACGGTTTTTACCGGTATTGTTTTCTTTGGATACGTTTACCGTCTCGCAGGCTTCGGTACCATCCAATACGCCCAAATCTTCAATCAATTGCTGCATTTACTTATAAATCAGGGCACAAAAATACAATTTAATTGGTTCCGTGACATCTTGTCATGGTATTTTACTTAAGTTGCCAACCTGGTTAGAAAAGCGTTAATTAAACAGTTAGTTCTATGTCTATCATCAAATCAGTACGCGGATTTACCCCATCTTTTGGAGAAAATTGTTACATCGCAGATGGTGCTGTTGTGGTTGGTGAAGTTACCATGGGTGACAATTGCACCGTATGGTTTAATGCGGTGGTAAGGGGCGATGTTCACTCTATCACGATCGGAAATAATACCAATATTCAGGATGGTGCGGTACTGCATTGTACGTATCAGCGGGCGAAATTGGTAATCGGCAACAATGTTTCCATTGCCCATAATGCGGTTGTACATGGCTGTACCATTGAAGACAATGTGCTGATTGGTATCGGGGCTATCATTCTGGATGATGCGGTGATTGGTGCCAATTCAGTAATTGCTGCCGGGGCGGTTGTTCTTCCGAAAACACTAGTTGAGCCGGGCAGTATCTATGCGGGTATTCCGGCCAAACGGGTTAAAGACATTGGTGATGAAATGAAAGAAGTGATCCAGCGCACTGCAAAGAATTACCCTATGTATGCCGCATGGTTTAAGGAAACCGGGGTAGAGCGCAATGCTGGTGATGAATATTCCAATTAAACCTGAGGAATATCATGGAACTTGTTACAATCAAAAGTTTAATTCGGTATATTCAAAGGTGTAAAGCGTAGTATGAAAACGGGTACTAATAAGGGTTTTGATCCTGGAGTTATTGAAGCTTACAAAGCTAAGATGAAAGTTCGTGGCCAGTCTTTTATCATGGATGAGGAGGACGATCGTTCGGATGAATATGCGCACTTTTATTTTATTGGAACGCATGAAGACAAGGAAGTAATTTTCGATGCGGTAATGTATACCTTACGCCTGCAACACGAAAGTGAGTTGTTTGAAATTGCCGAGCACCGTGCCGCCAGGCATTTTCCAGATTATAAAAAGATCACCTACGAAGAGGATGAAAATGGCAACCTGGAGCCACTGGATGATCAGGAAGAAGAAATTGGATTGTACATGGCCGAGGTGATTATGGAACTGGAAGAAGACGAACAGGTAAAGGTAAAAGAGCATGTCGATCAGGATGTTCACGTAGATTTTGGTATTGCCCTGGACATTGGCTTGCACGTTGAAAAGATCACACCGAAAGTCATTGATCAATTCATCCGCGATTTTAATGCCGATGACCTGAACCTCGATCCAACCTTATATTCCTTTCAAACCAAGGGGATGGAAACAGAATAGCGGGCCTAATCCCGGTAAAATTTTCTATTCCCAAATTTCAGCGCCCACCGTTGCCACAGGAGGGGCTTTCGTATATATTTGCGGCCTAAATAAATCCTGATGAAGAATCTATCCTTAGTTTTAAACATCGTATTGTTGGTGGCTGTTGGCGTGTTGTACTACCTGCATTTCTCACCCAGTATCTCTACCTCTTCAGCCCCTGCATCGTCATTTGATATTGGCGAATTGAAGGTGGCCTATATTAACTCCGACTCGGTGTTGGAAAAATATGATTACCTCAAAGCCAGCGCTGAAATACTGGAGGCAAAATCGAAAAAGGTTGAACAAGATTATATAAACCGCGCACAAAGCTTACAAAAGGAAATTGAGGCCTACCAACGCAACGTGAATAATATGACGGTGGGTCAGGTGCGTGCGGTGGAAGAGGACCTTGGCAAAAAGCAGCAAAATCTTCAGCTCTATGAGCAAAGTATCCGGCAAGAGTTGATGAATGATCAATCCAAGTTGAACAGAGAATTATACGACCGGATTACGGTATTCCTGCAAAAGTATGGGAAAGAAAGAGGGTTGCACCTGGTGTTGAAGTTTGATACTACCAGTGATGTGCTTTATGGCGTGGATGCACTTGACATTACTCAAGACGTAATTACAGGACTGAACGCAGATTACGCTTCCGAAAAAGGAACAGCAAAAGAGCCTGTTAAGAAATAACTGTACGCATCAACTTTTGATGCAGACCGGCTTTGATTTGATTTAAAGCCGGTTTTTTATTTTATATTTGTCCATACGCTTGTATGGCAAAACTTTTTCCTGTTTCCGTTCGCACGAGAACTCAAGAACAAAAGCAGGTTGCCTTTATGCTGGCAACTGGTTTTTTCATGGGGGTGTTCATCGCCACCTACCAGGTTACGGCTGATTCTTTGTTTCTTAACAAACTTGGTGAACACCTCGACAAGGCATTTCTGATTACCGGTATTCTGGGGATTATCTCCACCGGCATTTTTTCCTTTTTGCAGAGTCGCATCCGTTTTTCAACCCTAACCATACTGGTTATTGCGGGTATTTTTTCGTTTAGTTTGGGCGTTTATGTGCTGTTGCACTATGGTAATCCCCAATGGGAGAACCCATTGATCTTTGCCATGTTTGCTTTTTCAGGTCCCATCATTGCCCTGTTGTTCTTAAGCTACTGGGGCACTTTTGGCCGTCTTTTTAACTTCCGTCAGTCAAAAAGTATTATCGGTTGGATTGATACCGGTCAGCTTATTGCAGCCATCGCGGCTTCATTTATTATCCCTTTTACGGCTGCCCTCGTTCCTGAAACTTCAGATTATCTGCTGGTTTGCTGCGTAGCCATTTTTATGGTGGGGGTTTTATTGGCGTTGATAGCCGGACGATTTGCGCTCTCGAAGAATGACCCCCGTGAATTTGATGCAGAGGTAAGAAAGGAGTCCAGCGTGCGTAAAATGTTTTCCGACAAGTACATTTTGCTCATGTCTATGTTGCTGGTGGTTTCGATGACGGCTTTTATTTTCAACCAGTTCTCCTTTCAGGAATTGGTTCGGGAGCAATACCCCAATCAACGTGACCTGACTGACTTCAATGCCTTTTTTACCGGTGCCGTGTATGCGCTTAGCTTGATCATGCAAACGTTCGTGAACAATCGCATCATCAGCAATTACGGTTTACGGGTTTCATTGTTCATACTGCCCATAGTACTCGGGGTCTTGTCGTTGGGTTCAGTGCTTGCCGGAACATTTTTTGGATTCGACAAAGTTTCTTCGCCTACTGGCTTTGTCTTCTTCTTTCTGTTTGTTGCCATGAGCCGGTTATTTAATTGGACCCTGCGAGAATCATTAGAAAACCCGGTATTTAAATTGTTCTTTATTCCGCTTGACAACCGCATAAGGTTTAACGTTCAGGCACGTGTAGAAGGATTAGTGAATGAAAGTTCGCGCTTCATTGCCGGCTTATTAATTTTTGGGCTGGCCTTTATTCCCGCGTTTAAAGTAATTCACATTTCCGTGTTTCTTGTTTTGTTGGCCGGGGTCTATTTTATAGTGGTAAACAGGCTATACGGGGGGTACAAAGATAAAATACGTCAGAAGCTGGAAAGCTCTGAATTTCAGCAAGATAAGCTTGAAAAAGGTTTTGCTCAGGTAACGCAACGGCTGGAAGGTATGATGGCCGTACCCAACAGCGGTAAAGCTATATTTTCCTATAAGCTACTGGAGAAAATTAATGCCAGTCAAACAGCTGTCTGGATCAACAACCTCATCAAAAATCAGGATGATTCCGTGCGGCATTATGCCCAGGAGAAGATGAATGAAATGAAGGGGCTGTCCGTTTCCGACAAGTATGTGATTCGGATGGATCAGACTAAAGTTGATTCCGAAGACAAAAGTATGCTTTCGCTGGCCGATTTACAGATGATCATTGATAACAATGGCGACATTACAAAGCAACGCATACAACGGTTGTCACGATCGCAAAACCCCAGCGACAGGCAATATGCAGCCGAGTTGCTGTTGCATACTTCAGCAGAAGAATGCATTTCATTTTTGATCGAATTGTTATCCGACTCGGAATCAAAGGTTCGGAATACGGCCATCAAATCAGCTATCAAGAAAAATAATCCGGAGGTAATCAATGCACTGATTGAGAATATGGGCAACCCGGTGTACAGTAACCAGGCCATGAATGCCCTGGTACTTATCGGCCCCAAAACATTACCTGCATTGGAAGCCGCTTTTTTCAGGAGTGGGCAAAGTACTCACCTGATGCAGCGCATCATTCAAGCGGTGGGCAGGATAGGCGGACAGCGTGCCCGCGACCTTTTATGGAATAAAATTGATTACCCCAACAAGGTAGTTGTATCACAAGTTTTGCTTTCACTGGGTGAGTGTGGATTCAAGGCCGGAATCTCGCAGGTAACACGTATCAAGTATGCCATTGAAGCTGATATTGCCGACATACGCTGGAACCTGAGTGCTATACAAGAGATAGGTTCAGAGGGATTTAATGCGCACATAATCAGTTCATTACGATGGGAAATCCAAAATGATATTGAACACATTTACATGCTGCTGGCCATGTTGTATGATACCCGTTCCATACAACTTGTAAAAGAAAACATTGACAGTGGAACGCCTGAAGGTATTACCTATGCGGTTGAACTGTTGGATGTGTTTTTATCCGAGCAATTAAAACAAAGAGTAATTCCTATTTTGGATGATATCTCCGATAACGAACGTATAAATAAACTGGATATCTTTTATCCACGGGTTAAGCTTGATTCTAAACTGGTATTGAAGTTTATGATCAACCGTGATTTCACACAATCAAACCGCTGGACAAAAGCTTGTGTGCTATATGAAATCGGCCTTCAGCGCATAGAAGACTTCAAACTGGATCTTATCGCGCAAATGTTTAACCCTGATTTGTTAATCAGGGAAGTTGCGGCTTGGTCATTAGCGCAGATCAATGAAGGGGAGTATAGACGTAACGTTAGGCGCCTGCCAGCCGAGCAAGGCAAGGCCTTGGATGATGTGGTACTGACCAAACGGATGAGCCGCTTCAGTAAAGTGATGTTCTTTCAGCAAGTAGAAGTTTTTGAAGGAGTACCCGGTATTACCTTAAGTCATTTGGCTGATATTAGTACTGAAATTAATCTGAATGAGGGAGAAACGCTGGCCCTCGATGAGAAAATAAACAACAACTTTTATGTGTTGGCGAAGGGTGAAGTAGACTTTTTCCAACGGGGTGAGTTTACATCGTCTTTTGCCGAAGGTCAGTTTATTGGCGAGCTGCTTTCCTTGCCTAATTTCGTGACTACCAACCTGATAAAAGCCAAAACAAAGGTCAGTTTACTGAGTATCAATAAGGACCAGTTCTATGAATTGCTTTCGGATGACGTACGGCTTGCCGACAAGGTATTAGAATTCGTCTAAATTTGGCTGTAATCGGTATTTTTACTACATTTCGATACTATTTTTTAACCTTCGTAAACTTTTTAGATTTTTTAAACTATTTCCTGAAGCGTGATCTTAAGTTTTCACCTCCAATTGGTTAACTTTCAGGTTGTTTGTAGCATGGTATGTTGACACAATCATCCCATTCGGAACAAGACCAGGAAGTGCCTGACGTGTTGACGGAAATTCAACCCGACAGTTCAAATCCATTTCCTGGATTACGTCCCTTCACGGTGGATGAGTGTCACCTTTACTTCGGTCGCGAAGGACAGGTAGACGATATTTTGCTCAAGCTCTCCCGTCACAGATTTGTTTGTGTGATGGGTTATTCCGGAAGCGGAAAATCCTCATTGATGTCGTGCGGTTTGGTTCCGGTGTTGTATGGAGGTTTTGTTACTCACTCAAGTCCGCATTGGCATGTTATTATTGCACGCCCGGGTGCAACACCGTTACAAAATCTTACCGATGCAGTAGTTGATTATTTGATTTCACATAATCGCATTGCTGAAGACGATCGGGCAGTTCACGCAGCCATTATTAATTCAGTACTGCGCAGCGGTTCACATGGCCTCATTGAAGTATCGAAATACTTGCAGCAACACAAACTCGACAATGTATTTTTCATGGTCGATCAGTTTGAAGAATTGTTTCGCTTTCATGAGACAGAGTCTGCCGATGAAGTGTTTGATGAAACACAGCTTTATGTTAACCTCATTCTTAATGCCATTCGTCAGCAGGATACACCGGTGTATGTGGCGGTTACCATGCGGTCTGATTTTATTGCCAAGTGTTCTGCGTTTAGCGGATTAACAGAAGTTATAAACGAAAGTAATTACCTGGTTCCGCAAATGACACGGGAGCAGAAGCGGATGGCCATTGAAGGTCCCATTGCTGTTGCCGGTGGCCGTATATCACAGCGTTTAGTGAAACGGTTATTGGCCGACATGGGCCGTAACCAGGATCAGCTTCCTATTCTTCAGCATGCGCTTATGCGCACGTGGGACTACTGGGTTGCTAACCGCGAGCCAGGCGAACCGATGGATATTCGTCATTACAATTCCATTGGAAGAATTGCGCAAGCGCTTTCCATGCACGCCAATGAAATTTTTGAAGAACTGTCACCGCGTCAAAGGGAAATTGCAGAAGTATTATTCAAAAGCGTAACGGAAAAAAGTGCCGATAACAAGGGCATGCGCAGGCCGGCTCGTTTAGGGTTGGTGGCAGAATTGGCGGATGCTGATGTTGATGAGATAACTGAGGTTGTTGAACACTTCCGGAGACCGGGAAGATCGTTTTTGATGCCGGCTCATACCATTGCATTATATGCCGATTCGCTCATTGAACTTTCGCACGAAAGTTTAATGCGCATCTGGAACCGGTTAAATACCTGGGTGGAGGAGGAGTTTGAATCGGCCACCATGTACAAACGCATATCGGATGCGGCTGCCATGTACCAGATTGGTAAAACCAGTTTGTGGAGGCCTCCTGATTTGCAACTGGCGCTTAACTGGCAAAAGAAGCAACGCCCCACACGTGAGTGGGCGCAACGCTATGATGAAGCCTTTGAGCGTGCCATTGTATTTCTGGATACCAGCAGAATAACCTACGAGGCAGAATTAAAGAACCAGGAACTGCAGCAGAAGCGCATGCTTCAGCGTGCGCGTGTTACTGCTATTGTACTGGGGATTGCTGCTGTAATAGCTATTTTGTTTTTAGTGTTTGCCTACACCCAAAAAATTGCAGCCGACAATAGTGCCATTGAAGCTAAGTTGCAGGAAGCTAAAGCAATTGAGCAAGCGACAGCAGCCGAATTAGCCCGGCAAGATGCAGAAGCTCAAAGACTAAAAGCTGAAGCAGCAAATAAAGAGTTGGAAGAAGCCAAAGGTGCTGTTGAAGATGCCTTAAAGATTGCCAAAATTGAGAAAGAAAGAGCCGAGGCCTTGCTTATTTTAGCCCAACAAAGGACTCAGGAAGCGATTATCGCAGGTGAACAAGAACGAGCAGCCAGACTATTTGCCGAGCAGGAAACCGCGCGCGCTGAAGCAAACTTTGAAGAAGCTAACCGACTATATTTTTTAGCGAAAGCACAAGAGATGGCGGGTAAATCGGTTCAGGAGGATGATGATAAAGATCTCGCAGGAACGTTGGCCATGCAAGCCTATCATTTTCACACACGGTACAAAGGCAAACGGTATGATCCGTATGTGTATAACGCACTCTATCATGCGCTCACGGTTTCATCCGGCCTGAGCTACAATGCCATAAAAGTTCCGGGGCCTTCCCGCAACCGGATGAACGGTCTTGCCATTTCATCCAAAGGAACGACCTACTATGCTGCAGCTGCGGATGGAAGAATTTTTGTGGGTGATTATGAGAAGCGCACCGGTAAGCCCACAGCCTTTCAAAATGCTTATCCGAATAAAGTAATCGCATTGAGTAAAGATGAACGATACCTGGTTAATGGTACGGACTCTGCAACAGTACAGATATTCGATCTCCAAAATGAAACGGCAAAGCCATTGCTGGTGAGAGATCTTAAAGGCGCTACCAATGCTATTGAATTTTTGCCAAATAACTCAGGCTTCATCGTAAGTAAAACGGACAGAACACTTTCATTTGTTGATCATCGAACAGGAAAATCACGAACGTTAGTAACGGCACCATCAGAACTTAAAGCCATATCGATTAGCCCCGATGGTAAAAACCTGGTGGGTGCATCCTGGTCGGGGCAGCTTGTGCTTTTAAATCTTGAAACCAATGCATTGGAGACCCTTGTAAGTTATGATGCATCACAAATCCTCTCTGTTAAATTCAGTCCGGATGGAAAGACCATTGCTTACGGAACGTTCGAGAAAAATGAAAAGCGCGGCCTGGTGAAGTTATATAACGTGGCGCAGCGTAAAGAAGAGAGGCAATTCACCGGTCACAAAGCCGGTGTTTATGATGTTGAGTTTAGTCCGGACGGAAAATTATTGGCCAGTGCCGGCAGCGATCGCTTATTGCAAATGTGGGTGCTTGATTTTATTGAAGATCTTCCGATTAAGATGGATAACAACAATGGGTTCATCTGGGATATTTCATTCTCCAGCGATTCGAAATATTTAGTAGCAGCAGGGCATGAATCGGAAATCAGGGTATGGCCAACGGACCCACAACTATTGGCCAACCAGATTTGTCCGTTACTGAAACGAAACATGACAGAAGAGGAATGGAAGAAGTATGTAGGTGATGACATCAAATATGAAAACACCTGCGTGAATCTGCTCATTAAAGATTATTAACCACTGCATGGGATTTTTTAAATTTATAGTTGGCTTAATCATACTCAGTGGGTTATCTATCCATGTTAGTGCACAGGAAGAACGCACCGATTGCGAACAAATGCTTGCCATCGCTTCAGAAGAATTCAACTCCGGAAGGTTTTATGGCATTCCCGCCTTACTGAAACCCTGCGTGGACCGTGGCTTTTCCCGTGAACAAAAGCAACGTGCTTTTTTGTTGCTCGCGCAAACCTATTTGTTGCTTGATGATCCTATTTCTGCTGAGAATAGTTATCTCGAAGTATTGCGGGCTAATCCTGAGTTTGAAACCGATACAGCATTACATCCTATAGACCTGGTTTACTTAAGCAAAAAATTCACAGCCGACCCGATTTTTGCAGTGTTCGCTAAAGTAGGCGGCAATACTTCACCGGTGCGGGTCATTCAAACAGTAAGCCCCTCCGGTCAGCCCGTAAACAATAACTACGGACTTCGTGCTGGCTTTCAAGTGGGGGGTGGAGTTGACTATAATTTTACACGCTTCCTGGCCATCTCGGCAGAGGCTGAGTTCGGATTTACATCCTATAAAAAGACCCAGACAAGATTCAGTGACGATCTGTTGGAGCTCACGGCAAATCAGTCGTGGGCTACTATTCCGGTTTATGCAAAATATACTTTTGTAAAGGGGAATTTCAGACCTTATGGCTATGGTGGTTTTGCTATACAATTTCTGAATAGCGAAAACGGAAAATTCATTTCTCAAAAGAGAGATTTATCTGACCTGAATCCAGTGATTCTGCCGGAAAGTGAAACGACTAACCGGTCCTTAATGGAATTCCGAAACACCTTCAATCGTTCATTTCTTATCGGGGGAGGGGTTAGGTACAAAAAGGGGCTGGACTACTTCTTTGTTGATGTTCGATACTATTTCGGTTTATCTAACATTGTGGTTCCTACATCCTCGGCTGATTACACAGGTGTTTTGCCTGAATTAGGTCATGCAGACGATATGTTCCGCATCGATAATCTTTCCCTCAGCATTGGATACTATCATCCATTTTATAATCCTCGCAAGTTGAAACATGCGAAGACTAAAACTGTACTAAAGGGCATCAATAAATCATCGAAATGAAGTTTCAAAAATTGTTATTCGGTTGTTTATGGCTAACAGGTTCAGTTTTGCTGTTCACCTGCGATACAAAAAACAATATTGATCCTGCCTTTAAAAATTATTTTATCAAGTACTATGGCGAAGACGGTAATCATGAGGCAAAGGATTTTGTCGTAAACGATGACGGTACTGTCATAATTTTAGGTACTGTTTCCTTCGGGCAAACGCAAGCTGTTCAAACAAGACGGGTTTACATTGTGAAAACTGATCTTGAGGGTAACGAACTATGGAATAGAACGCTTGGCTCAACTTTTAATGAAGAAGCCGCGGATATTGAATCTATTATTGGTGGGCCCGATGCTGGTAATTTCCTTATACTATCAAACTTCGACAGGGCCGCAGATCGGACAAACATGCGCCTTACTGTTATTAATTCAAATGGTGATAGTTTAAAAAGCTATGAATATTCTCAGTATTTAAGTCTGCGCGGGTTGTCGGTAACTTCATCCGCTTCTGGAATAATGTACATATCAGGACTTACAACGGATATTGATGCGGGTAGTGATAAAAATGTACTGCTGACAACCCCGCCACCTATCCTGGAGGATTATCTTATTATTCGCTTACGCAATGATTATACCATCGAATTTGACGATCGGATAGGAGGTTCCTATGAGGGGGCTGCCGTTAAAGTTGTTCCATCAGGTAGTTCGTTTGTTTATGCTGCTTATTCCGATGAATTAACATCCAGTAATTTGCCTGATAACAATGAGCATGAACATAATTTCATATTCAGATTATTCCTGAGCAATCCAACAAGCGCTGCTGTTTCATTATTTTCCGGTAGCCTTAACCTCGATGAGAAAATGATAGCTTTTACTGATAAGCCCTTATTTAACACGTTCTGTGCTATTGGTACACAATCCGACTTTAACGGAGCAAATCGCAAGGCCTATGCAACGGTGGTTTCCAGTTCCCTCAGTTCGGTCATCGCAGAGGGCGTTGTGCTTAGCGGACCTAATGAATACGAAGGGGTTGCTGTTTCTGCCGCGTCAACTTCGTATCTGATGTTGGCCAACGAAATCAATTCGGCCAATAGGCGAGACATTGTTTTTATAAAAATGAGTACCGGATTGGTACCTGAATTCACCATAAAATTTGGAGCGGTTGATAATGACGATCGTGGGGCGGCTGTCGCTGAACTTCCTAGCGGAGATATTCTGATTTTAGGAACCATGCAACTCGCTGGACAACAGGATAAGATTGCCTTAATTAAACTGCGTCCAAATGGCACGTTTTAACCTTGTAAATATTTTGTTTTTAGGGTTACAATTTTGATAATGCGTTATTAATTGTCTATAGTCGGATTACTTTAACCTATGCCTCAATTCTACCGTCTTTTATTCGGGTTTTTATTTGTTTTTGGGGCTTTATCCGCTTTTTCGCAAGCCAATGTCACGATCACACCGGCCTCTACCGTTGGCGGAGTTCCCATCTGCGTTGGCGGAGCTCCTGTAAATCTAACCACTATTGTTATTGCAGAAACAGATGCAGGCAATGCGCTGGATGATGACGTTATTGGCGGACCCTTTGGTGACTGGATTAATATTACTTTAACACTCGGAATTCCAGCTGATTTTCAGTTTGTTCCAGGGGTAGGCACTGTTTTCTCAACGCCAGGGGTTGATGATGTGGTGATCAACTCATTTACAATCCTTGCTAATTCTATATCCATAACGTTTAGTGCTTTTAACAACACCGGCACAGACAAATTTGATGCAATCATCATTTCTGGTCTTCAGGTGCGTGCAGTGAGCGGCCCGGCTCAAACGCTAAATATCACGCGTACAGGAGGAACAGCAAATATTCAGGGATTGGTAAATGGCACTATTGTCGGATCGGTTACAAGTGCTTTACCACCTTCCCCTTCAATTACCGGTCCGACATCGGCCTGTGCCAACCAGGCCGGGTTAGTTTACACCACAGCAAATGTGGTGGGTAATACGTATGCCTGGTCGGTGGTGGGCGGAAGCATTACAGCGGGAGCAGGCACGAACAGCATTACGGTAACGTGGGGACCAGCCGGAGTTGGTACCGTACAAGTTACCCAGACAGTTTCTGCTACGGGCTGCACTACCACTACACCACTGTATAATGTAACCGTTAACCCGAATCCCACACCTCTGATAAGCGGCCCGAATTCGGTGTGCGCCAATCAAGCCGGAGTGGTATACACTACAGCCAACAATGTTGGACATACCTATTCGTGGGCTGTTACCGGAGGAACCATTGTTGGTCCTTCGACCAACAACAGTGTTACGGTTGACTGGGGTGTTGCCGGAGCCGGTACGGTTCAGGTTACCGAAACGATCACGGCTTCTGGCTGTTCAACACAGACGCCATTTTATAATGTAACGATCAATTCAAATCCGGCCCCTTCGATTGGTGGTCCTGTCACAGCATGTGCCAACCAAGCCGGGTTAGTTTATACCACTGCGAATGTGGTGGGTAATACGTATGCCTGGTCAGTAGTGGGCGGAAGTATTACAGCGGGAGCAGGCACGAACAGCATTACGGTAACGTGGGGACCAGCCGGAGTTGGTACCGTACAAGTTACCCAGACAGTTTCAGCTACGGGTTGTGCTACTACCACACCACTGTATAATGTCGCAATAAATCCTAATCCTGCACCTCTGATAAGCGGCCCGAATTCGGTGTGCGCTAATCAAAGTGGTGTAGTTTACAGTACACCATTCACGGCAGGGCGGCAATATTTGTGGGAGGTTATTGTTGGGGGAACAATAGTAGGATCTCCAAATAACAACACGGTTACAGTGAATTGGGGTGTAGCAGGCTCTGGTCAGTTAAGAGTAACAGAAACCATCCTTGCTTCAGGTTGCGCCATTCAGACACCTACCTACAATGTAACCATTAATGCAAATCCACTTCCTACTATAGCAGGTGCTGATCAGGTTTGCGCTGATCAAACCACTTCGCTTTATTTATATTCAACTCCGGAAACCCCGGGCCACACCTACAACTGGAATGTAATCGGGGGTACAATTACAAGTGGGTCTGGCACCGGCACACTAGGCGTTCAGTGGGGGCCTGCCGGGGTCGGGCAGGTTTCTGTAATTGAAACTGTGTCCGCTACAGGGTGTAGTACCAGTGCTTTGCCATTTGACGTAACGATAAATCCGTCCCCCACACCTCTGATAAGCGGCCCGAATTCGGTGTGCGCCAATCAAGCCGGAGTGGTATACACTACAGCCAACAATGTTGGACATACCTATTCGTGGGCGGTTACCGGAGGAACCATTGTTGGTCCTTCGACCAACAACAGTGTTACGGTAGACTGGG
>ERZ761609.970-NODE-970-length-28493-cov-23.063049_pt1 | contig 28493 bp, 25 predicted proteins | sample MGYA00511163_ERZ761609 | MGnify/ENA primary metagenome ERZ761609 (study PRJEB28899, sample SAMN02445070) | bioreactor sludge metagenome | biome: EBPR sludge | place: Australia: Brisbane, Thorneside Wastewater Treatment Plant | collected 2011-12-16 ... | reverse complement strand
CCTTCACTTTTTCAAGGGCCAAAGAGTCAATGGCTTGTTTTCTCTGCGGACTGATGTCTGCGCTTTGGGCCAACAGGCTTCCCGAAATGAAAAGGCCTACAAGAAGTGTATAAAAGTATTTATGCTTATTCATAGTGTTTTCGTTATCCAGTAAATGCTATCTAATTCTTAACCAGTTCTACTTCTGTAATCTTTCCAGAGCTGTCGAATTGAAGTTGATTAATTTTATTGATGTTCTTTTTCTGATCTTTCAGGTAGTTGAGGTATTCGCCTATGGTGGTAGGCCTGTCGTAATCTTTTTGTCCACCCTCTTCACTGATCACAATCAACACCGGAGTGTCCTTTGATGCAAACAGCGATAAGGCTTCCTTGATGCTGCTGTTGGCAGCCGCGACATTATTCGAGTTGGATATTGACGCAAAAAAATTCTCGAGTTTTTGATACGGTTCAGCCGCTTTTCTTCTGGCTTCTAGCTTTCTCGCTTCCTCTTCCATCTCTAGTTGCTTCTTTGCTTCCTCTTCTTGTTGCTTGCGCAGTGCAGCTTCCTGTTCCATTTTTGCCTTCTCAGCGGCAGCATCGGTGGCATCCATAGCTGCTTTCTTACTTTTACAGCTTACACCACCCGCCATGAGCATGATAATGAGCGCCCACATGGTCACTCTTCGTGAAATTCTATTAGATACCATTCTTCTTTTATTTTAAATAATTGATATGTCTATCGTTTAAGAGAAATAATCGTGCCACACCCTACAACGTTTGTACTTCCTGTTTATGGTCAAAGAAGTGTAGCATTTTTTTCTCAAATTGTGTGTATTCGCTTCCCCGGTTTTCTGTATTCGTTGATTAATACAAATAAAAAAAAGCTTGTCGATAAGACAAGCATTTTTCTATCAACATTATTCATATGGTCTAGCCAGTTTGTGAAGGTATTACTGGGGTAATATCACTCCACAAGCTATCCTTCCACCAGCAGCACCTGTTGGCTGTGTTACAAAATCATCTACTTTCTCATGCACAATAACACCTTTATTGAGAATGTTTGTGGATTCATCTCCACCAATGCTCCATCCTTCAATTTCTTCACTCCATGAAACGTTACCGTCCGCATCTGCGATAAGGTTAATTACGTCACCTGCGTGGTATTCATCCACTCCTCTTTTACCATGCTGCATTCCGCCTGGGTTCCAGTGTCCGCCAGCCGATGTGGCATCGGGAGCACTACAATCCCCTTTCTCATGTAAATGCAACGCATGCTCGCCTGGAGTAAGTCCAGTCATTTGAATAGACATCCTTACCGTTCTATCACCCGTTTGAGTAAAAGATGCTGTCCCGCTGGCGGTACTGCCGCTGGCACTGTTCATCGTAGCCATTGCAGTTGGTTGTGCTACGGGTGTTGTTTCTTCTGCAGTCGTTTCAGTGGCTTCCTCTTTCTTAGCTGGCGTACAAGCCATCAATAGAGTAAGGAATACAGCTGATATGCTTACACTTTGTAATCTCATAGTTTTACTTGTTAATAAAAAAATAATTAATTTTTGATCTCAAAGGCCTTAATTTAGCTAAATAGTGCCTTGATCACAACCGATATGCCATAACTAAACGCAGGTGAAGATATATGGTCAAAATCGTCTTTGAATATTCCTAGCAATTATAATGTAATGGGCAACTGCCTGATCCTTTTACCTGTAATACGATACATGGCATTGCTGAGGGCTGGGGCAAAAGGTGGCACCGGTGGTTCACCCGCTCCTGTTGGTTTCTCGTTGCTGGGTACAATATATACCTCCGTTTCAAGGGGGGCATCTGTGATGCGCGCGACCTGATAGTCATCAAAATTGCTTTGTTGCACGGCTCCATTTTTCAGGGTGATTTTACTCTTTAGTGCTATGCTGCCACCAAATACAGCGCCTCCTTCAAACTGTGCCTTTATCCGCTCGGGATTGACAGCAACGCCACAGTCGACTGCGTAGTAAACTTTGGGAATTTTTATTTTTCCATTCTCCACTTTTACTTCCACTACGCATGCCACGTAACTCAGAAAACTCCGATGTGCCGCTATGCCCATTGTACTTCCATCAGGCATTTCTTTTCCCCATCCCGATATCCTCTTTACTTCTTCAATTACATTTCTGAAACGCGCTGTGCTCCAGGGAAACTCTTCCAGCTTTTCAGAGTAGTTCCAGAAATCTTTGGAGTAAGATGCCATGTCGATGTTCCTATCGCTACCCAACAGATCAAGTAAATTTTGAGCTGGGTCTACCCCTCTTTTTTCAGCCACTTCATCCAAAGTACAACCGATAGCAAAGGCATGGTTGATATTGGCTACCGAACGCAACCACCCTACCCTCACCTGCGCATTGGCATTGTTGCTTTCGCAAGATACATTGGGAATATCGTATGGCATATCCAGTACACCTTGTGAAAGCTCAGACCCTGAAGGCTCATTGGCTTTGGCATTGGATGTGGACCCGATGGATGGAAACACCGTGCGGTGCACCCATGTATTTACCTTCCCTGATTCATCCATACCCACGCTGATGTGTTGCGCACAATTTGCATGATAATAGTCGTGCTGAATGTCATCCTCACGTGTCCATAATAGTTTGATAGGAAAACCACTTTCTTTAGCTATTCTGGCGGCTTCTACCACATAATCAGGTTTTGATTTTCTTCCAAAACCACCACCCAATAGTGTAACATTGACTCTAACATCTTTCTCGTCCAAACTCAATGCGCCCGCCACTGCCGAACGCGCCCATTGAGGTTCCTGCGTAGGTGCCCATATTTCCATCTTACCCTCTTTGAAATGCGCCATAGCGCAGGGTGTTTCCATCGGTGCATGCGATAAGTGATGCACGCGAAAATCAGCCTTGACTTTTTTGCTGGACGCTTTCAGTGCGTTGGTAGCATCGCCCTGCCCTCTCCTTACCTTTCCACTCACTTTTGCTTTGCTCATCATGGTTTCGATGTAGGCAGTTGAGTCATAATTACCATTTACACCCTTTTCCCAAATTATCTCCAGAGCATCCCGGCCTTTCATGGCTGCCCAGGTGTTGTCTGCAACCACCACCACGCCACCCAGGGGACTATCTAACGGAATAGGAAAGCCAGGCGACTCCAAAGTAAATACTTTTTGCACACCAGGTATTTGCATGGCAGCCTCTCCCTTATACGATTTTATCTTTCCTCCTGCTACAGGTGGTCTTTTCACAAGCGCTACTTTGGCACCTTCCAGTCTTGTATCCAAACCAAAAACAGCCTTACCAGTGACAATATCTTCGAGGTCAACGATAGAGGTTTTCTTACCAATGAATTTAAAATCCTCAGGTGATTTAAGTATCACGTCTTGCGCTTCCGGTAATGGAAGCAAGGCTGCCTTGTCTGCCAGATAACCAAAACCCAACACATCGCCATTGCTGTTGACCACTTCATGGTTTTTTGCTTTACATTCCTTAACGTCAATTTTCCACTCATTGGCTGCAGCCTGCTCCAGCATAGTTCGGGCAGTGGCACCCGCCTGTCGCATGATGGGATAGAACATACGCACGCTATAAGAACCATCCGTATTCTGATCTCCGTATTTGGCGTCTCCCACAGCTTGCACTACTTTTACTTTCTCCCAATCCACTTCCAATTCATCGGCCAGTACCAGTGGAAGGCTGGTTTTTATTCCTGTACCCATCTCCGATCGGTGTGCAATGATGGTGACCTCTCCAGACCCATTGATATTGAGATACACATTGGGTGAAAAGTTGGCGGTTGGGTCACCCATTAATTTTTTGGACGTATTGGTGCAACTGAATTGCATACCCAATAACAATCCAGTGGCACTAATGGAGGTTGTCTTAAGGAAAGTCCTCCTGTCTATTTTGAATATTTTATCCTTCATGAGTTCCTCCTTTCGCTGCACGTTTGATGGCTCTTCTGATCCTTACATAGGTTCCACAACGGCAAATGTTGCCCTCCATGGCCTGATCAATATCATCGTCTGTCGGATTGTTGTTTTTATTCAACAGGGCCACGGCAGACATGATTTGTCCCGATTGGCAATAGCCGCACTGAGGCACGTCTTCCTGAATCCAGGACTGTTGCACCGGGTGCAATCCTCCTTCAGCAATTCCTTCAATAGTAGTAATCTTCTTTTGGCCAATAGCAGAAATTGGCAAGGTACAAGACCGAACAGGTTCACCATCCAAATGAACAGTACAGGCTCCGCACAATGCCTTGCCACATCCGAACTTCGTGCCAGTCATACCCAGATTATCCCTGAGTACCCAGAGCAAAGGAGTATCATCAGCAACATCCACTTCTACTTCCTTTTGGTTGAGGTTAAATTTAAATGCGCTCATTAAGAGAATTGAATTAGGTCAGTGAATGAGTCAATGAAGTATTGAATCTACTATTTTTTTACCTGCTGAGGGAATGGATTAAGGTGTTTCTAAGTAAAAATTCAGTTCAGATCGATGCTTCAAGTGAAGCTTTAAGATAATCATCTGATTAAAAGTATCTCCCATAACTATCTATTATTCAGTTTACTAAATGAAATAAATTAAGTAAATTAACGTTCACTAAAAGAACATGCTGCCACGCCTTGTTGTCATATTGACCCTCCTTGCAATGGGTTGCCAAAGCAATCCCATGTTTTGCCCTACGCCTGAAACTGTGAAACTCAGGAAGGCCAAGGCCCACAAGATGCGCTATGCCATGGCCAAAAGAAAACAAGCGATGGCCAATAATCATGATTACTTTGAAGATTCAGGGTATAAGACTAAGTCACTCAGTAAAATAGAGGAATGGGATTGTCCAAAGCCGGGGTTGAAACATGATAAAATGGTACAGAAAAAGGCGAAAGACCTGCATAAAAGATATGCCCAGAATCTTAAGCGTGTGGCTAAAGAGTCTGAAGAACGGACTATAACCGTTAATTCGAATAAGCAGTAATTAACTGCTTATTTCGACTTTAATATCCTGAAGGATGTAGACTTGCCATCGGCAATTGCCTGAATTACATAGTATCCGGGTTTCATGTCTCTGACATCTAATTCAAGTGGCCCATCATTCATTTCCACCCATCTTTCACTTCTTGAAATGAGCCTTCCGGATCCATCCAATAGGGAGATCATGATCCTGCCTTCAGCTAAGCCCTCATGGGTTATAAACAATGTTTCTGTTGTTGGATTAGGGTAAACACTAAACGATATGTTTGACGTAACGACTTCACCTACCCTCACTGAAACTATTGGGCTATAAGTAAATTGTTTATCCAGGTCAACTTGTTTGAGTCGGTAGAAAAACATTCCCTGGTTGATTTCAGTATCTGAAAAAGTGTACGTACGGATTTCGGTAGAATTAATGGCACCGTTTACTTTACCAATAGCAAAGAATTCTGTTCCATCTATGGATTTTTCAATTTCAAAATAGTCGTTGTTAATTTCTGAGGCTGTTATCCAGTCAAGCGAAACTCGATTGCCTATTTGTTGTGCCTTCAAGCTCACCAGTGTTATGGGCAGTGGTACGTTGTTGCCAGAAATCGCCCATGTGGAAAAAGTAGTAACACCAGGTACCGTCACTGTGGTAGCACCACTTATTTGTGCCGGTAATGGTGTGTCCCAGAAAGTACCATTCCATCGCTGACCTAACAGCGTAGTGATTGTTCCAACTTCTGCCGCAGTTGCACTAAGTGTAATATCAGCATTGGGCGTAGTTTCTCCTGCCAGGCTGATGGACCAAAACCTGTCAACTGTGTTGGCACTGTTGTCTGCACCCAAAGCGTCCCGTACGTGAGCAACTCCGGGTGGCAATGGTGAATTATTTGCTGCTGTTGGATAGGTGGCCAACGAAACAGTTCCGGCATCTCCCGTTGAGAGATCAAATGTCACTGGAATATAAGTTGCTGCTGACGTGCCGAATGGAAATACATGCGGGTTGGCATCGGTACCGATTACCCAACTTAAAACACTGTTGTATGTAGTATTTTCACTTAATATATAACCATTTGTTCGGACGATAGAACCTGGTGCAGGATCTGTAATCAATAAAGTATTTCCATTAAGATTTAACTCGCCATCAGTTAACGTTAGCAGGAAACCAACATTGACATTGTTATCCATCCTCACTCCTGTTGCTGATTTGTTAACGACAATCTCTTCAAATACTGTTTGAGATGCTCCACCGAGTATAGAAAGGGTTGAACCGCTGAAAGTGACCTCGCTGTTTAGCAAGTCAAGCGCTGCTGCATCGTTGGTGAAATGTTGGGAAATGGCAATGTCGGTAGTGACCGCCATATCTGCTCCAGCATCGAAGGTGAGATTATAAAAGTTGTTTGTTCCACCCCCTTTTAATTCATCCAAACCCGAGTTGCTGTCGAAAATTACCGTTGAAGTTCCTCCAGTGAAGGTTCCATTATTGGTCCACTCACCTGAAATCCTGTGTGTCAAGCCGGTGCCGCCTTTAAGCTCTGCACCTAATCCAATGAACAAATCCTGCGAAACCATCCAATTGGTTGCAGCAGTAACTCCTACTGCATTGGTGTTGGTTATCCTGACTGACGCAAAATTGGGTGTGTTGTCAACCAGGGTAATAGCAGCAGTACCACCAAAGACAACATTGCCGGTGGTAACAAAGTTGTTACCAAGATTTATCGTAACGGCAGGTGGTCCGGTGGCTCCAAAGGTGATGGTAGCATCACTGGTGACAGTACCGTTATTGGTAAAACTTCCATTTATATTATGATCCAAAGCACCACCATTCCATGTTGCACCAGCTGCCACATTCATAAGTACTGCTACTGTCCAGGGCTGTGAAGGGTTGATTGATGCGGTATTATTAATATTAACAGTTGCCAACGTAGGCGAAGCCGTACTATTAAATATGGGTGCGACAGTACCATTAAAATTTACCACGCCCGATGGCCCCGATGTTACTGGTGAATTTAGTTGTATGGTCTGTGCTTGTAATCCAGAAAAGGTGGCAATACCATTAAGTGTCAGCGTCCCGGAGTTAGTCAGGTTTCCATGTACTGTAGCAGTGGTAGATCCAACATCAAAACTCGCACCTGCAAGCACATCAAAATTGTTATTGATAATCAGTGATCCACTGCTGATCGAGGTGGTGTAAGATCCGGTCACAATCAATTCCTTTGACGTAAACCCGTTTCCTGAAAGTGTTTTAGTTGTTCCTCCTAGTATTAAGCTGCCTGGTGTCGCATCCAATGTGCCATTATTAACAACATTCCCTAAAAGGGTAAGTGTGGTTGTTGGAAGCTGTAGTGTCGTACCTGGATTAATAGTAAGATTTCCAAGAACGGAAGTTGGGCCCACCATACTTATTGTACCACCACCAGTAATGGTTAAATGTCCATAACTTACCGGAGGAATGGGTCGTGATGCCCCTCCATAAAACTCAATGGTACTGGCAGGATCTGCCACGAGGACAGCAAAGTTTATCAATTGAAACCCCGCCCCACCAAAACGTGCCGTACCGGCTGCGTTAAGAGAAGCAGAGCCTCCCAACACTGAACGTGTCACACTGAACGAGGAGACATCTACAGTGCCTGCTTGAACACTTATGTTTCCATTTATTCCAAGATTCCCGAGAACTGTGAGGGTTCCTCCTGCCTTATTTATCGTTAGGTCGTTGAAAGTGGTAGTGTTAACTGTTTGTGCACCCCCGCCATTGAAAGTGACTGTTCCCAACCCAGGAATAAATGTTCCGGTTGTTGTCCAGTTACCTGCAACGTTAATGGGGGATGAGATACTGTTCAAAATTGCTCCCGTTCCTATCAAGACATTTCCCGTTACATTGAGCGTACCACCTAAATCGAGCTGCCCTCCAGAGGTTCCCATGATTAAATTACCTGTAACAGAGGTTAGTGCAACGGTAGAGGCTACACCGAAAGCCTTATCGATGTTCAAGTGATGATAGGTAAGCGGTGCCACCACCTGGTCATTGATTCCATTGTACTTAACAGAACCTGTGGCCGGTGTGAATGTTCCTGTAGTATAATTGTAGTCCCCTCCAATATTCAGAACTCCCGCATCTGTAAAAGTAATATCAGCATTTCCCGATTGAACCAAAGATCCGCTTACGTTAATCGTTCCTGTTGATACCGTTACATTGATTCTTCTGTTGGCAACTCCCTTGCTTAATTCAAGATCGCTAAAAGTTGTTAACGTTTGCGCTCCCACAGCTATGGTGTGGGTCATATCAGAAGACCAGGTCCCCTCAATATTCCCCTGTACAGTCAATGAGCCGCCTGATCCAATTGTAAGTGTAATTGCAGATGCGGATCCAAATGTGATTCCTTTTGTTTGAGCAGCTGAATTTAATGTAGGCTGAAACGGCACTGCCCTATCACCCAGCAATACAATATCGTTTATTGTTGGTGTTGGCCCAGGAGTTCCTGATACGGTGGTCCAATTTGCAGGATTTGACCAAACAGCTGATACCGCTGTGCTTGACCAAGCCAATACGTTTTGTCCATCTGAGAGGGTCCATCCGTTTTGAATATCAGTTAGCCCCGTTTGCTCAACCCAATTCGCACCCGTGTCATGGTTACTCTTAAATCGATTGACCCAGGTGGCAATACCCTGATCTGTCCACAAGGTCATCGCCCCCTCAGCATTGCCATTCACTTCCATTTCCTCATAGTGCAGTCTCATTGTTGCCGTATACCCAGTTCCTGCCACCGTTACAGTATACTTCCGGTTAATCGGGGAGCCTGAGGGAAATCCACCGACTATGGTTTTCTCTATCAAGACGGTGATGGAGGTAATTCCTGATCCAACATTAGAAAAATTAATAAAGTTGTTAGGCCCTTCAAAGGAATAATTGACTCCTGTACTATACGCATGAGTTCGTATGACCCTACCAATAATTATCCCATTTCCTGTTCGGGTAGCGGTAATCGTAATTGTATTGGAACCGGTAAGCATTGTTCCCTCAGTCATGGCTAAATTAAGCGCTGATATATTATTGTTCAACGTTACATTGTTGGCTACCCCTTTGTTAATAGTGAGGTTATTGAAGGTGGTAGCACCCGTCATGGTGACATCGTTGCTTCCTGTTAATGAGAATGTAGATGTATTTGCCGCAAATGTCCCACTGTTTGTCCAACTTCCACCAAGTGTGTGTGAAAAGGTGCCCCCCACGAATGTGGTGGCACTGCCAATGGTAAAATTGCCACTGATTGTTAAACCTGATGGTGGTGTCTTGGTATTGCCATTCGAAACAATCAGGTTATTGAAAGTTGAGAGTACCATCGCCTGCGCACCCGTGCCATTGTAATTGACGGTATTGGGTACATTTGTTGTGGTGATAAAAGTTCCACCGGCTGATACTGTATTGGCAATTCCCAGAATGGATGATGTACCCATAGTAAGTGTCCGGGTAGCAGGAATGGAAATATTAAATAGATTCGCTGTCCCGGAAAGCGTGGATGTACCATTAAATGTGGTAGTACCTGCACTTGCGGTGAAAGATCCAGCAATTGAAAAATTAGATGAAATAGATAAATCTTTGTTGGCAGTAATGGAACCTGGAACATTGAGTGCAAAAAATTGAAGTGCCCCAGCACCAGTTACACTCTTACTCGCTCCGGTTAAAGACAGGGTACCTGCAGTTGCTGTGAAAGTACCGGTAGTTGTAAGGTTACCAGCAATCACAAGGGGACTGACCGTACTGACACTACCACCTCCTGCAACAATGAGATCATCCAAAACTATATTGGATCCAGAAATAGTTTTGGATGTGCCTGTCATTGTAAATGTTCCGGTGCCACCAGTTGTGTGTATAAATGTTCCCCCACCTGAAGTTGAAAAATTTCCACATAGAGAAAGAGATACGTTGGCATTGACCAAGGTTCCATTTCCTGCTATAACCACATTGCCAAAATTGTTGATGGCTGTGGATGCCCCACTCCAGATTACTCCAGCACCACTGGATGTCACGGTACTACCACATCCATTATAGGTCCCATTGTTAACCCAGTTTCCTCCAAATGAATGTGAGAATGCTGTACTCGTGAACACTGTTGACGCGCCAATGTTAATGTTACCTCCGACCGTGATATTATTTGCTGCCGTATACGATAATGTACCAGCGGATGTGGAACTGGTAAGGTTTCCTGCTACCGTAAATGCGGCCCCTGGCATTGTTTTCGTAGCTGTACCTGTAGCACTCAGTATCAGGTTTCCGTAGCTCAACGCCTGGACGGTTTGGTTTGCACCTTTGTATTCTACGGTGCTCGTTGTCGCTAATAATATTGAACTGTAGTTTGAGGGGAATGTATTCGTTCCACCAATTCTAAGTGTAGTTCCTGCAGCCATAGTAAGACTACCACCACCTGAACTTCGGTTTGCTGTGAAGGTCTGCAGATCTAAAGTCCCACCCTCAATTAACAGATCTCTTGTAATTGTGGTGTTGGCACTTAAGTTTTTGGTCATACCTCCACTGACCTTCAGGATGTCATAGGTTTCCGATGGGTCAATGGTTTGATTTACTGTTGTTGATGCGTAATTGATTACAGCTGTATTGGAGGCACTGTTGGCACTTCCAGCTGAGTAGTTTCCAGCATAGGTGGCAGCTTTCACCCGAAGTTCACCTCCTGACCTGATGTTAATATCATTTGTTCCCACTGTCATAAAGAAGCTGGGTGTGGGATCCAACGTACCGGAGAGTTCAACTAATCTGGATACTATTACATTTTGTGCAAGTGTGATAGTACTTCCCGAATTGATATATAACCTGCCAAAATCAGTTACAGATGATCCACCAATGGTTTGATTAGATCCAATGAAATCTACTCTTCGATTAGTACTGCCAATGGAATATACACCATTGTTAATCCAGTTTCCTTCTACTCTCAGGATCCCACCATCATCGGTAAAGGTACCATTGGCTCCTATTGTCAAATTACCGTAAACAAATAACCCGTCATCTTCAGTAAATTCTGTGGCAAATGCACCGGTTCCAATGGTTAATGATTTACATCTTCCTACTCCGGCAGTTCTTTTAAGTGTGCATTGGTTATTACCTGGAATGAAATTGATAATAACGTCTGTATTTTCATCAGGCACTCCTACGGGACTCCAATTCCCGGCTGTTCTCCACTTATCATCTATTGCCCCTACCCAAGTAGCTGTTTGTGATAATGCTGAAAAGGCCGGGAGAACTACCAGAAGAACCAACCCTGCGAACCGATTACAAATACTCATCATTTAAGAATTTATCTCCCATTTTATTGCCAGAAGTCAGCCCAATGTTTCATTGTACTAGCCCCGCTAGCAGGATTTATCAATACTTTGGTTTACCTCTTTAAGGTCGTAAAATTATTACTGAGAACAGTACGCTATTAATGGGTTATACCAAGAAACCTTACATGAAATGTTTTATAGGATAAATCAATTTTTTACAATGGAAACCTTCGTTTTTAGAGCATTAGGAGCATCCTGTAAATTACTCAATGTAAGTTTTACTCAATTGTTTGACTGAAATAAAACCTGGATAAAAACTGAGAAAAAAGAGTAGTTGATTAAGTAAAACACTAGCATTAGAGTGTGTACATCCAATGAATGAGACAGTTACGATTATATAATATACTAATCCAATTGGCTATCCTCTTATTAATTGTTTATTCTTAAGGAGATAAGTGGAATAATATGAACATCATTGATCTTTTTAACCTCTCTTTTATTGATAGAAAGGATAAAATAGCCCTCGAATTCGGGGATACGGAGCTCACATTTAATGATCTGCATGTAAGGAGTAACCAAATGGCCTGCGTTCTTGATTCGAAAGGCCTTGAAGCAGGCGATCGACTTGCCTTGTACCTAGAGAATAGCCTTGAATTCGTTGATATTTACCTTGCTTGTCTGAAGTTGGGGATCATTATCGTTCCCGTTAATATCCTGTATAAAGAGCGGGAAATTACTCATATCATGAATGATGCCACTCCCAAAGCCATTATTTCCTTCAATGAAATAGAAGGAATCGCAACATGGAGCGCCAAAGAGTTGGCAAACCAGGCCAGGAATCAGTCACAGAAAACTGTAAAATGTAAGGCTACGGGTGACAGTCCGGCTGCAATCATTTACACTTCTGGAACTACGGGTACTTCCAAAGGTGCCGTACTTTCTCACAACAACTTCATTGCCAATGCGATCAACCTAAATACCTGCTGGAAGATTACAGAGGCAGACCGGCTTTTGATTGGCCTCCCCCTCTTTCATGTGCATGGTCTTGCCAATGGAATGCATTGCGCTTTCATTGCTGGCGCTACTATGAGATTGTTGACTCGCTTTGAACACCAAAAAATAAAGGACGAGTGCGTGGACTTTAAGCCAACCGTGTTTTACGGTGTACCCACCATCTACGTAAGGCTATTGGAAAAAACAGAGAGAGAAGCCAGTCAAATTGGTGCTACTGTCAGGCTATTTGTTTCGGGATCTGCTCCTCTACCGCCTCAGGTGTTGGATGCTTTTCGCGAAAAGTATGGTCATGTTATTCTGGAGCGATACGGGATGACTGAAACCCTGATGAACATTAGCAATCCCTATGTGGGCGAACGAAGGGCGGGTACCGTTGGATTTCCATTGCCGGGTACATCCGTAAAAATTATTACAACAGATGGCAAAGAGGCTGGTGTTGATGAAGAGGGTGAAATCCATATCAAAGGGCCCAATGTTTTTTCTCAGTACTGGAACCGGCCCGATGCCACCAGTGCCTCTTTTGAAAATGGATATTTCAAAACCGGAGACATGGCGGTGGTCTCAGATGATGGTTACTACACCTTGCGGGGTCGAAAAAGCGAGTTGATCATTTCAGGAGGTTTTAATATTTATCCAAGGGAGATTGAGGAGTTTCTGATGGAGCAAGAAGAAATAAAGGAGGCCGCTGTTATTGGTGTACCGGATCGCATGAGAGGCGAATTGCCGGTGGCATTTGTTGTACCCAACGGAAAATTAGATGAGAAGGCACTGGAGGACAAATGCAAAAAATCACTGGCTTCATTTAAAGTACCACGAAAGTTTATTTCAATTGATGTGCTTCCCCGCACTGCATTGGGCAAAGTGCAAAAACACATTTTGGCCAAACAATATTCATCCCACCAATAAATTCTGAATATGAAAAAAATTGCTGCTATTGTATTGATCGTATTGGCCTTAATCATGCTCTACCTTTCTTATAAAACGGGTGGCCTCCCTCCGGCCATCACAGGCATTGGTTTCATAATAATAGCGATGGTATTTATAAGGGAATCCTAAGTAGGCCATTCATGATGAAAGGATGATTGATTAAAAATCGATTCCTGCCAGTCGGCTTTCAAGGTCTTTGGCTTGCTGAACAGTAAGATTGCTATTAGGAGGTCTTATATTGAGCCATGCATCATTCTTTTGCCTTTTTGCCAATATATGTTTTACACTGGATATGAAGGAAGGCCCCTCAAATGCAAGCCTCGCCTCAGTTAGTTTAGATTGAAGTGCATCCGCCTTATTTTCGTTTCGATGTGTGTATACCTGAGCCGCCAGCAATCCCGTAAGGTTGGTAGTGGCAGAAATCACCCCCGCTCCTTTTGCCCTTATTACATCCAAAAAGTACTTTTCTGTACCTGCGTAAAGTTTAAATCCAGGAATTTCGCTACAAACCGACTCCATGTTATTCCAATCGCCACTCGAGTCTTTCATTCCTACCACCGTGTCAGGATATAAACTGACAAGGTGTTTTATAAATGGAACAGAGAAAGAAACTCCAGTCATCTTAGGAAAGTGGTACAGGTAGATTTTTAAATTGGGATCGGAGACGCCTTCAATCACCAGTTTAAAGTAATCGGTCAGTCCATCGTCCGTTATTCCTTTATAATAGAAAGGCGGAAGCATCAAAACACCACCTACTTTTTTTGACATCGCGTGTTTCGTCAACGCAATGGTATCCAATAGCGAACAACAGCCCGTCCCTACCAAAAGCTGATGGGGTGCCATTCCTTTTTCGATAAGAAAATCCAACGCCTTCATTCTTTCTTCAAGTGAAAATGAATTGGCCTCACCTGTAGTGCCCATAAAACAAATGCCATTGTTGCCATTGTCTAAGAGCCAGTTGCAATGATTGAACAACGCTTCATGATCGATAGAAAAATCTTTCTTCAATGGAGTGACAGAAGCAGCAAATACCCCGTCAGGCAAATTGGTTTTGAACTGAGTCATGAATGTTTATGATTACTTGATTATTGTTTTGAGTGCACCAACCAAAGTATTTACAAAATTGGGATTGCTGCTTTCTCCCATGAGCCCAATCCTCCAGATCTTGCCTGCAAATTTTCCTAACCCACCTCCTACTTCTATATTGAATTCATTGAGGAGCTGCCATCTTACTGCAGCATCGTCAATGCCTTCTGGGAGTTTCACCGCATTGAGCATCGGTAACCTGTACCCTTCCTTCACCACAAATTCAAACCCCAGTGGCTCCAATTCCTTTTTTAACAATAGGTGGTTTTGTTGATGTCTTTTAAACCTATTTTCTAATCCTTCCTCCAATACCAACCTGTATGCTTCTCTCAACCCAAACATGGCTGAAACTGGCGCTGTATGGTGATAGGCCCTTTTGGCTCCCTGCCAATAGTTCTTGACCATGTTCAGGTCCAGAAACCAGCTTTGCACTTTGGTTTTGCGGGCATCCAATGCTTTTACAGCATCTTCACTAAAGGAAACGGGCGACAAACCGGGTGCTGCACTCAGGCATTTCTGCGTACCCGAATAAACGGCATCAATACCCCATTCATCAATTTTAAGGTCTGTTCCACAATAAGAGGTGACAGCATCTACCACAAATAATGCACCTGCATCATGAACGATTTTACTGATCTCTTTTAACGGCTGAAGTACACCAGTGGATGTTTCTGCATGTACAATCGCTACAAGCTTTGGTTTAAGTCCTTTTAGTGTATCCTTTATCTGCTGAGGATCAATAGGTTGCCCCCATTCAGCTTCTATTTTAGTTACTTTGGCACCTGCCCTTTCGGCTATATCCGCCATCCTTCCACCAAACACACCATTGATACAGATAACTGCTTCATCCCCAGGTTCTAATAGGTTGATAAGGCATGTTTCCATACCCGCACTGCCGGGTGCAGATACCACAAAGGTGAGGTTGTTCCTGGTTTGAAAAGTGAGCTGTGCCATTTCCTTGATTTCATCCATAATGGTGACAAACTCCGGATCAAGATGACCAATTAAAGGTGTGGCCATGGCCTGCAATACCCTCGGGTGCACGTCACTTGGACCAGGCCCCATAAGGATTCTTCTACTTGTTCTTAGTTGACTATCGTATGACATTCTTTCGTTTTTATTTGAATTCAGTCGATGGCTATCGACTAATCATTTTTCGGATTATACGTTCTCTCTGCATTCTTCTCAATGTCTTCCCGATAGAAAAGTACATCCTTGAACTCTCCTCTTCTGTACATTTCAGCCTGGTCTGTAAAATGAGGTGAATTAGGGTCGCCACTATTACCTCCCGCTAACACAGATTTAGCTTTCACCTTCTCACCAAACTCAACTACTGCAACAAAACTATTACCTCGTGTTCCATACCATTTTTTCGTGCCAGGATAAGGCCGGCTACCAAAGGCAGCAAGCGATCCCCAGAAAGAAGATGGATAAGCAATGGCAATGCTGGGCTTTGAATCATCAAAGGGCTGAACAATGTCACCTGTAATTCTTTGAAATCGGTTGATCTCTCCCCAGGCGGTTTTCCAGTTACCAAAGTCAGCTTGAAGGATGCTTATTGCATTGTATAATGCTTCTAGCTTTTCCTTGTCAGAAGTTTTATTGGCCATGTAATCGATGAGTTCCAAGTCACCATTTCTTCTCGATGCCCTGTCTGCTACCATTCTCTGCAAGTCTTTCGCCCAGTAGATGGCTACTGCAGTAGCTACAGAAGTTTCTGCATATCTATAATTCCAGTTCTTCAGCACCTCAATAGGCTCCTTCAAATCCGGGTTAGCAGGCTTCACTTTTTCATAGGCAGCTACAACAGCTGGCACCAATCTTTCAAAGGCAGGCAGGTAAGTATCATAGGCAGCGGCTATCAATTTGTCTAAAGTGAAATTGGTGGAGTCTTTTAATACACGCACCGCATGCAAACCTCTGAAGTTTTCAAAATCAGGTGCCATATACTTAGGAAAGTCAGACGGATTGGGGCTTTGATCACCAGATACCGTGAATGGAGTGGCATTACAATTCTGTATCCATCCGTTGGATGGGTTCAATGTGTGCACTGATTCTTCTACTGTATGCAATCCTTTCCAATCTGTAGCTGGATTACTTCCATCTACGGGATTCAACCAGTCAAACTGTGGATCGCGAATGGGTATGAAGTTGCCATGGTAGTAAGCAATGTTTCCATTGTTGTCTGCATAAACAGTATTGTTGGAGGAATTGGTATTCAGCTCCATGGTCTTGTTAAACTCTTCGTAGGTGCTGGTCTTGGTGCGGGTGTAGGATTGTGTTAAAGCCTTTAAAGGCTCTTGCATCAAGCTTATGCTGATCCATTTACCATCATGATTGGCAATGACCGGGCCATGATGAGTCGCATAAGTGGTAAACTCTTTCGTGGCCTCCTTATCTCCATCCTTGTAGGTCAGTTTTATGGTCTTGGTAGTTACCGGCTTTAACTCTTCACCATGTTTGTAAAACAATTCTTCGCCCTTTTTAACAATGGTTTCTTCGTATTCATCGATGGCATCGGCCCTGCTGCTGGTGTGCATCCAGCCATTGTGTTCGTTGAAACCCTGGTAAACGAAAAACTGTCCCCATGTCACCGCTCCATAGGCATTCAGTCCCTCATCGCTGACAACATGTACCTCTGGTCTGAAGTAAAACGAAGTGTGCGGGTTGATGAGAAATAAGGCGTTGCCCGTAGCGCTTTTGGAAGGTGCTATAGCAAACCCGTTGGAGCCCGTAGGTTCTTTTTCCCACTCAGGGATGGCAGGTTCAATGAAAGCCATGTCGTTTTTAGGATCGTAAAACTCTGCTAATTCTTTAAGAGATATGGTTTCGATATCTCCGCCAATACTTCCCTCGCTAAACATCAGGGGCATCCACGGTTTAAACTCAGTAATCAATTTTGGTTTCGTCTCCGGATGTGTTTTCAAATAATGATTAGCACCATCGGCAAAAGCATTCAATAATTTTTTCATCCACTCCGGACTTTCATTATAAATGGTTGCCGCTTTTGTGGTATCAATAAAAAGTCTCATGCGCAAGTCACTCATCAGGCTCTCTGCTCCTTCCACTTCGGCCATCCTGCCCATGGCTGTGATGTAGTTCATCTCTACCCTGTTAAAATCATCTTCGCACTGCGCATAGATCAGTCCGAATACAGCATCCGCATCCGTCTTGCCGAATACGTGGGGAACGCCATATTTGTCTCTGATGATGGTGAGATTTTCAGATCCGGCTTCTTGAGATGAATTGGTGCAATTGTAACACACAAGAGCCAATAGGATGAATACAAAGCTTCGCATAGGTCTTAAGATTTTGCTATTATTTGCAAGTTAAATTTAAAATCAAGAGTCGCAATAAGAATTGGGGTGTACGGAAAATGTTAAAAATAACACGCTTGATTGGTCTATTTGAGATAAGTAGAATAGAAATGGATTCGTTAAAAACTTTGAGCCTTGCCGTCTTTATGGCAAATTGCGGACTCATTTCTTACAATACTTGATATACAATGAAAACAGCTGAAATTCATACTAAAAAAGGGGTAATGAAAGTAGAATTCTTCGAGAAGGATGCTCCTAATACGGTTAAAAACTTTACAGATCTTGCAGAAAAGGGATACTATGATGGTCTCACTTTCCATCGTGTAATTCCCAACTTCGTTATTCAGGGTGGATGTCCTGATGGTACAGGCATGGGAGGCCCTGGTTATCAAATCGATTGCGAATTAGATGGTGAAAATCAATACCACGATCGTGGTGTACTATCCATGGCGCATGCCGGAAGAAATACTGGAGGATCTCAGTTTTTCATTTGTCACGGAAGGGACAACACCAAACACCTCGATCGCAACCATACTGTATTTGGCAAGGTAGTGGATGGCCTTGATGTGATTGACCAAATCAGAGAGGGTGATGTGATGGAGAAGGTGGTAGTGAATTCATAATCGTGTAGACTGCTTTCGCAGAATCCTTGACACCATTCCAATAACACAAAAAAGCTTGTGACACGAATGCCTCAAGCTTTTTTATATTATTCCATTTCAACTAATCCCTCTTAATTACAAATGGTTCCTCCATGGCAGAGAGCCTTCCTTCTGTCTTTGACTCCGCTACCATTTTCTCTACTTCTTCCATCAACTTTGCATTCTCAATGACGATACCATCCTTGATCGTGTGTATGATGCCTCCTTTGCGGAACATCTTACCATCATTGTCGACAGTTAAAGCTCCAAATGAATACATGTAACGCAAGTTGTACAATGGACTGCCATCAATGATTAACAAGTCAGCAGTATAACCGGGTCTCACTAATCCTAACTTATCCTGACGCAAGGTTTTGGCGCTGTTATAGGTGGCTGCCTTCAACACTTCCAGTGTATGCATTCCCGTTTCTCTCAACAATTGTAGTTCGCGGATATTGGAAAACCCGGGTGTGGCGAAGATGTAATTATCATCTGTGCCATAGGCTACACGCCCCCCTTTTTTGTTAAAGGCATAAATCAGTTCCCCCCAAAGCTGGTACGCATAGCTCCAGTTGTATTCATCATCACTGGTCCAGTCGTAGTGGTAGGCACCATGATAGTTAGGATTAGGGCCGTTCCAATCCATCAAAGTCTGATGGGTATATTTCTTGTGCCAGGGTAAACTCGAGGCGCGAATAATGTCACGGTTGGCTTCATAGACTACACGGGTTGGCAACATGGTAACTCCATAGGCAACCAATGAATCGGCAACTTCCGTCAGCAGTCGTTCTTTGTTGGCCTCCGACCATACCTTTCCTGCCTGACCAAAGCGAGCATTCTCATCATTGTAATTGTAAGTAGGGCTATAATCCTGAACGGATCGATCCAAAGAAGATTCAGCATAAGAATAATGATGCTCAATCATGGTAACACCTAGTCGTGCTGCATCTACCGCCTGAATTACCGGTGAAGTATTGGGTGCAATATGGAAAGTTGTAATTCCTCCTGCCGCTGTTACTTCTCTACACACAGCTCCCAACAGTTCCTGATTCCAACCTGGCCCTCCATCCAAACTTACCACGTGTGCGCCTTTGCTGAACATTTCTGTCACTACTTTTTTAACATTCGCAGGATTATCAAGGAAAATCTGATCGTAATTGGTGTTGGCACCATAACTCCAGAGTGGAAACATTTTGGGTGCAAGAATAGTATTGGATTTGCTCTTGGCAGACTCACTCATAGCATTAGTAAGACCTCTATCTGGAGCAGGTACCATGGTTGTAACGCCATGTGCCAGCTTCAGGTAATAAACATATTCAATGGGCATAGGCTCCTGACGCAAGTGCATATGTAAATCAATCATGCCGGGCATTACATACTTGCCAGTAGCATCAATTACCCTATCACCGGTTACTCTTTCAGTAGATCCTCTTCGCTCAGCCGAAATAGGATCAAACGGAATCATGTCGGTGATCATGTTGCCTTGTATGACGATATCATAAGGGCCAACGGGAGGGCCGCCATGACCCGGTAAAACCATGGCTCCACGAATCACTAATTTTTTATAAGGCCCGGTGGCCAGATCACCGAACTTCTTCTGTGCTGTGGCATCAGCGAGCATAAAAAGGCAGGTTACCAGGAATAATAATTTAACTTTCATAATTAGGTTTAGATTGTTGAATTCAATCCTTAAGGTAAGAAATTGAATGGCTCCTATTCTCGTATTAATGATCAATTGATCTTAATTAGGATAGGTGGCTGATGAGAACTAAAGAAAATCAATACTATTTAGCTACCAGGAAAGATATTTGTAAACGATCCTAATCAGTTTATAGGCTTCGTCCATGTCCTTCGCATCGTAAGATATGGTGTAACCATCTACTCTCTTCATACCCGGGATGCCCATGGCCACATCCGCTCTGGCAGGGCTATCTACTTTCAAAATAAATTCTACTGGTTGCTTTACCGAAAGCGCTTTTGCATTTTTTAAATCTTTCAATGCGGCTGTAGTTTGTTCTTGTAACACTTTGAGTACAACATCAGGATGTAAAAGTTTAGCAGCACTTAACCCAATGGCCTCTTTTGTTACCACAGTACGGGTAGGTACTAGTTTTACAATTTCTTCCGTAAATGTTTTATCGCCACTGGCCAATATCACAGGCACACCTTTCTCACCCGCATAGTAGGCATTCAATCCCCCTTCCCCTACTTCGGTGCCATTCAACCAAAGTCCTTTGACATTACCAGAACCGGTATGTGCCAAAAAGCCATTCTCCGCTCCTGCCATGGCATGATAGCCAATGAAAATGATACCATCAAAACTGTCGTCCAGGTTTTGTACCATACCCAAGGGCTTGATGTTGCTTTGAATGTATTCAACCCGCGAATCTAATTCCGTGTGCAGCAGGTTTTGCATATCGCCATGACTGTCGTTGACCACCACAGTGGCAGGCCCGGCCTGAAAGATGGCTTTGACTACCGCATTCACTTCTGCCGTCATTAGTTTTCTCCCCGTGTCATAATCCTTTCCACCACTACTCGTCATTTTGGAGGTACCAATTCCTCCGATACCTTCCATATCTACAGAGATAAATATTTTGACTGGCTTTGTCTGTGCAAAACTCATGGAACTGATCATCACCAGTAGCAGTAGGGTGTTTTTCATTTGACTTTTTATTTTAAATATAAGCGCCAGAAGTTTTTCAATCCAATTTTGAATCGAAATACATCTGCTGAGATAAAATCTTTGATAAGATAGTTTGCCTTCAGCCCGTTCTCCTACCCGATTTGAACTGGGTCTTTCCAAATCCTTTCAGCAATATTTTGTAAGCACCCTAACCCTACTCAAAAATACCTATAGCCAATATACCAAACACTGGGTATGGTCTGCCAATTGAGTCTCAATTATCTATGCAGAAATATTAATCATAACAAATGGTGTATGAGTTATAACCATCAAAATAGAATGTTTCGCACTAGCAACGGGAAGGCTGTTATAATGCTTGGTCTGACCATTGTCTTCTTTTTATTTCAAACGAAAAGCTATGCCCAGCTCAGTGAGCTTGAAAGGGACGGCAAAATTCTTAGGGCCGCACTTTACTATGGCAAGATGACAAATGAATGGTCGGGGAAGATGGAAAATGAGGAGTTTAGTGCCATCGTACTGGACATCAGCTACAGTAGATCAGCCTATGCTAACTTCAAATTTCAATCCAGCCATCGTTATAAAATTTTGGGTGACGTTATGGCCCTGCTTTATACCCAACCCGGAATTGGTAAGAAACCCACCCCAGGTACGCCCACACTTACAAGCATTTTAGGCTGGCATAACTACGGCTTGTCCCTGGTCTCCACTAAGTATGTTCAGTTTTCCGCAGGTGGACATATCGGTGATTACTTCTACGGTGTTGAGGGGTTGCATACCTCCCGAAAATCGGTTGAAAATACAAGCGGTACTATTTATTACTACGGAGGTTTCGGGCCGTTGGCCATCATCGACATCAATGTTCCAGGCACGCCTTTGGTACTGCATTATGAGGGGTCTTATGCTTTCACCTTTGGTGAAAAACCGGTGGCACCCGACCAGCAGCCAGAAATACTCAATCAAATGTTTGAGCTGCGGTACAATAAAGTGTTTCTCAATATTGAAATAGTGAATGGCCTCAACGACTGGGGCAACAGAATCAAAAGACAACAATTTGGCATCGGTTTCATGTTTTAACCCTCATCCTAAAATGAAGAATCTATTAATTTACTTATTCATCCTGTCTGCCTTTATATCATGTGTGGACGAAGACGCTCCAGGCACAGATTGTGTAAAATGGGAGGTAGAGATCAACAACCCGGATGCTACCGTAACGGTAGAAAATGGCTTTCTCATTGTTGATATTAAAAACCCAAAGTCTAAAAATGATGTACGTATGATTCAACGCCAGTCAGATGATGTTAACCGCAATGAAATCGCCATTGGAATCACCCTCACAGATTTCCAATGGACAGGTGTTGCTGGGGGTGCTTCACGGGATGCGCAGATCAGTGCTTCAGTAGCTTACAAAGCAAGCCCCGACTCTCCAATTCTCACCTCTGTATATGGAGCTGACAAATCCACTTTTTTTGTTGAAGGCAAAGAGGTCTTTTCAAGGATGCAAGGCGCTGGAAGAGTTCCTAATGAAGTGTTATTCTTTGCCAAAGGTGAGGTTGCAGCCTTTGAAAGAGATGCCCGCACCTTTCCTGTTACACTCCTGTCAATAGCCCCTAAAGTAGTGTATGTCGATTTTGGTATTGATCCATTGATCACACGGCAGTTCCCTACCCAATCCATCCACTATGAGATTGACATCATCAAGTTTGATCAGTACACCGGCACACAAAATCAAATTGTAATGGTAAGCGGAACCAAAAACGGTGACAAAAATTACGGGCTCGCTCATGATACCTTCGAATGCAACTCACTAAAATAAATATGAAAAAACTGTACACATTCCTACTCATCCTTTTCACGGTAAGTACATTATTCATCAATGTTGCTTGTGAAGAAGAGCATTCCCCGGTATCGCCCTGTGACGATGACCAATGGGCTACCGCTACTAAAAATGGAGAAGAAGTATGCCTTGCTGAATTACAAGTCAGTTACTTTCACCCCAATACCAGCAGTGCGGTCATTGTATTTACGGCAGGAAATGAGGTAAGTGGTGATCGGGAAATTAATGCTGAATTTACCATTCCTGTTGATGGCATTACATTGAATACACCTTACCCGATCAAATCAGGAGACCTTTATGGAGCAGACCCCATCACCTCGGGTTCAATTACGTTTTTGGTTTTTGATCCTCCGGCTCAAAGTAAGGCAGGCTGCATCGCGGGTACTTTCTCCTTAACAGCAGGCACACCCAACGGGCCAGCCACTTTTGAATATACCAATGGAAGATTCGTGTATTACAAAGGCACTGTCTACGAGGAAGACAACATCAGCGGTAACAGCTGTAACCCATTCAATTAAATTTTTAATTCACTAGCTGACTCTATCCACATGCACACACTTCTTTCATCTACTTTCAAATGCATTTTAATCCTTACCGTAGCCGCATCCCTTCAGTCGTGTTCTTTATTTGAGGAAGAGGAGGAGCTTTGCAAGGTAACTGCTGAACCTCTGACGAATGATGATTTAACCTTTCCTGAAAACGCAGTGTATCGTGGCAGAGGTGCGGCAGTGGTTAAATACCTTTCCAGCACTTGCAGTGACGATAGTAATACCCATGCCACCTGGAGGTACAGTGGTGAGGCCATCTATGATGCTGCCACGAGTTATACCAATGCTGTTCCTCCAGCTTTACTTTTTGATCAGAGTTCAAATTTTGAATTCCTTACCGGTGGAACGGTATGTATGCAACTGTCGGCATGGGGCGATGCATCTGCTGAGCTATGCAAAGAAGTAACAGTGCACAGAAAGCATGTTTGGAACCGATACCACAAAGATTTTCCAGGAGGATCAACCAAACAACAAGTAACCATGACCCTTGCCGGTGATGTATACAGCGGCTTCGGGATGTTCAACAACTGGTACAAGTTTGATACCACTACTTTTGAATGGACACCCAAAGCAGTTATCCCCAGTGTGGTTGATTTCAATGCCTTTGCAGGTTTTGCCATTGATGGAGTTGGATATATTGTAGGAAACAACTCAAAACTCTTTGCCTATAATCCAGGTACGGACACGTGGACAGAGAAAGGCGTATTGCCAGAACTTGTTTCAACTATTCTTAATCTGGGGGCTTTCAGCATCAGGTCTGAATACAGTTTCTCTGTTCTGGGTGCAAGCTCGGGAGGAAAAGGCTATTTTGGTCTAGGCAACATGGACCGGCTTTTTGAGTATGATCCCGCCAATAATTCATGGACTGAGCTGACTAAAAAACCTGTAAAGGGTGTGATTGGAGATCACTCCTTTGCCTATAACGGGGAAATATTTAGTGGTGAGTATGTGTACACAATTACATCGGATAGTTGGGCCAAGGGCAATGCTAATTTCAATGTCTCCGCTGGATACTCTCCAGGCTTTGCACCGTTCAATGGTGTAATGTACGGAGGACGCTCCGGAAAAACGGTCACCTTTGACGGTGTAAATGTGACATTGCTTGACCTGAACGGGGCCGATCAATTTGTTCAGGTTCCTCTATTACGACATGGTAACGGAGCATCTACTGGCAATTTCCTTATCTTCCCTCGTTTGATGGGAGCTAATGGCTCTGACGAAATGAAGATGACTTATTATGTGGACAGGTAATGGTATTGATATTCAGAGGATACGAAATTGCAAAGCTTCATCCCCATCTTCAAATGACTATGAATTGGATTAGTCTTCTATGGCCTCAATACCCTGGTCTTTTAATTTGGCTAATCCCTCCTTCATCGCTTTGATTTGTTCGGGTGGATGACTTTGCCAAACAGTTACTTCTCCCACTACCTTAAAGGGATGTTTGGACCGGTAAGACATGGTGGGGTTGCCGGGAAACTTTTTGTCTGTCAAATTGGGGTCATCCTCAATGGGACCCGTTGGCTCTACTAAATAGATTCTTTCATACCCCTCCCCTAAAGCCAATTCAGCACCCCAAATAGCCGCATCCAATGTGGCAGACAGGTAGATGTACTTTGCTTTATTCTTTTTGCCGTAGTTGGAGTGAAACCCCACGGCTATCAATTCTCCAATTGCAAAGTTGGCTTTTGTGCCATGAAAGTAGGTCTGGACAAAGGGTGTATGAGCTGTTTTATTCAATGGATTATCCCTATTATTCTTAGCCATTGTTGAGTTTATTTTAACTTTTCAGATCTCAGTATCTTCTACGAATTACTTTGAAAAGTGTTGAAGATATGTAAAAGAGATTATGATTTTACAAAATCAAAATGTATGCCATTAGGCATCACATGAAGGGCCTTGAAATCCTGGTTGACCTTAATTTGGTGCCATACATCCGGAGGTATAACCATACTGTCGCCTGGTCCTAACAAATGATCCTTATCAGCCATATTTAAAACACACGCTCCTTCGATCACCACAAGTACCGACTCATCTGATGCCTTGTGTTTGGGTAAAAGCTGTCCTGACAACGCTTCCATCTGCTTTATCGTTATCTTTTCGCCTTCTTCCATGAGCGTTACCTTCGGATTGCTTACAGTCGTCATATATGATTTTTATTTGATGAATTATAGTAGAGAAAGATAGGAAATTAATTCTTTAAATGCCCGTGTCCTCACTTTACCTCACCCAATACTCTTAAATATAATTTCAGGGTTAATCATGGGATAATCGATTGCTATCAGCAACTCATTTCATCCATTTGGCCTTTAACTCTTCCGCTTTTTCCCGCCCTGCTTGATAGTTTGTATCTAGTGCAATCGCTTTGTCAAGATATGAAAGGGCTTGCTTGCGGAACTTTTTAGATGGGTGTTGGTTTGCCCAGGCCCAATAAGTGAAACTCATTATTTTCCAATTGGCATAGTCTCCATTTATTTCTTGTTTATCAATAATGGATTGAAAATCGTGTTGGGCGGCCTTTCTTTTGGAAAAGAAAAACCAGGGAAGGTTCTCAGCTACACTTCCTCTTAAGAATTGAGGTAAATAGGAAACGGTAGCATATTTATCCACTGCTTCTTTAAATAAAGTAAAAGCTTCAACCAGCAATTGTAGGTTTTTTGTTTCGGAACTGACTAATGATAAAGCCGAAGCCCTGTAAGCAGCTATGAAAGGCATCAACTCCTTGGTGGGGGTGTGTGAGTGGAATAGTTCAGTCAAGGTATCATAACTTCTTTTAGCATATCCCTTGTATTCCGTTTTTGAAAAAAAAGATAAATTCAATGCAGTTTCGTGGTAAATAATACCGAGTCTTAATTTATTGATTTCATTTGGTTCCTCTTTATAAGATGTTTCAACCTCTACGAGTTTAATCTTCAAAGCAGCCGTATCGATAAGTTCCATCACATCGTCCAATTGATGCTCGATGTTTTTTACTTTGGCAAAGTCAATGGGTTGTGCTGTTGTGCTGCTTAATGTTGTCATAGTAGCAATGGTCAAAGTGGCTATTAGTTGTATCATTTTTATTTAATTCAATGAGGCAAAGGTCACTTCACTTATCACTACGATACGATGACTTAAGTTAAGATTTTCTCTTGGAGGCGATTCTGCTTCTGATCCGGCTCAAACTCTCGGGGCTAATCCCTAAGAAGTTAGCAATGTATTTTTGCTGGATCCGCTGGAATATGTCGGGATGATCTTGTATTAACTTCAAATAACGTTCTTCCGGTTTGTCACTGGAGAGTGACATAGCAATTGCAGTGGCCCTTTGTGCCACCTGTTCCGCCATCAACCTGCCAAAGGTTTCATACTTACCACATTTCTCATAGAGCGCAGCAAGTTTCTCTTTTTTGACAACAAAAACTGTGGTGTCCTCTAAGGCTTGCAAATTCATGATACAGGGAGTGCCATACATAAAACTTTGAAAATCCGTCACCCAGCTATTGACAAAAGAAATGTCACAGGTTTTTTCTACGCCATTCTTAACATGGAAGTGCCTGATGGCTCCTTCCGAAATAAAAGCAATGAAGTTACAAATCTTTCCATCTGTCAACAGGAAGTCCTTTTTGGCAAGTTGGATGGATTCAAAATGGTCGTCAATGAGTTGAAGTTCGTTGTCTGTCAACGGCACAATTCGACTACAATATTCTTTTAACTTGGTAAACATATCTTGTGGTAAGAAACATTAATAAGAACAAGAGTCTCATCCCCTTCTATGATTTGATATTGATTAATAATCATAAAACTCTTTTACCATAAAACCTATCTCATCCTGTTTGGGTTTAATTAAAGAGTTCAAATAATACCTATGATTATAACCGTTTAATACAACTATTCTTTTGTCTTTGTATAGCTTCACAAAATGCAATATATTTTTCGACATGGTCTGGTTTCTTAAATCCCAGAATTCAGAGGCCCTCTTATAACCTTCCGCATAACTTATACTGTCATTGTTCTCTTTTACAAAATAGGTGTTAGCAAAAATGGGGTACTCGTTTATTATTTTTAGGAGCTTCTTGTATTGATACTGTTGTCTCTCCTGAGCAATTCGATCCGTATTGCTGTTATTAAAAGCTTTTGCACCTAAGTAGGCAAATGAATTGAGGGAGTCACTTAATTCAAGAAACTTCAGGTAGACTTTTTGATTCAAACTATCCAATTGATTGCTCTTGTAAAGACTGTCCAACATTTCGATGGCTTTTCCGTCTGTCGGTCGTGATCCAATCTTAATTCTGTATTCATTTCTTCCTGTAAACTCATAGGGTCTTACGTCCACCTCAAAGTTCTTCATGTATTTTACTACAGCAATGTTTTCATTGCTTTCCCAGGTTGTATTGAACTCAAATTCTTCCGTGAAAAAGGAAGAATCAACCTCAAACAGAATCAAATCAGGTTGTATTTTCACCAGGATGTTATAAAGGCTGTCAGGAGTGAAATTTTCAATGGGTTGGTGTACAGTACCAAGAAGCACTAGCTCTGTTTTTTTACTCGTACAACTGTAAAAAAGTAAACCAATGAACATCAATAATAATATCTTTTTCATTTTTAAAGGCTATTCAGAATGCTTTATAGATAATTGATCTTAATTTTTTAGTTCATCACATCCATCTACGTACTTTGTGTAAGAGGTGTTGACTATTTTCCAACCTTCGTTGGTTTTCGTAAGCGTGAATACATCTATTCCACAATGGGTGAATTTTCCTTTTACTTTGAAAGTGTAAGTAACCCAAGCCATTGAACCTCATTTTAACTTACGTTTCGATTGATAAGGTTTTGTTTCGTCAAGTAAAATGGCTTCCTGTATGATTTCATTCAAGCGCTCATGAGGGATATCGCTGATGTTTTCGAACTCCACACTGTACACCTGCTTACGCCCTTTGCTGTCCAGCAAACCCTGTTCATTCGAAAGTTCATTTCCGCGAGTAAAGGCAAATTCAATGGTTCCCTTTTTAGTAGGGTTCAAATAACAGATCCAGGATTTTTTGTAATAAAACGGAATACCAAACCTGATTTTCTCGGTTAGATTCAGTTCTGTTGCCAAAAGATTATGAAGGAGGCGCATCACCTTTTGTTGATTACCCTCATACTGATTGATAAAATCTTCTACATCCGTCATCTCGTTGTTATTCGAAACCCCAAAGATAGGTTGGTTTAAAATAAATTCTTAAACGAGGATATGTTTTATGAGGTTGTGCTTGCTGGCAGAAAGCTCTCACAGGAGATCTTTACCCTGTTTCTGAACTCCTTGGGTGAA
>ERZ761609.969-NODE-969-length-28533-cov-61.981670_pt1 | contig 28533 bp, 30 predicted proteins | sample MGYA00511163_ERZ761609 | MGnify/ENA primary metagenome ERZ761609 (study PRJEB28899, sample SAMN02445070) | bioreactor sludge metagenome | biome: EBPR sludge | place: Australia: Brisbane, Thorneside Wastewater Treatment Plant | collected 2011-12-16 ... | reverse complement strand
GGTGGCAGTGGAACGACCGCCTCGCCGACGAGTACGACTGGACCTACGAGACCGTCAAAGGCCTCCACTCCAACGGCCTCACCCGCATCAACAAGGGCGGCAACATCAACTGGCTCTGGACCATCAACTCCACCAATATCCTCGACGCCAACTTTGGTGTGTCGCGCTTCGATGAAGGCAGCCGCAACCTCAACCGCACCGCGTACCGCCCCGGCGATGTCGGCCTTCCCGCCTACGTCGATGCCCGCGCCGGCGACTTCCCGGTGCTGCCTCTGGTCGACTTCAACGACATCAACGATGTCAGCGGCTCCTACCCCGTCGTTGGCTCCAACGGTCTCACCTCCGAAGTCCGCCTCGGCATGACCACCATCAAGGGCTCCCACTCCTTCAAATACGGGTGGCAGGAACGCGTCCACAAGTGGACTGCGCTTGGCCCGGGGAATACCGGTGGCTCCTACCAGTTCCGCAACAACTGGACTCGCGCGACCAACGTCGATAACGTCTCCGCCCAGCATGGCCTCGATTGGGCCGCTTTCATGATGGGTGTCCCGACCAACATCGGCATCGATACCAACGACTCCTTCCTGTTCTTCAACCCCCGCCGCGCCCTCTATATCCAGGACGATTGGCGCGTCACCAGCAAACTTCGCCTCTCGCTCGGCCTGCGCTACGAAGGAGAAGGCGGCATCAGCGAACGCCACAACCGCGGTATCGCGGCGCCGTTCCTGTATGACCTCGAACAGCCCTTCACCCCCTTCGCCCGCGCCGCCTATGCCGCCAACCCCATTCCCGAGTTGCCGGCCAGCCAGTTCAATCCGGTCGGCGGCACCGCGTACCTGGGCACCCAGGGGTACGACACGGCCACCAAGGGCACCCATATCCTCCTGCCCAAGCTCGGCATCGTCTACAGTTTCGACAGTAAGACGGTCGTCCGCGCCGGCTACGGGATGTATATGGACACCCTGAACGTGAACAACAACCGTCCCGACACGTTCGGCTACAACCAGGCCACCACCACCCCCGTCACCAACGACGCCGGCCTCACCTTCTGCTGCGGCGTCGGCAATATCGCCAATCTGGCCAGTGGGCGCACCCCCATCCACGATCCGTTCCCGGTTCGCGCCGATGGCACCCGCTTCGACGAACCCCTCCAGGCTGCCCTGGGCGGCCTGCCCCGCGTCGGCCGCGGCTTCAGCGCCGGCCTGCCCTGGAACTACCGTCCCGCGCTCCAGCAGCGCTGGCGCGTTGGTGTTCAGCGTGAACTGGCTCGCAACACCATGCTCGATGTCAGCTACAACGGCGCCTACTCCTCCGTGCCCGTCCAGCAGCGCATCGACTACCTCCCTGCCGACCAGTGGACCACCGGCATGCTCCGTGACCAGGCCAACGACAACCGCCTCAACGCGAACGTCACCAACCCGTTCCGGATCACCAACATGGCCTCCCTGCAGCAATCCAATCCGGTCATCTACCGGTATATGGGCGGGCAGGGAATCTTCACCAACTCGGTGATCGCCCGTCACAACCTGATCCGCCCCCATGGCTTCATGGGCAACGTTCAGGGTCTCCGCCAGGGAACCGAATTCTCCAATTCCCTCGGCTACGTCAACTACCATGACCTCCAGGTCCTCGTCGAACGGCGCTACACCAAGGGGTTGACCACCACCTTCATGTACACCGCCGCCACCGGCCGGGAAGCGAACTTCTATCTCAATGAGTTCGATTCCGGGCCCAGCGAACGCATTTCGAACAGTGTTCGTCCCCACCGCATCGCCTGGACCACCATTTACGAACTGCCCTTCGGCAAGGGCCGCACCTTCCTCAAGGACGGCGCCGGCGCCTGGCTGCTCGGCAACTGGAATGTGAGCTGGGTCTACCAGCGCCAGGGCGGCCCCGCCACCAACTGGGGCAACCGCTTCTTCCACGGCGACATCAACAACATCGGCGACCTGTTCCGCTCTAGCGAAACCCGCGCCGCCGACCTCCGCCAGTGGTTCGATCCCTCGATCGCTTTCCGCGGCACCGGCGCCATCCCTTCGGGCTTCCAGGGCTTCGAGGGTCGCGCCGCCCAACAGCCCGGCTCCTACCACGTCCGGATGTTCCCCGTCCGGCTCGAACAGCTTCGTGAAGACGGCATCCGCAACTGGGACGTCAAGATCGAACGCATCTTCCCGATCGTTCCCGATAAAGGCATCCAGGCGCGGTTCTCGCTCGATATGCTGAACGCCACCAACCACACCAACTTTGGCGGGCCGAACCTCGACCCCACCAGCGGCAACTTCGGCCGCGTCACTTCCCAGCGCGGCCTCCCCCGCGTTCTCCAGTTCAATCTCCGTGTCGACTTCTAGATTGTCTGGAAATTCTGTACAAAAGGCGGGCCTGCTGGCCCGCCTCCCCAAGTTCGAACCTTCGGGTTCACCGGTTCAACCTGCATGCGGCGCTTTGTATTAAAGCCCGCTAAAGACAGGCTCTGAGTACTACTCCTGAAAGCACTTGCGGCCACGCACCTGCGCCCCCTAAACTGGGCCATGCGCTGGCCGCAGATTTTTTTCCTCTTCCCCCTCCTCCTCCCCGCCGCCCCCCCGGAAGCCGAACTTCGCGCCCTGATGGACGCCAAGCAACAAGCCTGGAACCGCGGCGATATCCCCGCTTTCATGGCCGCCTATGAAAAGGCCCCCGAAATCACCTTCCTCGGCGCCTCCGGCATCACCCGCGGCCATCAAGCTGTCCTCGAACGCTATCAGAAGAACTACTCCACGCGCGAAAAGATGGGCAAATTGACCTTCCAGATCGACGAAATCCGCGCTCTTGGCACGGATACAGCCCTTCTGCTGGGCCGTTTCGCGCTCGAACGCAGCGAATCGGCCGGAGGCCCCTCCTCCGGCCGATTCACCCTCGTCTGGAAGAAAACGGCGGCAGGCTGGCGCATCGTGCACGACCACACCAGCCCGTAACTGCTTCACGCTGCAAGGCTGAGCGCCAGAATCTCCCGGACCCGCGCCGGCGTCACCTCGCCGCGCTCCCCGATCTTCGCCATCCCGCGATTTTCGAGCTTTCCGGCCACGGTTTCGGGCGTTTCTGGCGCGATATTGTCGTACTTCGAGAGCTTCGTGGGGATCCCCAGCGACTCGTAGAACGCCTCCGTCCGCCGGATCGCCGCCTCGGCCTTCTCTTCGGCAGTCCCCTCGCGGATGTCCCAAACCCGCTCCGCGAACTGAGCTAACTTCTCCAGTTTCTGTGCTTTCTGGACACGCAGCAGGTGCGGCAAGACCACCGCGAGTGTCCGGGCGTGATCGATTCCATACAAAGCCGTCAGTTCGTGCCCGATCATGTGGGTGGACCAATCCTGGGGGACGCCCGCGCCGATCAGGCCGTTCAGGGCCATGGTGGCGGACCAGACAAACACCGCCCGGGCCTCGTAATTCGTAGGATCAGCAAGAGTTTTGGGTCCAACCTCGAGCAGGGTCCGGAGAATCGACTCGGCGAAACGGTCTTGCAGCGCCGCGCCCGCCGGGAAGGTCAGATACTGCTCGCAAACGTGGGTGAAGGCGTCCGCGACGCCGTTCGCAACCTGTTTCAAAGGCAGCGAAAACGTCGTTTCCGGGTCCAGAACCGCGAACTTGGGGTACACTTTGGGGCTTCCGAAGGCCAGTTTTTCGCCGGTTTCACGCCTGCTGATGACCGCGAAGGTGTTCGATTCCGACCCCGTTGCGGGCAGAGTCAGGATCGAAGCGAGCGGCGTGGCGCTCTTCACTTCGGCGCCCTTGGTCAGAATGTCCCAGGGTTCGCCGTCGAATTCGGCCGCCGCGGCGATGAATTTGGTCCCGTCGAGCACCGAACCGCCGCCCACGGCGAGGATCAGGTCGATCTTTTCGCGGCGGACGATCTCGACGGCCCGCATCAGGGTGGTGTACTCGGGATTCGGCTCAATGCCCCAGAATTCAGTGACTTGGCGGCCATCGAGGGCCTTCATGGTCTGCTCGTAAACGCCGTTGGCCTTGATGCTGCCGCCGCCGGCGGTCAGCAGAACGCGCGCGTCCGCCGGAATGTGCGCCGCGATCGCGGCAATCTGTCCTTTGCCAAACAGGATGTGCGTGGGGTTGTAGAATTCGAAGTTCTGCATGGAAGTGGGTCCACTTCCCACTTTACTTCCGCGAAGAAGCCAGCAGGAGGGCGGACCCCGCCGAGACGGCGAGAACGCCGCCGGCGATGCCGGCAGTCAGGCTCAGCGAAGGAGCGACCGTGGAAAGCCAGACGAACACAGCGACGCAGGCGGAGCCGAACAGGACGCCCGCGGCGCGTTCAGCGATAACGAGGGGGCGCAGCGCCCGGGCGCGTTTTTCGCGGCGGGCCCGGAGTTCGAGGCGCCACCACATCAGGCCGGCTTCAGGCACAGTGGCGGCCGGGTCCTCGCCGCTCTGGAGGAAAGCGGCGACGGCCATCGTTTCGGCGCAGGCTTCGCAACCGGCGGCGTGTTCGCGCAGTTCCGCGCTCCACAGGCCGGAACGGACGGCGCGGGCGATGTCCTGCTCTCTTTCACAGCCAGCCGGGTTCATCTTCTTCATCCTAAGCATGTTTTTCCCTCCGGAGGAAGGCCGCCAGTTTCTGGCGGACGCGGTAGAGCAGGGGCCGGATGCTGGCTTCCTTCAATCCGGTGATGGAAGCGATCTCGCGGTGGCTGGCGCCCTCGACGTAAGCGAGCCAGACCAGTTCGCGTTCGCGGGGTTCGATGCCGGCGAGGGCCTTACGCACATCGGCGGCGGCATCGATCCCGGAGGACTGGCAGGCGCCGCCGTGATCTTCCAGGGGGACATCCGTGTGCCGGTGGCGGCGGAAGTGGTCGCGAACGAGGTTGGTAGCGATCCTGAAGAGATAGTTTTTCTGTCCGGCGCGGTCCATTTCGGGCAGTTCGGCGCGGAGGAAGCGGTAATAGCTTTCCTGGAGCAGGTCGTCGGCGGTGGCGGCGTTGCCGGTAGTCCGGACGAGGAAGGACTTCACCGGACCGGCAGTGAAGGCATAGAACTCACGAAATTCGCTCTCGGTCATGGAGAGCCTTTCGGGACGGGCCATCGCGAGTTCAAAGGCATTCGTCATGGGCAGTTCTAGCACAACGCGGCCGCCTCTACACGGCGTCGGACTTGGCGCCGTCGACCAGACCGAGGTGCCGCGACAGTCCGTAAGCGGCGCCGCCGGCCAGCAGCAGGCCCCCGCCGGCGGCGAGAGTGAGCGTGCCGGCGACCATCAGGACCTCCTGGGCTTCGCCGTGGAACATCCGGCCCAGCCACAGCAGAGCGCCGCCGACCACGGAGCCGATGATGCCGAACTGAACAGCGTTCAGGATGCGGGAGTAAGCGGCGGGCTGTTCGGGAGCCTCGGTCCGGAGCAGGTTCATTCCGGATTCGGATTGAAGGTAGGCGACGAGTTCGGGGCTGGAGCCGAACTTGTCGATCAACTTCGTGTAGATTTCGGCTTGCAGCCGGTCGGATTTCGCCCGGCGGATGTTGTCGAGCAGGGAACGGATGATGGTGACCACGCTGAGGGCAACGGTCCCGATCATGATGGGGATGGCGATGAATTCGCCTGAATGCATGGGTCTCTCCTTTTCTCAGGGGGACGCTGTCGTCCGGTTTCAATCGCTACAACGCGTCCCGGTGGCGGAATGTGAACAGTCCGGATTTCGTTTGGAGGGGATTCGCCGTCCTGTTATACTGGGAAATGCTGCTCAGGCGGGAGTGTGCCCGTGTGCGTGGCGTTGATACCGTCCCATGTTTGATTCGCTGAGTGACAAACTCCAGCGGGTTTTCAAGAACCTGCGCGGGGAAGGCAAGCTGACGGCCGAGAATATGGAGGCCGCCCTGAAGGAGATCCGCGTGGCTCTCCTGGAGGCGGACGTCCACTTCAAGGTCGTGAAGACCTTCATGGCCGCGGTGCGCGAAAAGGCGATGGGCCAGGAGGTCCTGAACAGTTTCACGCCGGCGCAGCAGGTGATCAAGATCGTCAAGGACGAGATGATCACGGTGCTGGGCACGCACGCGTCGCGTCTGCGGACGGCGTCGCAGCCGCCGACGGTGATCATGATCGTCGGGTTGCAGGGCTCGGGCAAGACGACATCGACGGGCAAGCTGGCGAAGTATCTGTCGAAGAACGGGCACCGCCCGCTGGTGGTGTCGGTGGACGTGTACCGTCCGGCGGCGCGGAAGCAGTTGTCGGTGGTGGCCGGGCAGGTCAACATTCCGGTTTACGAAGGCACGGCGGAGGAGACGAAGCCGCTGCAGTTGGCGAAGTCGGCAAAGCGCCAGGCGGAAATCACGGGCCGGGACTTGATTCTGGTGGACACCGCGGGCCGTTTGCACATCGACGACGAGTTGATGGTGGAGTTGCAGGAGCTGAAAGAGGCCCTGAACCCGACCGAGATCCTGTTCGTGGCCGACGCGATGACGGGACAGGACGCAGTGAAGAGCGCGGACGAGTTCCACAAGCGTTTGGGCATCACGGGCGTGGTGCTGACGAAGATGGACGGCGATGCCCGCGGTGGCGCGGCGCTGTCGATCCGGCACATTACGGGTCAGCCGCTCAAGTTTGTCGGCACGGGCGAGAAACTGGACGCGATTGAAGCGTTCCATCCGGATCGGGTGGCGTCGCGGATTCTCGGCATGGGCGACGTGCTGAGCTTCATCGAGAAGATGGAGCAGAACATCGACCAGAAGAAGGCGGAGGAGATGCAGCGGAAGCTGATCACCGACGACTTCACGCTGGAGGATTTCCGGGATCAGTTGAAGCAGTTGCGGAAGCTGGGACCGCTGGAATCGCTGCTTGGGATGATGCCCCAGGTGGGGCCGATGAAGCAGTTGAAGGATGTGAAAGTGGACGAGAAGGAGTTGACCCGCGTCGTGGCGATCATCGATTCGATGACGCCGAGAGAGCGGGCCAACCACATGTTGATCAACGGCGCGCGGCGCCGCCGGATCGCCCGGGGCAGCGGCACCACGGTGACCGATGTCAACAATCTGCTAAAGCAGTACGGGCAGGCCCGGAAGATGATGAAATCAATGTCGGGCGGTCTGCTCGGCAAAAAAATGGGTAAATTCAAGCTGCCGTTTGCGAATCCGTTCCAATAGGGGCTTGCGGAGGGCAGCGAGCAAGAGATCGAGTGCAGGAGAGTTAGTCAAAAGTTATGCTGATGATTCGTCTGGCGCGGTTTGGCGCCAAGAAAAAGCCCACCTACCGGGTGGTGGTGATTCAGAAGGAACGCGCCCGCGACAGCCGCGCGGTGGAGATTGTGGGTCATTACAACCCGGTGGCCGATCCGGTGGTCTGCGAACTGCAGCACGAGCGGATCGAGCACTGGACGCGCAGCGGCGCGCAGATGTCGGACACGGTGAAGCGTCTGGTGAAGAGCTTCCCGGCGGTGGCCGCTCAGACGGAGCAGCCCGCGGCCTAATGAGCCTGGGTTCCCGCCGGAGACGGCGGGTGCTAGGATCAGGGCAGACTTGGAGGTTCTCCCGATGGCAAGCATGAAAGAACTCGTCGAGGAGATCGCGAAATCGCTCGTGGATGTTCCCGAAGAGGTTCAAGTACGTGAAGTGGAAGGCGAGCAGACGACGGTTCTTGAATTGCGCGTCGCCGCCGGCGACCTCGGCAAGGTGATCGGCAAGCAGGGCCGGACGGCGCGGTCGATCCGGACGCTGCTGGGCGCGGCCGGCACGAAGCTGAACCGCCGCTTCTCGCTCGAAATCCTGGAATAGTGGACGATTCTCCCGATTGGGTGGTGATCGCCCGGACGGGCCGGACACGAGGGCTGCGTGGGGAACTGTACGCGCGCGGCTGGGAAGGTCCGGAGAGGCTTCTGTCATTCGGGCAGGCCGCGTTCCGGCGGCCGGACGGCACTTTGGTGGACGAGGGACGCGAGTTCCGGATCCTGGAAGCGAAGCCGTACAAGGACGGTCTGGTGTTGCGCCTGGAAGGCGTGGACTCGATCGGGGAGGCGGAGCAGCTGGAGCATTGTGAAATGGTGGCGCCTGCCTCGCGCCGGCCCCCTCTGCCCGAGGGCGGGTTCCATTTTCCGGACCTGGTGGGCTGCACGGTGATCGAGCGAAGCTCGGGCCGGGTGGTGGGCCGGGTGACGGGCTGGCAGGAATTTGGCGGTCCCGAACTGCTGGAGGTGGTTCCGGAGGGCCGCGGGCCGGAAGCGGTGATCTGGATCCCGCTGGTCCGGACGATTTGCGTGGAGATTGACCCGGCGAAACGCCGGATTGTGGTGGACCCGCCGGAGGGTCTGTTGGACTTGAATGACTGACGGCGGCGCCGAGAGATGAAGTTCCACCTGCTGACGATATTCCCTGATTTCTTTCAGGGGCCGTTCGGACACGGGGTGGTGGCGCGGGCCGCACGCGCGGGACTGGTGGAGATTCGGGTACACGACCTGCGGGCGTGGACGAAGGATTTTCACAAGACCGTGGACGACCGCCCATTTGGGGGCGGCGAAGGAATGGTGATGAAGCCGGAACCGGTCTTTGACGCCGTGGAGGCGATCTGGCCGGAACGGGACCGGGAGCGGCAGCGAATTGTGCTGTTGTCGGCGCAGGGACCGTTGTTTGATCAGCGGGCGGCGCACCGGTTGAGCCGATATGACGAGATTTTGCTGATCTGCGGGCGTTATGAAGGCGTCGATGAGCGGGTCAGCGAGCACTTGGCCGATGAGGAGATCTCGATCGGCGAGTTTGTGATCAGCGGCGGCGAATTGGCGGCCGCGGTGGTGGTGGACAGCGTCGGCCGGTTGATGCCGGGCGTGCTGGGCAACGAAGAGTCGTCGCGCCGGGAGTCGTTCAGCGATTCCGGCAGCGTGCCGGGACTTCTGGATTGCCCCCACTACACCCGGCCGGCCGAATTTCGCGGCTGGAGCGTGCCCGAGGTGTTGCTGGGCGGCAATCATGCCGCGATTGAGCAGTGGCGCCGCGAGGCGGCGATGGAGAAGACGCGCCGTCAGCGTCCGGATCTGCTCGCCCGCGTTGCGGGTGTGCCGGGTGGTGGCGGAGAGGCACTGGAATCTGCGATAAAGAAAGATGGTACCGAAGTATGATGAGCCCTTACCTGCAGAAAGTTCTGAACAAGAATAAGCGGACCGATATCCCGGAGTTCCGGATCGGCGATACACTCCGCGTGCATGTCCGAATCCGCGAAGGTGAAAAAGAGCGTCTGCAGGCCTTTGAAGGCACGCTGATCGCACAGAACAACAGCGGCGCGATGGGTGAGACCATCACGGTGCGCAAGATCAGCTTCGGCGGCAACGGAGTGGAGAGGATTTTCCCGATCCACGCGCCGGTGATCAGCCAGATCGAAGTGGTGCGCACGGGCCGGGTCCGCCGGGCCAAGCTCTACTATTTGCGCAATCTGCGCGGCAAGGCCGCCCGCCTGAAGGAGCGCGGCTAACGCTTCGGGCGGCTGAAAGGTTCCGGCGTGCATTGTAGCGCCGAGTTGGAACAGACCCTGTACCTTCGGGGTTATGCTCGCGTGGCCGGCCTCGATGAGGCCGGCCGCGGGTGTTTATTCGGCCCGGTTTGCGCGGCGGCGGTCATCTTTCACCCTGACCGGAGGCTGGCGGGTCTGGCGGATTCAAAGACACTTTCACCGGAGCGGAGGGAATCGCTGGCGCTCGAAATCAAGGCGGCGGCGATGGCGTGGGCCGTGGCTTGGGCGACGCCCGGGGAAATCGACCGGATCAATATCCGGGAGGCTTCGAGGCTCGCGATGCGGCGGGCGGTCGAGGCGCTCCATCCGGCCCCGGACTATCTGCTGATCGATGCGTTGACGTTGGACCTGCCGCTGCCGCAGGAGGCCTTGATCAAGGGTGATGCACGGGTAGAGGCGATCGGGGCGGCTTCGATTCTGGCCAAGACCGCACGGGATGCCCGGTTAGTCGAACTGGACGGCCAGTATCCGGGCTATGGACTGGCTCGGCACAAGGGCTACGGGACCGCGGAGCATCTGGAGGCGCTGGACCGGCTGGGGCCATCGCCGCTGCACCGGAGGTCGTTTGCGCCGGTGCGCGAACGGTTGCAGGGCCGATTGGCGGTGGTGCAGGCGTGATGACGCTGCCTTCGCCGGGTCAGTCCGGCCAGGAGCCATTTCAGCCACCGGAGCGGGAGGCCAGCGGGTGGAGTGCACGGGCGGCCTCGGTCCTGTTTGCGATTCTGTGCCTCGAGGTGGGGATCTTCCTGATCGTTTACCCGTGGACCGAGAGCTGGGGGCTGAATTTTCTGGTCACTGCGCGGCCCGGCTGGACGCCGGTGCTGATGAGCGACCAGTTCCGGGGCGGGATTACGGGTCTGGGCGTACTGAATCTGTTCATCGGGGTCTACGAGGCGCTGCGGCTGCGCCGGTTTTCGAGTCACCACTAGGCGGCCTCGCGGCGGCGGGGCCGGAGGATGACTTCGTCGCGGCCACGTGCCTTTTCGACACGGACGACGCCGCCGGGGTGGGCGAGTCCTTCGACGACAAGGGCGGCGATGCGCTGAATAACGTGGCGGTGGATGGCGCGCTTAAGTTCACGGGCGCCATAGCGGGTACTGGTGCCGGCGTTGAGGAGGAGTTCCCGGGCTTCGGCCGAGAGTTCGACGCGGAAGGCGCGGGGGCCGAGGCGCTGGGCGAGGTGCTGGTCGAGATCCTTCATCTGGATATCCAGGATTGCCTCGAAATCGCGGCGGGTGAGGGGGGAGTAGGTGATGGTCTGATCGACGCGGTTGACGAACTCGGGGGAAAACCGGCGGCGGACGGCGCGGAGGGCGATCGAATGGAGTTTGGCCGAGGGTTGGCGGGCGTGAGTGCCGGGTGCGGCGAAACCGAAGGTGTCGCTGAGGTGGTCCTGCATTTCGCGGGCGCCGAGGTTACTGGTCAGGAAGATGAGGCTGCGCTCGAAGTTGACGGCGGTATTGTCGCCGAGTTTGAGGGTGGCCTTGTCGAGGACGCCGAGCAGGAGGCGGTTGAGGGATCCGGCGGCCTTTTCGATTTCGTCGAAGAGGACGAGGGAGAGGGGGCAACGCTCGCTGGAGGCGGCGTTGAGTTTCTGCTGGCTGATCATGGGCTGGGTTTCGCGGTGGCCGAGGTAGCCGGGAGGGGCCCCGATGAGTTTGGCGACTTCGTGGTCGAGCTGAAACTCGCCGCAATCGACGCGGAGGATGTGGCGTTCATGGCCGTGGAGGGCTTCGGCGAGGGCCTCGACGGTGCGGGTCTTGCCGGTGCCGGTGGGACCGAGCAGGAGGAAGACGCCCGCGGGTCTTCCGGCCGGAGCGAGGCCCGATTGGAAGAGCTGAACGTAGGGGGCGATGGCATTGATGGCCTCGTCCTGTCCGATGATGCGGCGGCGCAGAAAGGCCGCGAGGTTCTGGTCCGGATCCGGCTCAGCGGCAGCGGCGCCGCGCATGGTGATGATGTTGCTCTTCATTTGGAGGGCTCCTCCCTCGATTTGAATTATAGGGAGCGAGGTGGCGAAAACGGATGAAGGAAGAGAGGGGAGCGGGGCGGCGCGGAGTTTTTTTGGGAATTTTATTTCTTTTGGAATGAGTGGATTAGGTCCACGATCCGGGCGCTGGCGCGGCCATCGCCGAAAGGGCTGTCAATGGGGTTGGCGCGGGATGCCGAATTGAGGGTTTCGAGGGTTCGGGCGATGGCGGCGGAGATGGCGGCGGGGTCTGTGCCGACGAGGTGAGCGACTCCGGCTTCGACGGCCTCCTGGCGTTCGGTGCGGTCGCGCATGACGAGGACAGGCTTGCCCAGGGCGGGGCCTTCTTCCTGGACGCCGCCTGAATCGGTCAGCAGGACGTCGGCGCGGCGCATCAGATCCACGAAGGGGACGTAATCGAGGGGTTCGAGGAGGGTGATGCCGGGGACATTGCGGAGGCGGCGGTTGACGACCTCGCGGACGTTGGGATTGGGGTGGACGGGGTAGATGAGTTCGCAGTCCCCGCGGGCGGCGAGGAGGAGGGCGGCGTCGCAGATGCGGTCGAAGCCGGGGCCGAAGCTTTCGCGGCGGTGGGCGGTCATGAGGATGAGGCGTTTGCCCGGGGCGGGGAGGGGGCCGTCGTAGCCGGGGAGTTCGCCGCGTTCGAGTTTGTCGCGGACCAGGAGGAGGGCGTCGATGCCGGTGTTGCCGGTGACGTGGATGGATTCGGCGGGGACGTGCTCGTGGAGGAGGTTGGCGGCGGCGCGGGCGGTGGGGGCGAAGTGGAGGGCGGCGAGGCGGGTGGTGAGGACGCGGTTGAGTTCCTCGGGGAAGGGTTCGGCGAGGCTGCCGGTGCGGAGGCCGGCCTCGACGTGGCCGACTGGGATGTGGCGGTAGAAGGCGGCGAGGGCGGCGGCGAAGGTGGTGGTGGTGTCGCCCTGGACGAGGAGGAAATCGGGTTTTTCGAGTTCGAGGATGGGATCGAGGGCGGCGACGACGCGGGCGGTGAGGGCGGCGAGGGTCTGGCCAGGGCGCATGACGTCGAGGTCATGGTGGGGGACGACGCCAAAGACGGGGAGGATGCGGTCGAGCATCTCGCGGTGCTGGGCGGAGACGCAGACGCGGGGTTGAAGGTGGGCGTCGTGCTCCATGGCGAGCACGAGCGGGCAAAGTTTAACGGCTTCGGGGCGGGTACCGAAGACGAAGAGGACTTTCATGGGGCCTTGGGGCGGCGAACCGCCGGGGTGGGCTTACTTGTGGCGGTAGGTAATGCGGCCCTTGGTGAGGTCGTAGGGAGACATCTCCAGGGTGACGCGGTCGCCGGCGAGGACACGAATCCGGTTCCGGCGCAGCTTGCCGGCCAGGTGGGCCAGCACGATGCGTTCCTGCTCCAGTTGGACACTGAACAGGCCACTGGGGAACTTCTCGACCACCACTCCGGTCATCTCAATGCAATCTTCTTTGCTCATCAGCCTCCTGGACGAATATGCGTGCGCACAACAATCCCGTGCGCGTTACCGTCATCTTTGAGTATATCCCAAAGATTCCCAAGAACTGGCCGATAAGCCGACGCAGGAGGCGATCCGACCGCCATGCCGGGCCAGATGATTTCGATTCGTGATTCCATTGATGAACTGGGGAGGCTGGAGGATCGCCTCGAAGCGATGCTGACGGCTTACTGCGAGGCGTTCGCGGACGTGGACGGGCAGCTTTTGCGGCTGTACCAGACGAAGTTGGGGCTGCCAAAGCCGGACTTCCTGGGACCGCGGCGGACGCTGCGTGAGGAGCCGGGGTTGAGGTCGATCCGGTGGGCGCAGTCGGCATTCCGCGCGGGGATGACGGCGGTGGGTTCGGATTTTGAAAGCCGGATGGCCGGGTTGGTGGAGATGAGCGAAGTGGTGACGCGGATCGGGCGTTTGAACGAGCGGCTGCGGGGGAGTGCGGGGCGGCAGGAGGAACGGTTGGTGGGGGTGAAGTCGGGGCTGGAGAGGGCGGCGGGGGTGAACAGCCTGGATGAGATGCGGGCATCGTTGACGAGCCAGATCGGGGTGCTGGAGAAGACGATCGACGAAGTTCGTCACGAGAACGAAGTGATGCTGGGGGAGATGGAAGGGGAGATCGCGGGGTACCGGCGGCAGTTGGACGAGGCGCGGGTGCTGGCCGGGGAGGACCCGGTGACCGCGTTGCCCAATCAGCGGAGGCTGGAGACGGATGTGCAGGCGCATCTGGACTCGGGCGTCCGTTTTTGTCTGATCTTGTTGACTCCACAGCAGTTGGCTCTGGTGAACCGGCAGATGGGGCATGAAGGCGGCGACGCTCTGTTGACGGAGGTGGCGGCTCGGCTGAAGCGAGAGTGCCGGGAGGAGGAGCGAGTGGCGCGGTGGCGGGGGGCGGATTTCGCGTTCCTGATGCCGGGCGGGCTGAACGACGCGATCGCGCGGTCGCGGGTTCTGGTGCGGACGCTGAGCGGCGAGTATGCGCTGCCGGGTCCGAAAGGGGTGCGGCGGTTTGAAATCACGGTCCGGTACGGGATCGCGGAGAGCCGGGATCGGGATTCCCGGGCGGAGTTATTGGCGCGGGCGGAGTCGCTGTTGCTGGGCCCGGCGTGAGCAGGCGTGGGCCTGCTACGATCGGGTTGAGGATCGACGACAGACGTGCAAGCGTTTAAAGACAAAGGTGTACTCATTACGGGGGCGGGCCGCGGAATCGGCAAGCGGTTGGCGATGGGATTTGGCCAGGCGGGTGCACGCGTGGGTTTGTTGGCGCGCACAAAAGCCGAGATCGAACTGGCGGATCTGGAGATCGAGCATGCGGGGGGCACGTCGTTGCGCTTGCGGGCCGATGTCCGCGATTATGAGCAGGTCGGGGCGGCGGTGGAGCGGATGCGCAACATGTACGGAGGAGTCCACGTGCTGGTGTGCGCGGCGGGCGTGCAGGGGCCAATCGGGCCATTTCTGGAGTCGAATCCGCGGGACTGGGCCGATGTCGTGAATGTGAATCTGCTGGGGGCGATGCACGCGGTTCGGGCCGTATTGCCACAGATGGTGGAGCGGCGGTCCGGCAAGATCATTCTGGTTTCGGGGGGCGGAGCGGAGGAAGCGAGGCCGAATTTCACTGCCTATGGAGCGTCGAAGACGGCGATCGTGCGATTTGCTGAGTCCGTGGCGGAGGAGATTCGGGACGATAACGTGCAGATCAATTGCATGTATCCGGGTCACACGTATACGAACATGACGGACGAAGTGCTGCGGGCGGGCGAGCGCGCGGGTTGGAGGGAAGTGCAGGAAGCGTCGCAGGTCCGGACGCACGGCGGCACCCCGCCGGACAAGCAGATCAATCTGGCGCTGTTTCTGGCTTCGGAGCGGTCCAATCACATCACTGGCAAGTTGTTGCACGTGGATGAGGACTGGCGGCGATTGGAGCACGCGACGCTGCACGCGGGCAGTTTCACGCTGAGGCGGTTGCAACGAACGTAACGCCAGGGGGACGCAAAAAACCGCTCCGGAGAGCGGTTTTTTGTATTTTGAGGGGGGACAAAACGCGTTTTATGCGCGTTTGTAGGTGTCGGTTTTGGCGTCCCAGAGGATCTTCTTGCCTTCGCGGTAGCTGACGACGGAGAGCAGTCCGGCGACGACGGCATCGAAACCGGCGCGCACGGGGGCGATGGCCTGTTCCTTGCCCTTGATGGCATTCAGGAAGTTCCGGATGTGGGCTTCGACGGCGAGGTTGTCGTTGCGCGGGATGGTGATGGTCAACTCCTTGCGTTCCTTGACGTTCTCGTTCATGCCGGGGGCGAAGACTTCCGGATAGTAGTTCAGGGTGGAGCGGTTGATGACCTCGATGGTGCCTTCATTGCCGCAGAACTGCTCGCCGTAGCCAAATTTGGCGTTGCCGAGGTAGCAGGAGTAGTTGACGTGGAACTTTTCGGCTTCGTAATCGAGCAGGACGCTCCAGGTGTCGGGGACGTCGCGGTCGTCGTTTTCGGTCCAGCGATAGACGCCGCCGGAGGCGATGATCGAAGAGGGGGTGCCTTTGCCCATGACGAAGGCGGTGACGTCGGTCTGGTGGACCATCAGGTCGGTGGCGATGCCGCTGGAGTAGTCCCAATAGAGGCGCCACTGGGAGTAGCGGGCGCGGTTGAACTCGCGTTTGGAAGCGGGGCCGAGGAAGCGCTGCCAGTCGGCGGTCTGGGCGCTGAGATCTTCGGGGATGGAGTAGCGCCAGGCGGCGGCGCCGGTCGGGAGGGCATTGCGGTACCAGAACGCGCGGGTGTAGTGGCAGTTCCCGATGATTCCCTGCTCGATCATGGTCTTGGCCATCTGATAGAGGCTGTTGGAGCGGTTCTGGGTGCCGACCTGAACGATGCTCTTGGAGGTCTTGGAGACTTTGAGGATCTCCTGGGCCTCTTCGATGGTGTGGGAGAGGGGTTTTTCGACGTAGACGTGTTTGCCGGCGGCGAGGGCGTCGAGCAGCATCCGGTGGTGGAGGTGTTCGGGGGTGGCGATGACGACGGCGTCGATGGACTTGTCGTTGAGGATTTCTTTGTAGTCGGCGACGGCCTTGGGGGCGCGGCCCTGACGGGTGGCGACGAGGTCCTTGCCGCGATTCATGTTTGTGGAGAAGGTATCGCAGACGGCGGTGACATTGACGGCGGAGGCGTTGCCGTCGTAAGCGCGCTGGAGGAGATAGTAGCCGCGGCCGCCGGTCCCGATCCAGCCCATATTGATCTTTTCATTCTGTCCGAGCGCCGGCAGGACGGCGGGGCCGGCCATGGCGGCAGCGGCGACGGCCGAATTGCGGACGAAGTTGCGTCGTGAGAGTTCCTGGCTCATATCGCGGTATCTCCTTATGAAATGCGGGCGCTTCCGAGCGGCCGAAACCGCTATCATATCGAATCGGAACGCCGGTGTCCCGTCACGCATCCAATGGGGTAGAACGGGTGTCCCCGGAGCGCCGCATGGCGTGTGGGACAATCGAATCAGAACGGAAACTGGTGAAAAGACAGAGATGAACGGACTGAAAACTGCTCTCTTGTTGGGCTCGCTGAGCGGCCTGCTGGTGGTGGGCGGTAACATGTTGAGCCCCGGTGGAAACGGGATGGCGATCGGACTGATGATGGCGCTGGGGATGAATTTCTTCAGCTACTTCTTCAGCGAAAAGATGGCATTGAAGTCGAGCGGGGCGATTCGCGTGAGCGAGACCGAGAACCCGCAGATTTACCGGCGGCTGGAGCCGATGACGCGGCAGTTGTGTCAGCGGATGGGCCTGCCGATGCCCAAGTTGTGGGTGATCCCCGAGCAGGCGCCGAATGCGTTCGCGACCGGGCGAAACCCGAAGAACTCGTCAGTGGCGGTGACCGCCGGTCTGCTGGAACTGATGAATCAGGAGGAGTTGGAAGGCGTGGTGGCGCACGAACTGGCGCACATCAAGAACCGGGACATTCTGATCAGTTCGATCGCGGCGACGGTGGGGGCGGCGCTGACCTACATGGCGCACATGGCAATGTTTTTCGGCGGGCGCCACGATGATGACGACGCACCAAACCCGATGGTGGCGCTGCTGATGCTGATTCTGGCTCCGGTCGCGGCGGGCATCATCCAGATGGCGATCTCGCGGACGCGCGAGTACGCGGCTGACGAAACGGCGGCGCGGGCAATCGGCAGCGGTTCGGGTCTGGCGAGCGCGCTGGGCCGGCTGGAAGGCTGGTCGAAGCGGATTCCGATGCATTCAAACGAGGCGATGTCGCACATGTACATCGTGAAGCCGCTGACCGGGCAGAGCCTGGCGAAGCTGTTCTCGACGCACCCGGCGACGCAGGAGCGGATTGCGCGGCTGCGGGCGCTGCAGATCGGTTGAAGTCTCCCTTGCACGAAGCACCACAGGTTGTTGTCACCCGCCGGGGCGAGGACCGCCTCGCCTCCGGCCATCCCTGGGTTTACCGGGCCGATATCGCGAAGGACGGCGGAGCGCCCGCGGGTGCGGCGGTCCGTGTCGTCAACCCGCGCGGGCAGGCGCTGGGGATGGCGCACTACAGTACGACATCGCAGATCGCGCTACGGCGACTGACACCGAAGACGGTGGCGATTGACCGCGAGTTCTGGATGGCGCGGTTGCGGGCGGCGCTCGATCATCGCGAGCGCGTGGCGCCGGGCGCGGAAGCGTACCGGGTGGTGCATGCCGAGGGCGATCTGCTGCCCGGCCTGGTGGTGGACCGCTACGGGCCCGTGTTGTGTGCGCAGTTTCTGACGCAGGGCATGGAGGCGGCGCGCGACGAGATCGCCGACTGCTTCGAGGAACTCCTGCGGCCCGCCGGGATTCTCGCGCGCAACGATGCTCCGGCCCGGAAGCACGAGGGGGTGCCGGAGGTGTCCGAGGTGCTGCGCGGCGAAGTGCCGCAGGACGTGGAGACGGCGTTCAATGGCCTGCGCTGGCGGGTACAGCCGTGGGCGGGGCAGAAGACGGGCGTTTACCTGGATCAACGGGAGAACTACGTGGCGGCAGCGCGGCAGGCGCGCGGGCGGGCACTGGATTGTTTCACCTCGACTGGCGGCTTCGCGTTGCACCTGGCCGCGCGCTGCGATTCGGTGGAGGGCGTGGATTCGAGCGCGGCGGCCCTGGCGACGGCGGAACACAACCGCGAGATGAACGGCATCACGAACGTCCAGTTCCGCGAGGCGGATGTCTTCGACCTGCTGGGCGGCTACACGCGGCAGCGGCGGCAGTATGACACGATCGTGCTCGACCCCCCGGCCTTCGCCAAAAACCGCGCGGCCGTGGAGGGCGCGCTGCGGGGCTACAAGGACCTGCATGTGAAGGCACTGCGTTTGCTGGCGCCGGGCGGGGTCCTGGTGACCTGCTCGTGCTCGTATCACGTCAGCGAGGCGGATTTGCTGAATGTGGCGGCCGAGGCGGCACTGGACGCCGGACGGACGCTGCGGGTGTTGGAGCGGCGGGCTCAGGCGGCGGATCATCCGGTGCTGTTGACGGTTCCGGAGACGCTGTATCTGAAGTGCCTGATCCTGGAGGCGCTTTGACGCTCGCCCTGCTGCTGCTGGCCGCGACATTTACGATCGGGCCGGAGCGGGTGAAGCAGGGCGAAGTGATCCGGGTTGAGACTCGCGAAACCGGGACGTTGACGGCGCGAATGGGCGAGCGGCGCGTCCGGCTGTTCCCGGATGGTGAAGGCGGACAGTTGGGGTTGATGCCGGTGGCGGCGGATGATCCGGCGGGCGCGGTGGAAGTGGTGGTGGAGGACGCGGCGGGGCAGGTGATGGACCGGTCGAAGGTGGAGATCATCGACGCGCGGTTTCCGGTGCAGAACATCCGCGCGACGCCGGGTTTGCAGGCTTTGCGGGCGTCGCCCGGGGAGATGGAGGCGATCCGGGGGCTGCAGGAGACGGTCAGCGAAAGCCGGTACTGGCGGGAGCCTCTGAGGATGCCGGTGCCGGGTTGTCTGATTTCACCGTTCGGCGTGCAACGTCATCACAACGGGAAGCCGACGGGTAATTATCATCGAGGGATCGATCAGCGGGCGGGAGTGGGCGTGCGTGTGCGCGCGCCAGCGGCGGGGCTGGTGCGGGTGTCCGGGATGTACAGGCTGCATGGAGGCAGCATCGGACTGGATCACGGTCACGGGGTAACGAGTATCCACATCCACCTCTCGAAGCTCAGCGTGAAAGTGGGGGACCGGGTGGCGGCCGGGGATGTCATTGGACTGGCGGGGGCGACGGGATTCGCCACGGGTCCGCACTTGCACTGGGGTTTGTATGTGAACGGGGTGCCGGTGAATCCGCTGGGATGGCTGCCGCCTCTGAATTCCTGCCGCTGAGGCTTCGGTCAGGAGGCGGGGGGCTCGGGTTCAAGGCGGCCGTCCGCGGTCAGGACACTGTAGCCGCCGCGCCATTCGATGCGGCGGCCGGACCATCCGGCGATCCAGACCACGAACGCCCACAGATCCCAAACCGGTGCGAGGGGACTGAGCAGGGCTGAGCGCGGGTTCCGCAGGGTGACCGCCGCGGCGAACGCCATGGCGGCGCGCATCGCGGCGAGCGCGGCTGCGTAGAGCGGCAATCCGGAGACGAGGCACAGCAGTGCCCAGAGGCCAGCATGCGTGACGGGGAGGCCGATGTAGCCATCGCCCCGCGAGACACGGATGGTGCGCGCCCAGCGAACCTGATGGCGCCAGACGGCGGGCCAACCGGGGTCGCTCAGGTGGGTCTCCACCACCACTTCGCTGAGATGGGCGCGCGGGCCTCGGCGCGTGATGCGCCGCGCAAGTTGATAATCGTCGGCAATGTAATCGGCGATCGTCTCAAAGCCGCCAATGGCGTCGAGATCTTCGCGGCGGAAGACGAGCGTGGAGCCGAGGCCGAACTCGCGGATGCCGACGAGCGGGGCGACCAGAGTGGACGGGATGAAATCGACAGCGATGCCGAACGCCTCCCACTTGCCGGCGAACGAACTGCTGGCGGCACGATAGAGGCAGGTGACGAGGCCAATATCGGGCAGGCGCAGCGGAGCCACGACGCGGCGCAGGTAATCGGGGGGGACGCTGATGTCGCTGTCATTGACGAGCAGGATGGCGTGGCGGGCCTCGCGGGCGAGGTCGATCAGGACGCCCACTTTGCCGTTGGGGGCGGCGGTTTGTGAGTGGACAAGGCGGATGGGCCGCCCGGGGTGGGCGGCGATCAAGCGGCGGATGGAGGGCACGGCGGGGTCGTTGAGCGAGGCGACGCCGAAGAGGATTTCGAATTCGGGGTAGTCCTGAAGGGCGTGGCTGAGGATGGCGTCGTCGAAGTCTTCATCGAGCCCGCGGACGGGCTTCAGGATCGAGACGGGCGGCGTCCAATGCCAGGCGGCGGGCCGTTTCATCCGGAACGCGATGATTCCGGCCATGGCGGCGCACTGGTAGGCGAGTGCGACCCAGGCGGCGATGATGAGCAGAGTGTCCATCCATTCCGCCTAAAACGCCAGCAGAGCGACGCCGCAGGCGACCAGCATGGCGCCGCCCCAGCGCGGGGCGGTGACACGTTCCTTCAGGATGAAGCGCGCGAGTACGGTCTCAATGACAAAGCTGGCCGCGGTGGCCGGCACGGCGAAGCTGAGGTCGGCCACCTTGACGAGTTGCGTGAAGCAGAAGAACGAGATGGCCATGAAGACGATGGACAGGGGCAATTTCCAGGCGCGGCCGCCACGGCGCATGCCGTGACTCTGGAGCAGATCGGCGCAGGTGGTGGCGGCGACGACTCCGGCGACAAGCGCCCACTGGAAGATCATGCCGGGTCCTCCGTGGTGGCGGCGGTCCGCGCGGTCAGGGCCGCTCCGGCCACGATCAGCAGTGTGCCGGCCCATCGTTGCGGGCTGACCTGTTCATGAAGAAACATCGCTCCGGCGATGGCGTTGAGGACGTAGCCGACCGCCGTCACCGGCAGCACGTAGCTCAGGTCGGCCAGGCCCAGCAGTTTGATGCGCATCAGGGTCCAGCCAATCAGCAGGGCGATGCCGGCGATCACCAGCGGATGGAGGAGAGCGGACACCGGCCCGGCGCCGGGCGGGGCGCTTTTCATGCCGAGGGTCAGCACGAAATTGCCCGCCACGTTGCTTAGGATGACGGCAACGAGCAGGAGCAGGGTGGCCGGACGCATCAGTCCCCGTTGGCAGCGGCCGAAGCCTGCCGTTCGTCGGCGACAAACTTCTTCCGCTTCGATCGCAATGCCAGGTATTCGCGCGCCTCCTTGTAGAGGCGGCGGCGTTCCTTGTTGTCGAAGATGGCCTTGCGGACGACGCGCCAGGCGGCCTTTGGGCGGAAGTAGTACTCGCCGTAGAAACGCTCGACCCAGTCCACCAGTTCGGCGCGATCGAGGCCCGGATAGACGACGGTGGGCAACTGGTGGCCGCCTTCGTCGGTCATCGAGGCGTTCAATTGGATCAGGTCGTTCTTCTTCGCGTAATCGTAGAATTCGGTGCCGGGGTAGGGGTGGGCGATGGAGACCTGGATGGTCTCGCAGTCGAGTTCCTTGGCGAAGTCCACAGTGCGGCGGATGGACTCGCGCGATTCGCCGGGCAGGCCGACGATGAAGTCGGCGTGGATGGTGAGGCCGAGTTTGTGGGCGTTCTCGGTGAAGCGGCGGGCCATGTCCACTGTGGCGCCCTTCTTGATGTTCTTGAGGATCTGCGGGTCGCCCGATTCATAGCCGACGATCATGAGGCGGCAGCCGGCCTCTTTCATGGCCTTGAGCGTGTCGTAGTCGGTGGTGACGCGCGAAGTGCAACTCCAGGTGAAGTTGAGGGGGCCCAGCTTTTCGCACAGGTCGATGGTCCGCTTGCCCTTGTAGTTGAAGGTGTCGTCGTCGAAGAAGATCTCCTGGAGGCCGTCGAAATTCTGCAGTGCCCACTTCACTTCGTTGGCGACATCCTCGTTCGAGCGCAGGCGCCAGCGGTGGCCGGAGTGCGTCTGTGGCCAGAGGCAGAACGTGCAGAGCGCCGGGCAACCGCGGGAGGTGTAGAGCGAGATGAAGGGGTTCTTGAGAAACGGCACGTTGTAGCGCCGGAAATCGAGATCCCGCTTGTAAACTTTGGTGACCCAGGGCAGGTCGTCCAGGTTTTCGATGTAGCCGCCCTCGGGGTTGTGGACATAGCCGTCGCCGCGGCGGAAACTGACGTTCGGAATGTCCTCCAGCGGCTTGCCGTTGGCGAAATCAACGATCTGATGATCGAATTCGCGGCGCACGACGAAGTCGATGGCCCGCGAGGCGCCCAAAACCTTCTCGGGTTCGACGGTGACCGGCGGCCCCACGAAGCAGACCTTCAGCTTCGGGTTCACGTCCTTCATCATCTCCGCCATCTGGATGTCCACGGCCAGGCCGGGCGTGGAGGTGAACAGCACCAGCAACTCGAAATCCTTCGCCATCGCCACGGTCTGCTCGATGGTGATTTTGTGTGGTGGTGCGTCGACGACCTTGGAATCCGGGAGCATTCCCGCCGGGTAGCAGAGCCACACGGGATACCAGTAGGATTCGATCTCGCGCGTTGCGGGCCAGCGCGAACTCGCGCCGCCGTCAAAACCCTCGAATGAGGGGGGATTCAGAAAAAGTGTGCGCATTCCCCGTACCTTCCGGCCGGAATCCGGCCGCCAAGCCTTCATTTTACCAGCCAGGCGCGAATCTGCCCCACAAACCCCCCAAAGATGAATGGCGCCTCCGCAAAAGGTACGATAGTAACTTGCGCGTCGTCTCGTCTCCCGATCCTGTTCAGCCCGCGCCTTCCTGGGCGCTCGTGTACGTGGCCGTCGCCTTGACGACCATGGCCACGCTCGTGCTCGAACTGGCTCTGACGCGCATTTTTTCCGTCGTTTTTTATTACCACTTCGCCTTTCTGGCGATCTCAATCGCGCTGTTCGGGCTGGGCGCCGGGGGCGTCCTCTCCTATTACATCAACGGCCACGGCCGCGTCCTGTACCGCAAACTGGGACTGCTGTCGGGTTTGAACGCAGCCGCGGTCACGGGCGCGCTGGCTCTGGTGCTGCGGTTGGGCGGCTACGAGGGCGTCTGGACCATCGCCGCGGTGTATTTCGCCGCCTCGATCCCGTTTCTGCTTTCCGGCATGGTGGTGTCTCTCGCCATCGCCGAAACCATCGAACGCGTGGATCGCGTTTATTTTGTCGACCTGCTCGGCGCGGCAGGCGGGTGCCTGCTGTTGGTGCCGTTTCTGAATATCGTCGGCGGTCCGGGGGCTGTGCTCGTGGCGGCGGTGTTGCTGGCCGCTTCGAGCGCGGTCTGGTTCGGACTCGCGCAGTCGCTGGCCGGACGTGCGCTCGGCGTGGCTCTGGCGCTCGCGCTCGTGATGCTGGCCGTCGCCAACAAGCAGGCCCACTGGCTCGACATCGACACCGCCAAGGGCCGGCCGCTCGCCGCCGAGGAGTTCGTCCAGTGGAACAGTTTTTCGCGGATCGCGGTCATCCGCGACGCCCACAACGCCCCCACCATCGTCATCGACGCCGACGCCACCACCGGTATTCCCCAGTTCGACCTCGACAACCTCAACGACGATGACCGCGCCCGCCTCGCCCGGCAGGGCCCCGCCTTCCCCTACCTGCTCCGTCCCGGCGCCAAGTCGCTCATTCTCGGCTCCGGCGGTGGCTGGGATGTCGCCCGCGCTGTCGCTTCGGGCAGCACCGATGTCACCGGCGTCGAGATCAACCCCATCATCGCCACCACCATCATGCGCGACCGGTATCGCGATCTTTCCCGCGGCATCTACCTTCGTCCCGGCGTCCGCATCTTTGTCGAGGACGGACGCACATTCATCCGCCGGACCACTGAAAAGTACGATGTCCTCCAGGCCACCCTCGTCGATACCTGGGCCTCCACCGCCGCCGGCGCTTACGCACTGTCCGAGAACAACCTCTACACCGTCGAAGCCTTCACCGACTACTTCTCGCGCCTGACCGATACTGGCGTCCTTGCTTTCACCCGTTGGGGCTTCGACCCGCCCCGCGAGTCGCTCCGCCTGCTCTCCCTCGCTCGTGAAGCCCTGGCCCGGCTTGGAGAGCACGACCCCGCCCGCCATGTTCTGGTCCTCCGCGAATCCGCCGAGCGCCTTCAGGACTGGGGCGCCACCGACACCGTCGTCTTCAGCCGCCGCCCGTTCACCCCGCAGGATCTCGTCCGCGCCCGTGAAGCCGCCGCCCGCGCCGGACTCGTCATTATTTACGAACCTGAAGCCCCCATCAATACCCCCTTCCGCCGCCTCCTGACCGCCGAGGACCCCGCCGCGTTCTACGACAGCTACCCCTTCGACGTCACCCCCGTCACCGACGACCGCCCCTTCTTCTTCTATACCGTCCAGCCTCGCGATGTTCTGGGCTATGCCACCAGCGCTACACGACCCAGCGCCGATTACAAGATCAATCAGGCCGTCCCCACGCTGTTCACCCTTCTCGCGGTCAGTGTTGCCGCCGTCGTCATCACGTTGCTACTGCCTCCGCTCCTGCTCCGCCGCCGGCTTCCCGCCGAACCGGGCGTCCGCCGGTTTCTGACGTACTTCCTCTGCCTAGGCGCCGGCTACATCCTCGTGCAGGTTGGCCTGATTCAGAAACTTGTTCTGTTCCTGGGTCACCCCACGTACGCCCTCACGGTGGTGATCTTCGCGATGCTCGTCTTCAGCGGGCTGGGCAGTTACTGGAGCCGCCGTCTCACTCAGGCCAGTGATCAGCGCCTCGGAGCCATCTGTCTCATCGTGACCGCGCTCGTCACCGCCATCGCCTTCACGGCCACGCCGGTCACCGCCTCGCTCGTCGGCCTCCCACTCTCCCTCAAGATCGCGATCGCCCTGCTCCTGATCGCGCCCGCCGGCTTCGCGATGGGCATCCCCTTCCCCGCGGGTCTTGCCCGCATGGAGCAATGGCACCGTCCCTCGGTCCGCTGGGCCTGGAGTCTGAATGCCGCCGCGAGTGTCCTTGGCTCCGGCGCGGCCATCTTCCTGGCTCTCTACATTGGACTGCGAGGCACACTGCTCACTGGAGGCGCGCTCTACCTCTGCGCCTGGCTCGCCCTGCTCTGGACCACCCGCCGCTCAGCCGCGCCCCTGCGAGTTTCTTAAGACATTCTCCAACGCCTCGCAGAAGAAGTAATCGCCCCACATCGAACTCTCGTTCACGCCCATCTGCTTCGGCAGATGGTAGCAGCCTCCGCCCAGCACGCCCTCCCAGGCCTCGTCGCCTCGCGGAACATGCTGTTCGCACAAAGTCCGCAAAATCCGCAGCGCGCAACTCCAGTAATAGAACCCCTTCACCGGGTCCGGCAACATCCGGCACAGCCGCAGCAAACCTGACGCCGCCACCGCAGCCGCCGACGTGTCCACCTGCCCGCGTGTCTCCGGAGGCGCCTGGAAATCCCACGCCGGCAGTCCGTCCGCGTTCGTGTGCGTCAGATAGTAGTCCGCGCACGATTGCGCCGTCTCCAGCATCCGCGGGTCCCGGGTTGCTTCATGACAAGCGCCGAAGCCGTACAGCGCCCAGGTCAGACCCCGCGACCAGCACGAATCCCGCCGGTAGCCCTGATGGGTCGTGTGCCGCTCAAAACTGCCGGTTTCAAGTTCGAAAATGCCTTCCTGCGCCGTTGAGCCGTCTCCGCGCACCAGGTATCGCCGGGTCGTCAGTGCATGCTTGGTCGCGATGTCCCGCAATCGCCGGTCGCCCGTCTCCCGCGCCGCGTAGAACACGATCCCCACGTTCATCATCAGGTCGATAAACAGCGAATCCTCGCTCACGAATGAGCACAAATACTGGCCCTTCTCCTGATAGCGCCCCGCCAGCGTCCGCCCCGCCTGCACCAGCACGTCCTTCAGCCGGGGATCCCGCGTCGCCGCATACCAGCGGTAGTAACTCGAGAGAAAGATGAACCCAAGATCATGCACGCCGCTGTCGAACTGCCGCGGCTCCAGAGGCAGGCAGTACTCGATCGCCTTGTCCTGCCAGTACTGCTTCTCCACGCTCCCCTCCGCCGCGCGCCGGTGGAAGATCCACATCATCCCCGGAAGGAATCCATCGCACCAGTGCGACGGCGCCGCCCGGTCGTGCGCCCACCGTCCCTGCTCCGTGTACATCGGATAGAAGCCCGGATGAGCTTCGGACACGCGCCGCACCTGGCGCTCCGCGAATGCGAGGGTCTCCTCCAGCAGTTGCCGGTCGATTTCGGGTTCAAATTGAATCACGGATCTTGTGCTCCTGAAACTTCCAGCGTACGCCAAACCGTCTGGAAATGGGGGTTCAGTTGCCGCCCCCGGAACACCAGCAGGCTCGCCCCTTCTGGAATCTGCTCCCTTTTCAGTTGCAACGCCACCCCCACTCCCCGCGCTGCCTGTCCCAGAATCCGCAACATGGTCTCCAGCGCCGGCTCTTCCATCTCCGCCCGGAACACACCCGCCTTGTTCCCCCATTCAAACCCTTCCGGGAGCAATCCCAACACGCACGCCGTCACCGGAGACTCCGCGCACCGCTGAAGCGCCACACGCATCTTCAACTTCGCCCCTTTCTCCAGCCACACCGCCCCGTTCTGCTCCGCGTTCCGCCACACCACCATCTCCACTATGTCCCCCACCGCCAGCGTCTCCATCCGCACCACCGCTTCCGTCCGCAACGTCACCCTCAGGCCCTTCGGCAGCACCCAGTCCACCACCTGCGCCGGCGCTGGCGACGATTCCTCCTCCGGTTCGTCAAACACCAGAGACGACTCCCCCGTGTACAGCCGGCACCCCGTGTACGTCGTCCGGTTCCGCGTCTCCAGCCCCCCCCGCGTCACCATCCCCGACTCCGATGCCTCCGGCAGCAACACCATCTGCCCGCCCACCTCCCGCTTCTCGTAGTCAATCCGGATCACCCCCTGTTCCAGCGGGATGTTCAACGGCGCCTCGAAGATCTCCACCAGAAGCCGCCGCAACTGGAACGTCCCTGCCTCCGCCCAGAACGACCCCCGGTATCCCACCGCCTCCGTCTCCCGGCCAATCCGCATCATGTACCGGCTCTGCGCCATGGGCACCTCGTAGTCGAACCGGTGCACCTTCCGCCCCGCCAACTCCTCCTCCCCCTGATACTTCAACTGCACATTCCCGCCCAAAACCACATTCCGCGCGTGCCCCGCGAACTCCCCGCTCCCAATCGCCCCACCCCCCACGATGTCGACCAACTCCCGGTCGCTGAACTGACGCGCCCCCGGCCATGAATACGCCTCCCTGCCATCCACCAGCGCCACCTCGAGCCGCAAATTGTCCACCAACTCAAAACGGCCCCGGCCCCCCACCCGCCGGCTCCGCTCCACGTTCATCGTGCAGGTGCAGTTCGGCAGCCGCCTGAACTCCAGATCCGCCGCCAGCCGGACTCGCGCCAGCATGAGCGTTGCCACGTCCAGCGGCGCCTTCGGGTCGAACTTCTCCTGACCCGGCGCCACGCCTGCCACCGCCAGCAGAAGTCCCACCGCCATCCAGCGCATGCCCATATTGTACGGAAACCCGATCTGCTACCATCGGCCTATATGGCCGTCAAAGTAACCGTTTTCAACAATGGACCCATCAAAATCGAAGGGAATGCCGAAGAGTTCACCATCTGTGACGCCCAGGGCCAAGCCTACGGCCTCGCTGGCCGCACCGCGATCTCCCTCTGCCGCTGCGGACTGTCCGCCAACAAGCCGTTTTGTGACGGGCAGCACGGCCGCCAGGGCTTTGAATCGCTCTGCGAAGCCCGTGAACTCCCGGCCCCCAAACCCAGAATCTGATCGTTCTCTCGTTCTCAGGAGGGTGTAATGCAACACAAACCGTGGATCTTCTCCGTGGCGCCCGCCATTGCGCTGGCGCTGCTGCTCTCTGGCTGCTCGAAACCCGCCGGCGATGCCGCCGCCGCCGAAGCGGCCGCCGCCGCTGAAGCCGAAGTCGCCGCCGCCGAACAGAAACTGGCCGACGCCGAACGCGCCATCGCCGACGCCAAAGTCGCTGAAGACAAACTCGCCGAGGCCCAACGCACCCTCGACGCCGCCAAACGCGAACTCGCCGCCGCCAAGACCAAAGCCGCCACCGCTGCCGCTGCCCCCGCCGGCTCCTCCGGCTGGTCCCAGGGCTCAGCTCAGCCCGGCGCAGGCGCCGCCAAACCCGTTGCCCCCAAGCCCCCACCGCCCCCCAGGGAATTTACCCTCGCCGCCGGTTCCCCCATCGTCGCCCGCACCACCACCGCCCTCTCCACCAAGGACGTCCAGACCGGCGCCTCGTTTGAAGCCACTCTTCATCAGCCGCTCGAAGTTGACGGCTATACCATCGCCCCCCGCGGTGCCCGCGTCACCGGTCAGGTCGCCGATTCCGACCCAGGCGGCCGCGTCAAGGGCGTCGCCTCCATCTCCGTCCGCCTCGTCTCCGTCCAGACCGCTGACGGTGAAACCCTCGCCATCAACACCGGCGCTTACGCCAAGGACGCTCCCGCTTCCAAGAAGAAGGACGCCGCCAAAGTCGGCATCGGCGCGGGCATCGGCGCCGCCATCGGCGCCATCGCGGGCGGCGGAAAAGGCAGATCGGAAGAGCGTCGTGTAGGGAAAGAGTGTAGATCTCGGTGGTCG
>ERZ761609.968-NODE-968-length-28539-cov-45.873508_pt1 | contig 28539 bp, 26 predicted proteins | sample MGYA00511163_ERZ761609 | MGnify/ENA primary metagenome ERZ761609 (study PRJEB28899, sample SAMN02445070) | bioreactor sludge metagenome | biome: EBPR sludge | place: Australia: Brisbane, Thorneside Wastewater Treatment Plant | collected 2011-12-16 ... | reverse complement strand
GGGGTGAGGGGTAACGGCGAAGCCGCAAAAAGAGCATCACTTCCGGTCACACCCCACGACGTAGGGTGGGTTGCAAAACCCACCTACCTCGTGCCAAGCCGCCCACGCTCAACCGCGCAACGTATCCACCCGCACGACTTCATAGAGGATGCCTTCGCTGCCGTCCTTGTTTTTCAAGACCTGCCGGGTGGCGACTTCACAGTAGCGGCATGATCCTAGACACCTATACGCCAGCCGTCGGTAACGGCTGGCAGGCTGAATGTTCCGGGCTGGTGAGTCTTCTAGGCTGGTTTTTTGCGGGCAGCAGGGGTTTGAGGTTTGCTGGCTGTTTTGGCAGTAGCTACTTTTTTGGGGCTTGCCTTGGTTCCCTTGGCAGCAGCCGTTACTTTTTTGCTGGCAGGCTTGCTGGCATCATCACTTGCCTTGTTTTTGTCAGCTTCTTCCTTTTTCGCGTCTTTTTTACTGCTTTTGGCATCGGCAGCAGCGCTCAGCAATGTCTGGCATTCTTCCAGCGTCATACTGTCAGGTTCACGATCCTTGGGCAAACGTGCCTGTACCTTGGTGCGTTTAACTACCTGTTGCAGGTACGGCCCCCAGCGGCCTTTGAGGATCTGGATGCCATTGCCGAAATCACGCAGGATTTTTTCCGCATCTTTCACCTGTTTTTCGGCAATCAGTTCCAGCGCCCGCTCCAGCGTGATGGTGTAAGGGTCGTCATCTTTTTTCAGGGAAGCAAACTGATCGCCGTATTTCACGTATGGGCCAAACCGACCAACATTGGTGCTGATAGCCTTGCCATCGGCGGTTTCACCTAAATGACGGGGCAACTTGAACAGTTCCAGCGCTTCTTCCAGTGTGACCGTATCCAGCTTCATGCCAGGGCGCAGGCTGGCAAATACTGGCTTTTCCTCATCATCCTTGGTGCCGATTTGCACCATCGGCCCGAAACGCCCCAAGCGTACCGATACCGGTCTGCCACTGGCAGGGTCAGTGCCCAGTTCGCGCGATTGCAGTACGTCACTGCGGTTGACGCTGCCCATCTTTTCATCGACCAGCTTGTGGAAGGGTTGCCAGAAATCGTCCATCACCGGAACCCAGGTTTTTTCGCCGCGTGAAATGGCGTCCAGTTGGTCTTCCAGATTGGCGGTGAAGTCATAATCGACGTATTGGGTGAAATGTTCCGTCAGGAAACGGGTCACAATCCGCCCGATGTCGGTCGGGATAAAGCGGCGGTTGTCTAGCTCCACGTATTCGCGCGACAGCAGGGTGGAAATAATGCTGGCATAGGTGGAAGGTCGCCCGATGCCAAATTCTTCCAGCGCCTTGACCAATGATGCCTCGGAATAGCGTGGCGGTGGCTCGGTAAAGTGCTGCTCGGCCTTGATGTCATGCAAGGTGACATGTTCGCCCTCTTCCAGCGGTGGCAACGGGCTTTCCTTTTCACTGGCGCGGTCATCCAGCCCTTCTTCGTACACCAGCAGGAAACCGGGGTCACGAATGGTGGAGCCGGATGCACGGAAAAAACTGCCCGCTTCTGCATTCAGGTCGGCGGATACGGTATCAAGCGTGGCGTAAATCATCTGGCAAGCTACAGTACGTTTCCAGATCAGCTCATACAGCTTGAACTGTTCTTCGTTGAGGTACTGTTTGACCTGCTCCGGGGTGCGCAAGGCAGAAGTCGGGCGCACCGCTTCGTGGGCTTCCTGCGCGTTCTTGGATTTGGTTTTGTAGAAATTGGGTGTGTTCGGCAGTTTGTTGTTGCCGTAGCGTTGCTCGATCAGGCTGCGTAATTCGGCAATAGCTTCATTAGCGAGGTTTACCGAGTCGGTACGCATGTAGGTAATCAGGCCAACCGGGCCACTGCCCAAATCAATGCCTTCATACAATTGTTGGGCGATACGCATCGCCCGCTGGGTGGAAAAACGCAGCTTGCGCACGGCCTCCTGTTGCAGGGTGGAGGTGGTGAACGGTGGCGCGGGGTAACGCTTGCGCTGTTTCTTGTCGACCTTGCTGACCAGCAATTTGCCGTTGGCAGCCTTGAGCAGGCGCTCGCGCACAGCACTAGCCTGGGTTTCATTGTTGAGGTCAAACTGGTCAAGTTTGCGGTTGTCCAGCGTATGCAAACGGGCGGTAAATGCCTGTGCGTCCTTTTCATTCTGGGCGGTCATCGTCCAGTATTCCTGACGCACGAAATTCTCGATCTCTTCCTCGCGCTCGACAATCAGGCGCAACGCCGGGCTTTGCACCCGTCCGGCGGACAGGCTGGGCTTGATCTTACGCCACAGTAACGGCGACAGGTTAAAACCGACCAGATAATCCAGCGCCCGGCGTGCCTGCTGGGCATCAATCAGGTCATGAGCCAGCCCGCGCGGGTTCTGTATCGCATCCTGAATCGCCTTGCGGGTAATTTCGTGGAAAACGACGCGCTGGACTTTTTTGCCTTCCAGCGAACCGCGCTCCTTGAGCAATTCGTACAAGTGCCAGGAAATGGCTTCGCCTTCGCGATCCGGGTCAGTTGCCAGATAAAGGGTATCGGCTTTTTTCAAGGCTCGCGCAATTGCGTCTACATGCCGCTGGTTGCGGTCAATGATTTCGTAGCGCATGTTGTAACCATTGGCAGGGTCAACAGCGCCTTCCTTGGGCACAAGATCACGCACGTGCCCATAGGAAGCTAGCACTTCAAACCCCTTGCCGAGGTACTTTTGGATGGTTTTTCCCTTCGCCGGAGACTCGACGATTACCAGATTTTCGCTCATTATTTATACGTACAAGCGTCGCGGCCTGTATCCTGATTTATCACAAGGCCGCATTTTATCCCCAGAAACGAGGCAAAAGTAAAGTTTTGCGCGTCGCCGTGAGTGAAATCCCTGTCAGGGCTTACCCGTGCACGCCCAATCCGGCATCTAATGCAGCGTGTTGCCTGGCATTCAAACCGGATTTGGTTCCAGCCTGAAAATACAGGTACATCAGGTGTTCAGGGGGGACTTGCAAGGTGTTGGCAACCTTGCGTAGTGTGGAAATTTTGGCTTCTTCCACTTCGGCATTGAGCAATTTGTACCAAGATTGGCGGGAAAGGCCAGAACGTTTGGCGGCTTCCGTGACTTTCAATTGCAGGGTTGCAAGGCGTTTTTCCAGATAGCTGGCAAAATCAGTGGCTGACATGTCTGAATACTCCCTCAAGTGATGCTGACATTGAGCATCAGTTTGCCTGAGGGAGAATATCTGCCAAGGTGGCAAATACCCCCTTGACAGAGTTATAGAAATGCTATCTATAAGTTTTATCAGGTTACATTGACCGTGCAGGTCAGGCCATTTTGTTGGGTAAACATGGCTTCGCCCTTGTCACTGACAATTTGCCAGTGAGAAACGACTGTACCTGTCGTTTCCGGGGCACGGAACTTGACGCGGATGCGGATGTGTTCGCCAGGTAGGGTTTCCGGCAAAGATGCCTTGAAATACAGCGGCATCAATTGAGGGGCATCGCTACCCGCCTGATCTTCACATTGCAGTGACCAGTTTTTCCAGCTCTCATTACTCAGGTTGACGATTTCCCAGATTTTTTCAAACTCACGCCCTGCTTGCACAGGGGCATTATCCGGGAAGGTCACACTAGCGGCTGAGCCATGCGCAAAGGTCTTCTGGTTTTCAAGCAGTGGGATGCTACGCGCAAATTCCTTGCCATGAAAATAGACACGGAACATGTTCAAGGGTGGAGTTTCCAGCGTATTCGCCACTTTTACCAGGGTAGATAACCTGGCTTCATCCACCTCTGCCCTTAGCAATTTGTGCCATGTCTGGCGGGAAATGCCTGACCGCTCTGCGGCTGCTACTGTCGTAAGACCTATAGATTTCAAACGCTTACGTATATATCCAGCTAAATCTGCTGCTGACATGTTTTTCTGACTCCCAATGGTTACAACTGACACATGACATTTTACAAGAAAATTTAAAAAAAAGCTGTTCTCGTCAACCGCTGTTGACAAATTATCTGCTACATTGGCTGGGAATTAAAGATATACAGTGGCTTTGTAGGGATAAAAAAGCCAAACAGGGGGCAAAAAGTTTATCCAAAGCTTCTATGTGACCAGTCAGACTCCCTCAACTGACCCTAACTGGCACTAGACAGCCGACCCATTTGGGTCGGCTTTTTTTTTGGGGGTAAAACCCTGTTTTCTTTCTGGTCGTTTTGCTTGAGCCTATCTCCGGCTACAATCCACCTACCAACAACCCTAGCCACCAGACAGGATAGCGCATGACTTACCGGGTAACAATCCAACCCTCCGGCCACACTTTCAACGTGGAAACCAGTGAAACCATTCTCGATGCCGGTTTGCGTCAGGGTGTTGCCTTGCCCTATGGCTGCCGGGGTGGTGTGTGTGGTTCTTGTGCGGCAACTGTACTGAGCGGTCAGGTGCATTACCCGTTTGGTGAGCCTCAAGGGCTTGCTCCGTATGACGAGGAACGTGGCAAAGCCTTCCTGTGCATGGCAGGGGCGCTCAGCGATCTGGAACTTGATTCCCCACAAGTCGGGGCAGAACCCGACATCGAAGTTAAAACCCTGCCGGTACGGGTCGAAAAGATGCGCAAGCTGGCAGATGACGTAATGGAACTGACCCTGAAATTGCCCGCTTCCGAACGTCTGCGCTTCCGTGCCGGACAATACATCAACATCTTGCTGAAAGATGGCAAGCAGCGGGGCTTTTCGCTGGCGAATGCGCCATTCAATGATCAGATGCTGGAACTGCATGTGCGTCACGTACCGGGTGGGCAGTTCACTTCGCATGTGTTTAACGAGATGAAGGAAAAAGCCTTGTTACGCATTCAGGGGCCGCTGGGCAGTTTTTATATCCATGAGTCCAGCCGCCCATTGATCCTGATGGGGGGAGGAACTGGCTTTGCCCCGTTGAAAGGGATGCTGGAACAACTGATGGAGCAAGGACTCGACAAGCCGGTGTACCTGTACTGGGGCGTGCGTGCCAAAGCTGATCTGTACCTGCATAGCGTGGTGCGTAGTTGGGTTGCTCGCCATCCGCAACTGACTTACATACCTGTGTTGTCTGCTCCGCAGGCGGATGATCACTGGGAAGGGCGTACTGGCTGGGTGCATGAAGCCGTGGTTGCCGACTTTGCGGACTTGTCCGGTCATGATGTTTACATGAGTGGCCCACCGCCGATGATCCATGCAGCCAAAACCGCTTTCCTTGCCCACGGGCTACCGGAAGCGCAACTGTATTCCGATTCATTTGACTTCAGCCCGGATACCCTCAAGGCCATGCAGGAACCAGCCTGATGGCAACAGCTACTTTCAGCCTGCATCCACAACTGGCACAGGATACCCATTTCGTCACCGACCTGCCCTTATGCCGGGTATTGCTGATGAACGAATCACGTTACCCGTGGTTCATTCTTGTACCCCGACGGGCAGACCTCCGTGAAATCCACGAGTTGGATGTTGCTGAGCGAGCGCAATTGTGGGCGGAATCGGATCAGCTTAGTCGTGCCTTGCTGGCGCTGTTTCAGCCGGACAAGCTGAACATGGCGGCATTGGGGAATATGGTGGCGCAACTGCATGTCCATCACATCGCCCGCTTCCAGACGGATGCTGCCTGGCCTGCTCCCGTGTGGGGCAAGTTTCCAGCGTTGGCTTATGCGCCGGAAGTTGCGGCACAGCGTATCCGTTCCATGCAGGAGGCATTGCGCACATGATCCCCAACTGGTCACAAGACAAATACGTACAAGCCTGGGATTTCGCCTGTCTTGCCCATCGCGGGCAAACCTATACAGGGGAAACGGACGGGGTGTTTTACGAATACATCAACCATCCCGCTACCGTAGCAATGGAAGTGATCCATGCACTGGCGCAGCACCCTGACTATCAAGGTGATGTGGCGGTGCAATGTGCCCTGCTGCATGACACGCTGGAAGATACTGCCACTACTTATACCCAGTTGCGGGACATCTTCGGGCAGCCGGTAGCGGAAGGGGTGAAAGCCCTAAGCAAGGATACCAGCCTGCCCAAGGCAGCACAGATGGCTGACAGCTTACAACGCATCCGCCAGCAGCCACATGAAGTATGGCTGGTGAAACTGGCCGACCGTATCAGCAACCTGCAATACATTCCGCCACACTGGTCTGTAGAAAAAGTGGCAGCTTACCGGCAGGAAGCGCAACTGATTCTGGCAACACTGGGTGAGGCCAGCCCTGTACTTGCACAGCGGCTGGAGGCGCATATCCGGTGTTACGGTAACACCGGATAAGTTTCACCAAGGTGTTTATGCCTTGTTACGCTTTTCGATCATGTCATGAATGATCGGGTTCAGGATCAGTTCCATCGCCAGCACCATTTTGCCACCCGGTACAACAATGCTGTTGCGGCGTGACATGAAGGAATCATGGATCATGGCCAGCAGGTAAGGGAAATCCACATTGAAGCTTTTCGGATCTGCAAAACGGATAACTACCATGCTCTCATCCGGTGATGGAATGTCACGAGCGATGAACGGGTTGGAGGTATCCACGGTGGGTACACGCTGGAAGTTGATGTGGGTACGCGAGAATTGCGGGGTGATGTGGTGGATGTAATCCGGCATCCGGCGCAGGATGGTGTCGACAGTCGCTTCAGGTGAATAACCGCGCTCGGCATGGTCACGGGAAATTTTCTGGATCCATTCCAGGTTAATGCTTGGTACGACACCAACGCCGAGGTCAACGTATTGTGCCACGTCATAGCCACCGTAACGCTTGTCTGCGGTCTCGTCTTTCACCAGCCCGTGCAGCCCTTCGTAGAACAGGATGTCAGTGCCTGCCGGAGTATCTTCCCACGGGGTGAATTCGCCGGAACCGGAAGTACAGGTCACGCCTGCATCCGCCAGCCGTTTCTGGTGGAAAGCGGCTTCCTGGTCGTTGTGCAAGTAGTAACGCTTTTTGCCCATGCCGCATTCGCCATAGCTCTTGAACAGGGCTTCCAGCGCGTGGAAATCGTTGGCTTCAGGGCCGAAATGGCTGAAGTTGTGTTCAACCGCAGAACGCTTTTTAAAATCGGTGCGGGTAACACTGTGGAAACTGTCGCCTTCGACGACGGCAGCCGTAATCTTTTCACGAAAGAAAATGTGCTCAAAGGCACGCTTGACGAAGGTTGTACCCGCACCTGACGAGCCTGTAACGGCAATAACTGGGTGTTTACTGGACATGGAGATTCTCCTCTCTCAATATGAAAACGCGCAATCCGGCAACATTCTAGCGAAAGCCCCCCCCGCCCTGTATATGCCTTTTTTGATAGTGAACCTGCCTTGATCCCCATACTTTTTTATCGCTCAGGAATCAGGCGTTTACCGGCTTATCCCCAGAGCCTGTGGATAACTGTGTGGAAAGTTTTGTGGGTAGTTGCTATTCGACCTTGTTTTTCAACATTTATCATTAAAATGAATAAAAAATAACCAATGTAATAATCAAGTAAAATCAACATCTTATAAATATATATGCACATTGCTGGGTCTTTCTGCTAAGTACAGTGCAGGCCACTCCCACATATAGGGTAATGTGCATAACTTTCCTTGGACGGAGAAATGCCTTGACACAATATCTAGTGTTGCGGGGTGATTTCCCGGTAACAGGAGGCATAATGGGTGATGATCAGCTATTATTAGCCGCTTTACTGTTACCTGTGCAGATACCCGTTTATGAAGCAAGCCCAGCCCCGCGTCGGTTTTGTCAGCCTCGGTTGCCCCAAGGCATTAGTGGATTCCGAACGCATTCTCACCCAGTTGCGTGCCGAAGGTTATGAAATCAGCAGCAGCTACGATGATGCCGATCTGGTGGTAGTCAACACCTGTGGTTTCATTGATTCGGCGGTGGCCGAGTCGCTGGATGCGATTGGGGAGGCGCTGGATGAAAACGGCAAAGTGATTGTCACCGGTTGTCTGGGGGCAAATGCCGACAAAGTACTGGCAGAGTACCCCAATGTACTGGCTGTGACTGGCCCTCATGCGTATGAAGCGGTGATGCAATCGGTGCATACGCACTTGCCACCTTTGCACGATCCTTACACCGACCTGATTCCGCCACAGGGCATACGCCTGACTCCCAAGCACTACGCTTACCTGAAGATTTCTGAAGGCTGCAACCATCGCTGTTCCTTCTGCATCATTCCCGCTCTGCGTGGCGATCTGGTGTCGCGCCCGATTGGTGATGTGTTGCAAGAGGCCGAAAATCTGGTGAATGCAGGGGTGAAAGAGCTGCTGGTGATTTCGCAGGATACCAGTGCCTACGGCATCGACACCAAGTACCGCACCGGCTTCTGGAAAGGCCGCCCGGTCAAGACCCATTCCCAGCAGCTTGCTGAGGCGCTTGGCGAGATGGGCGTGTGGGTACGTTTGCATTACGTTTACCCCTACCCGCATGTGGATAACCTGATCCCGCTGATGGCGGAAGGCAAAATCCTGCCGTATCTGGATATTCCTTTCCAGCACGCCAGCCCGCGCGTTCTCAAGGATATGCGTCGCCCGGCACATGCAGAAAAAGTGCTGGATCGTTTGCGCAACTGGCGGCAAACCTGCCCTGATATTGCGATCCGCAGCACCTTCATCGTTGGCTTCCCCGGTGAAACCGAAGAGGATTTTGAAACCTTGCTGGATTTCCTCGAAGAAGCCGAACTCGACCGGGTGGGGGCGTTCACCTATTCCGCAATTGACGGCGCTCCTGCCAATGACTTGCCTGGTGCTGTCCCCGAAGAGGTCAAGGAAGAACGTCTGGAACGTTTCATGGAAATGCAGGCTGAAATCAGTGCAGCCAAACTCAGCCGTCTGATCGGCAAAACCATGACGATACTGGTGGATGAAGCGGGGGATGACCAAAGTATTGCCCGCAGCCACCGCGATGCACCGGAGATTGATGGGCAGGTGATTGTGGAAGGGGTGGAGTTGCCGGTAGGCGAGTTTGCCAAAGTGCGCATTACCCACGCGGATGAACATGATTTGTGGGCAGAACCTGTTGCCTGATATTGGCGAAACCATGCGCCAATGGGCGTAATATGACCGTTAGTCGAAAATAAATACCCCTGCCAAACGACAGGGGGTATAAAGGAGTCAAGACATGGCGAGGCATCTTGTTATTATTGATGTTTAAGCCTGCTCTCTGTCTCTTGGGGCTTGCTGATAAATTTCTTGCTGTTCCGCCGTTCTGACTCGGCATTTTCTTGTTTATTCCAATGCAACCGCCGTGCCAATTTCTTTGAATCCTATAACATATTGATTTTTATTGGAAGCATGGGCTGTTTGTTCATGTGTGTCACGCTTGTGTCAGGTGTTTGACTGTAAAAAAGTGACATCTGTGGCAGGCGATGCTGACAATGCCTATGATTGTCCTAATTCTGTTTTGCCAAGGAGTCAGCCCATGATCCGTTTTACCAGCCCTGCCGGGGCGAGTGTTTCGATGTTTGACAAGGATGCGAAAGCCCTGATCCGCATGATGGGGTTGAGTGGCACGGTTCCCAGTGCGATCCGTGCCGAGGATATTCCTGCTGCCTTGCAGCAACTGGAAGCCGCCCTGCAAACCGAAGAAGCCAAAGCTGCCGAAAGCCAACAGCTACAGCCACCACATGGCGGCAGTGAAGAAAAAGCCGTAAGTGTCAACGTGCGGGCTTATCCGCTGATCCAGTTGCTGAAAGCCGCCATTGCCGGGCAAAAAAACGTGATGTGGGAACAGGATAAGGGGTTTTTCTGAGCGCTCAATGCAGCGCACCGACTACCGCACCGGTGCAGCAGGTTGCCAGCGTACCGGACACAATGCTTTTCCAGCCCAGTGACAGAATTTCTGCCCGGCGGTCGGGAGCCATGGTGGTCAGGCCAGCAATCATGATGCCGAGACTGCCGACATTGGCAAAGCCGCACAGCGCATAGGTCATGATCAGGCGGGAACGCGGACTGAGGGCTTCCGGCGGCAATTGCCCCAGTTGCAGGTAGGCAATGAATTCGTTCAGAACGGTTTTGACCCCCATCAGTGCCCCAGCGGTGTGGGCTTCCTGCCAAGGAATGCCCATCAGCCACACAACCGGTGCCATCACGTACCCTAGCAGGCGTTCCAGTGTGAGCGCTTCCCCGCCCACTTCCGGCAAGATGCCGCCAAGGATGGCATTCAGCAAATGCACCAGTGCCACCAGCACAATCAGCATCGCAGTAATGTTGAGGAACAGTTCCAGACCGCTTTGGGTTCCTTGGGTCAGGGCATCCATGCTGCTGCGAGCGGTTTGAGGAATATCGGCATGGCTGGTTTGGGGCTGTTCAGTTTCAGGCACCATCAGGCGAGCAATCAGGATGGCTGCCGGGGCACTGATCAAGGAAGCTGTCAGCAAGTGTCCGACCGCATCCGGCAGAGTATCGCCCAGAAAAGTGGCGTAAAGCACCAGAACGGTTCCGGCAATGCTGGCCATGCCTGCGCTCATGACGATGAACAGCTCGCTGCGGGTTAGCTTGTCCAGCCACGGGCGGATGAACAGGGGCGCTTCCACCATGCCGACGAAAATATTGGCGGCAGTACTGAGACCAACACTACCGGAAACGCCCAGTGATTTTTCCAGCAACAGGGAAAATGCCCGAATGATTTTCGGCAGGATACGCCAGTAGGTGAGGAGAGCGGTCAGGGCGCTGATCACGATGACCAATGGCAATGCGCGGAATGCCAGGATGTAACTGGCTCCCGGTGCGGTTTCCGCAAAGGGCAAATTGCCACCGCCCAGATAGCCGAATACAAAAGTTGTGCCCTGTTCGGTGGCTGCTTGCAGTGCCAGCACGGCATCGTTCAAGCTGGACAATGCCTGGTGCAGGAAGGGCATTTTCAGCAGCAGTGCCGCCAGCCCGAATTGCAACAGGGAACCTATCAGCAGGAAACGCCAGTCTATGATCCGGCGGTTTTCACTCAGCAGCCAGGCCAGCAACAACAGGATGAAAAAACCGGATAGGCTGTGCAGATTGGAGAGGGACATGACACTTCCTCTTGCTGGGATTAACGCGACTCAGGCGTGTAACGCACTCACGGGTTGACAGCTTGTAAGTTGGATTTGTTCTGAATCCCGAATTCTGCTAGCGTCCCGAGCATACGCATCATAACAATAAACGCAGAGCAAACGGGATTCATGAAATACCTCACCCGCACAGGATGGTTCGTACTGGGATGGTTGCTTGCCAGTACCTCGGCGAATGCTGCCCAAGTCATCACGCCTGCCGATGCTAGTGTCACCGTCAACGGTGGAACCGTAGCGTTTACGCCGGTCTATTCCGTCACCAGTCCGCAAACCAATACTCTGACCGGGTTGGGGTTACGTATCCACTTTGATGCGGATGCCTTGCAATGGCAAGGTGTCAGCGGAACGTATGCCTATGGTTTGCAACCGGTTGGGGTGGTGACAGCAGATACGGAAAATTTCGATGCTGACCCAAACACGGACAGCTATGTGGTGGTGGCGTGGGTTGATCTTGCGGCTCGCTGGCCCGGTACGGGGGAAACACCGCTCAACCTGTTGACGGCAACTTTCCAGCCTAAAACTGGGTTTGTTGGTACAACCCAAATTCGTACCAGTGCCAGTGCCACAGCGGATGATGCCAGTTTCCAGTCTACCCCGATGAGCGTGAGTGTGGTGGTGGAACCCAGTGTACAGGTACGGGCTTTGCTGCAAGGAGCATTTGTGGCAGCGGAAGGCAAGATGCAGGATAACCTGCGGGCAGGCAGCCTGTTGCCACTAGGGCAGCCGTTTGCTGCGCAGGGGTATGCAGGTACTGAAACTACCACGACAGACTTGCTGGAGACGACTGGCAATGATGCGCCGGTTGACTGGATATTGTTGGAACTGCACGACAGCAGCAAACCGCAAACTGTGGTTGCTCGCAAGGCAGCCTTGCTGCAACGGGATGGTGATGTGGTGACGGCGGATACAGGCAGTGCGACATTGCATTTCAGTGGTGTGGCTTCCGGCAGTTACTATCTGGCATTACGCCATCGTAACCATTTGGGGGTGATGAGTGCTTTGCCGCTGACGTTTGCTGGTACGCCGTTGCTGGTGGATTTTACTTCAGCCAGTACGGGGATTTACGGCGTGCCTGATATTCGTCTGCATTCCGGTACATACCGGCTGTTGCCCAGTGGTGATGCCAACAATGACGGCAAGCTGATCGCCGATGGGCCGGATACCGACAAGAATGCGATTCTCGGTAGTGTCCTGACCAGCCCCGCAAATACGGATGCCCAGACCAACTTCCAGTTGTCCGGCTATCTGTCTACTGACCTGAATCTGGATGGCAAAACCGTATTTGCCGGACCAAACAACGAAATCAATATTCTGCTGGGGAATGTGTTGCTGGCTCCTGGCAATAGCACTACCAGCACCAATTACATCTTGCGTGGGAGCTTGCCATGATCAGCCGCCGACTGCTTTCTCTGCTGCTGGCGACTGCCTGGTTACTTCCGGTTGTGGGCTATGCTGACCCGCCGGTCAAGGCTGAACCGGAAACCTTTCTTGGCAGCAGCCTCAAACGCGCTGTACCGGGTTTACGTTTGGCACAGGGCAGCACTGCGGCTCAGCGTTCCACCAAGGCGGATGCCAGCCATACCCTGCCAGCTCTGAATGCGGCGGAAACCAGCCAGTTGCAGCATTCCGGCAAGGAAAAAGCCCTCAAGGTCGGGGTGGGGCGTACCCTGCCCGCCAGCCTTGCCCAGTGGATGGATTTAGCTGCCTGGAACTGGCAAACCGTCAGTGGCGGTCAGGCTGCCCGTTTCAACCTGACATCCAGCGGAGCTTTGCGGGTGCGGGCGCAATTGCACAGTGGGCAATTGCCTGTTGGGGTGGAATTGCGGGTATACAACCCTGCCGATACTACACAGGTATTTGGCCCGTATACCCAAGCCAATACACAATTCTGGTCGTCGACGGTGGAAGGGGAAACACTGGCACTGGAGCTATTCCTGCCGGAAGGTGTCAAACCGCAGGATGTGCAGCTTGCTATTCCGCAACTGTCGCATCTGGTCGTCGACCCGGCAGCCAGTAGTCTGAAAAGTGACAGTAGCATCTACAAGATTGATTACAGTAGCTGTCAGGTGGATATTGCCTGTGCCAGCAGTGCTTGGCAGGCAACCGGCAAGGCAGTGGCGCGGTATGTGTTTACCGATACGGATGGCTTGAGTCGCCTGTGTTCCGGGACATTGCTGTCTGATCAGGATACTTATACACAAGTGCCTTATTTTCTGACTGCCGCGCATTGTGTTAGCAATAGTACGGCGGCAGGCAGCATGGACTTTTTCTGGCATTACCAGAATGCCACCTGTGGCGGTAGCGGCGCAGGCTGGACGCATGGCGGTGTTGGCGCACAATTGCTGGCAAGCCGTTCGGAGCTGGATTCCACGCTGGTACGCCTGAATAATGACCCGCCTGCTGGGGTCACTCTGTCTGGCTGGACAACCACGACCCTGAGCAGCAATCAGGCCATTACCGGCATCCACCATGCCTCCGGTGGGCCGAAAAAGTATTCGGAAGGCAATTTTCAGACACGGGTACGGATTGAAAATTCAGCGGGAGGGTATGCCGTTATTCCTGATAGCAACGGCAGTTTTTCGGCGGTTGTCTGGAGCAAGGGCATTACAGCTCCCGGCAGCAGCGGTTCGGGTGTCTGGGTAGTGGATGGTGGAGTTCATTACCTGAATGGTTCGTTGCTGGGGGGCTCGTCGGATTGCGCCAATACGGATGGACCGGATGAATACAGTCGCTTTGAGCTGTTTTTCGCACATATCAGTTCTTGGTTGGCAACCGCCGGTTCACCACCTTCATTGCACCTGTTGGGCAGCAATTATCCACCAGTTGCCTTGCGTGAAGGGATCATCGTAGCGCGTTATCTGCAAGGCAGCCGGGGCAATGCCTTGTTGGAAGGCGTGACCACCATCAACACGGATACAGCAATGCTGGAAACGAAACTGGCGGCACTTGTACCCTATCTGGACATTGATGGTGATGGCACGACGGATGCGGCAACCGATGCCAGTTTGCTGATCCGTTACTTGCTGGGTTTGCGGGGTGCGCCTTTGTTGCAGGGGCTGGATCTGGGCGGAGCAGTACGAACCAATGCCACGCAAATGGAAAACTATCTGGTGGAAGTGCTGAGCCAATAAGGCAGGCATAAAAAAAGCCCGGTAAAACTACCGGGCTTCCCGCCATGAACCGTGGCAAACCTAGCAATATCTGCCACAGCGACTACCCTCTCTAGCGGTTTCAAGCGGTTAAAAACTTTTCTATCTTTAGCAAATTACTCCAGTAATGATGAATATGCAGAAGAATTTGACCCATGTCAACAAGTGGTTGATTTTAAATATATAATTATTCTCTAACTTTGCAGTGCACAAATTTCTGGGTATCAGGATACTTGTCAGTCTGGCAGCTATGCCTGTATAAACCTGCGTTAGGCTGCCTGCCTGTTCACTTTTACGAGACATCACAGTTCCATGTTCGATTATATTGATAATGCTGCCAAACTGGCTGACCTGCTTGTCCGGCTGGATAAGGCAGAATGGGTGACACTTGATACTGAATTCATCCGGGAAAAAACCTACTACCCACGCTTGTGCCTGATCCAGATTGCCAGTGCCGATACGCTGGCCTGCATTGATCCGCTACAGATTGATGATCTACAACCTTTTCTTGACTGGCTGGCGCAACCGCAACGCCTGAAAGTGCTGCACGCTGCCTGGCAGGATCTGGAAATCTTCCATCATCTGGGGGGCGGCAAGCTGCCTGCACCTGTGTTTGATACGCAAATAGCGGCGGCAGTACTGGGATTGGGCGACCAGTTGGGGTATGCACGGCTGGTTGAACAGTTGCTAGGGATTACGCTGGACAAATCCCAATCACGCACCGACTGGGCACGCCGCCCCTTGAGCAGCAAGCAACTGGAGTACGCCATCGACGACGTGCGCCATTTGCGTGATGTCTATCTTGCCCTGCGCCAACAACTGGAAAAACTCGGACGGTTGCGCTGGCTGGACAAGCCTTTCCAGAAACTGGTTGACTCGGCTACCTATGCAGTTGACCCGCGCATGGTGTGGGAGCGTGTCAAGAATGTGCAAATCCTCAAACCGCGCCAGCTTGCCATCCTGCGTGAACTGGCTGCCTGGCGGGAGGAACGCGCCCTACGCAAGGACATTCCACGCCGCTGGATATTGTCGGATGAAATTCTGATTGATCTGGCGCGGATGAAGCTGGATACCCCTGATTCCATGCAGCAAATCCGAGGTCTTACGGCGGAACAGGTGGAACGCTACGCCCCGGAGTGGTTGCAATGCATCGCACGCGCCAAAGCCTTGCCGGACAGCGCATGGCCCAACCTGCCCCGGCGGCGCAAGCTGGATGACAACATGAGCGTGGTCGCCGACCTGTTGACAGCCCTGCTCAACCAAGTGGCGAATGAAAACGGCATTTCCGCGCAAATGATTGCTACCCGCCAGCAAATCGAAAAAATGCTGGAAGAAGGCCGCACTGCCCTGTCTGACGACTGGCGCGGGGCGCTGGTCAACGACCTGTTTGGACAGGTATTATCTGGCAAGACTTCCATCAGAATCAGCAAGCAGAAGGTGGTTATTGAATGACCGAACGCACCGCCAGCGTGGCACGCAACACGCTCGAAACCCAAATCCGTGTCAGCATCAATTTGGATGGCACGGGCAAAGCCCACTTTGATACTGGCATTCCGTTTCTGGAACACATGCTGGATCAGGTTGCCCGCCACGGCATGATCGACCTTGATATTGAGTGCAAGGGCGACCGTCACATTGACGACCATCACAGCGTGGAAGACATTGGTATTACCCTCGGGCAAGCCTTTGCCCAGGCGGTGGGCGACAAGAAAGGCATCCGCCGTTACGGGCACGCCTATGTGCCGTTGGATGAGGCGCTTTCCCGCGTGGTGATCGACTTTTCCGGCAGACCAGGGCTGGAACATCAGGTGGAATACCCTCGCTCCAACATTGGCACGTTTGAAACCGATCTGTTTTATGAATTCTTTCAGGGCTTCGTGAATCATGCGCTGGTGACGTTGCATATCGACAATTTGAAAGGGCGCAACTCGCACCACATCGCCGAAACCGTTTTCAAAGCCTTTGGGCGGGCACTGCGCATGGCACTGGAACTTGACCCGCGCATGGCGGGGATGATGCCTTCTACCAAGGGGTGTTTGTAATGCAAAAAATCGCCATCATCGACTACAACATGGGCAACCTGCACTCGGTGGAACGTGCCGTGGTACACGCCGCAGGCGGTCACGCCACGGTTGCCATTACTTCCGACCCTGACATGATCAGACAGGCTGACCGAGTGGTATTTCCGGGGCAAGGTGCGGCGCGTGACTGTATGCGCGAGTTGGAGACCCGTGGCATGGCGGAAGTGGTACGCGAAGTTATCCGCACCAAGCCATTCCTCGGCATTTGCATGGGGATGCAGGTATTGATGCAACATTCCGAAGAAAATGGTGGCATCGAATGCCTAGGTTTGTACGCGGGTAAGGTGCGCTATTTCGGTGCTGTACATCAGGAAATCGACGTGCGGCTGAAGATTCCGCAAATGGGTTGGAATCAGATTTGGCAGCAGATGCCGCATCCGCTGTGGAATGGTATCAATGACGGGGCGCGCTTTTATTTCGTCCATAGCTATTACGTGGAGCCACAAACACCGGACTTGATTGCCGGTTCCACCGATTACGGCATCAGCTATGCGTCGGCGATTGCCAGAGACAATGTGTTTGCGATTCAGGCGCACCCGGAGAAATCGGCTGATGATGGCCTGAAACTGCTGGAAAACTTTGTCAACTGGCAACCCTGACTCCCCTGCTGGCGAGGGTGTCGACCGCGCCCTTGCGACTTCGGCAAAAGCCTGCCGCCTCCTGTCTGCTTGCTCCTTGTTTCGCGTTCACGCACCTTCAAAAATCAGGGTATCTCTACTGATAGCAACCCAAGGAAGCCAACGTGAACGATTTTCCCACTGAAACCGAACACCCGATGACAACTGATACATCTGTGGTGGATGCACCTGCTGCTATTGTGCCGCCACCTCCCGTGGAGGAGGTGCTCCAGCCAGTCCCGGAACGCCCCCTGTTTGTGCGGGTCGGGCTGGCGTATCACACCCTGCTCACCAAGGTGATGGAAAACCAGAACGTGGTGCGTGAACAGCGGGTGCAGATTGCTGCCTTGCGTACCCGCCTCCGTGCCCTGATTGCGGAAAACAGCCTGGGTGATGATGACAACGAAGAAGACGAGCTGCGCAACAACAAACTGATGGTGCAGACCGATGATTGCCATACCCTGATCCAGCACGTTGAACAAATCCGCGAACACATCCACCAGAACGCGGGTGTCGCCGAAACTCTGCTGACACCGCTACATTCGCGGGTGGAACTGCTGACCTTGCGTGTCCAGCACATCCGTGCCATCGAACAGTTGCTGGCAAACGTCAAGGACGGCATCCGCTTGCAAGGGCGACTGACAGAAGCGGATGCGGTACTGGATTCGCTGGAATACAGGCTGGCAGCGGGCTGACAACACCCGCCAGAGGTCAGCCTGACAGCCTGTTGCGTACCACCCGCTGGTAAAGCCAGAGCAAGCCAAGGCTGATGCCCAGCGCCAGCACTGCCAGCATTACAGCGATATACCCGAATAGGTCGGGTGCTTTCATCATGGTGCTCATCAGGGATTCTTCATAGAAGAAAAACCACTGGTGTCCTGCGGGGAAAACCCAGACATGCAGTTGATAAAATACCCGCTCCGCACCCAGAGCTAGGATGACAGCCGTGACAGCGCCTACCCCCGCCAAGCCCAGTAACAAGTGCCTGGTGGAGGGTAACGGTTGCCTGAGCCAGACCAGTGTCATAAACATGCCTGCCCACAACGGCAAGGCAAGCAGTGCCATGATCTTCAATTTATCCAGCAAATGGGCAACATCCTGCAAATGCGCAACCTCGGCTGGTGTCAGCAGTGTAGCAATCAGGCGACCTTGGTCGTCGTGGTAACGCAGCTCGCTCAAACCGTGACCTTGGTGATGGATGGCCGTCACGATTTCATGGAACAAACGTGCCCGTTCGGCAGGTGTCGTCAGGTCAAAATAGGGGCGGGTCAGGTTGCGCGGTGCGTATTGTTCAATGTTTTTGCCTAAGCCCGCATGGTCATGCAACAGGGGATAGGCAAAATCAACCTTTGCCAAGACTAGCCAACTGAGACTCAGCGCCACCACCAGAGTGAGTAGCAAAAAGGTCAGCCACAGCATGAAACGTTGCATGGAAAATGTCATGGCCACCATTGTTGGGGTAATCCTTTGGTTTGCAGGAGAGCTGCCATGTCCATGCTGAAAGCAATCGACACATGCACCAGTACACCGCCCCAGATGCTGCGGGTACGCAATGCCAGTATACCCAGAAACAGGCCAAACAGGATTGCACCGGTCGCTTCCAGCCAAGGTTTGGAAAAATGGATCATCAAGTAAGGTACGATCATCACGAAGATTGCGTTGACACCGAATGCTGGTCGGCAAGCCTGGAGGATAAAGCCACGGAAGAAGAATTCCACGCACACGAATTGCGACAGGTAGAGCAGTTCCCACGCCAGTAAATCAGCCCAGCTACGGTTGGCGAGCCGGTAAAAAGGGTAATGGTTGGAAAAGTCATCACGAAAACTCACGATGACCACAAAACAGAGGATGGGCAGGGTCAGCAGCAGATACCATTTGAAATGTTGGCGCAGTTTGCCGATCCCTAACCCATAATTTGCCAGTGATTCGCGGAACACCAGCTTGATAACCAGCACGGGTATCAGGATGAAACAGACGAGATGCCACAGAGACCACCACGCTTCTCCTAGCAGCGAGAAGAAAGGCTGGTTGCGAAACTGCTGTAACGCCAGTTGCGGATTGTCCGCCGTGAGTGAAAACCACCCAGCCAGGCTTACCTGATAGGTGGTGGCAAATTTCAGGTAATGCAGCATCAGTAGGCAGATGGCAATGACCATCAGGGCAATGGCAGGGCGGGAGTCCCATTGCCCGGTAGGTTGCCGCAGCGGGGCGCGGTCGACGGATTCCTGATGGATTTCCTGCAACACGTTCAGGAATTTTTGCAGAACAAGAATGGCTGGTTGTTTCATTTTGATAAATTTTTAATCATTGTTGTGTAAACGTCATGTTCAACGGGGAATCTTCCACTTCCCACTGACCTTTTGCCACATTCTCTCCCGTGGTGCTGTTGAATACCAGATAGCTGTACTTGCTGTAATGCGGCAGTTTGCCAAGCATGTTATCCAGCCCGTCTGCTGAAGTGGCATCCAGCAGCACGATATTTTGCTTGCCTGCCCGTAAGCCCAATGCGAGCGTATGCAGGCCGCAGGTGTAATTGGCACTGTTGAGGGTATAAGCAGCATCGGTCAGGCGGAACGGTTCCTTTGCCCGCTCCAGCAACCCTTGCAAAGCCGCGTTGTCGCCGCCCAGCAGGATGACTGTACCGGTATCGGGCAAGGGTGCGTCGTCGTACTGTATCCGCAGGTTTTTGTCGCGGGTTTTCAAGGTATCCAGCCAGCTTTCCCACGCCATCTGCATGGCTTCATCCGTCTGGCGTGACAGCACATAGGTCTTGCTTGCCGTACCGTACAAGGCTCCCACGGTGGCGGGCAATTCGGCCGGGTCAGGCAGGCGGAACAGGTCAAAATCCGGGTCAACAGCCACCTGTTCCGGTCTGGCTGGCAGGTTCAGGCTGAAGGTCTGGCTGGCTGTGGTCATCAGCAGATGGTCACGTTGTTCCTGTTGCTTTCCGACAAAGCGGATGCGTAGCGGAATGCGCAAGGGAAATGCCTTACCCGGCTGGGTTTGTGCCAGGGTCAGTTCCAGTTTGTAACCTTGACTTGCGGGTGTCAGGATGTGCTGCTTGATGGTCAGTCTGGGTGCACCTTTATGTTCCAGCCAGGATTGGCGGAAGCCGGTATCTGCCTGCAAACTATCCAGTAACTGCTGAAAGTTGGCGGAGCGGAAACGGTAAGCCTGATAAAACTGCCTGAGCCTAGCAAAAAAATGGTCGTCGCCCATCTGCTGGCGCAACATGTGGAACAGCATCATGGATTTGCCATAGCCCACTGCCTGGGTGGCTTCATCGTGGCGGCTGCGGAAGTCTTGTAAGGCGAAATCATCGCGCTCACCCACAAAGGTGGCGTATTTCTGCAAGCTGCTGCGGCGGTATTCTGCGCCTTCGCCATTCATTTCTTTTATGCGCTGGTCAGCCAGATAGGCCGTCAGACCCTCTGACCAGTTGCCCTGACTGGCATCGACATAGACACTGTTACCCCACCAGTTATGTAAAATTTCGTGTGGCAATGACGAGTGCAGGATGAACGGCAAACGAATGACACGCGACCCAAGCAAGGTGAAGGATGGCATTCCCCAGCCCGTTTCCCAGAAACTTTCCACGGTGGCAAATTTGGCGTAAGGGTAATCACCCAGCAGGCGTGAATATTCTTCCAGATACTGCTGGCTGGTTTGCAGGTAACGCTGCGCCAGTGCCTCGTCAGCCGTTTGCAGGTAGACACGCGCTTCAGCCTGTTTGCCTGCTTGCCGGTACACATGGAACGGACCTGCGATCAGGTAGAGGCTGTCCTGCGGGTGGGTTTCCTGCCAGCCGGTTGCAGTTTCCGCGCCCTGGCTGAGGCTGACCCAGCCTTGTGGCAGAGTGATTTGTACGCTGAAGGTGTGGAGGGCATCCCCCGCTTGTGCGTACCAGTGGCTGTTGCCATCCAGATACAAACCGCGTGGGTCGAGCAGGACGCAAGTCTGCACCAGCCAGGCACAATCGTGGGTAGAGGTGAGCTTGCCATGATATTTGAGTGTGATTTTTCGTTCATCGGCTGTAAGTGGAATACTATAGCGCTTGATCTCGGCAGGTTCTTCCTGAGCTGCCAGCAGTCGGACAGTGGACATATCAAGGTGGAAGTTTGTAGCAAGGCTGAAGACAAATTGCCCATTCTGCAACAGGTTTTGCGGTATGCTCAGAGTATCCTCCACCTGCAACTCACCGCTAGCGGGGTTGGGTGTAACCCGCAGCTCATGATGCAGCACGGGCAAGCCTTCTGCCATTGCTGGTAAGGTCAGGGATAAAAACATCAGGACAATAATATGTATCAATATGTGCATGGACAGTTTTCCGCTTTTTGCAGTCGCCAGTGGCAGGTGTTGGGTTTCGCTGTGCTCAGTCTGTTAGCCTCGCCGGTAGTCGCCGGGACTGTGGAACATCATACTTTGCCGGATGCGCTGGCTTACGTTGCAGGGCATCTGCCCTCCGGCATCAGTCAGGACAAACCATTGGCATTTTCTGCCCTGATAGAAGAGCTGACGCCAAACCGGGTAGTGTTTGTGGGCGAAGTGCATGACCGCTACGACCACCACTTGCATCAGCTTGCCTTGTTGCAGGCATTACACCAGAGAAACCCTAACATTGCGATTGGTGTGGAATGGTTTCAGCAGCCGTTTCAACCGGTCTTGAATGATTTTCTGGCGGGTAACATCAGCGAAGCCGAGATGTTGCAACGCAGTGAATACTTTGACCGCTGGCGTTACGATTACCGTTTGTTGCGCCCGATCATGGAATATGCCAAAGCGAACCGCTTGCCAGTGATTGCCCTAAATGCGCCAGTGGAGCTGACCCGCAAGGTATCTGGCGGCGGGCTGGAAGCCTTGAGTCCGGGCGAACGGGCGCAGTTGCCGCCTGAAATCAACCCGCCTGACCACGGTTACAAGGCACGGCTGCAACAGATTTTTACCCAGCATTCCAAAGATGCCAGCCAGTTTGACAATTTCCTGCTGGTGCAGCGTATCTGGGATGAAACCATGGCGCATAACGTGATGCGTTACCTGAAAGCGCATCCGCAGCACCAGATGCTGGTGTTTTCCGGCTCCGGGCACATCAGTTTCAATGCCGGGATTCCGCACGACGTTCAGCAGCAGATGCCGGGAATTCGGCTGGCAACCGTGGTCAGCACTGATCCGCAAGACATCCAGTCGGGCATGGTGGATTACTTCCTGCTCACCCGGATGCTGGAGTTGCCCCGTACTGGCAAGCTGGGGGTGTGGCTGAAATCGGCAGAGGCTGGCGGTGTACAGATTGGTACCTTGCAGGAAAAAAGTGCCGCGAAACGGGCAGGTTTGCGGGCAGGCGACCGGATTACCCGTCTCAATGACGTTGCCATTGGCAGCATGGCTGACCTGATGCAGGGATTGAGCCGCCATAAGCCGGGTGAACAGGTGAGTGTACTGGTGGAACGTGTCGGTATGCAGGAGCCGCTAAAGTATGACGTGACCTTGCAGTAAGCCATTTCGCCTTTCTGATAAATCCTCTAGGCAGGGTAATGTTTATGTTTTGCCCTGTTTGCCGTTCAGTTTGAACGTTTCTGTATTTTGTTGCGACCAACCGACAAGTAAGCCCCCATTTGTCAATGTGGGGATGTCTGAGTGTTGAGTAGAGGTGTTTATGTCGGGAGAAAAATTGGCGCATTATCTGGAAGACAGGCTGATCGAATTACAACTTTCCAAGTCGGAAGCTGCCCGGCGTTCCGGCATTTCCAGGCAAACCTGGTACAGGCTGGAGAGCGGTGAGGCTTTTGATACCCGTCTGTCAACCCTCGTACAGCTTGCTGAGGCACTGGAAACCGAGCCGTTGGTCTTGTTGCAGGTTTATCTGGATGAATAAAAAACGGAACCTGTGTTCAGCAGGTTCCGCTTTGCCTATCGCATTGCTAACACACCCTCAACCGGTACGGCGTTGCAGGGCGGTTGTCTCAGGGACTACTGTTTCTGTTTCACGTGAACGTTCCGTATTTTGTCGGTTGGCGCGGTGTTTCTGGTAATCCACAAATACTGAGGTAAATTCCAGTGACCAAGCAGGACGAGCGCTGGGTTTGCGCATTTCTGCCAGTTTGGCGGGCTGCAAATCAGCCATGACCAGCATTTCAGCATTCGCCGTGCCTTCACTGATGATGCCTGCATGGGAGTAGGCGAAATCGCAAGCACTTAGCATCGCATTCTGTGCATATTGGCTGCCCATGCCAGGCACATTTGGCAAATAGCCAACATTGCCGCACAGGATGCTATATACCTCGTTTTCCAATACCCGCGCCTGTGCAGCATGGCGGATACGCAGATACTGCTCATGCAAGGTAGTGTTGAACGGGGTAAACAGCATGGTGGCGCCCTGATCCACCAGTCGTCTCGCCAGTTCCGGGCTTTCCACATCCTGCCCGATCAGGATACCGATCATGCCGCAATCCGTGTCGATGGCATGAGCAAAATTGCCGGAACAGGTGCTCCAGGTTTGGTTTTCATGCGCAGGGATCAGGATTTTGGACTGATGGTGCAGTTTGCCGTCACGCAATGCCACCAGACAGGTGTTTTCTACTTGTCCATTGGGGCTGCTGACCAGATGTGAACCGCCAATGATATTGATGCCGTGTTGTAAGGCCAGCCTGCGCAGGTTTTTTTCCACCTTCAATGTATAATGGTTGAGGATGGAAATGGCTTCATTGATCGTCAGTTTGCGGTGTTGCAGACTTAGCAGTTGCAGTGTGAACAGTTCCGGCAAGACCAGAAAATCAGCGTCTTGTCCGCTGGCGACTTCTGCCCAGTGCCCAATCTGGTTGATGAAGTCGTCAAAAGAATCAACCCGCCGCTGCATGAATTGCACACTGGCGACGCGCACATTACCGGGCAGATGAGAGAGACTTGCGCCACTCATGTTGAACCCCCAAGTTGGTTGTTTGGTGACAATACTCACCTCGGATAGTACACATATTGTTGTGGTAAATATAAGACAAAGTTTTTTAGCCCCTATAAGCAAAACTTTAATACCGTTAGTCGGTTTTCTCTTGGAGAATCAAAATGAAAGCAGAGTTCTGGCTTGAACGCTGGGAACAAAACCAGATTGGCTTCCATCAAGATGAGTTCAACAACCATTTGCAGGCTTTTTGGTCAGGTCTGGCAGTGCCTGCGGGTGGTCAGGTATTTGTGCCCTTGTGTGGCAAAAGCCGTGACATGCTGTGGTTGCGAGCGCAAGGCTTCATGGTGACAGGGGTGGAAGTCAGCCCGATTGCGGTGCGTGACTTTTTTGCAGAAAATGGGTTGGATGTCACCATTTCGTCACAAGGCAAACTGGAGCGTTGGGAAAGCGATGGATTGGTCATCCTGCTGGGGGACTTTTTCGATCTGCAAGCCGAAGATGTGGCTGATTGTTCCGCCGTGTTTGACCGTGCCTCCCTGATTGCCCTACCCCCGGATATGCGCCTGCGTTATGCGCAACATTTCATCTCCATCCTGCCCACCCATGCACAAACCCTGCTGGTGACACTGGAATACGCCCAAGAGGAAATGAAGGGGCCACCTTTCGCGGTAGGGGAAGAGGAGATTCAGGGGTATTACGCCCAAGCGTTTGCGCTGGAACGTTTGTTTGTTACCGATGTGCTGGCTGAAAACCCCGGCTTCCGCCAGCGCGGGCTGACCCGGCTGGAGGAGAAAGTCTATCGGTTGACACCTGCCTGATGGGTTGACCTAGTGCGGGGTACTGGCAGCTTGCTGGTATTCGGCGCGTACCTGTTCCACTCGGTGTTGCAGCTTGTCGATAAATTCTGCCAGTTTCTGGCGTTTTTCCGGGTCTTTCACTTTGTCCAGCAGTTTGTTGGCCGCCGGGAAGTCGGTCAGCATGGCATAGCCAGATGCCAGTCGTACCCATGCGCTGGCACGGGGTTCCACCCCTTCTGGCAGGGTTTCTGCCAGTTTTCCGGCTTCTTCCAGAATCTGACGGGATGCAATCTGGTTGCCGAACAGGGATTGTTCACTGGCTAGCCGCGCCAGCAATTCCACCTGTGCGGGTAACTGTGGCAACGTGCGGGCTTTTTCCAGTGCTTGTTGCAGACTTTGCCCGGCAGGTTCCCATTCATTTTGCAACAAGTGGGTTTTGCTGATGCAACCGAGGATCAGCGCCTGCTGGGTCACGTCCTGTGTGGCTGCCAGCTCCTGCCTGATACGTTCAATGGTTTCCTTGGCTTTGTCAGGTTGCTGTTTTTGCAGATGCCATTCCACGATGTCCAGCAGCAGCAAGGTGCGTGGGTAGGGTTCCTGGGCTTTTTCCAGCACCATGTCGATCAGGTCAATTTCATCCAGTTTGAGCAATTGCTGGATGCGGCGGCGGTTTTCGGTGTGTTCATCCAGCATGATTTGGAAGCGTGGTGGGGTCAGCTTGTGTTCTTCGATGGCTGCCACGGCGCTGGTGGATGCTTCGGTTTTGACTTTTGCTTCGGTAATTTCTTCCGGGGTGGCTGGCTTGATGGTATCGGTTTTGAGTGCCTCGGTGATTTTGGCTTGCTGCTCCTGCGCCTGTGTTTTGTCTGTGTTGTTGCCGGTTGTGGCCTGTTCGGCGGCGTTCTTTTCCTCTGCACCCATTGCGCCCGCTGCACCAGCGGGTGATGGCAGGTTTTCCAGCTTTGAAGCTATGTCACTGGCCTTTTCCATCGCAGCACTCATGGTTTTGGCGCGTTCTTCTTCCTTCTTGGCTTTTTCCAGACGAGCGGCTTCTTCCTGTTGGGCTATTTCTTCCGGGGTGGGCTGATTGTAGTAATAAACACCCCCCATGCTGATGCAGAAAACGGCAATGGCTGCTGCTACCTTGAGGGCAATGTTGTCCGGTTTTTCTGCCAGCCCCAGGCGTTTGCGGGCTTCGGCCTGCAACAGGGATTCTTCTTCCTGTTTGGCACGTTCCAGCACTTCGCGGATACGTTTGGAACGGTCGTTTTCGTGGCGCTGGCGTTCGGTTTCGATGGCTTGTTCCAGCTTTTGCTTGCGCTGGTAACGTTCGCCGACGATGCCGCACACTTCACAGGCGTCGAGCCGGGTATCAAGCTGGGAGCTTTTGCGTTTGGGTTGTTGATGCCCGCAGGCAGGGCAGGTGTAAATGCCGGTGTCGGCTTCGGCAGTTTCCTGTTCCTTGGGAATGAGCTGGAGGGTGGGGCGAATTTCGCATTCCACGCCGAGCGTTGCCAGTTGGCGGCGCATGGTCTGCGCTTCCTGAAAGCTAATGTTTTCGCGAATTGAAACCATGCCATTGTTGAACAGCAGCGCATCCGAGAGCTTGAATTCTAGGTAGGGGCTGTTGTCACCTAGCAGGTTGAGGATGTCTTTTACCAGTTGTTCTACCGACTGGGGAGAGTTATGCCCGAGAACGACAATATCAAAAAGTTGCTGGGAGTCTGACATGAGCTGAATCCATTTTTATTATTCTGCCTGGGTAGGGCGCTATTGGGGAAAAGCCTATAAGTTGCTTCCGGCAATGTAAATATTTGCCGGACAAGCGTCACAAGGAAGACGCTTCCGGCATTTTGCGGTAGCATTCAGCCTTCACAACCAAGGACTGAACGATGCTGCTGATCCCCGCAATTGATTTGAAAGACGGTCAGTGTGTGCGCCTGCGCCAGGGGCGGATGGACGACACCACTGTATTCGCCAATGACCCTGTAACGATGGCTCAACGCTGGGTGGATGAGGGTGCACGCCGCCTGCATCTGGTGGATTTGAACGGAGCATTTGAAGGTAAACCGGTGAATGGCGAAGTGGTGCGTGCCATTGCTGCGCGTTTCCCCCACATTCCGGTGCAAATCGGCGGTGGTATCCGCGATGCGGCGACAGTTGCTGCGTATCTGGATGCGGGTGTGCAATATTGCATTATCGGCACGAAAGCAGTGCAAGAACCACAATTCGTTATCGACCTGTGCCAGCAATTCCCCGGTCACATTATCGTTGGCATTGATGCGAAAAACGGCATGGTCGCCACCGATGGCTGGGCGGAAGTGTCTTCCGTTTCCGCGATTGAGCTTGCCAGACAATTTGAGCAAGCCGGTGTCAGCGCGATTGTTTACACCGACATTGCCCGCGATGGCATGATGAAAGGCGTGAACGTGGAAGAAACCGCCAAACTGGCAGCTAGCATCAAGATTCCGGTCGTTGCATCGGGTGGTGTGACCAATATGGACGACATCAAAGCCCTGTGCGCGGTGGAAGACCAAGGCATTATGGGTGCAATCCTCGGTCGCTCGATCTACGAAGGCACGATTGATCTGGCAGAAGCCCAGCGCTACGTCGACCAATGCGCCTGATCAACACAGGGGGGGAGGTGGTAATACTCCCCCGTCGAACAGTCGTGAACGGATGCTGTTATTGCTATAACGTTTCAAGTTTTTGATTTAAATCCAAAAACCAAGGCACAAGAGAAGCAATCAAGGGTTCACATTGTGCTAAAAATGCTCCCCGCAGGCACAAACGCTGCGCTTGCGTCAACGTGACACCAATGTAGTCATACAACAAAATCTCTTCTATATCCCACCAAGGCCCGTCAGCTTTTTTATGCAGGATCAAACTCAATCGCGCACTGCAATGCAATGCACCCGCAATACACACATAGCGGTGTGCGGCGGCAATAGAGGCACCATCAGCAAATAACGGTACAAATTCCTCTAGCAATGCCTGCTCGATTTCGGCATGGAATGGCACACTTTCATCACACAATAACCACACCAAATCATCTAAACGGTTACGTGCCCCACAATTTTCCCAATCAAACCATGACACCTGCCCGGTTGTGCTCAGCATCGCATTTCCCGGACGCGCATCCCATTTCACAAAACGGGGGTTCATCGGCAATAAAATATCGTGGAGGGCTTGCTTGGGCAAAGATGGCGCGGGCAGCGCGAGAGCATCCCCGGTTTTGTGAACCTGGCGAATATGCCGCATAATCCACGCTTCACTTGTACCTAAAAACGGCACAGCACGGTCTAATCCCTCACGGGAGGCCGCGTGATGAATCGTCACCAGACTCCTAAAACCCTCAGCTAACCATTCACCGCATTGTTGAGAGGTCGCTGAAGCTAAGCCACGTGCCAGGCCAACTCCTTCCAGCACCTCCTGTATCAGGACAATACCGTTGTAAAATAACACATTAGGGACTTTTGCTGCTTGCTGATACAAATGACGCATCACCCGTTCTTCTAATAGTGCTCGCCCTGAATCAGTTCGCACTGTGGCAATGGCAGTACGTCCATCTGCCCATAGAACGTGACAAGCCCCACGTTCCTCCCCCCCCGGAAACGTAATATCAGCAATGACACCGCCTAAGGCGGTCTCACACACACTCGCCAAACTGTCACAAAAATAGGGTCGAATCCGCCAGTTTCTGATCGGTGCAAAACCAGAGAAAACCGCTGATACTGGGGAAATTTCTGGCGCATCAGATATGGCTGGCAAAGCACCAGACCAATACTGCACGGGGGCATCATAACAACCATCCAGATACACCCCAAAATGGGTGGGGAAATCACTCATGCATACCCCCTAAAGAGCGGGAGGCTCTCCTCACCGCTCCACAGACAAACAACATTAGCAACCGCAGCTTTTACCGCTTTTACCTGAGCCAGACTTGCCGCTGCTCTTGCCTGAACCTGCTTTACTGCCTGAGCCAG